>FTCZ01000535.1_pt1 | contig 14598 bp, 16 predicted proteins | sample 1658871 | NCBI WGS metagenome assembly FTCZ01 (sample SAMEA3914864, study PRJEB12502) | metagenome | biome: forest; material: soil | place: USA | collected 2012-03-12 | depth 0.3 m
CGCGCTTCCTCGAATCGCTGGCCAATCTCCTGGTGACCAGCCTGCAGCGCGCGCAGACCGAGGAGGCATTGAGCCACTCGCAGCGCCTGGACAGCGTCGGCCAGCTGACCGGGGGCATCGCGCACGACTTCAACAACTTGCTGACCGTCATCCAGGGCAACCTCCAGGTGCTGGAGGAACTGCCGGCGATCGAGGACGACGTCAACGGGCAGCAGCTCGTCGCTGCGGCATTCCGCGCCGCGCGGCGCGCCGCAGAGTTGACGAGCAAGCTGCTGGCGTTCTCGCGCCGCCAGGTGCTGCAGCCGACGGCGGTCAATGTCTCGACGCTTCTCGGCTCGCTGGCGGACATGCTGCGTCGCACCGTCGACCAGCACATCCGCATCGAGGTTGAAGCGGAGGATGCCTCATTGACGGTCGTCGCCGACCCCGGCCAGTTGGAGTCGGCACTGCTCAACATCGCGATCAACGCGCGCGACGCGATGCCAGACGGCGGTGTCCTGCGCTTCGAGGCGTCGGCCAGTGCGGTCTCGCCGCTCATGATCGACGACGGCGTGGCCGCCGGCTCTTCGACGGCGGACGAGCAATTCGTCCGGATCGCGGTGTCGGACACCGGGGCCGGCATGTCAGAAGCGGTTCGCGAGCGCGCGTTCGAGCCGTTCTTCACGACCAAAGCGGCGGGGCGGGGCACCGGCCTTGGACTGAGCACCGTCTACGGATTCATACGGCAGTCGCGCGGCAGCATCTCTATCGACAGCGTCCCGGGCGCCGGAACCACGATCTCCATGGTGTTGCCATGCCCCCGTGGCGGGGGAGAGTTGGCCGAAGCGCGCGGCGCGGCATCGGCGAACGTTCCGAAGGGGCTGTCGGTGTTGATGGTGGAGGACGATGGCGAAGTCCGGGCCGTGATGCACAAGTTCCTCGAAACGCTGGGCTGCGTGGTCCACGCCGTGCCCTCCGCCGAGCAAGCCTTGCAGTGGCTCGAGCAAGGGGCTGGCGCCGACCTCCTGTTGACGGACATCGCGCTTGGCGCTGGCATGCGCGGAACCGCACTGGCCAGCGAGGTGCAGAGGCGCCTGCCGGCCATGAAGATCCTGCTGATGTCGGGCTTCTCCGCCGAGCTTCTCGAGGCCGATCGGGATTCGCCGAGCACCTGGGAGCTGTTGCCCAAGCCGTGCAGCCGTGACGAACTGGCGCACGCGATCGCGCGCGTGCTCGCGCGCGGCGCGGCGGCCTGACAGATTCAGCGGCGGAGTCGCCGGCGAAAAGACGCACTCAGCCGCGCGCGCTTCATTGAAGAACGCCCGCCTCGGGCGTGAGGCTTCGTTGCACGAAGTTCGCGAGCGCCTGCACGTCGGGGATGCGGACATCGCGCCGGCCCTTCTCGACGAAGGCGATCAAGTGTTCGCGGGCGAGCCTCGACAGCGCGCGGCTGACGGACTCCAGCGTCAGCCCCAGGTAGTTGCCGATCTCCGCCCGGGTCATGCGCAGCGTGATCTGGTCGGTGCGCAGGCCGCGCGCCTCGTGCGCATCGGCGAAGAAGCGCAGGAAGTCGGCCACCCGGGCGTCGGCCGGCAAGGTGCAGACCGACATCAGCGACTCGCGGTCGCGGCCGATCTCCAGGCTCATCGCGCCGTGCAGGGCCGACAGCAGCGCGGGCTGGCGAGCGCACGAGCTCAGCAGTGTGTCGTAGCGGAAGGACCAGACTTCGCCGGTGTCCATGGCGACGCCGTCGCAGCCGTAGGTGCCGCGCGCGATGCCGTCGAGGCCCAGCCAGTCGCCGCGGAACTTCAGGCCCACGACCTGTTCGCGCCCGTCCGCGCTCAGCTTGACGACCTTGGCCATGCCCGAATTCAGCACGTGCAGGGTCTGGAAGCGCTCGCCGGCTCGATAGAGCACGTCGCCGGCACGCACCAGGCGACGCTGCGGCGTCAGGGCCTCGCCGAGCATGCGCAAGGTCTCCGCGATCGCCGGCGCCTGGTGGCCCTCGACATGCCGGAATTCCTGTCGCGCCGTCACCGGCGGCGTGTGCTTCACCGCTGCACGCGACAGTGCGGCGAACGGAAGGATAGGCGCGGAGACATGGAGTTCGGTGCGGGTCATGGCGGGTCCTGGAGTGGCGGAACGTTTCGATGGATGCATCGTAGGAACGCCCGGCCAACCGGAGAGCAATGGACCGAATCGCTGCGTAACACTGCGTGAATGGACGGTGTCAGACGAACAGCGGACGCGAGGGTCTTGACAAAGCGCAAGGCGGGCGCGCGAAGCTCACCTAAGCTGGCGCCTTCCTGACGTCGCTCCAGAGCTTGCCGCTCGCCCGCAATGCGCCCCCACAACCTGCCCGCCGTCGCCCGCCCTGAGGGCCCGTCGCCCGACGGCGCCGCCGAGCCGCTCGTCTCGGGACGCCTGCCCCTGCGCAGCCGCAACATCGGGCTGCTTTGCGATGATCCGCAACGGCCCGAGGCGCACCTGTGGCAGCAGACGGCCACCGGCCTGGGTGCTCGCGCGGCGCTGGTCCGATGCAAGCTGGACGTCGCGAGCGGTGCCACGGAACTTGCCGACACCGCGCGCGTGTTGAGTCGTCTCTATGACGCGGTGCTCTGCCTCAACCTGGCGCCGGCCATCGTGGCCGCGCTGCGGGAGGCGGCCGACGTGCCGGTGATCGCCTCCGACGCGGGTGAATGGCTCGCGCAGCCGCCTGCGGCGTCTGACGTCTCGGCGCGTGCGCGCGCGCTGCTGCTCGCGCATCTCGCCGCCCTCTGAAACAGGATTCGGCGGGTGCTGGCCTGGCGCGCCTCGCGGCTGGCCTCAACGTTCGATCTCAGTGCAACGCCAGATTGTCGAGCCCTTCGCACTTCGCGCGACCGGGCATGCAGCGTTCAAGTCGGCCGCTTTTGCAGCCGCTGCAAGATCTGCTCGAACAGCACGACGCACTCGGAGTCGGACTCGGCGCCCGTCAGTGGATCGCGGCAAGCCTCGAATTCCGCGTCGAGTTCTTGCCAGTCGCGCGCCTGCAGCATGCGCGTGGCCAGCGGGAAGATCTCGAGCTCCTCCAGCGACATGTGGGCAAGATGGAAGTCGACGTAGCGCCCGAGGGCGCGCTCGAAGGCGGCGCGCCTGCCTTCGCCGAGCATCTCGAAGGCGACGAGTGCATGCTCGAGTTCCCGGATGCGCATGTCGCCGCGCGCATGGTCCTCGTCCAGGCGATCCAGCAGCGAGCGAGCCAGCGGTGTTCGAGCCCGAAGCCGCGGGAACAGCAGGGCGGACTCCTTGGGATGGTGATGTCGCTCGGGAAATTCCGCGATGTAGAACAGCATCGCGCGCAACAGCTCGAAGTCCGGCAATCCGTGCTGCTGGCGCGACCTGGCGAGCTCTTCGGTCGCCGAGCGAAACAGGGTCACGAGCGCTGCGTGTTCCGAACGCAGGATGCGGATGGTTGAATGCATTGAAGGTGAGCGGCTGAATGCTGCAGGGTCGCATTCCGCCACGCGGCCGGGGTTGTTCCAAATCAACGCAAGCCCCGGCTTGCAGCGGGCGACGCATCGATCCGTTCCTGGCGCCGGGCGCGTGCTGATGAGGCGAAGCCGCCTCCCTGCGCAGCCGGTCGAGTCCTTGTTGGCGGACTGCAGGTAGCTCGCGCGCAGCCGGACGAGCCAGTCGCCGCTGTCACCGGCGGTCTGGGCCAGCGACAGGGCCGGCGCGGCGGCGGCGGCCAGGACGACGAGGTGCGGAAGGAAACGCACGGGGATCTCTCGTGATGTTGTTGGAGTGAGTCCATTGCAGCGCGACGCATCCCTTCGGGACTTGCCGCGACGCAAACATCCCGTGCTCGCGCGGGCCGATCGCGTGCGCGCTCCTGGCCGGCCGGGCGTTGCACTGGGTCACGCGCGCCCGAACCGGCGGCGGGCTTCGCTTGCAAGGCCACCGATCGGCGCGCGCCTTGACGGCCATCAAGTGCCGTGGTCCCGCCGCGGTCTACAAGACGGTGCCGGGCACCGCGACATTCCATGTGCCCGATCTCAGGAGATGCTGATGCAGATGACCACCAAAGGCAGGTTTGCCGTCGTGGCGATGATGGACGTGGCCGTGCGCTCGGCGAACGACCCCATCAGCCTGTCCGCCATCGCCCGTCGCAGGAAGATTTCGCTCTCGTACCTCGAACAGCTGTTCGGCAAGCTGCGCCGCAGCGGCCTGGTCCGAAGCGTGCGCGGGCCGGGCGGCGGCTACGTCCTCGCGCTGCCCGCGGCGTCGATCAGCGTGGCCGACATCGTGATCGCCGTCGACGATTTGAACGATCTCGGGAAGGACGGCACGGACGGCAAGTTGCGGCAGGGGGAAGGTCGCTGCGATACGAGCGGACTTTGGCGCGACATGCATGCCAAGGCGATCGAGATCCTGGGCGCGATCTCGCTCAAGTCGCTCGCCTTGCAGCAGCAGGGAAGCGCGCCAGGGGCCGACGAGCAGCCGCGCCACCGCGGCATCTCGTCGGAACCCGTCGTCAAGCGGATCAGGACGACTGCGCCGAATTCCGTCTTCTCGCTCGGGATGTCCTTGTCCGAGTCGCAGCGGGTGGCGTAGTCCGGATGCCGCGAGACGGAACCGGACAGTGGCGCACCTGATCGGCAAGGCAGGCTGGCTCCGGGCCGCCGTGCTGGGCGCCAACGACGGCATCGTCTCCACGGCGAGCCTCGTGCCTGCGGGTCACGTGCTGGAGCGCGCTCGCGATGGCGCTGACGTTCGCGATCGGGCATCTCCTGGGTGCGTCGGTCTCCTGACCGAGAGGCGTCCTCCGGCGCGCGCCGTCGGGTGCCCGGGCGGTTGACAAACCGCAAGGCGACGCGCGGGGACGCCCCTAAGCTGGGTCATCCCGATCGCGTTCCAGTGACGCCTCCGACACCTTCATCGACATGACGACCCTCGCCAGCCCCGCTGCACCCGATGACCCTGCTGCACCGACCGGCAAGGCGCTGGCGGCCCTCGAGGCGACGATCTCCTGCCTGAAGGCCGACGCACGCTCCGGGCGGAGCGCGATGCCGCTTCGTGGCCGCAACATCGGCATGCTTTGCGACGATCCACAGCGGCCCGAATGTTTCATGCTCGAACGCGCCGCCTGCGAACTTGGAGCCCGTGTCGCCCTGGTGAGAGCTGGGCTGCATGACGCACAAGCCCACCAGGTTGGCGGGCAGACGGCCAAGGTGCTCGGTCGACTCTACGACGCGTTGATCTGCGTGGATGTCGCACCCCATCTGGTGCACATCCTGTGCGATGACGCGGGCATCCCTGCCTCTGGTAGCGTGGCGCGTCAATGGGTTGCACTCCAGTCCGAGCGTCCAGACGTGCAGGATGACGAGCGCTATCTGCTCAAGGCCCTGATGGTGGAGGCCTGTGCCTGACCGCCGCTCCGGCTCGGGCCAGTCCCGCCAGACGGCTCATCAACGACGCGAGGCCAGCGCAAGACGCATCTCGCGCCGCGTGGACTCCAGCATGCGGATGCGTGCCTGCGGATAGATGATCGATTCCTCCAGCGCGATGTGGTCGCGCGAGAGCGCGCAGAACACCTCCACGCCGTCGCGCAGCGCATCGACGTCGACCCACGACTGGCCGCCGGCCAGGCCCCGTACCAGGGGCGACAGGACGCGCCAATCCGCACGCAGCCAGGCGTGATCCTGCTTCAGGCGGGCCACGGCCTGCATGGTCTCGGCGTCGCCGCACTCGGCCAGGGACGGGAACACGTGCGCTTCCTCGTCGATGTGGTGGCGCGGCAGGTCCACGGAGAAGTAGTGGTTTACCGAACACGCCATGTCGCGCGCGCGCGGATCGACTCCGACCTCCTCCACGCGGGCGACCAGCATCGCGAGCTCGGCGAGCATGCGCAGCGTGACGCGATGGAACTCCTCCAGCGGCTCGAAGGCGTCGATCCCCGGGTCGAGGGCGACGGGACTTGGAATGGGTTTCATGTCGTTCTCACGGGTTGGCGCATGCCGAGGTGGGGTGTCCGCTGAAGTCGGTCCAGCGGCGCGTCTGGAAGTCGTAGAGCTTGCATCGGCGCGCGGTGTCGATGTACCAGCGCCAGGAGAACGGCTGGACGACGATGTGTCCGTCCAGCCTGGCTTCCAGCAGCGCCTGCGCCTCGAGCAGGCGGTACAGCGGCACGCTCATGTCCACGTGGTGGGCGGTGTGCTCCATGATGTTGTGCAGCACGCGGCCCATGATCGAGCGGAAGGTCAGATGCACGGTCGTCGAAACGAAGGGCTGCGCGGCCGCCCAGGTCTTCTTGTCCTCGTACCAGGCCACGCCGGTGTGCGTGTGGTGCACGTAGACGACGAAGCCGATCAGCGCGTTCCAGACCAGGAAGGGCAGCACGAAGCCGACCATGACGAGCCATGCTGCGGACTGGCCCGTGCCCGAGGCCGACGCGACGAGGCCCGCGATCCAGGCGAGCGCAAAGACGCTCACGAGCAGGCCATCGCCGACGAAGACGACGCGACGCGTCGGCATGTACGCGCGGCTTGGAAAAATCAGGCGTGCCCACCAGATCTCGACCAAGTAGTACAGCCACGGCGCCCAGCCGCTGCGGTAGATGCGCTCCAGCATCCGGCGCCCACGCGGCAGCGCCTCGAACTCCTGCAAAGAGCGCGGCTGCCAGACGAAGTCGAAGCCGCGCAGGTTGGTGTAGCCGTGGTGGACGACGTTGTGGCCGACCTCCCAGAGGCTGTAGGGCGTCAGCGACGGCAGGAACACCAGCCGTCCGATCCATCGGTTGAGCCCGCGGTGACGCGTCAGGCTCTGGTGGCAGGCGTCGTGGCCCAGGATGAACAGGCGGCCGATGACGATGCCGCAAGCGGCGCCGCATAGCGCCTGCAACGCTGGATGGTGAAGCAGCACGATCGCGGCGAGGAGCGATCCGAGCAGAACCAGGTCCAGGCAGACGAGTGCCAATGCCCGCGAGGTACTTGCACCAGCGAGCGGCGCCAGCCACGAGCGGATCAGGCGCCGGTGCGGAATGTCGCCGGGCGACGTGGAAGGAGAGATGGCGGAGTTGGACATTGAACGGCGACGGGCGTGGCGGGGGAATGCAGTGGACGGATTTCACGCCCCCGCCGCCTCGGCCGCCTTGTCCTGCATCAACGATGTCCGCAACATGCTGCCGCGTCGCGCGGCTTGCCTGACGTCAAGGACGCAGAGGCCGCATGCGCGCATGCTGGGGCTTCGATGGAGCCGTTGATGAACCCTTACTACGACGCCGAAGTCCTGTCGGTGCACCACTGGACCGACCGCCTCTTCTCGTTCACCACCACGCGGGAGGACGGCTTCCGGTTCCAGAGCGGACAGTTCGTCATGATCGGGCTGCCGGTCGACGGTCGCCCGTTGATGCGGGCCTACAGTATCGCCAGCTCGCCTTACGAGTCGCACCTCGAGTTCCTCAGCATCAAGGTGCCGAACGGACCTCTGACGTCGCGGCTGCAACACGTCAAGCCGGGCTACCGCTTGCTGGTCGGGCGCAAGCCCACCGGCACGCTGCTGACGCAGAACCTGCTGCCGGGACGCACGCTGTACCTGTTGGCCAGCGGTACCGGGCTCGCCCCCTTCCTGAGCACCGTGCGCGACCTCGATACCTACGAGCGCTTCGAGCGCATCGTGCTCATGCACGGATGTCGGTTGGTGTCGGAACTGGCGTACGACGACTACCTGCGCGAGCAGTTGCCACGGGACGAGTACCTCGGCGACCAGGTCACGCGCCAGCTTCTCTACTATCCGACCGTGACGCGCGAAGCCTACGCCCACCATGGCCGGATCCCTGCGCTGCTGGAGAGCGGTCGGCTCACGGCGGATCTCGGCCTGCCGGCGATCGATCCCGCGCAGGATCGTTGCATGGTATGCGGCAGCCCGGCGATGCTGGCCGATACGCGCGCCTTGCTCGAGCGCCTGGGATTCGACGAGGGCTCGATGGCGCGGCAGGGGCGCTATGTCATCGAGCGCGCCTTCGTCGAACGCTGAAGCGGGGCGATCAGGTCGCGCAGAAGGCCGCCAGCCGCTCGCGCATTCCGTGCGCGACCGCCCAGGCGGCGCTGAGGACCAGCGCCAGCCCGGCGACGCGGTAGCCGACCTCCGACAGGCGCGCGGCGCCGAACGTGCGGCCCTCGACCGACTGCAGGCGCCGCCACAGCCACGGCGTGGCGCCCAGCGCGGGCAGCGACGCGAGCGCGAATCCCGCCATCACCAGCGCGCCCGCCGTGGGGCCGTTGCCCATCGCCGCCAGCAGCAGCGCGCCCTGCAATGCAGCGCAGGGCCAGGCCACCCAGGCCAGGCCGACGCAGCTCGCGCGCAGGACATGGCCGCGGCGACGCACGAAGCGCACCGGCACCGCGCCGTCGCGCAGCAGGCGCGCCGGCATCCGGCCGGAGAACAGCCACCACAGCCCCAGCAGCAGGAACGCGAGGTGCACCATCAGCCACAGCGGTTGCAAGGCCGGCGTCGTGCGCGACCAGGCGCCCAGCGCCGAGACGCCGCCGGCGACAACGGCCCCGGCGGCCATGTAGCCGGCGACGCGTCCCAGCTGGAAGCCGATCGACGCCGATGGCCGTCCTCCGGTGATCGCCGCGCAGGGCGTGCCGCACATCAGCGCGCAGTGGGGCGACGAGGCCACGCCCATCGCAACGCCCGCCAGGACGAGCGGCAACTGCATCACACGATCCGCGAGAAGCGCTGGCGCGACGCGCTGTCCTTGAGGTAGCGGTCGAACACCAGCGCCACGGCGCGCACCAGGTACCAGCCGGCGCGCGTCACGTGGATGGCGTCGTCATCCACCACCACCAGGCCGTCGGCCGCCAGCGGTGCGAGACGCGCGAGTTCCTGCGCGAAGGCCTCGCGCATGCGCACGCCGTGGAGGCGCTCGACCTCGGCGAACTCGACGCGGCCGTGGCACATCAACGCCATGATGATGTCGCGCCGCGCGAGGTCGTCGGCGCTCGGCGTCAGGCCGCGCGTGACGGGCAGCCGGCCGGCCTCGAGCGCTGCGTAGTACTCGGGCAAGGTCTTCTCGTTCTGGTACAGGCTGTCGCAGATGCGGCCGATCGCCGAGACTCCAAGTCCCACGAGGTCGCAGTCCGGATGCGTGCTGTAGCCCTGGAAGTTGCGATGCAGCCGGCCTTCGCGCATGGCCACGGCGAGCGGGTCGTCCGGCAGGGCGAAGTGGTCCATGCCGATGTAGGCATAGCCGCGGCGCTGGAACTCCGCCATCGCGGTGGCCAGCATCTCCACGCGCGCCACCGGGGCCGGCAGGTGCGACGCGTGGATGCGGCGCTGCGGCTTGAAGCGCTCGGGCAGGTGCGCGTAGGCATAGAGGGCGATCCGGTCGGGCAGCAGCTCGACGACCCGCGCGATGGTGCGGGCGAACCTCTCCGGCGTCTGCTGCGGCAGGCCGTAGATGAGGTCCGCGTTGATCGAGGAGAAGCCGAGCGCCCGAGCCTGCTGCATCAGGTCGCGCACGCTCTCGAAGGACTGGATGCGGTGCACGGCCTGCTGCACGTCCGGATCGAAGTCCTGGATGCCGAAGCTGATGCGGTTGAAGCCCAGGGTGCGCAGGTGCGTGAGCCGGGTCGCGTCGACCGTGCGGGGGTCGACTTCGATGGAGACCTCGGCATCGGGCAGCAGGTGGAACGACCCGTGCAATCGCCTCATCAGCGCACCGATTTCGTGATCCGTCAGGAAGGTCGGCGAGCCGCCCCCCAGGTGCAGCTGGGCGACCGAACGCAGCGGCCCGATCTGGTCGACGACGAGGGCCATTTCCTGGCCCAGCGCCTCGAGATAGGGCGTCGCGCGTTCGTGGTGCCTGGTGATGACCTTGTTGCACGCGCAGTAGTAGCAGACCGACTCGCAGAACGGCACGTGGACGTAGACCGACAGCGGACTGGCCGCACCGGCCTCGTCGATCTGGCGACGCCGCGCGAGGACGTGCGCCAGCGCGGCGGCATCGAAGTCCTCGGAGAAGCGGTCCGCAGTCGGATAGGAGGTGTAGCGCGGCCCGGGCGCGTCCATGTGCTGCAGAACGTTCTTCGATGGCAGCGCGCGCGTCGTGTCCAGGCAGGTGGGAATGTCGTTCGTCATGGCTCGCCATCGTGCTGCGGCGAGCGCGGGCAAGGCTTGCGCGAGATCAATCGACGGGCGTCGGGGGCTCCGCGGCGCCGGGGTCGATCCACAGCAGCACCGTGAGCGCGCCGGAAGTCGATATCACGGCCCAGAACGCTAGGAACGAGAGGGTGTAGATCGCCTGCGGCGACGCCTCCAGCGGGATGTGGCCCAGCCAGCGCAGCTCCGTCGGGTCCACGACCGAGAACACCATCCCTTCGAGGACGCCCGCCATCGCGAAGGACGGCCACAGGATCGTCATTGCTCGTGGGCTCATGCGTTGTCCTCGCTGGTTTGGCGGCAGGTCAATGCCGGGGCGTCGCGGCGTGGTTGCGCGCGAGTTCGGAGGGCACGCGGGCGGCCTCCTCGCGCGACAGCGATTCCTCCGCAGCCTGCTTGGCGGCGCTGGTGTATTCCGGCACGACGGGGTCGGCACCACGGATCGCGATGTAGCCGGAGGCGCTCGCCGCCACCACGGCCGATGCGGGCAGGCCGAAGACGAGCCAGACGAAACCGTGCCGCCACCAGGGCAGGGCGGGCTCGGGCGTGCCGGCATTCGGGGCGAGGGACGTGGACATGCGCGTTTTCCTTGCTCAGCGGGGGACGACGAAGGTGGACTTCTCGGACAGCGGATCCTCGCGGCCCGATTCGCCCCGCACGATCAGGAAGCGCAGCGGATGGGCGCCGGAACCGAGGGCCTGCGCCTGCTCGGGCGGAACCTGGACGCGAACCGGCAGCCACTGCGAATCGGTCGGGTCGACGTCGATGTCCGGCGGCGATGCAATCGTGGCGCCCGGGATGCCGTCGACGCGCACGTGGAAATGCTGGCGCGCCTCGCTGGCGTTCATCAGTTGCAGCCGGTAGACGTTCTCGATGCGCCCACCCTCGACTTCGCGGGCCATCGCACCGCGGTCACGGATCACGTCGACGCGATACGGCCGGCGCAATGTCAGGCTCGTGCCGAGACCGGCGACGATCGCGAACAGCACAGCGCCGTAGACGAGGATGCGCGGGCGGAACACGCGACGCAGCATCGCGGCGCGGTTCCAGCCCTGCTCGAGGCCGTTCTCCGTGACGAAGCGGATCAGCCCGCGTGGATAGGACAGCTTGTCCATCACGCCGTCGCAGGCATCCACGCAGGCCGCGCAGCCGATGCACTCGTACTGCAAGCCGTTGCGGATGTCGATGCCCGTCGGGCAGGCCTGCACGCACAGCGTGCAGTCGATGCACTCGCCCTTGCCGATCGCGGCCAGGCCGTCGTGGCCGACCGAGCGCGGACGCGCGCCGCGCGGCTCGCCGCGGCGCAGGTCGTAGCTGACGATCATCGTGTCGCGGTCGAACATCGCACTCTGGAAGCGCGCATACGGGCACATGTACTTGCACACCTGCTCGCGCATGTAGCCCGCGGCGCCATACGTCGCGAAGCCGTAGAACACGATCCAGAACCACTCCCAGGGTCCGAACGACAGGTGCAGGGTCTCGGCCGCGAGCGTGTGGATCGGCGTGAAGTAGCCGACGAACGTGAAGCCGGTCCACAGGCCGATGGCGATCCATGTCGCCTGCTTGCCGGCCTTGCGCCACAGCTTGGCTAGCGTCCAGGGCGCGGCGTCCAGGCGCAGGCGTGCCGTGCGATCACCCTCGAATCGACGTTCGACCCACAGGAAGATCTCGGTGTAGACGGTCTGCGGACAGGCGAAGCCGCACCACAGGCGCCCGGCCACCGCCGTGAACAGGAACAGGCTGTAGGCGCTGACGACCAGCAGCCCCGTCAGGTAGATGAAGTCCTGCGGATAGAGGACCAGGTCGAAGATGTAGAAGCGACGCGCGCCGAGGTCGAACAGGACGGCCTGGCGCGCATTCCATGGCAGCCACGGCAGGCCGTAGAACAACGCCTGCGTGAGCGCCACCAGCAGCCAGCGCCACGAGGCGAACCAGCCCTTGACCGAGCGCGGGTGGATCTTCTTCTCCGCGCGGTACATCGGCCCGGATGGAACGATCGGAATCACCGGCCGTCGGCCGAAAGTGGCGCTCGCGATCGGGCCGGTGGACATGGTCGGCGGCCGGGCTCAGTGCGCCGAGGCGTCGGCGAGTCCGGAGCCGCCCTGGTGCGAGAGGCTCCAGACGAAGGCGCCGACGACGTGGATCTGTTCCGGCGTCAGCCGATGCTCCTGCGCGGGCATGATGTTGGTCTTGCCGTTGTCGATCATCGCCATGATCGCGTCCTTGCCCCGGCCGTGCAGCCAGATGTCGTCGGTGAGGTTGGCCGATCCGATCGCCTGGTTGCCCTTGCCGTCGGGGCCATGGCAGGCCGCGCAGACGACGAACTTCGCCGCGCCGCGCGCCGCGGCGGTCACGTCGTGCGGACTGTTGGACAGGCTCAGCACGTAGTTCGCCACATCCGACACGTCGTCTGGCGTGCCGACGGCCGCGGCCATCGGCGGCATCATGCCCACGCGCCCGTGCGTGATCGTCTCCAGGATCGCTTCCTGCGTGCCGCCGTGCAGCCAGTCGTTGTCGGTGAGATTCGGGAAGCCCTTGCTGCCGCGCGCGTCGGAGCCGTGGCAGGCCGCGCAGTTGTTGATGAACAGGCGCTCGCCGATGGCCATCGCGGACTTGTCCCTGGCCAGGTCAGGGAAGGAGGTCGCCGCATACTTGGCGTAGACCACGGACAGTTCGGCGTTCGTCTTCTGCTGTTCCTGCTGCAGCGCCGAGGCGCTGGTCCAGCCCAGCAGGCCCTTCGCGCTCCCGAGTCCCGGATACAGCAGCAGGTAGCCGGCGCCGAAGAAGATCGTGATGATGAACAGGATCATCCACCAGCGCGGCATCGGGTTGTTGAGCTCGCGCAGGTCGTCGTCCCACACGTGGCCGGTCGATTCGCTGGCCGGCGGCGCCTTGCCGCGCGCAGTGATGAGCAGCAGCGCCAGGCAGGCGGCCAGGCTGACGATCGTGACGAGCGCGATGTAGACCGACCAGCCGGCGGAAAAGAAGTCACTCATCATCGGCTCCCGATTCAAGGAACGGCAGTTGTTGCGCCTCGTCGAAGGAGCGCCGGTTGCGCGGCGACAGCGCCCAGAGGACGATGCCGGCGAACAGCGCGAACGACAGCATCGTCACTGCCATCCTGAGGTCATTGACATCCATGGAACGGCTCCTTACTTGACCGCGGTGCCGAGCACCTGCAGGTAGGCGACGAGGGCGTCGAGATCGGTCTTACCGGCGATGCCGTCGTCGGCGTGCGCGATCTCGTCGTCCGTATAGGGCACGCCGACGCGGCGCAACGCGCGCATCTTCGGCGCGAGGCCGTCGGGATCGACCTTCCCCTCGGCCAGCCACGAATAGGCCGGCATGTTGGACTCCGGCACCAGGTCACGCGGGTTGTTCAGGTGGATGCGGTGCCAGTCGTCGCTGTACTTGCCGCCCACGCGCGCCAGGTCGGGGCCCGTGCGCTTGCTGCCCCATTGGAACGGGTGGTCGTAGACCGATTCGCCGGCCATCGAGTAGTGGCCGTAGCGCAGCGTCTCGGCCTGCAGCGGACGGATCATCTGCGAATGGCAGCCGTAGCAGCCCTCGCGCAGGTAGACGTCGCGGCCGGCGAGCTGCAGCGGCGTGTAGGGCTTGAGGCCGTCGACGGGCTGCGTCGTGGACTTCTGGAAGAACAGCGGCACGATCTCGACCAGGCCGCCGACGGCGACGACCAGCAGGATCAGCACGATCATCAGGAAGTTGTTGGTCTCGATCCTCGCGTGCGAGAAGCCTTCGGGCCTGGCGGCGGTGTGGTTGGACATGGCGATCCTCGTGGGTCAGGCGTAAGCGGGGGCCAGCGGGATACGAACCGGCGCGTAGCGGCCGTTGGTGGCCGTCTTGAAGACGTTCCAGGCCATCACCAGCATGCCGCTCAGGTACAGCAGTCCGCCGCACAGGCGCACGACATAGAACGGGAAGGTGGCCTTGACGGTCTCGACGAAGCTGTAGGTCAGCGTGCCGTCGGTATTGATCGCGCGCCACATCAGGCCTTCCATCACGCCGGCGATCCACATCGAGGCGATGTACAGCACGATGCCGACGGTCGCGATCCAGAAGTGCAGCGAGATGGCCTTGACGCTGTACATCTGCACCTGGCCGAACATGCGCGGGATCAGGTAGTACAGCGAGCCCATCGAGATCAGGCCGACCCAGCCGAGGGCGCCGGAGTGGACGTGCGCGATACCCCAGTCCGTATAGTGGGACAGCGAGTTGACGGTCTTGATCGCCATCATCGGGCCCTCGAAGGTGGACATGCCGTAGAACGACAGGCTCACGATCAGGAACTTGAGGATCGGATCGTCGCGCAGCTTGTGCCAGGCGCCCGACAGCGTCATCATCCCGTTGATCATGCCGCCCCAGCTGGGCGCGAGCAGCACCAGCGAGAACACCATGCCCAGGCTCTGCACCCAGTCGGGCAGTGCGGTGTAGTGCAGGTGGTGCGGGCCCGCC
>FTCZ01002485.1_pt1 | contig 14595 bp, 14 predicted proteins | sample 1658871 | NCBI WGS metagenome assembly FTCZ01 (sample SAMEA3914864, study PRJEB12502) | metagenome | biome: forest; material: soil | place: USA | collected 2012-03-12 | depth 0.3 m
GTTGAAGACCTCGGGCGCCCAGGCGACCCGGCCCATGATCTCGCACAGCGGCGCGTAGTCGAGGTTGGACAGGCCCTCGGGCGCGCGTCCGGAGCGCGGCAGGAAGAGGTTCCACAGGCCCTGTTGGCGGGCGATCGGCTTCAGACCTTCGACCAGGACGGTGGGGATCCAGCGGTTTCCCTGCTGCCGGCCGTTGCGGTCGACTTCTTCCTTGAAGGCTTTCTCGTTCGGGTAGATGTGATCAATCATGAAGGCGAGTAGCTTCGTTTGCAGGTCCTTGCAGCGGGGGGAGTAGTCGAAGTCCATTTGTGTTCCTTGTATTCTTTTGTCGTTCCCGGCATTGCCGGAAACGACTTCCCGCGCAGGCGGGAACCCAAGTTCAGTTTTCAGGCCGGCAGCTGCGTTACTGCCGACGCATCGCAAACTGCCAGGCCATCTCCGCCATCGGCCGCGCAGCCTTGCCGTTCTCGAGCGCCTGGGCGCTGGAAGCGGTGCCGTCGACATAGCGCTTCATGATGCCCTGCATGATGCCGGCCAGGCGGAACAGGTTGTAGGCGAGATAAAAGTCGAAGTCCTCGCGGCGGATCGTGCGGCCGGTGCGGCGGCTGTAGGCGGCGATGTACTCGTCCTGGCCCGGAATCCCCAGGGCCGGCAGGTCCAGCCCGGCGATCCCGCGGAATTTGCCGGGCGGGATATGCCAGCTGAGGCAGTGGTAGGAAAAATCGGCGATCGGATGGCCCAGGGTCGACAGTTCCCAGTCCAGCACCGCCAGGATGCGCGGCTCGGTGGGATGGAAGATCATGTTGTCGAGGCGGTAGTCGCCGTGGACGATGGACGTGTCGTCGCCGGGCGGGATGTGCTGCGGCAGCCAGGCGATCAGCTTGTCCATCGCTTCGATCGTCTCGGTCTGCGAGGCCTGGTACTGCTTCGTCCAGCGCTCGATCTGGCGTGCGAAGTAGTTGCCGGGCTTGCCGTAGTCGCCCAGGCCGATGGCGGCGTAGTCGACCGTGTGCAGCTGGGCGATCACGCGATTCAGCTCGTCGTAGATGGCGGCGCGTTCCTCGCGGCTCATCCCGGGCAGGGACTGGTCCCACAGCACGCGGCCTTCGACGAATTCCATCACGAAGAAGGCGCGGCCGATCACCGATTCGTCGAGGCACAGCGCGTACTGGCGCGCGACCGGGAAACCGGCCTTGTGCAGCGCGTCCATCACGCGGAATTCGCGGTCGATGGCGTGGGCGGAGGGGAGCAGCTTGGCCGCGGGGCCGGGCTTGGCGCGCAAGACATAATGACGGCCGCCGGCGGACAGCTTGAAGGTCGGATTCGACTGGCCGCCCTTGAACTGTTCCACCGCCGGCGCGCCGCCGGGGTAGTCCTGCACATGCTGCTGAAGCCAGGTGCCGAGGGCTGCGCTGTCGAAACGCTGGCGTTCGGATACCGGCTTGGTGCCTATCATTTCTTCGAACATGCTGTCTCCCTTACTGCCGTCGTTCCCGCGTCGGTGGGAACCCAAGTTGGTTTTTCGCTAAATGATAGCTCATGATCGAACGAACGTGCTTTTTTTCAGCGCGACTTACGGTATTGCTCGAATAATATCTCCATAGTGGTCGCCCGCGCCGTGGGCTGCAGCGGATCCGGCGGGCTGTGGTTCACGCAGCGCACCACCCAGTCGCGCTCATCCTCCCCGACATCGAGCGCATTGATGCATCCCGGCGCCTGGGCCAGGCCGCCCAGGAACAGCCGCTGGCCGGTGAGCGCCAGCGAAAGGATCGCGCAATTGACGCCGCCGTGCAGCACCAGCAGCACGGTGTCCCAGCTCGCATCCGCACGCAGGCGCTCGATGGCCGGGTGGACACGGTCCATCAGCTCGCCGACGGACTCGCCGCCCAGGAAGCGCTGCTCGGCCGCGACCAGCCCCTCGAAAGCGCCGGTAAAAGCCCGTCTTAGCTCATCGGTCGGGATCGCGGACAGCCGGCCACCGCGAATCTCCTCCAGCTCCGGCCAGACCTCGGGAGCGATCGCCTGCCCGGTTACCGCCAGCAGCCGCGCCGCCGTCTCCACCGTACGCGGCAGCCCGGAAACGATCACCCGGTCGAAGCCCACTCCGGCAGCAGCAAAAGCACGCCCGGCCGCATCCGCCTGCGCCCGGCCATCCTCGTTCAGCGGCACGGTCTCCGGAAGATAGGGCTTACCAGCCGTATCGAAATAAGTAACGCTGCCATGGCGCATCAAAAAAATCCGCCGGCGTTCGGCACGACGCATGCAAGCTCCATTCATAAAAAATTCGGGGTCAGAGCACTTTATTGGCCAAATTCGGGGTCAGAGCGCATTTTCTTGAAATGTCCTTTAGTCAAAACTTCGCCAGTCGCCTCCAAGGTCGCCTGGCCAGCTGCCTGGAAGGCGAAGAAACAATTGTGTCTTTGGGGTAATTTCCTCAAAAAGTGCTCTGACCCCGAATTTGGCGAGAAAAGTGCTCTGACCCCGGTTTGGTGTTAGTCATATTACATGGCGAATGCGCTTGACGTTACGTATGGACGACAGAACGTAATTCCACCAGTCAATTTTTGAACTTTCTGTTTTACAATTGAAGGACTAGTCCTACAAAACGTTAAAGGGTGTCATGGCGAGGCCAGAAAAAGTCCGGCTCGGGGAAATCCTGGTGCAACAGAAGCTGCTGTCGGAAGAGCAGCTGAATGCGGCGCTGGCCGACCAGAAGCGCACCGGGCGCAAGCTGGGCCGGGTGTTCGTCGAGAGCGGCTTCGTCACCGAGGAGCAGATCTCCGGCGCACTGGCGCGCCAGCTCGGCATCCCTTACATCAACCTCAAGTTCTACAACATCAACCAGGACGTGGTCCGTCTGCTGCCCGAGACCCAGGCGCGGCGCTTCCGCGCGCTGGCGCTGGAAGACCGCAGCGAGACCGTGCTGGTCGGCGTCTCCGATCCGACCGACCTGTTCGCCTACGACGAGATCGCGCGCCTGCTCAAGAAGACCGTCGAGCTGGCGGTGGTCAACGAGACCGAGGTGTTGCAGGCGATCGACCGCATCTACCGCCGCACCGGCGAGATCACCGGCCTGGCGCGCGAGCTGGAGCAGGACCTGGGCGACACCACCTCGGTCGACTTCGGCGCCCTGGCGTCCAACTCCGGGCTCGAAGAAGCGCCGGTGGTCAAGCTGCTGCAGTCGGTGTTCGACGATGCTGCCCAGGTGCGCGCCTCCGACATCCACATCGAGCCGCAGGACGGCCGCCTGCAGATCCGCTTCCGCATCGACGGCGTGCTGCACCTGCAGACCGAGGCCGACATCAAGATCGCGACCCCGCTGGCGCTGCGCCTCAAATTGATGGCCGACCTCGACATCTCCGAGAAGCGCCTGCCGCAGGACGGCCGCTTCGCGGTCAAGGTGCGCAACCAGCGCATCGACGTGCGTATCTCGACCATGCCGACCCAGTACGGCGAATCGGTCGTCATGCGTCTGCTGAACCAGGTCGGCATGAACCTGCGCCTGGACGCGATCGGCATGCACCCGCGCCTGGTCGAGCGCTTCCGCGCCATCGTCCAACGGCCCAACGGCCTGGTGCTGGTGACCGGCCCCACGGGTTCCGGCAAGACCACGACCCTGTACAGCGCGCTGGCCGAACTCAACTCGGTCGAGAAGAAGCTGATCACGGTCGAGGACCCGGTCGAATACCGCCTCCCGGGCATCAACCAGGTGCAGGTGAACGACAAGATCGAACTGAATTTCGCCCGCGTGCTGCGCAGCGCGCTGCGCCAGGACCCGGACATCGTGCTGGTCGGCGAGATGCGCGACCAGGAGACCGCCCAGATCGGCCTGCGCGCCGCCATGACCGGCCACCTGGTGCTGTCGACCCTGCACACCAACGACGCCGCCAGCACGCCGCTGCGCCTGATGGACATGGGCGTGCCGCGCTACATGGTGGGCGGCTCGCTGCAGGCCGTGCTGGCCCAGCGCCTGGTGCGCGTGATCTGCGAAAGCTGCGCCCAGCCGTATGCGGCGCCGGCGCCGGAACGCGCCTGGCTGCGCGCGGAACTTGGGGACCGCGCCGAAAGCGTCCCGCTGTTCCACGGCCGCGGATGCTCGCACTGCAACGGCACGGGCTACCGCGGCCGCACCGGCGTCTACGAGCTGCTCGAGATGACGCGCGCCGTGCACGAAGCGATCAACCATCCGGACCCGGGCCACTTCCTGAAGGCGGCCCATGCGGAGATGCGCGGCGAGACCTTGCGGCGCAGCGCGGTGCGCCTGGCGGTGCAGGGCAAGACCACGGTGGCGGAAGCCATGCGCGTCAGTAACCAGCTCGAGGACTGAAGCGTGCCGTTCTTTGCCTACAAAGGCCGCAACGGAAGCGGCGAACTGGTGGCCGGCGTGCTCGAGGGCCTGGATGCCGGCGCGGTCGCCGACCAGCTGTTCGGCGGCGGCGTGACCCCGATCGAGATCAGCCCGACCACGCGCAAGTCGGCCGCGGCGTCGGGCGGCGAAGAGGAGGGCCTGTGGGCGCGCCTGACGCGCAGGAAGGTGACCTCGCTCGACGTCCAGCTGTTCAGCCGCCAGATCTATACGCTGCTGAAGTCGGGCGTGCCGATCATGCGCGGCCTGGCCGGCCTGCAGGAGTCGGCCGTCAACAAGAGCTTCGCGGTCGTGATCCGCGACCTGCGCGAATCGCTCGACGCCGGCCGCGAATTGTCGACCGCGATGCGCCGCCACCCCGAGTGCTTCACGCCCTTCTACCTGGCGATGGTGCGCGTCGGCGAGATGACGGGCCGCCTGGAAGAAGTCTTCCTGCGCCTGTTCGACCACCTGGAGTTCGACCGCGACATGCGCGAGCGCGTGAAGGCGGCGCTGCGCTATCCGAGCTTCGTGATCGTCGCGATGGTGGTGGCGATGATCGTCGTGAACGTGTTCGTGATTCCGCAGTTCGAGAAGGTCTTCAACAGCTTCCACGCCGAGCTGCCGCTGATGACGCGGATCCTGATCGGCTTTTCGCGCTTCACGGTGGCCTGGTGGCCGGCATTCGGTGCCGCCGCCGCCGGCATGTTCTTCGGCTTTCGCGCCTGGACCCGCAGCGGCGCCGGCAGGCTGGCCTGGGACCGCTGGAAGCTGCGCCTGCCGATCGGCGGCAAGATCGTCCACAAGGCGACCATGGCGCGCTTCGCCCGCAGCTTCGCGTTGTCGATCCGCAGCGGCGTGCCGATCGTGCAGGCGCTGACGGTGGTGTCGCAGACCGCCGACAACGCCTACCTGGCGATGCGCATCGAGCAGATGCGCGACGGCGTCGAACGCGGCGAAAGCATCCTGCGCACCGCCACCAATGCGCAGGTGTTCACGCCGGTCGTGCTGCAGATGATCGCTGTCGGCGAGGAATCCGGCTCGCTCGACGACCTGATGGACGAAATCGCGATGATGTACGAGCGCGAAGTCGATTACGAACTGAAGACCCTGTCGAGCCAGATCGAACCGATCCTGATCACCTTCCTCGGCGTGATGGTGCTGGTGCTGGCGCTGGGCATCTTCCTGCCGATCTGGGACCTGGGCAAAGCGGCCCTGCACAACAAATGAAGATGAGACTCCGACACAAAGGCCAGGGCGGCTTCACGCTGCTGGAGTTCGCCGCCGTGGTGGTGGTATCGAGCATTGTCAGCGCCGTCGCGCTGGACCGCTTCGAGTTCTACCGCGAGCAGGCCGAGATCGCGGCGGCCCGCCAGGTCGTGGCCGCGTTGCGCACCTCGCTGCAGGTGCGCAGCACCCAATTGATGTCGAGCGGCCGCGAGCAGGAGCTGCAGCGCCTGGCGGCCGAGAATCCGATCAAGCTGCTGGCCTGGAAGCCGGCGAACTACCTGGGCGAATACTATGCGCCCGATCCGAAGGAGATCGGTGCCGCAGGCTGGGTGTTCGACCCGCGCGACAAAACCCTTGTGTATTTACCAAAGAACACTGAAAGTTTTTCCTTCAGCACATCGAGATTGCTTAGATTCAAGGTAGAATTTCTGCGCACAAGCAATAAAAGCCTGGCCCTGAATCAAGTCAGCGGCTAGGCGGCCTTAAACCACAAAAGCGGCATCGAAACCGCAATACCTCACTTCATTCGGAGAGTTTGATGAACAAGAATATCAAGGTCCAGGCGCAGGGCGGTTTCACCCTGATCGAACTGATCGTCGTGATCGTTATCCTGGGCATTCTGGCGGCGACGGCTCTGCCGAAGTTTGCCAACCTCAGCGGCGATGCCCGTCTTGCGAGCCTGAACGCGGCCAAGGGCGCGATTACGTCGGCAGCAGCGATCGTGCACGGCAAGGCCCTGATCAACCCGACCGTTGCCAGCAGCAATTCGCTGGTGATCGAAGGCAGCACGATCAAGCTTGCGAATGGTTATCCTGACGGTAGCAAAGACGGCGCTCCGCTGGCTGCCGGTATCGATACGGTCAAGGATTACGCCATCGTCACCACCTCGACGTCCACCGCCACCGTTCCGAAAGACGGTTTTCTCCTGGTCCCATCGGGCGCCAGCAATCAGGATAAATGCTACCTGAGCTATACCCCGGCCGCCAAGGATAGCGCTGGCGTCATCACCCCGCCGGTCATTGCCCTGGGCACCGACGCCACCGCGGCCAACTGCGAATAAGTCACTCCCACGCTCCACATTGAAGGCGCCGGCCGGGATTCTCCAGCCGGCGCCTTTTTCTGCAAGTCTCTCCGCTCAATAGCAATCCCCGCCCGCGGCCAGCATACACACCGTCGCCACCCGCCGCCGCTCGGTATAGTCCACCTGCGCACTGCTGTTGTCGTCCGGGCACGAGCCCGCACTGCCGTTGCAGGCCACCGCCTCGACCTGGTAGATGTTCTTGACCACCTCGCTGCCGTCGCTCGGATTCTGCCCTTCGTTGTACGAACGTGGGGGATTGCAGCTCACGGTCACCACGAAGCCGGTGTCCTTCTGGAAGTCGGTCAGGGTCAGGTTCGCAGCCGCACAGCCCCCCGCGTTCTTGGTGCGCAGCTGGTAGAACGCCCATTCCAGACCCGCCCGCGCCACCTGACTGGCCCGCGCCGTGAGCGCCGCGCCGGTGGCGGCATTCGCCTGGCTCGTGTTCAGGCGCACGATGGCGGTCGCCATGCCGGCCATCAGCACCAGCAGGATGACGGCGGCGATGTAGGCGAAACCGCCCTGTGTTCGCAACATCGGCTTACGCTTCACGGCATGTTCTCCACTTGCGAGCCGACCGTGAGCGTGACGGTTTCGCCGTTGTCGGTGAGGGTCAGCTGCAGCTGCGCGAAGCCGCTCTGCGCGGTTGCGCCCTGGCTGGGGTCGTAGGCGAAGTTGCAGTTGCCGACCTTGGTGCTGACGATCGCGCTCTTGCCGCCGATGACAGGGCAGGATTGGGTGGCGTTGAAGCCATAGCCGACGACGCGGGTCAGGGTGCGGCTGCCATCCTGTGCCGGTGCGCCGCACATATAGGTCACGGCCTGCAGGTCCTTCGGCACGATGTAGAAGCGGCCGCCCTCATACCCATAAGGGAACTGCTTCGACGCTTGCAGCGTGATGCGGGATTGTCCGAGGCTGGCGGGCGGCGTGCTGACCGAATCGACCAGGCCGCGGCTGGCGCCAGTATAGACGTCCGCCGTGTTCTGGTTGCCGATCACGACCCAGTCGCCTTGCACCGGCGTGGTCGTGAAGAGCGTGAGCACGTCGAAGGACGTGGTAGGCTGGGTCAGGTCGACCCACTTCGACGGATTGCCTGGATTGCCCTGGTCCCACTTCGTATCGGCGGCCGTGCGGAAGCGGCCGCCGTCGCTGCTCGGCACCATCTCCAGGCAGGACGCGCCGTTCGCGCTCTGGGCGGGCAGCAGGCGCAGCGAGTTCGGCACCGCGGTGTGGATCTCGGTGACCATGCGCCGCAGGGCGGTGTCGGCCATGTGGGTCAGGTTGGCGCGCCGGCCCACCGCCAGGTAATTCTGCAGGGCGGGGCCGAACTGCATCGCGAAGATGCCGGCGATGATGCCGGTCACCATGATCACGACGACCAGTTCGACGAGTGTGAATCCGCGTTCCTTGTTCATGGGGGAGTACGCCACCCGGTAAGGACGAAGGCATCCTCGGGTTTGGTGTCCATCTTGTAGGTGACGGTGATCGTGATCTTCAGATTCGGAGTCGCATCGCGCAGCGGCGAGGCCGTGTCATCCAGCGGCACGCTGACGGACACGTTGTACGACTCCAGGCCGGGGATCGGATTGTTCCTGGCGTCGCGGATGCCGGACAGGTTTTTTCCGTAGCCGTCGAAATCCCTCACATCGACGAAAGTATCGCGTACGACAGGGTTATAAGCCGTGGTGTCCAGGCCGTAGGGCCTGAGCAGGATCTCGCCCATCAGGCTTTCCGCGATCGCCACCTTCTGCTGCAAAATCAGCGGGTCGGCGCTGGCCCGGTTGCCGGTGCTGAAGGCCGCCACCAGTCCGCCGAGGGCGGCGGCGATGATGACCATGGCAATGATCAGCTCGACCAGGGTGACGCCGGCGCTGCGCCCGAGCATCCGCATCGGCACGCGTCTATTCGACATAGCCGGTGCCTCCCGCGAGCGTGATGACGCGCTGGTCCTTGCCTTGCGCGGAAATCGTGATCTTCGCCGTGTCGATCAGGGTCTTGCCGTCGACGTCGGCGCTGATGTCGCCGTTCGGCTGGAAGTACAGGCTGCCGCTGAGGCCGCTGGCCGTCACGTCCGGGTCCGAGGTCGAGAAATCGCTGTCCGGCGCATTCGCCATCAGGTTCGTGCAGGGCGGCGTCGATGTCGTCGGGTTCTTCACGGCGATGCGCAGGGTCAGCGCCTTGGGCCCCAGGCTGGCGCAGACGAGGCGGCGATATGCGCGCGCCGCGGTCGACGCCAGCCGCAGGCCGCTGACCAGCTGGTCGCCGAATACCTGTGCGCCGCGCTCGCCGCTGTTGATCAGGCGCGGCACAGCGACCGCCGCCATGATCCCCAGCAGGACCATGATGACGATCAGCTCGACCATCGTGAAACCGCGCTCCTTCAATTGAACACCTCGCGCGTGTGGATCAGGCGCCTGGTCTCGGGCGTGTAGACGCCGAAGGTCGCGCGCGCGGCCGGGTCGGCGGTTGACGCGGCCGCGCCGGCGCAGATGCCGTTCGGACCGCGCAGCCAGGGCATCTTCGCGCCGGTGGTCGTCGGACGCGCTGGCGGCGTCGGCAGGCAGGATGTGTCCGTGGCGGCGGCGCCGAGGTTGATGGCAACGGTTGCGGTGCCGGTACCGCCGGTGGGGTGCAGGCTCAGGCTGCCCGAACCCGTAGTCATCCTGATGACCTGGCGGTCCTGGGCGATGCCCGCCGCGCTCAAGGCCGGCGGGAGCAGCGGCGAGGCCGCCTGGATCGCGATGGCCGAGGTGGGAATCGGATGCAGGCCGTCGTTGTCGTCGAGGTTCTGGATCCAGCTGCTGCCGGTCCAGTACTGCAGGGTGACCGGCAGCGCCAGGTCGCCCTTGGCGCTGCCGAAGCGGCTGGCGATCGTGACGCGGCCGCTGCGGGCTTCGTAGATGTCTTCGCCGCCGGCGGGGGCGTCTTTCGAGCTGACCCCGCCCGCTGCCGTTTCCGCTGCGCGCAGGCGGACCTTCAATGGCAGGCTGGGCGAGTTCGCGAAGGTGAACACCAGCGGCGTAGGCGAGGTCGCGAGCAGGGTGGCGATTCCGCTGACAAAAGCGCTGGCCGGCAGCGGCATGGTGCCGGAGCTGCCGGTTCCCGACAGCGCGCCGGGATTGGGGAAGGGCGCCGTGGCGGTGGAGCTGGCAGGGATAGGCGTGGTGCCGGCGGCGTCGAACGCCGTCAACACCACCGGCTTGCTGTAGCCGAAGGCATCGTGGTACCGCGTGGTGATCCCTCCCAGCGCGTTCATGGCAGTCACGGTGACGTCGACCGGTTCGCCGGAATAGTAGAAATTTGCCTTGTTGGAGCCGACCCTGCTTTCCTTGACCGTGAAGTAGGCCGGCACCGACATGATCGCGCCGCAGCCGCTGGCGGTGCCGAGGCTGGTCTGGACTGCGGCCGGAGCGGTCTTGGCGCCGCCGAGGTACTTGTCGCTGGCTTGCCCGGCCTTGATATTGAAGGCGCCGGCTTCGGTATAGGTGATGCTGCCCGCGATTCCGTTCGCGGCAAGGCTGGTCGGTGGCGGGGCGGGATTCAGCACGCCCGGGTTCGAACCTTTCACACTACAGCCCTTGCTGTCCGGATCGCCCAGGCTGAACAAGATTGTTTCGGCCTTAACCCCTGCCTCGTCCTTTTCCAGGCCGAAGTTCGGCGTACTCGTGCCATCGGCGTTCAGGGCTCTCGCGACTACCGTGAACGCTTGCCCTGCCTTCGTCAGTGCCGGGAAGCTGACAATCTGGAAACCGGCCGGCGCGAAGATGACATCGGCTTTAACGTCCGGCGCGCTATTGTCGGAGGTCTTCGCTGCGATGGTGAGCTTGCCGACGTCGGCATAGGACATCGAGAATTCCACGCTGCCGTTGTTATCGAAAGTGACCTGGAAATCTCGGTTGCTGCCATTACAGAGGCCGGCGCTTGCGTCCGCACCGTTCAGAGCGAGGAAGGACGAATCCGTGCTCGTGAGCTTTGGGCGGCTGCTCACCTTGACCGGCAGGCCGCCCGCGGCCGGATTTTTGTAGATGCAGCTTAGCTGAATTGTTTTCTGTTGGCCGATAAAGGCAGGCCTGCACGACTTCGTCTTTGGATCCGAGGCCATCGCCTGGAGTACCAAAGACGTGACGTTTGCCGAATACTGGTCTTGCGGCGCCAGGCTCAGTCCGACCGACCCGTTGAACACCATGCTGCAGGAACTGGTGCCGTTCGCCGTGTTGCTGCACTGGAGAGGGGCGGTAGCCGCGACGCTTGGGCTAGTCACCGCCAGCATTGCCGAGCCGGGCGTGGACTGGTCGACGCTCGCGTTGATGCTCACTCCGCTCGAGCCGATCGTCACGTTGCCGCCCCCCGGCTGCAGGTTCACGGTGACGCCGCCCGTGTAATAGCTCGAGCAGGCCGCGTTGGCGCAGGCCTTGACCGTCACCGGCTCCGGTGTGCATGCGCTGGCGCTGCCGTCGTGCACGATCAGGAAGTGGTCGATGGGTGCCGTGGATGGCGCAGCCGCGCAATGCGGTCCCTGGGCCGTGTTGACCGGGAAGCCACTATTGTTGGTGACGCAGTCGCACTGGCCGCTGGTGGTGCCGCCCGTGCAATAGATCATCTTGGTGACGCGGCCTGCAGAGTTCAGCGTCGCGTGGTCGACCGTGGCGTTGCCGTCGATCATGGCGTTGGCGCTGTCGAGGGTCAGGTTGCCGGCGCTGACGTCGCCGGTCACCTTGACCTTGTCGCCGAGCTGGAGTGAGGTCGTGGCGGTGATCTTGCCGTTGACCGTGCTTTGCGACGCCAGCAGGGATACGGTGGGCGAGACAATATCGCCGGAAACGGTACTGCCGGATGCCAGGGTGAAAGAGGTCGAAGCGGTCACGTTGCCGACAATGGTCACCGGCGAATCTGTCGTGACGACCGGCGCGACGATATTGCCCGAGACCTTGCTGCCGGATGCCAGGGCGAAGGATTTGGTCGCGCTGACGTCGCCCGTGATGGTAACGGGAGAGTTGGTCGTGACGATGGCGCCGCTGACGCGTCCGGTAATGGTGCAGTGTGAGCCGACCGTAATATTGCCGGAGGCGATGACGTTGCCGGTGATGCTGGTCGTCGAACCGGATCCCAGGTTCATTGTCACGGCGCTCACGTTGGCGGTGATCGATTGCGCCTGGTTCCCGATCGTAAAGCTCCTGCCACTGACCAGGTTGCCGCCAGTAATCGAAAGATTCGGCGGATTGATGTCGCCGATGTTCAGGTTGCCGCTCGCGTTGAGCGTCGCCGAGCCGCTCATCTTCAGGCCTTGGTTGTAGGTGAAGACGGCATTTCCGTTGACGACCACCGTGAAGCCGTCCGCAATCGTCATTTTGTCGGTATCGACGCTCAGGGGAAAGGCGTTACAGCTATAGGTTTTGCTCGACAACGAGCAGTTCGCAACCGTACTGCCGTCGAAGACGGCGTCCGCCGCCGCCGCGTTTGCGCCAGCCAGGCACATGAACAGCAGCGCGCTCCAGACGTACAAGCGCGTCAATACGGCGAGTTCGCCTGCGCGCTCACGAATCGAACCCGGGACAAACCTGTCTGCGAATCTCGTCAACTTTATTTGATAACCAGAAACAATACACCCGCGAGTGTGCATGAGTTGGCCGCTATTCGCAAAATCATTTTTGCTGCCGCCGCAGTTGGAGAAACTACCCGTCCTCCCATGAGGTGTACTTACAACAGGAAACAGCCAGTTCTGTAAAGAATGTTCGGAATATTTTTCTTAGGTGAAAAAATGGTATCGGCTTTTAACGACAGTTGAATATAATCAAGGCCTAGCGAAATCACGTAAAAGTCACCCATCTCATTGCTCCGCATGCGTTTTTTTAGGAAAAAAAAGAAACAAGGCGCCTGGCTGGCAATGGTGTTGCAACGCGACGGCATCGTCGCGGCCAGCGTGCGCCGCGGCGACGGCAAGCCGGCGGTGACCGTGGCCAGCCACTATCCGGGCCAGGCGAGTGCCGAAGCGCTCGAAAAGGCAGGCAAGGATTTGCATGCGCAGAACTACCGCTGCACCACGGTGCTGGGCGGTGGCGACTACCTGATCATGGCGGTCGAGGCGCCCAATGTGCCGCCCGAGGAGCGCAAGGCCGCGATGCGCTTCCGCCTGAAGGACAACCTCGATTTCCCGGTCGCCGAGGCGACTTTCGACCTGGTCGAGATCCCGCTCGATCCGAACGCCGCCGTGCGCCCCCAGCAAAGCGTGTTCGCGGTGGCGTCGCGCAACGGCACGATCAAGGCGCGCCAGGACCTGTTCCAGCAGGCCAAGGTCGAACTCGGCACCATCGACATCCCCGAAATGGCCCAGCGTAACCTGTCGAGCATGCTCGAGACCGACGGCCGCGGCATCGCCATGCTGTCCTTCGGCGAGGATGGCGGCCTCCTGACCGTGTCCTGCCGCGGCGAGCTGTATCTGTCGCGCCGCATCGACGTGACCCTGGCCCAGTTGCTCGATGCCGACCACGACCGCAGGCACCAGGCCTTCGACAAGATCACGCTGGAGCTGCAGCGTTCGCTCGACCACTTCGAACGCCAGTTCTCCTTCATCGGCGTGGCCAAGCTGGTGCTGGCGCCGAGCGGCGCGCAGGGCCTGCAGGAATACCTGTCGGGTAATCTCTACACCCGCGTCGAAACTCTCGACCTGGGCATGCTGCTGGATCTCGCGCGCGTGCCCGAGCTGCTCGGCGCGGCGGCCCAGCAGCGCTTCTTTGTCGCGATCGGCGCCGCGCTGCGCGAGGAAGGGGCGGCGGCATGAGCCAGCAGATCAACCTGTTCAACCCGGCCTTCCAGCGCCAGACCACGCTGTTCTCGGCACGCGCGATGGCGGTCTCCGCCGGCGCGCTGGTGCTCGGCCTGGCGGCGATGGGCGCCTGGTCCGAGCTGCGCCTGGCCCAGTTGCAGGGCGAGGCGAACACCGTCGCGCGCCGGCTGGAGGTCGCGCAGAAGCGACTGGCCGGCGTGTCGGCCGAATTCGCGCCGCGCCAGAGCGATCCGGCGCTGGCAACCCAGATGCTCGAGGCCGAGCAGCAGCGCGCGGCGCTGCAGCATGTGGCCCAGGTGATCGAGCGCGGCGAATTGGGGAATACCCAGGGCTATGCCGAATACTTCCGCGCGCTGGCGCGCCAGAGCCGCGAGGGCCTGTGGCTGACCGCCGTCAGCGTCGGCGGCGCCGGACGCGAGATCGGCGTGCAGGGCAGGGCGCTCGATCCGGCCATGGTGCCGGGCTTCCTGGGCCGCCTGCGCAACGAGCCTGTCCTGCAGGGCAAGGCGGTCGGCAGCATGCAGATCGGCGAAGCGCCGGCGCTCAAGCAGGCCGGCGCGGACGGCAAGGAAAGCAGTGTCTCCGCACCGTATGTCGAATTCAGCCTGCAGTCTGCAGCGGCGGGCGACAAGGGTGACAGGGGCGACAAGGGAGAGCGGCCATGAAGCAGCGCTGGTCGCAGCTTGCCGCGCGCATCGACGCCCTCAGCCAGCGTGAACGCCTGCTGGTGTTCGCCGCCGTGCTGGCGGTGCTGGCCTTCCTCGGCCAGGCGGCGCTGCTCGCCCCCCTGCAGCGCAAGCAGGACCTGTTGAAGAACCAGATTTCCCTGCAGCGCGCCAGCCTGGCCGAGACCGAGAGCGCGATCGAGCGCAAGGTCGCCGAAGCCGAAGCCGACCCGGACCAGGCGCTGCGGACCCGCCTGTCGGCGACGCGCGCCGATACCGCGCGCATGAGCGAGCAGATGCGCGCCATGCAGAACGGTCTGGTGCCGCCCGAGCGCATCGCGCCGCTGCTGGAATCCATCCTGCGCGCCAACGGCCGCCTGAAGCTGGTGTCGATGCAGACCCTGCCGGTCAGTTCGCTCAGCGACCTCGGCAAGGACAAGGACATCGCCAAGCCGGACGCCGCCAAGCCGGAGGACGGAAAACCGGGCGCAAA
>FTCZ01001205.1_pt1 | contig 14562 bp, 13 predicted proteins | sample 1658871 | NCBI WGS metagenome assembly FTCZ01 (sample SAMEA3914864, study PRJEB12502) | metagenome | biome: forest; material: soil | place: USA | collected 2012-03-12 | depth 0.3 m
AGATCGCCTTATCGCACGTCGTTGAGTTCGGCGACAACGTCGTAGGCGTCGCCGCGATACCAGGACTGCGTCAGCTCGCACGTCCGGCCATCGGCCGCGAAGCCGCGCCGTTCGATGAACAGGCCTGGGGCGCCGGGCTCGACGCCCAGGAGCGCGGCGGTCTCCGCGTCGAAAGCCAGCGCGCGCAGGCGTTGCAGGGCGCGGATGGGGCGGTGGCCGGTCGTTTCCAGCGCGGCATAGAGCGAGGCGTCGACCGCGTCGGCCGACGGCAGGCAGTGCGCCGGCACGGTCGAATGCTCGAGCGCCATGATAAGCCCGTCGGCAAAGCGCAGGCGCTGGAAGCGATAGACGCGCGTGCCGGGCGACAGGCCGAAGGACAGGGCCTCTTCCGGCGAGACCACGCCTTCGCTTTTCGACAGCCACTGCGAGTGGGCCTTTCGCCCGCGCGCGACCATGTCCTCGGAAAACGAGGTCAGGCGCGAAAAGTTCTTCTCGACGCGCGCCGCGACGAAGGTGCCGGCGCCGCGTTTGCGCGTCAGAAGTCCCTCGGCCACGAGGCCTTCGATGGCGTTGCGCACGGTGATGCGCGACACACTGAGCTCTGCCGCCAGATCGCGCTCGGGCGGGATGACGTCGTCGGTGCGCAGCACCTGGCCGTGGATGGCATCGCGTAAAGAGCGCTGCACCTGCATGTAGAGCGGCGCGCCGCGCTGCTTGTCGAGCGGCCCGATAATCTCGGCGAAGGACAGGGTGGAGGGCGGGGATACCGGTCGAAGATCGCTCATATTTGGGCTCAGATCTTGATGAGGATACGGTTGCGGTCGAGGATGTAGCCGAAGGCCCAGCACGTCAGCATATAGGCGACGGCGCACAGCAGAGCGCCCACGGGACCCGGCACGGCGGCCTGGAAGAGATGGATGCCGACCCAGTCGTAAAGCCCCGTGCCATCGGGCGCCTTGATCAACTGCAGGACGGTGACGAAGAGCTCGGAAAAGAGATAGATGGCCAGCGGGTTTTTGCCGAAGACCTCGCAGAACCGGACACCGAAACGGATTTTGGCGATCTCGACATAGGCGATCAGGCCGCCCAGCAGCACAAGGTCGAGCCCGATATTGACGAGTGCGAACGAGCTGGTCCACAGGCGCTTGGCCAGCGGGAAGGCGAGGCTCCAGCCGAAACCCGCGGCCAGCACCGCCACGCCCGCGATCAGCAGGGTGCGGACGGTCTTTTTCCGCTCAGTCTGCAACGCGATGAAGCGTCCGGCCAGATAGCCCGCGATGACGTTGACGATGGCGGGCAGAGTGCTGAACAGGCCTTCGGGGTCGTAGCCGTGGCCCTTGACGTACATATGGTCGATGCCGAGTACGGCGCGGTCCACCTGTGCGCCCAGATTGCCGAGCGGGGTCAGCTGTTCGCCCGGCGGACCCAACGCCATCAGCGCAGCCCAGTAGCCGAGGAGCAGGCCGGCGCTCAAAAGCGCCAGTCCCCGCCACGACAGATAGCGGATGGCGATCGAGGCAAACAGAAAGCAGAGCGCGATGCGCTGCAACACGCCCATGATACGGGTGTGGTCGATGGGGTTGAAGCCCCACTGACCGTCCGGCGCCTGATGGAAGAACGGGAACCAGTACATCAGGTAGCCCAGCAGAAAGATGATACCTGCGCGCTTGATCACCTTGGCGAAGAATGCGCCCGTGGGCAGGGCCTTCGGGTCGCCGAAGCTCATGGCGTTGCCGACGGCGAAGAGGAAGGCCGGGAAGACGAGGTCGGCGATCGTCAGGCCGAACCACTTGGCGTGGCTGAGCAGCGGGAACGGATCGGCGCCGGCGCCGGACGTATTGACGACGATCATCAGGCAGACCGTCAAGCCGCGGAAGACGTCGAGCGATTTAAAGCGGGGTTTTTCCATCGGCCGGCTCGGAAGAAAAAAATGGCCGCCGCCAGGGGATGCGGCGGCCAGGTACCAGAAGGACGTGCGCCGCGGGAAGACGGCGTTTTTGGAACCAATTCAGGACATAGGGATATGTCCGATTAATTGGCACGTCAATTCCAAAAATATTATAAAATGAAATTTATATTTCATTTCGGAATGTGACCGGGTGGCCGGAGTTACATCTTGTACTGCAGGGACAGGTAGTAGCTGGGGCCGACGACGCTCGTCATCTGCCAGCGGCTCTTGATATCCTTGTAGGCCTTTTCCTCGGCATTGGTGATGTTGATGGCGCCGAAGGACAGGTTCATGCGGTCGTTGACATTATAGCCGAGCGACAGGTCGTATTGCGTCCGGCCTTCGATCGTGTGGCCTTCGCGGGCGAAGAAGCTTTCGGCGCTCGTCTGGCTGTAGGCGCTACGGTAATTGGCCGACAGGCGCGCGCTGAACACCTTGTTTTCCCAGTAGCCGGTGACGTTGACCGTATTCTGCGACAGGTTGGCCAGGTGGAAGCCCGAGGTCCCAGTCTTCGACGGTGTCACATAGGTGTAGTTGCTGATGACGCCGAAGCCCTTGACCGGCAGCCACATGTCGAAGGACTGCTGCCAGTTGACCTCGAAGCCCTTGATCTTGACGACGGTCGGGTCGTTGGCGACGGCTGTGATCTGGTATTCGTTGCCGCTGGCGTCGACGCAGTTGCTGGCCGTGCCGGTCAGCGCCGTGCCGTTGAACGACGAAGGGCAGACCGTGGTCGAATAGGTGCCGTTCTTCACGTTCTTCAGGAAGCCCGCGACGCTCAGGCCGTTGCCCGCGCCGTAGTACCATTCGAGTCCGATGTCGAGCTGGTCGGCCGTCAGCGGCTTCAAGGTCGCCTGGCCGAGCTGGATGGTGAATTGCTGGCCGCCGCCCGTCAGCGTGCTGGTCGAGACGGTCGTGACCAGCGGGTTGTTGGCGTCGAGGATCGGGCGCACCAGGACCTTGGCCGCGGCGATGCGCAGGAGCAGGTCGTGGTCGAGGTCGACGACGAAGTTGGCCGAGGGCAGGACGTTGGAATAGTCCATGGGTGTGCGCTGCGTGCCCACCGCATTGCCGACATTCGCGTTCAGCGGATTGCTGCCCGAGGTAATATTGGCGTTGACGACCTGACCAGTATCTTCATAGCGGACGCCGACATCGCCGCGATACGACTTGCCGAGGATTTCACCCTTCAGATTGGCCATGGCGTAAAGCGCGGTGACGTTACGCGTGACCTTGTAGCTGTCTTCCGGAGCCCAGACGGTCGGCACGGTGATGCCGGCGGCGCTGAGCGCGGCTTCATAGGCCTTCATGTTCGGCGCGATCCAGGCGTGCTGCACCGAATCGTCGCCGTCGAGGAAATCGGAAACGAGGTAGCCGTCCGATGCGATGTCGGGCGTATAGGCGGCCGCGATATTGCCGCCGAGGTCGCGCCGCGTCGTGTAGCGGTAGAAGACCTCGCGCTTGTACTTGGCGCCGAAGCTGACCGAGCTGAGCGCGCCAAGGTCGAGGTCGCGTTTTGCGTCGAACTGGCCGGCGCCTTCTTCCGAATAGTCCGAGTGCTGGGCGCCGTCCGGGAATTCATTGCGCGTCAGGCTGGCGGCCGCGTATGGCGTCGCGCTGGACAGATCGTTGGAGACGGTGAATTTGATGTCGTCGGGGTTCGAGATGTCGAGCGTCGACGAGGCGATGCTGACGCCCAGGATCGCGGCCTCTTCGGTCAGGTGCGCGCGGCCCTTCGTGTAGTGCGCCGTGCCCTTCAGCGTCCAGTTCTCGGTGCCCGTCCACCTTGCCGTCCCGGTCCAGGCCGTCGTGGCGAGGTTGCGCGTCTCCTGCTGGCGGTTGTTTTCCAGCGTGTAGTTCGACTGCGTCGTCACAAGCTCTGTCGAACCGTCGCCCGACACGCCGGCGATGCCGCCCTGGCTGAACAGGAAGACCTGCTGGTTGACGTCGTAGCGCGTATTGTCCTTGGAATAGATGCCGGTCAGGCTAAGTTCCAGGCCATCGACGGGACGGTACTGCACGGCGGCATTGACCTGCTGGCGCAGGGTCTCGCGGTCGATGCGGCGGTAGCGCAGGCGGCGCGGCACGTAGCCGGCCGGGATGACGTTGGCGAAGCCGTTCGACGCTGAACCCGTCGAGGTATACCAGCGGTCCATCCAAAGATAGTCGGCGCGGTCGGTCAGTTCCTGATAGCTGTAGCCCAGGAAGATGCCGAGCTTGCCGTCGTCGAAGCGGTCGACGTAACTTACGCCGAGCTTGGGCGTGGCGTTGCCGTTGGCCAGCTGCGACTGTTGCGCCTTGGCGGTCAGCACGATCTGGCGGCCCTTGCGATCAAGCGGATGGACGGTCTCGATATTGACCGTGCCGGCCAGGCCGCCGGCGTCCATGTCGGCGGTCGGCGACTTGTAGACCTGGATGCCCGACGCCAATTCTGTCTGGATGATGTCGTAGCGGAAGCCGTCGGTGAAGTCGGCGCTCTTGAAATCCTGCCCGTTGACGGTCGTCAGGGCGTATTGCGGGCCCAGGCCGCGAATGCTGATCGTGGCGCCGCGGCCGTTTACATTGGCCATCTGCACGCCCGGAATGCGCTGGATGGCTTCTGCGATGTTCTCGCTCGGGAACTTGCCGAGGTCCTCCGACGAAATGCCGTCGGAGACGCGGACGTCGCGCTTCTTGGTTTCCAGCGCATTGGCCAGGCTCTTGCGGAAGCCGGTTACGACGACGGTGTCGCTGTCGGCGGGCGCGGTCTGGGCCTGGGCGTAACCCGCCACAAGCAGGGCCGACAACACCGTCGTTGTCAGGGCCAGTCTTTTCAGTCTCATTGCTATCCCCTTTTGACCTGGCATGGGCGCGCGGGCGCCGTGCGGGGAGGCCGGCTGCGTCACGCGATGCATGTCCAATTAAATACCAATTGGCCCGATTTGGTAATACCACTTGGTGAGGAAAAGGTAAGGCGACTTATGAGGGGCACGTCAATTCAGTTTGTCAAAAATTTGGAAAAAATATTCCCATTTGAGGAATTTGTGACATTTGTGCACCGCAATATCGTTGTTCTGTCAATCATTACGGCGATTTCTGGGCGGGTGCCGCGCCACAGACAAGCGCCGCGCTCCGGAGATCCGGAGCGCGGCGCAAATCAAAATCCGAGCTGAATTGGTCTCAGTCCAATGCCGCGTAGGCTGGTACAGTCAGGAAGTCGGCGCAGTGCGGGGCCGTTGCGAGGTCCGTGAACAGGGCGCGCGCCTCGTCGAAGCGACCGCCCGACAATGCCTGCATCTCGTCCGCGATCAGGTCCAGCACCATGTCGCGCGTGACGGTGCGACCGTCTTCGAGCGACGCGCCGTGACGGATCCACTGCCACACCTGGGTGCGCGAAATCTCGGCGGTGGCGGCATCCTCCATCAGGTTATAGAGGGGCACGGCGCCGCGGCCGCGCAGCCAGGCTTCGATATACTGGATGCCGACGCGGATGTTTTCGCGCAGGCCCTGTTCGGTGCGCGCGCCCTCGTGGACCTGGAGCAGGTCGTCGCGCGCCGTATCGACGTCCTCGCGCAGGCGCGACACCTGGTTCGGCCCGGGCATCATCCGGTCGAAGACGGCCATGGCCACGGGCACCAGGTCGGGGTGGGCGACCCAGGTCCCGTCGTGGCCGTCGCCGGCCTCGCGCTCCTTGTCGGCGCGGACGCGGGCAAAGGCGGCCTCGTTCGCGGCTGGGTCGTTTTTCACCGGGATCTGCGCCGCCATGCCGCCCATGGCAAAAGCGCCGCGGCGGTGGCAGGTGCGGATCAGCTCGACCGAATAGGCGCGCAGGAAGGCGTTGCCCATGACCATCTTGGCGCGATCCGGGGTGACGAAGCGCGGGTTTTCGGCAAAGGTCTTGATGAAGCTGAAGATATAGTCCCAACGCCCGCAGTTGAGCCCCGCCATATGGTCGCGCAGCTCGTACAGGATTTCGTCCATCTCGAAGGCGGCCGGCAGGGTCTCGATCAGCGCCGTGACCTTGACCGTGCCTTGCGGCAGGCCGAGATAGTCCTGCGTGAAGACGATGACGTCGTTCCACAGTCGCGCCTCAAGGTGCGATTCCATCTTGGGCAGGTAGAAGTAGGGGCCGGAGCCCTGGTCTATGGCGGCGCGGGCGCAGTGGAACATGTAGAGCCCGAAATCGAACAGGGCGCCCGACATGACTTCGCCTGCGATCGTGGCGTGGCGCTCATCGAGCCGCCAGCCGCGCGGCCGGATCTTCAGGACGGCGACCTCGGCGTTCAGCCGATAGGCCTTGCCGGTGGCCGGATCGTCATAGCCGAGTTTTCCCGCCCAGCGGTCCTTCAGGTTCAGCTGGCCGTCGATGCAGTTGGAAAACGTCGGCGAATTGGCGTCCTCGAAATCGGCCATGAAGACCCTTGCGCCCGAATTGAGCGCATTGATGATCATCTTGCGGTCGACCGGGCCGGTGATCTCGACGCGGCGGTCGAGAAGGTCGGCCGGGATCGGCGCAACGGTCCAGTCGGCGCTGCGGATATCGGCGGTTTCGGGCAAAAAGTCGGGCAGGGCGCCGGCGTCGAATTCGGCCTGGCGCGTGCGCCTGGCCATCAGGCGTTCCTGGCGGCGCGGCTCGAAACGATGGTGGAGCTCCGCCAGGAAGGTCAGGGCCTCGGGTGTGAGAATCTCACCCATACGGCCAATGACGGGAACGGTGATGTCGACGGTGGCGGGCATTGTGGTGTCCAGCGGCATGAAGGCCTCTCCTTAACCTGAGCTTGGCGATGATGAAAAGGGTGCGCCCTTCCGTCCGGTGAGGGGTGGGAGACGGAAGGGCGCTTCGGCGGCTGTTATCCGGCGTTTTCCTGGGCGCCTTTATTGTTATCGCCGCCGTGTGCTTGTGACTTCGCTTACGTTCTCCTCTCCCCACTTGAGGGGAGAGGAAAGGCGCGTAGCGCCAAGGTGAGGGGTAACTGTCGGTGGCTGCACGCGCAGTACTTACCGCATTACCCCTCATCCGGCCCTTCGGGCCACCTTCTCCCCTATTCAAGGGGAGAAGGGAAAGAGGCTCAACTCGACAGCCTTTCTTACTCGTACCCGAAGGCGGCTTCGTTGATGACGAGCGACGGCATCTTCGAGAAGTCGACCGGGACCGGCTGCGGGGCCTTCGCCTGGAAGGTCTTGATGACGTGTTCGAGGCGACGGGCCGTTTCCTTGGCGGCGTCGGACTGCGGGTCGAGCTTGAGCGGGGCCAGGCAGAATTCGATGATGGCCTGGGGACGGGTCATGGGTTCCATAACGATACTCCTTCAAGGTTTTGCGGCTACTCCGCCGCGATGGTGAACTGGGCGGTCTCGGTGGATTCCTTCATCGCCGTCGTCGACGACTGGCCGTTGCTGATGGTCTCGGCGACCTTGTCGAAGTAGCCGGTGCCGACTTCGCGCTGGTGGCGGGTGGCCGTGTAGCCCAGCGCTTCGTTGCCGAATTCGCGCTGCTGCAGCTCGGAATAGGCGGCCATACCGTGGTCGCGGTAGCCGTCGGCCAGCTCGAACATCGAGTTGTTGAGCGCATGGAAGCCGGCCAGCGTGACGAACTGGAACTTGTAGCCCATGGCGCCCAGCTCGCGCTGGAACTTGGCGATGGTGGCCTCATCCAGCTTGGCCTTCCAGTTGAAGGACGGCGAGCAGTTGTAGGCCAGAAGCTTGCCGGGGTGGTCCTTGTGCACGGCCTCGGCGAAGCGGCGCGCGTCGTCGAGATCGGGATGCGAGGTCTCCCACCACAGGAGGTCGGCGTATTTCGCGTACGACAGGCCGCGCGCGATACAGTGGTCGAGCCCGGTGCCCGGCTTCAGGCGATAGAAGCCTTCGACCGTGCGGTCGTCGCGCTCGATGAACGGATGGTCGCGTTCGTCGACGTCGGAGGTGATTAGCTGCGCCGACTCGGCGTCGGTGCGCGCGACGGTCAGCGTGGCCACGCCCATGACGTCGGCCGCCAGACGCGCCGAGATCAGGTTGCGTTCGTGCGCCTGCGTCGGGATCAGGACCTTGCCGCCCAGGTGGCCGCACTTCTTTTCCGAGGCCAGCTGGTCTTCGAAGTGGACGCCCGAGGCGCCGGCTTCGATAAAGGCCTTCATGATTTCGAAGCTGTTGAGCGGGCCGCCGAAGCCGGCCTCGGCGTCGGCGACGATCGGGGCGAACCAGTCGCGCTTGGCGCCGCCTTCCGAATGCTCGATCTGGTCGGCGCGTTGCAGGGTCCTGTTGATGCGGCGGCACAGTTCCGGCGCGGCATTGGCCGGATAGAGCGACTGGTCGGGATACATGGACGACGCGGTGTTGCTGTCGGCGGCGACCTGCCAGCCCGAGAGATAGATGGCCTTGAGGCCGGCGCGAACCATCTGCATCGCCTGGTTGCCGGTCATGGCGCCCAGGCTGTTGATGAAGGGCTCGGTGCGCAGGAGCTCCCACAGGCGGTTGGCGCCGCGTTCGGCCAGGGTGTGGCTGATGGGGAAGGAGCCGCGCAGCCGCAGGACTTCCTCTGGCGAATAGGGGCGCTCTATACCGTCGAAGCGGCCGGCGGGGGCGGAAGGAACGAGGTCCTGGAAGGTGGTCATGGGTGAACTCGCGAAAGGGGAGGGCCAAAAATTTCGGATCGGGATGGGTGGTGATGGAAAGTCAATTTGTCATAAATTGTCATTTCGCATCCGCCGTCCGCACCCCGGGTGACATCCATGAGATGCGCCTATTTTGTGCTGGTGTGAAGATTTGTGCGCCGCGAAACCGCGTCATCAGGAAAAAGACGACACTTGCAATTTTGTAAAATTATGACAGATTGACAGAATGGCCGGTCTCGATCGCAAGCTCTATCTCGGCGGGCGCCTGAAACGCCTGCGCTACGATTTCAATCTCAGCCAGACCAAGATGGCCGAGGACCTCGGCGTGTCCGCCTCCTATCTCAACCACCTCGAACGCAATCAGCGCCCGGTGACGGCGCAGATCCTGCTGAAACTCGCCTCGACCTACGATATCGATCTGCGCAGCTTCACCGACGACTCCGAGCCGGCGGGCGAGGCGGCGCTGACCGAGATTTTCGCCGATCCTCTGTTCAAGGACCTGAAGCTGCCGCGGCGCGAAATCGCCGACCTGGTCGCCACCTCGCCCATGGCGGCCGAAGCCGTGACGCTGCTGTACCGCGCCTATACCGAGCGCAAGAAGCGCGACGCGCTGGAGGCCCGCCCGCCCGAGGACGATCTCGAATCGCCCGCCGACTGGGCCCGCGACCAGATCCAGGGCCACCACAACTTCTTTCCCGAGCTCGACGATCTCGGCGAAAAACTCTTCGACGTCCTGGGCGCCGATCCGCATACGCTGGAGGAGGCGGCCGGCCGGCGCCTGCGCGAACAGCACCGCATCGACATTCGCCTGATGCCGGCCAATGTCATGATGATGTACCAGCGCCGCTTCGACCCGCACCGCCGCCGGCTGATGATTTCGGAGACGCTCGGAATCTCTTCGCGCCGCTTCGCCGTCGCCTACCAATTGGCGCTGTCGGAATACGGGGCTGAGATCAAGGCGCTGGCCGAGAAGGCCAGGGCGCCCGATCTCGCCGCGGCGCGCCTCTACAAGATCGCGTTGATCAACTACCTGACGGCGGCGACCTTGATGCCCTATGGCCGCTTTTTGGAAGCGGCCGAAAGCAATGCCTACGATATCGAGCTCCTGCGCGCGCCGTTCGAAGTGTCGTTCGAACAGGCGGCGCAGCGCCTGACCACCCTGTCGCGGCCGGGCCAGCGGGGCGTCCCCTTTTTCCTGGTGCGCATCGACAGCGCGGGTAACGTTTCGAAACGTTTCTCGGCCGGGCCGTTCCCGTTCTCGCGCTACGGTGGCGCCTGCCCGCGCTGGAACATCCACCAGGCCTTCCAGACGCCGGGACGCGTCGTCACCCAGGTCATCGAAACGCCCGGCGGACAAAGATTCTTCACCCTGGCGCGAACGCTCGACCGCGGTTTACGCGCCTATGCCGACGGCGCCTATTCGGAGCAGGCGGTGGGACTTGGCTGCGAACTGAAGCACGCTGATAAGCTGATCTATGCGCGCGGCATCGACCTTAATCACCCCAATGCCGTCGAGACCGGTCCCATGTGCCGCCTGTGCGAGCGGCCCAATTGCCGCGAACGCGCGGCGCCCCCCGCGGTCAAGGCGCTTCAGGTCGACGAATGGATCAAGGCGGTTACCGCCTTTCCGTTCTGACGCCACGCTGTTGCAGGGACGCCGCTTGATTAAGTGCGAGTATAGCAATAATATTCATCACATTCGGAAGTAATTGCGGGTCTTTGCACGGCCAGAGTGTGATTTGTAACAGACTTGTGACAATTGCCTCGTAATTGCCGTTTGCGGAAACTAACTGTCGTTGCTATAGTTACACCACGCGCCGCTTTTCACCCCCCCCCTCGAACTGCGGCGACGAGATGGGCACCCACACCCCCCCCTCGTTGGTGCCCATCATTCCTCCCGACAATTTATTCGTTATCGTCCGCTCGGCGACACGCCAAAGGTCTGGCGATAGCGCCGTGCGAAGTGCGAGCGTGACGTGTAGCCCGAGGCTTCCGCCGCGGCCAGACTCGACGCGCCGCCGTCGAGCATGCGGCGGGCCGCGTGCAGGCGCGCATCGCGCACCAGGGTGCGGAAGGCATGGCCTTCGGCCGCCAGCCGCCGGCGCAGGGTCGACGCACCGATACCCAGATCGCGCGCGGCGCGGTCCACTGTCCAGTCCTGACCGGGCGCATGGCTGACCAGCCAGGTAAGGTCTTCACAGAGGTCGCGCCGGAACAGGGGCCGCGCCGCCGGAACACCGCGCAGCAAGGTCAGCACTTCGGTCAGGCGCAGCGTCTTCAGGACGTCGGCGGAAACGCCGTCGGCGATCGTCGTGGCGGCATGGACCAGGGCCTGGCAGAGATCGGGTGTCAACGGCACGCGAAAGGCTGGGGCGCGCAGCCGTGTCCGTTCCGCCGGCGTTAGCGGCGCTATTGTTTCGGGCAGGCCCGGTATTTCGATCAGCAGGGATTCGTAGAGGCCGGCGGGACCGGGAATATTGACGACGTCGAGCGGCCGCCCGCCCGGCAGGACGAAGACGCCGCCGGCGCCGACCCTGGTCACGACGTCGCCCAGCCAGATTTCCTTGATGCCGTGCAGGACGATGGCGATGACCGAATGCGGCATACGGATCGAGGCCAGCCGCTCACGGTCGAGCGTGCAGTAGGAGAAAAGGTGGTGGCCGCGGCCGTTCATGCCGGGGCGGCCCGTCGCCATCGGTCGCAAGCGATGCAGCAGGTCAGAGCGCAAATGGTCTTCGGCTGAGGTCAGGCTGTCCATGGCGCAAGCCTACCACTTTCCGTCCCGCCAAAAAATGCATGGGTGAGCGTTTCGGGCTCGAAAGACGGCGCGGCGGAGCCGGATGACGTTCGGCACGCGCATAAAAGGTCCGGGCAAACAAGGAGATTGCCATGAAAGCCTTTCTGATCGCCGCGCTGGCCGCCGCCTTCGCCACCCAGGCCGATGCCGCAGACGTCGAGCTGTGGCGGCTCGACTGCGGGCGGATCCACGTCCACGACCTCGGGGTCTTTTCCGATACCGGCCGCTACGCCGGGCAACAGAAGACCCTGACCGACAGCTGCTACCTGATCCGCCACGCCGGCGACTACATGCTGTGGGACACCGGCCTGCCCGTGGGCGTGCTCGGCGCGAAGATCGACCCCGGCGCCGCCTTTTCGCCGACGCTCGACCGCGATCTGCCGTCGCAACTGAAGGCCATCGGGATGACGCCCGACCGCATCAAATGGCTCGGTATCAGTCATGACCATTTCGACCATATGGGCCAGATGAGAACCTTCCCCAAGGCGACCCTGCTGATCGGCAAGGCCGATTTCGACGCGCTCAAGTCCGGCGCGCAGGCGTTTGCCGTCGATCCGTCTCTGGCCGCGCCATGGCTGACGGGCGAGGGCAAGGCCGATCCCGTCATCGGTGACCGCGACGTCTTCGGCGACGGCAGCGTCGTCATGCTGGCCATGCCGGGGCATACGGCGGGGGAAACCGCGCTGCTGGTCCGCCTGCCGAAGGCCGGGCCGGTGCTGCTGTCGGGCGATGTCGCGCACTTCGAGGCGCAGGTGACGACCAATGGCGTGCCGCCCTTCAACGCCGACCGCGCCGACAGCCTGGCTTCGCTCGACCGGCTGAAGGGCATGGCGGCGACGCTGCACGCCACGCTCGTCATCCAACACGACCCGGCCGATATCGCCAAGCTTCCGGCCTTCCCGAAGAGCGCGAAATAGGGTTAGCTGGTCTCCGACACAGGAGGGTTTCGTGGACTACGACAGACTTGCCGATATCTGGTACGCGGCGTGGAACAGCCATGAGCTGGCAAGCATCATGGCGCTCTATGCCGACAATGTCCGTTTCACCTCGCCCTATGTGCGCACGCTCGGCTTCGCGGCGGACGGCACCCTGACGTCGAAAGCCGATCTAGAGCGCTATTTCACGCTCGGCCTGTCGAAGATCCCAGACCTGCATTTCACGCCCGTCGCCAACTGTGTAAGCGTCGACGGCCACACCATGGTCTATCGCAACCAGTCCGGCGCCTGGGTCACCGAAATGCATGAATACGACGGCGCGGGCCTGATCGTCCGCGTCGTCGCTTCCTACGCCGGGTCGCCGGTCTGATATTGCGGCGGGGGCCGCGGGGGGGTAGATGGGGCGTTGTTTGCGAAAGACCTTCCCATGACCGAGCGCGCCGCCGACCACGATATCCTGCCCCTCTTTGTCGAGCGCTGGTCGCCGCGCAGCTTTATCGACGAAGCGATCCCCGAAGAAGATTTGCTGCGCATGTTCGAGGCGGCGCGCTGGGCGCCGTCGGCCTTCAATTGCCAGCCGTGGCGATTCGCCTGGGCGCGCCGCGGCACGCCACACTGGGACAAATTCGTCGGCCTGCTCATGCCCTATAACCAGGGCTGGGCCGACAAGGCGGCGGCGCTGGTCTACCTCCTGTCGGCGCCGACCTATATTCCCGACGGCAAGACCGAGCCGCAGCCCGTCAGCCACGGCAGCTTTTCGTGCGGCACCGCCTGGGGCTATCTCGCCTTGCAGGCGCATGCCATGGGCTATTTCGCCCACGGCATGGCCGGCATCGAGGCCGAGCGCATACCGGCCGAACTCAATGCCCCCGAAGGCTGCAAGGCCGAGATCGCCATCGCTATCGGCCGCCAGGGTCCGCTCGAAAACCTGTCGGAAAAGCTCCAGGCGCGCGAAGTCAGGAGCTTGCGCCGTCCGCTGTCGGAAACAGCCTTCGAGGGCGGGTTCTAGGAATTTTGCGTCGCAGCATCGAGGGGCTTGACGGATTCGAAAATGCGGCCTCATCTATCCTTTTGAGAAGGATGTCCATGACGACCGACAGCACCTTTTCCCTGGCCGCTCGCCCCGAAGGCCTAAGTCTCGACGCCCGCGAAACCGCGGTGATCGTCATCGACATGCAGAACGCCTATGCGTCGATCGGCGGTTATGTCGACCTGGCCGGCTTCGATATTGCGGGGGCGCAATCGACCATCGCCAATATCGGGAAGACGCTCGACGCGGCGCGGGCGGCCGGCATCCAGGTGGTCTTTTTACAGAACGGCTGGGACCCCGACTATGTCGAGGCGGGGACGCCCAAGTCCCCCAACTGGCACAAGTCGAACGCGCTCAAGACCATGCGGCGCAACCCCAATCTCAAGGGGCAGCTATTGGCGCGCGGCGGCTGGGATTACGAACTGGTCGACGAGTTGGCGCCGAAGCCCGGCGATATTCGGGTGCACAAGACGCGCTATTCGGCGTTTTTCAACTCGCAGCTCGATTCGATCCTGCGCGCCCGCGGCATCCGCAATCTCGTCTTCGTCGGCATCGCCACCAATGTCTGCGTCGAATCGACTTTGCGCGACGGCTTCCACCTCGAATATTTCTGCACGGTTCTGGAGGACGCTACGCATCACTTAGGCCCGGCCTTCATCCAGCAGGCCAGCCTCTACAATATCGAGACCTTCTTCGGCTGGGTATCGACCGTCGCCGATTTCACCGCGGCCATCGCCGGCCTGACGCCGCACGAAACCTCCGCCTATTTTCAGGAAGCCTGACATGCCCAAGTCCGCCATCAATCCTCCCGGCTTCCCGAAGCCGCTGGCCCCCTACAGCGCCGGGACCAAGGCAGACGGCGTCGTCTACGTCTCCGGCACGCTGGCCATCGATCCCGACGGCTCAATCCACGCGCCCGGCGACGCCACCGCGCAGACGCGCCACATCCTGGAGACGATCAAGAAAGTCGTCGAGGCCGGCGGCGGCACGATGGACGATATTACCTTCAACCATATCTTCCTGACCGACTGGGCGCATTACGCAGCGATGAACGCCGTCTATGCCGAATACTTCCCGGGCGAGAAGCCGGCGCGCTTCTGCATCCAGTGCGGCCTGGTCAAGCCTGGCCTGGTCGTCGAAATCGCCAGCGTCGCCCATGTCGGAGCCTGACGTCGCGCCGCTGCCCGAGCCGGACGTCCTGACGATCGACGGCCTGTCGGTCAGCCTCTACGGCCGCCCGGCCGGTATCCCCGTGATCCTGTC
>FTCZ01006607.1_pt1 | contig 14545 bp, 11 predicted proteins | sample 1658871 | NCBI WGS metagenome assembly FTCZ01 (sample SAMEA3914864, study PRJEB12502) | metagenome | biome: forest; material: soil | place: USA | collected 2012-03-12 | depth 0.3 m
GCCCGGTGCAGCCCATGCCGCGCCACGCCTTGGCGAAGCCGGTCAGGAAGTCCGGACGCGTCGCCCCCACCATGATCGCGCTCTCGCGCGGATAGGTCAGCACCTGGTCGCAGACGAAAGGCAGGGTGTGCGGCAGGTCGTAGGTGAGATCGTCGAACAGGTGCCACTCGCAGCTCGTGTTCGTGAACGGCACCGTGGCGGGCTTGATCGCCAGGTCAAGGCCCGCGGTGAAGCGCTCGTAGGAGGTCTCGCGGTCGAGCCGCACTTCCTCGATCTCGACGTCGGGCCAACCCCAGTTCTCGGCCTGGTTCGGCAGATAAGGCGTCGAGACGTTCCAGATGAAGCGGTCGTGGCTGTTCATCGTGGTCTTGCGGCCCTTGTTGTTGGCCGCCGCCACGCGGGTGTGGTCGCAGTGATAGCCGAACGCCTTGTCGATCAGCGTGTCGACGCGGCCGCGATAGAGCGCGAGGCGCGCCGCCAGGTTCGAATCGCAATGCCAGCCCAGGATCATGTCCTCGTCGAAGCCGTGAATCGCGAACATGTCCTCGCGCTGGCAGGCCTGGAAGTCGCCCAGCGCGTCGTAGCGCATCGGCATGAAGTTGTGGACGACCTGGTTGAGGTGATAGCGCACCGACCACTCGCGCAGCTTCTGGAGATTGCCGGCGGCATCCTTGCGGTCGAAGGCGGCCTCCCACAGCATCTCGGGAATCTCGAAGCGCGGGATCTGGTAGAAGCCGTCGGGCACAGAGGCCAGGATGTCGCTCAGCGACTCCTTCGGGTTGCGCGGCACCAGCAGCATGTCGGTGTTGGTGTAGAGGATCCAGCGGTTCTTCGGGTTGGACCGGCGCAGCGCCACGTTGCGCGACTGCGCCTCGAGCGCCACCAGATGCGTCTTGTGCTTCAGATGGGCGTGCTGCTCGGGCCGCACGCGGAAGATGCGCATCACCTTCTTGGCCTTCTCCGTCAGCGTATCGGCGATCGCCTCGGGGAAGGTCGGATGGTCGTCGGGCGTGTTGTAGTCGACGAACAGGATCTCGTCGTCGGGATCGCTCATCACCTCGGCGAGCGCATTGAAGCTGATCGCCGCGCGCTTGTGCAGGTTGTAGCCGTGGCTGTCGTTGCGGCCGTAGATGATGACGGAGAACATGGACGCTCCAGGTTTCTTGCGCCGTTAAAGCCGGGACAATTCGTTGTGCGCAGCGCAGACCTCGACCAGCGAGACCGGACCAAGCTTGATCGTCTGCCGGAAGTGCTTCTTCGCGGCCTCCGTGTCGGACGACAGGGCCGCGATGCCCTTCTGGAACTCGAGCTCCGCAGCAGGCGCACCAGCCGGCACGAGGCTGGCGGCATCGGCGGACTTGCCGAGCCGGCGCAGTGCGATCTGGCGATAGTATTGCCAATAGGGATCGTTCGGCTCTTTCGCGATCGCCTTCTCGAGCTCGGGCAGCGCCAGCCCGTAGTCGGCCAGGCGCAGCGCCACGCAGGCGCGCGCCGAGGCCTGGCCTTGAGGCAGCAGCGCGAGCTGGCGGCGCCAGTCGGTGTTGGCGCCGGCCAGGTCGCCCGCGCCCAGCCTGGCGATGCCGCGCGCGTTCAGGATCTCGGGCGCCTTGGGATTGGTCGCCAAAGCGAAGTCGAACGCCTCGATCGCTTGCTTGTAGCGGCCGGCCATCGACAGGGCCTCGCCCTTCAGCGCGGTGAGATCGGGGTCGTTCTGCTTGATCTTCAGCGCGCGGTCGTAGCATTTTAGCGCGTCCTCGGGATGGCCCTGCGCCAAGAGCGCGTTGCCACAGGCGAGGTGCGGGAACGAGCCCGTCTTCACCCGCAAGAGCGCCAGCTCGTAGGAATCGACCTCGAAGGTGAAACGGCCGCGCTGGCGGAAGAGATAGGAGCGGTCCGGCGCGCCGGGGCGCTGCTCGGCCCACAGCTTGCGGGCGCGCTCGTACTCGGGACGGGCGGCATCGACCTTGCCCATCATGTCGAGCGACTCGGCCTTGGCCGCCACCGCCTCGGCGTAGTTCGGCACCAGCTTCAGGGCGCGCTCGAACTCGGCCAGGGCCTCCTCGGTCTCGCCCGAGCGCATCTTGGTGCGGCCCACCCGGAACAGGCCTTGCCCCTTCCGTTCGGGATCGGAGCTCTTCAGGTCGTCGGCAGCGGGATGAGCCGGCTTGCGGCGCATCAGGAACTGCAAAATGCTGGGTTTACTCAATGGCTTGCGGTCCTCGGCGGAGCGTCCCGCTAAACCACCTGCCGGGGCCCGTCAAGTTGGGCCCTGGGGGCGGCTCCGGGGAGCCAAGGGGAACGGTTTGCCGACCAGTTTGCCGGGCCTTGGGGAGCGTATATACCCCTCGCCAAGATGACCGTCACACAAGCGGTCTGCCTTGTCGGCGGACGCGGAACCAGATTGGGCGCCCTGACCGAGCAGCTTCCCAAGCCCATGCTTGCCGTGGGGGGAAAGCCGTTCCTCGACTACATCGTCCACGAGGCGCGCCGGTTCGGGCTGCTGAAGCTGCTGTTCCTGACCGGCTACCGTTCGGAAGCGATCGAGGCACGGTACGCCGGCAAACGCTTCGGCCAGCTCGAGGTCGAGGTGGTGGTCGAGCCGGAGCCCGCCGGGACGGCCGGCGCGCTGCTCGGCGCCGCCGACAAGCTCGACCAGTCGTTCTTCATGATGAACGGCGATTCGTTCTTCGACTTCAACTGGCTCTCGCTCGCCCCCGCGCTGGAGCATCGCGGCTGGAAGATGCATGCGGCCCTGGCGAGCGGCATCGAGGGCAGCCGCTACGGGCGCGTCGACCTGCAGGACGGGCACATCCGTGGCTTCAGGCCCGAAGGTCCAAGTGGACAGCCGATCAACGCCGGCATTTACCTGGTGCGGAAGTCGGTGCTTGAAGACATCAAGTCCTCGCCCTGCTCGCTCGAGCGCGAGGTCATGCCGGGCCTGGCCGGGCGCGGCGAGCTTTTGGGCACGGCGGCCCGCGGCTCGTTCATCGACATCGGCATCCCCGACGACTTCGCGCGCGCGCAGACGCTGCTGCCGTCGTATATGAAACGGCCGGCCGCCTTCCTCGACCGCGACGGTGTGCTGAACCGCGACGACGGCTATGTCCACCGGCCCGACCAGATCGTCTGGGTGCCGGGCGCGATCGAGGCCGTGCGCTGGCTGAACGACCGCGGCTTCTACGTGTTCGTCGTCACCAACCAGGGCGGCGTGGCGCACGGCTACTACACCGAGGACCACGTGCACGAGCTGCACTTCTGGATGCAGCAGCAGCTCCAGGCGCGAGGCGCGCACATCGACGCCTTCGAGCACAGCCCCTTCCATCCCGACGGCGTCGTCGAGGCCTACGCCCGCGAATCGGAACTGCGCAAGCCGCAGGCCGGCATGCTGCACAAATTGCAGCGCGAATGGACCGTGGAGCTTAAGGGGTCGTTCATGGTCGGCGATCGCGACTCCGACGTCGAGGCGGCCAGGGCTGGCGGCGTGCCCGGCCATAAATTTGCGGCCGGTAATCTTTTCGAGTTCGTCCGCAAGATCGTCGAGACGCACTGATGACGCTGGGCGGCGTTCGATGCTAATCCGGCGACACACATGAGCCGGGAACCCTATGTCAGCTTCGTCACCTGGGGACGAAACGACGGCTACACGCCAGACTACGTCCGCCGTGTAAACCGGGCGACGAACTGTCTCGCGCACCAGCTCGAGCGCGCCGGCATCGACTCCGAAATCGTCATCACGGAATGGAATCCGGCGCCCGACCACCCGCTGCTGCTGGAGGTTCTCGATATTCCCAGGACGCTGCGCCATGTCTCGGTGCGCGGCGTCATCGTCGATCCGCACTACCACCGGAAATACATCGGCTCCCAGGAGCGCGGCGTGCACAGTGGCGAGGCCGCGAACGTCGGCGTCCGGCGGGCGCGCGGCCGCTTCGTCACTGTCAAGGCGAGCGACACATTCTTCTCGCCGCCGGTGCTCGAGATGATCCGCCCGCGCACGCTCGACCCGGACACGATGTACCGCATGGACCGGCACGACATCGCCATCACGGACCCGTCGATCTGGGACCTCGACGACGACGCGCTGCTGGCGAAATTCGCGGCCATGCCGTCGGCGCCCCATGTCTGGATCGACCAGCCGCCCGCCTGGAGGCTGCGCGAGCTCCATACCAACGCCTGCGGCGACTTCACCCTGCTGGCGGGGGCCTACTGGCGCCTGCTGCGCGGCTATCCGCGCGACGAGACCGTGCTGTCGCTCGACATCGACTCGCTGGTGATGCATGCGGCCGCGGCGCTGGGCGTGCGCGAGTGCCGTTGGCCGGACGACTGCCGCATCTACAAGCCGCTGCACGACAACCTCAACAACGCCCGCATCACCCAGATCTGGCATCCCTGGCAGCGCAAGCTCGAGAAACTCCTCGCCGACAAGGTGAGCCGCGAGGCCGCCCACCGCGCGCGCATCTGGTTCGACTATCCCCGCCGCAAGATCCGCAACATCGAGTCGGTCACCGGCACGTCGATCGAGCGCAACTTCGTGAAGCCCGCGAGCCGGTGGGCGGTCGGCGCCCTGCCTGCCGTGACCCAGCCGCGCGACTGGGGCCTGGGCGAGGAGCCGCTCGAACAGCGCATGCTCTGTCGCGCCGACTGGGACAACGCGTCGACCGGCGCCGACTGACGCCGAGGCGCGCCTTCAGGTGGCGCGCGGTTGCGCCCTCAGGATGCGCGCGGTCGCGCGGTGAAGAAATTCCGCCGGCCGTTGATTTGCAGCACGGCGTCGACGGCCGGCGCCGGCAGCGCCCCGAGATCGCTGGCGCGGGCGTTCTCCTCCGCCTCCGACGGGGTGAGGATCCCCGGGATGGTCGTGGCCAGCGCGTCGAAGGCCAGGCAGAAGCGCAGCGCGCTCTGCGCCCCCTCGGCTCCCGGCGCGGCCTGGACCGCCGCCAGCAGCTCGCCCGCACCGTCGATCCAGTTGTCGAGCTGGGCGCGCGCCCAGCCCAGCCGGTGGTCGCCCGGCGGGAACACGGTGTCGCGCCGTATCGTGCCCGCGAGGAAGCCGAAGCAGAGCGGCGTGCGGCCGATGAAGCCCGCCTGCCGCCGCGCCACGTCGTCGAGCAGCCCGCTTGTGACCGCGCGAACGTCCATCATGTTGAAGTTGGCCTGGATCACCGGGGCGTCGAGCGCCAGTGCCTCGATCGCCTCCACGGGGCTCTTGGCCGAAACGCCCCACGCCCGGATCTTGCCGGTTTTCTGGAGCGACGACAGGACCTCACGCACGTCATGGGCCTCCAGCACGTCGCGCGGCGCGTTGTGCAGCTGGAAGAGATCGATGTAGTCGGTGCGCAGCCGCACCAGGCTGCCTTCGGCCGAGCGCTCGATCGCCGCGGCCGAAAAATCCGGCGGCCGGTCCCAGGCGTCGTAGCCCGCCTTGGTGGCGATCACGACGCGATCGCGCCGGCCCTCAAACGCCTGGCCGATCAGCTCCTCGCTGTGGCCGTTGCCGTAGGCGCTCGAGGTGTCGATGAAGGTGATGCCGCAGTCCAGCGCCCGCGCGAGTGCCGCCAGGGACGCCGCATCGCTGGTGTCGCCGTAAGAGGTGTGGGCGACGGTGCGGCCGCCGATGCCCCACGCGCCGAAGCCGATCTCCGAGACGGAAAGCCCGGTCCGGCCGAGAGCCCGATATTTCATGATCCGAAGGCCGCCGATCAGTAGTGGCCGGCGAGTTCCTGGGTGATGACGGTGGCAGTGGGCGAATAGAGGTAGGCGCCCTTCTTGTTGCCCCACCAGACGATCTCGCGGCACCACTTCTGGAAGTCGTCGTACGGCTTGGACGTGCGGTCGATCTCGACCACCATCGGACGCTCCTCGAGCAGCGCCTGCTCGCCGCCGCGCACCTTGTTCCAGTAGTCGAGCAGGTCGTAGCGCAGCTTCACCTTGAGGTTGGTCTTGGCGAAAGGCTGATGGACCAGCGCGTGGTTGAGCTTGATGGCCTCGTCGATCACGTCCATCGGCAGGCCGGCGTGGCGCGCCGAGACGGTCTCGGCCAGCAGCTTGCCGGCTTCCGCATAGAACGCGTCGAACCTGCCTTCGGCCGTCAGCTTGACGAAAATATACTCGTCGGCCGGCCAGAAGATGTTCAGGTATTCCTTCGAGAACACGTATTCCGAGCCGCCCTTCTGGATCGACTGGGACTCGCTCTCGAAGAAGGCGTTGATCTCCGCGATCAGCGGATAGCGCTTCGGATCGGCGACCAGAAACGCCTCGATCATGTCGCGATAGGTGATGCCCGAGATGCCGTGCGCCAGGATGAGCGGGATCTGGAACAGCTTGTCGAAATGCAACAGCGCGGTCATCCAGCAGAAGTTGCGGGTGCGACGCCAGTCCGCCATCGGCGTCGAGGCCGTGGCGATGACCAGGTCCTGGACTTCCGGCACGTCGTCGTCGAGTTCGACGCGCTCGCCGTGGATGTTGATGATCTTCGACTCGACCGTGACCATGCCGTACTTCTTCTGGTACTCCGGCGAGCCCATCTCGGCGTTCGGCAGGATCGAGCAGTTGTTGAACTGGATGCGGTTGTGCTGGCCGTTCTCCATCAGGAGATCGACGCCCTTCACGAATGACTCGTAGGTCTCGCCCGGCAGGCCCAGGATCAGGTCGGAATAGGTCTCGACCTTGTCCTTCGTGAAGCGCCTCTGCAGCTCCATGTAGGTGTTGAGCGAGATGTTGTCGCGCTTGATCGCTTCGAGGGTCGGCATGTCGACGCTCTGCATGGAGAGCGCCACGCCCTTGTTGAGGCCGGCGTCGGACAGGATCTTTTGCGTCAGATACGCGCGCTCGGTGGCGTTCTTGGTGTTCTGCACCGACAGGGCGACCGGATAGCCGGTCTTCTTCTTCACGTCGGCCACATAGTTGGCGATGTCGACGTCGCGCTTCTGGATGCCGAAGTTGGCGTCGCAGCAGAAGATGTACTCGATCTTCTTCTGGGCAAACCAGTCGGCCTCGGCGAAAAGACGCTGATCGCCGAACTTGGTGACCTTGGCAGCGGTGGCCGAGCCCCAGTCGCAGAAGGTGCAGCGGAACGGGCAGCCGCGGTTGGTCTCCCACAGGCCGATCCAGCTCTCGTTCGGATTGGCCTGCATGATCGAGTCGAAGGCGCCCTCGAGGAACGGCGAAGGGATCTCGTCGAGGTCGCGCACGCGGGCGGAGTTGGCGTTGCGCACGAACGAGCCGTCGGCCTTCACCATGCTGACGCCGGGCAGGCTCGCCCAGGACTCGCGGTCGGGATGGGAGTCTAGCAGCTTCAGGAAGGTGATCTCGCCCTCGTTATGCACGGCGAGGTCGATCTGCGGGTTGGCGCGCATGAACGCCTCGGGCTGGTCGGGCACATGTGGGCCGCCGAACATGATGACGATGCCGGGCTTCAGCTCCTTCAGGCGCCGAGCGATCTCGAGCGAGATGCGGCCGTTCCAGACGTAGGTGCTGAAGCCCACGATGTCGGCGTCCTTGAGCTGCTCGACGGCGTCGGCGATGCGCACGCGCTTGTAGAGCGGAGTCATGAACTCGTAGCGCTCGGGCGTGGCTGAGAACTTCTGCACATAGGTCTGCAGCAGCGCGATCGAGTACGGCAGGTAGTTCTGGCCCGAGAACGAGTTGTTGATCTGGACCAGGCCGATTTTCAGCTTCGGGGCGTCGGATGCGTTGGGCGTCGACATTTCCGTTCCGCTTGAAGGGCTTCTGACGAGGGGTTGTTTTATTACACGTAATTCGGGGGCTCCCGCAAAGCAATAGGGCGACGGCTCCACTGCCTTGACTAGGCGGGGTTTATGCCGATTTTCCGACACGCCGTGGTAAGTCGGATGAAGTTTCCGGGGGAAAGATGGATTTCACAGGCAAAAAGGTACTTATAACCGGCGGCGCGGGCTTCATCGGCACCAACCTGGCGCTCCGATTGGCGGCCCAAGGTGCCCTGCTGCGCCTCACCCTCCATGACAAGCCCCTGCAGGCTCCTTTTCCCGGCGCCGAGGTGTTGAAACTCGACCTGCGACGCCCGGAGGACTGCGCCCGGGCCGTGGCGGGGGTCGACTTCGTTTTCATCTGCTCGGCCCATACATCGGGAGCGGCGGCCATCCGCGCCACGCCGCTCGTACACATCACGCCGAACGTGCTGATCAACACGCTGCTTCTTGACGCTGCCTACCAGGCCCAAGTGAGCAAGCTTTGCTTCATTTCCAGCGGTGCCGCCTACCCGCCGACCGGTGCCCGGCCGGTCCGCGAAGCCGAGATGTTCGACGGCGATCCTGTCGATGTCTACTTCCCCGCCGGCTGGATGAAACGCTACGCCGAGGTTCTGTGCCGGACCTATTCGGAGAAGATCGCGCAGCCGATGCCGACCGTCGTGGTCCGTCCGTCGAACGTCTATGGCCCCTACGACAAGTTCGACTTCGCCGTCAGCCACGTGACCGCCGCCCTGACCCGGCGCGTGGTCGAGCGCCAGGCGCCGCTGGAGGTCTGGGGCACGGGCGAGGACGTCCGCGACCTGCTCTATATCGACGACTTCATCGACGGCATGCTCGCCGCCTTCGCGACCGACCTGCCCTATCTGGCGGTGAATATCTGCGCCGGGACGGGACAGACGGTGCGGCAGATCCTGCAGACCCTGCTCGAGGTCGACGGCTACGGCGATGCCGACGTCCGCTTCGATCCCTCGCGACCCAGCACGATTCCGGTGCGCCTGATGGACAACAGCCTCGCGCGCGACACGCTGGGCTTCACCGCCCGCACATCGCTGGCCGAGGGGCTGAAACGCACCCTCGCCTGGTATCGCGCCAACAAGGCGGCCTGAGATTTCCTAGAACGGCCCGCGGAAGCGCTTGTAGCCTTCCGTCATCGACTTCTCGGTCGGCAGCGGGATGCCGTGCTTGGCGCCCTTCACCTGGGTGAGGATCGCGTCGACCGTCTCGTGCTGGCTCGGATAATAGATGTCCTCGAGGCTCTTGGCCGTCGGGCACGGCGCGGCGGCCATCCCGAGCATCGAGGGCGGCGCCTTGAGCAGGCCCGGATCGCGCAGCATCAGCTGGCGGCACACTTCGGCGGCGACGCCGTACTCGAGCCACGAGGTGTCGGCGATCACCAGGCGCCCGGTCTTGCGCACGCTCGCGGCGACCAGGTCCCAGTCGGGATGGCTGATCGAGTTGAGATCGATGACCTCGGCCTCGATGCCGGCCGTCTCGTGGATGTACTGGGCGGCGCGCATGGCCTCGAGCACCATCACCGAGGTGGCGACCACCGTGACGTCGCGGCCTTCGCGCGCGACATAGCTGGTGAGCGGGATCGGCTTGGACGAGGCCGACACCGAGAAGTCGAGGTTGTAGAGCAGGCGGTGCTCGATGCTGACCACCGGGCCGGGATGGCGGCCGATGATCTGCGGATACATGTCGACGATGGCCTGGCTGGTCGACGGCATCACTACGGTGAGGCCCGGATAATGCGCGAACGTCGACTGCGGGCTCTGCGAGTGCTGCGCGCCCTGCCCCCAGCTGCGGCCGACCACCACCCGGATCAGCATCGGGCAGGTCATGATGCCGCCGAACATGTAGCTGTATTTGGAGGCGAGGTTGATGATCTGGTTCATCGCCAGGAAGGCGAAGTCGGCGCGGATGTGCGTGGTGATCGGATAGTCGCCGACCAGCGAGGCGCCGATGGCGATGCCGGTCATGCCCTCTTCCATCAGCGGCACGTCGAATACGCGCTGCGGGCCGTACTTCCTGGCAAGGTCGGTGGTCGAACCGAAGATGCCCTTAAAGTCGTCGACCCCCTGGCCCATGATGAAGGCGTTGGGGTTGTTCGCCAGTCCGGCGTCCATGGTCTCCAGCAGGGCGCCGGCATAGGACAGGACTCGCGTCGGAGCTGCTTGCGATTTCGTCGCGGTGGCGGTCATGTTCGGCGCTCTCGCAAATGATCAGATGACGTCTGTCAACAGTTCGGAACGGCCCGGCGCCGGGCTGCTCTCGGCGAACGCCACGGCCTTCTCGATCTCGCGTTCGACCTCGGGCCGGAGGGCCTCGACCAGCTTGGTGTCGGTCAGGAGCGGATCGCGCGCCTTCCACTCGTCGATTTCCTTCTGGCCGCGATAGCCGAAGTGGAAATCGTCGTTCACGCCGACATGCTCCTTGTAGCGCGCGGTCGCGATCTCGAGCACGAACGGCTCGCCGGCGCGGACGCGCTCGGCGGCCTCCAGCGTGGCCTGCCGCACCGCCAGCATGTCCCAGCCCTCGTCGAGCCGGCGCGACGCGATGCCGAAGGTCGCGGCGTGCTTGACGAGATTGTAAGACTGGCGGACGTGGCGGTAGCTGTGCACGGCCAGGCCGTTGTCCTCGCAGATGAACAGCACCGGCACCTTCATCAGCGCCGCGAAATTCAGGCTCTCGTGATAGACGCCCTCTTCGGTCGCGCCGTCGCCGAACACCGCGATGGCGATCTGCGACGTGCCCCGCCGCTTGAACGAAAGTGCCGCGCCCACGGCATGCGGAATGCTGCTCGCCACGACGGCGGACGATCCCATCAGGCCCGCTTCCGGCGCCGAGAGATGCATCGAGCCCGCCTTGCCCTTGGAGATGCCGCCCATGCGTCCGTAGAGCTCGGCGAACATGGCGTCGAGCTTGCCGCCCTTGGCGATGTAGAAACCGTGCGAGCGGTAGGTCGCGAAGACGAGATCGTCCGGCTGCAACGCATCGCAGACCCCGACGGCAACAGCTTCCTGCCCGATCGACAGATGGACCGGGCTCTGGATCCTGTCGGACGGATAGAGATCGATGATGCGCTCTTCGACCAGCCGGATCAGAAGCGAGGTTCGAAACAGCCGGCGATACAACTCGTCATTTGCGATCAAATTCGACACTCCGGGGCTCAACAAATGCCGCCAAGCGGGCGCTCGGGATGGTCGTACAGAATGCCCGGGACACTTGCAATACGTCCCTCCCTGGCGATCGCCGGCGCTCGATCCGATGCCGTCAGACCGCCGAAAACCGATTCATGTTGTCGGCTTCGACAGCCGTGGCCCGTTCGTACGATCGGGCCACGTCGACCGGACGGCCGGCCTCGCGAATGCGCCCGTTGTCGATCCAGATCGCCTGCCGGCAAAGCCGGATGACCTCCTTCGGCGAATGGCTGACGAAGAGCAGGGTCCCGTTCGCCCGGAACGCATCGATCCAGTCAAAGCACTTGCGCTGGAAAGCTTCGTCGCCGACCGACAGGGCCTCGTCGACGATCAAAATGTCCGCATCGACGTGGGCGCAGATCGCAAACGCAAGGCGCATCCGCATGCCGGTCGAATAGAGCTTGATCGGCTGGTCCATGAAATCGCCGATGCCGGCGAAGTCGGCGATGGACGACAGCTTGCCGAGGATCTCCTCCCGCTTGAGCCCCAGCACCGCGCCGCCGATCAGGACGTTTTCCTCACCCGTCGCCTCGAGATCGAAGGTCGCGCCGAGCGCCAGGATCGGCGCCACGCGGCCGTTGACCCAGAGGTCGCCCTTGGTGGGCCGGGTGATGCCGCAGAGGATCTGGAGCAAGGTGGACTTGCCGCAGCCGTTGCGACCGAGGATGCCGAGACTCTCGCCGCGGCGCACTTCGAAGCTGATGTCCTTCAGCGCCCAAAACGCCTTGTAGTAGGTCTTGAACGATCCGAACAAAGTCTGCTTCAGCCACTGATGCCGGTTGTCGTAGAGCTGGTACGACTTCGCGAGATGCTTCGCGCGAATGATCACTTCGGATTCAGATGACATCCGCGATCCCGTCCCGGCGCCTGCAGAAGAACCAATAGCCGAACCAGAATGTCACCGCCGACAGGAACAGGGTCCACAGGGTGACGAACAAGCCGGGCAACCTTCCAAAGACCACGAGATCGCGCACGATTTCGATGAAGCCGGTCAGGATGTTCAGGTACATCACCTTACTCATGGTGGGCGACAACGACTCCTGGGCAAAGAACACCGGCGTGGCGAACATCAGGAGCGGCGCAATCGTCATCATCAGATAGGCCGTGTCCCGGGTGAATGCCCCCAGCGCCGACAGGAACCAGGTGATGCCGATCAGGAACATCAGGAACACCAGGAACCAGACAGGCAGCAGAAGCGCGGTCCAGTGGAGAGAGCCGCCCAACAGGAGCTGGCACGCCAGCATCAGCGCCAGGCCGATCGCCGCATACGTCGTCGCGCGCAAGGTCGAGATGACGGCCAGCATTTCCGCGGGAAACATGGTCTGCTTGATGTAGTGCGAATATTCATGAAGCAGCGATGGCGCCCGGTAGGCCATCTCGCTGAAGAAGTTGAAGGCGATCAGGCCGCCAAAAATGAACAGCGCGTAGTCGACGGGGGAAGTCGACGCGGTGTTGTTGGGCAGCTTGGCCGATCCGCCGAATGCCACGGTATAGGTGATCAGCGAAAGCAGCGGCGCCATCACCGCCCAGACCCAGCCGGCGGCCGACCCCTTGAAACGTTCCCGGAGTTCCCGTCGCAGAATGGCGATGATCAGATCCCGGTGGTGCCACGCCGATTTGAAGGGTTCGCCGAGAAAGCGAAGCAATCTGGCCAACAATCCGACTTTTTCGACGACAGGCTTGCCATCCACGATGTTGAGCGGCGGCGGGAGATGGCTCTCCGCCCTTTTTGACCCCAATACCGGTGTGCCGTGTCCATCCATCGCGGCAGATATATAGCAGCCCACTCCGGGAATATACTTGGGAAACCACGGCGTGGGACGCCCCGAGGTGTCAGGTCCGTGTGCGCCTGTACCAAAGGAGTACGTTCTCTAGGCCTGCACGAAGGTCGAATCTCGGCTGCCAGCCGGTTGACTCGGTCAGGGCCGCCGCGGACACCCGAAGGGCAGCCGGACCGCCCCCGCGCCCTGGATCGCGCGTCACGACGGCGTCGGCAAAGCCGTCGAGCTCGATGAGGTCTTTCACGATATCGTTGACGGTGGCGTCGCAGGGCGAGGCCACATTGAAGACCTCGAAACGTGTAGCCCGCTCTTCCAGTACGGCAAGGATCGCTGCCGCAAGGTCGCCGGCATGAAGAAGATTGCGGGTCTGCGTGCCGTCGCCCCAGATCTCGATCGGCCGGACTCGTTCGACGACCCTGCGGATCATCGCGGGCACGAAATGCCCCGTCTCCGGTGCGAAATCGTCGTAGGGCCCGTAGACGAGCGTCGGTCGCAGAATGGTCGCAGATCCGATCAGGCCGAGGCGCTCGACGTACCAGCGCAGCTGCTGCTCGACATAGCGGTGCATCGAGCCGACACCGAACCAATGCTCCGGCGGGACACCCAGCTCCATGTCCTCTTCGACGGCTGGTCGCGACAAGGCAGGATAGCCCGTACACGAACTCAGCAGAACAACGCGCCGAAGCCGCTGCTGCGCCGCCGCCTGCAGAACGTTGGTCAAAATACGCAACGTGCTCAGCACCGACCCTATCGGATCGCGGCTGAGCACCGCCGTGGTGGAAAGCTGGCCGGCGCAGACGACGGCGGTGTCGACGCCATGCAACACCTTCGAGGCCTGCCCAGGATCGCCCAAGTCGCATTTTACCCAGACGGCGTTGACCGCTTCGTACGGTGCCCGCACGTGATGCGTTGCAACGATCCGGAGCGCCCGGCCTGCCGACAATGCCTCGACGACATGTCGCCCGACCAGGCCGGTGGCACCGAAGACGCCGACGGTCATCGGAGGCGCCACGGTTGCACATCGCTCTGCATAATTGCCACCGCTCAATTCAAATCATCGAAGGTGATATCGTCAAGTTGCCCCACCATCGCGAGGTGTTGTAGCATGTGATTTGTCGTTGCAGGGTCGGTCAATCACCTTCTCGAAGGAAGCACAACTCGGTAGAAACTCTCTTACATTGCGTACGCATATGGCCTTGCCGATTCGACTTTCGATGACGACCGTCCCGAACTACTCCCCGCAACATATCTAATCGACGGCCTTCCAAGGTATCACTCGAGTCGGTGTGGCCGTTTCCGGTGCCCGCATCCCACAGGAAAGTCCCTTCCCGTCATGACGAAATCCATTCGCGTAGGACATGCCGAGTTCGAGCAGGCTCTCGGTCTGCCGGCGGGGAAGCTGGACGCCCGTACGCGCACCCTCCTCGATGCTGCGAACATCCAGTACGCGCCGATCGACGCCGCCGGGCAGGCAAGGCTCCAGGCCGAGACCGCCAAGCTGATCTCCGACGGCTTCACCGTCGTGGGCGAGCATCGCGCCGGCATCTGGCGCGATGCCTGGCAGGAGCAACTCGAGCGCTTCGAGCAGTCCGGCTTCGATCTGGCCGCCCTCAATCCGAAATTCGTCGCGGGGTCGGCCATCCTGCGTTGGCAAGGTGCCTATGTGCAGGGCATCACCGAATCCTTCGAGCTCGTCTTCCTCGAGATCCTGCGCGACTGGCTGTTCCGCAGCTTCCTGTCCGACGTCGACTATCTCTACGAATTCGGCAGCGGCAGCGCCTTCAACGTCGCCGCCTATGCCGGACTCTTTCCCGAGGTCCCGATCATCGCGCTCGAC
>FTCZ01001606.1_pt1 | contig 14539 bp, 10 predicted proteins | sample 1658871 | NCBI WGS metagenome assembly FTCZ01 (sample SAMEA3914864, study PRJEB12502) | metagenome | biome: forest; material: soil | place: USA | collected 2012-03-12 | depth 0.3 m
CTCACTTCCTACGGCAGCGCCCCCGCTCTGCTCGTCGGGTCGAGCAGCCAGGCGATCACTCTCGGCGCGGTGGCATCGGACGCCAACAAAAACGGCCTCATCATCAACGGCTCCGTCACCGGCACGGGTGTCTATGACGGCATGGCCTCGAACGGTCTCGCCATCGGCGGGGTCGGGCAGAACGTCTCGATTGCCAACGGCCTGACCATCGGCGTCGGCGGCGCTGTCAACGCCGTCGCCAACGACGCAAGCGCCACCGCACTCCACATCGGCAGCGGCGCCAACGTGCCTGCCGCGATCGTCGCCGGCTCGATTAGCGCCAGCGGCGCCACCAAGGCCACCGACAACAGCACCGCTTTCCAGATTGACAGCGGCGCTACACTCACCAGCATCACCAACAGCGGATCGATCAAGGCGAGCGCTGGCACGGGTTCGACCGCAAACGCGATTATCGACAAGTCCGGCACTCTGGCACTCGTCACCAACAGCGGCACGATCTCGGCCACCGGCGGCACTAGCAATGTCGCAATCGACTTGTCGGCGGCGACCAGCAACACACAGGTTAACCAGCCCGCCCCCGCTTCGGGCACCACGGCCACCGGCTCAATCGTCGGCGACGTGAAGTTCGGCTCGGGCAACGACCAGTTCACGATCGCGGCCGGCAGCGTCGCGGGCAACACAAGCTTCGGCGCGGGTGCCAACACGCTCGCGCTCTCGAACGCCGCCACCTACGGCGGCAATGTGAGCTTCGGCGCCGGCAACGACGCGGTGACGCTGGGCGGCACCTCCAGCTTCACGGGCACGGCGGATTTCGGCGGCGGTAACGACACGCTGTCGCTCACCGGCACGTCGAGCTTCACCGGCGCGCTCGTTAATAGCGGCGGCCTCGCGGTGGCGGTGGCTGGCGGCCGCCTGAACCTCACCGGGTCGGGCAACACCGCGCTGGCCTCGCTGGCCGTATCCGGCGGCGGTACGCTCGGCGTCTCGGTCGATGCGAACGGCAACGCGACCCGCTATGTCGTGGCCGGCGCGGCGAGCTTCGACACCGGCTCGAAGGTTGCCCTGCACTTCACCGATCTCGCCCACACTGCGGGCACCTACACCGTCGTTACCGCCAGCTCGGTGAGCGGCGCGAATAACATCGCGACGACCGGCGCCACGCTTCCCTGGCTGTTCAAGAGCAGCGTCGCGGCCAGCAACGGCGGAAATGGCGTCGACATCACCGTGGCGCGCAAAACGGCGGGCGAGCTTGGCCTCAACCGCTCGGAAAGCGCCGCTTACGACGCGATCTACGCCGCGATTTCGGCGGACAAGCCGGTCGGCGGTGCCTTCCTGTCGATCACCGACGGCACCACCTTCACCAAGAATCTGCGCGAGCTGCTGCCCGATCATGCCGGCGGCGCCTTCGACACGGTGAGCTCGGCCTCGCGCGCCACCGCGCGCATCCTCGCCGACCCCGACTCCCCCCTCGCCGACGAGGGCAATTGGGGCTTTTGGATCCAGCAAGTCGGCTGGGGCCGCACCAAGGCGATCGGCGACACGTCGGGCTATCACATCACCGGCTGGGGCGCCTCTGGCGGCGTCGAAATCCAGGTCGGCAACATCGGCCGTTTCGGCCTGTCGGCCGCCTACCTCGCAGGCCAGGACAATGACTCCGACACCAGCAACGAGGTGAACGCCAACCAGTATGAGCTCGGCGCCTACTGGCGGTCGGACTGGGGCCCGCTGCACGCCTTCGCGCGCGGCTCGATCGGCACGGTGGACTTCAAGAGCCACCGTCGCTTCGACGGCACCGACGGCGCGTCGCAGGTACTCCGTACGTCGATCGGCGCTTGGAACGGCAAACTCTATTCGGGCGCGGCCGGCCTCTCCTACAAGCTCCAGATCGGCGCCTTCTCACTGCGCCCGCAGGCCTCGATCGACTACTACCACCTGAAGGAAGGCCATTATGCCGAGGCCGGCAGCGATGCCGCGATCAACCTGATCGTCAACGGCCGCACCAGCGACGAGTTCGCCGCCAACGGCGCGCTGGCGCTCGGCTACAACTTCTTCGACCAGTCCCAGGAAGAAGGCGGCTTCCTGCGCGCCGAGCTCGAAGGCGGCCGCCGCCAGTTGATCGGCGGATCGCTGGGCGACACCACCGCCCACTTTACTGGCGGCCAGAGCTTCACGCTGACACCGGAAGACCGCACCAGCGGCTGGACCGGCGCGCTGCGCCTGAAGGGCGGCACGAGCGCTTACGCCATCACCGGCGAGTTCAGCGGCGAACAGCAGCAGGGTCATGTAGCAGTAGCGTTGCGTGCCGGGCTCCAGGTCGGGTTCTGACCATGGGGCTCAGGAAGGGGCGCAGTCGAAAGGCTGCGCCCCTTCCTATTTCTCCCGGCGTCGGATGACACTGATCTGGCCGCTCCGCTCGAGCGTGGCGAGCGCCACATCCTCCGGCCGCTCGACCTGCTCCATGTGCAGGCCTTCGATCAGGTCGGCATGGCTGATGCCATGGCGGGCCATCCGAGCTTCATCGATCCGGCCGTCGCGGATGATTGTGGCGGGCATTCCCTTCAGTAGGTGGCCGAGACCGTGCCAGCGCAGGCTGGTCAGCGCCAGCACGCGATGCAGCACCGCCAGCACCAGCGTCGCCGCCAGTGAGGGCCAGAAGGCCGCGCGGCCGGTCATCACCCGGCTGATATTCGATCCGATCACGATCGCCGCTACGATATCCAGCGGCGAGGACTGCGAAAAGGTTCGCCGTCCTGCCACGCGGATGCAGGCAATGCCGAACATCAGGAGCAGCACTGCGCGAGCGGACATCTGGAGCGCGCTCGCGTCGCCATTGTCAGGGCCGATCAGCATGCGGAACCAGCTCATGCGCCTCTCCCTCCCTGGCCAACCCTTGCGGTCGGGTACGACGGCGATCTTGCAGCCACCACCCGCCGCACAAAACGCACGGAAAAACGCCCTGCGGCTTTGACGAACACGGCCCCGATGCCATATAGTAACGACTGTTACCGAATTCGGAGATGACGACCATGACGCAGGATCATACGAACCCGCTCGGCCTCGACGGCTTCGCGTTCTGCGAGTTCACCTCGCCCGATCCCGCGAAGATGGGTGCCCAACTCGAACAGCTCGGCTTCGTTCCCGCCGCGCAGGTGCTGGCGCGCAAGCTGACCCTCTATCGCCAGGGTCGGATCGCCTTCGTTCTCAACGCCGGCGAAGGCCATGCGGCCGAATTCCGCGCGGCCCACGGCCCGTCCGCCAACGGCATGGCCTTCAAGGTGGCCAACGCCGCCGAAGCGCACCGCATCGCGCTGGAGCGCGGCGCCACCGACGCCGACACCTCGAGCAGCGCCTTCCCTGGCACCTATGCGATCGAGGGCATCGGCGGCTCGCTGCTCTATTTGGTCGACACCGACCCCTTCGCCATCTGGGAGGAGATCCCTGGCTGGCAGGAGGCCGCGGCCAAAAACAATGTCGGCCTCGACCTGCTCGACCACCTTACCCACAACGTGAAGCGCGGCCAGATGCGCGTGTGGTCGGCCTTCTACTCGAAGCTCTTTGGCTTCGAGGAGCAGAAGTATTTCGACATCAAGGGCAAGGCCACCGGCCTGTTCAGCCAGGCGATGATCGCGCCCGACAAGGCGATCCGTATCCCGCTCAACGAGAGCCAGGACGACAAGAGCCAAATCGAGGAATTTATCCGCGATTACAATGGTGAAGGCATCCAGCACCTCGCGCTCACGACCAACAATATCTACGAGACGGTGGAGAAGCTGCGCGCCCGTGGTGTGAAGCTGCAGGACACGATCGAGACCTATTACGAGCTGGTCGACAAGCGCGTCCCCGGCCATGGCGAGGATTTGGAGCGGCTCAAGAAGAACCGCATCCTGATAGACGGCGATGTCGGCGACGAGGGCATCCTGCTCCAGATCTTCACCGAGAATACCTTTGGCCCGATCTTTTTCGAGATCATCCAGCGCAAGGGCAATGAAGGCTTCGGCAACGGCAACTTCCAGGCACTCTACGAGTCGATCGAGCTCGACCAGATCCGCCGAGGTGTCATCACCGTCGATGCGTGATCCTATCGCCCTCTCCCGTGCGAACGGGAGAGGGCCTGACGGGGATATGGGGGGCATGATGTTCGAGACAGCCGAAGCCACAATGAACGCAACACGGGCAAGCGAGACCTATCTCCCCGGCTTCGCCAACCATTTCGCCACCGAGGCGGTTGAGGGGGCACTGCCGGTTGGCCGTAACTCGCCGCAGAAGGTGCCCTACGGCCTCTATGCCGAACAACTGTCCGGCTCGGCTTTTACCGCGCCGCGCGCCGAGAACCACCGAAGCTGGCTCTACCGCCTGCGGCCGACCGCCAACCATGCGCCCTTTGTGGCCTATGAGGGTGCAAAGCTGCTGCGCTCCGGCCCGTTCGACGAACTATCGCCCAGCCCGAACCGCCTCCGCTGGGATCCGCTGCCCCTTCCCGACGCCCCCACCGACTTCGTCGACGGCCTTGTCACTTATGGTGGCAATGGCGACGTCGCGACCGGCGATGGCTGCGGCATCCACCTCTACGCCGCCAACCGATCGATGGAGGGCCGCGTCTTCTTCTCGGCCGACGGCGAGCTCCTGATCGTGCCGCAGCAGGGCACGCTGCGCCTCGTGACCGAGCTCGGCGTGATGACCGCCGCGCCGCTCCATATCGCGGTCATACCGCGAGGCGTGCGCTTCCGCGTCGAGCTCGTCGACGGCCCGGCGCGTGGCTATGTCTGCGAGAATTACGGCCACCTCTTCCGCTTGCCGGACCTTGGACCGATCGGCAGCAATGGCCTCGCCAACCCGCGCGACTTTGAGACGCCGGTCGCCTGGTTCGAGGATGTCGATGCGCCGACCGAGGTGATCCAAAAGTTTCAGGGCTCGCTCTGGACGACGACGCTCGACCATTCGCCGCTCGACGTGGTGGCTTGGCACGGCAATCTCGCACCCACGCGCTACGACCTCACGCGCTTCAACGCGATCAACACGGTCAGCTTCGACCATCCCGATCCGTCGATCTTCACGGTGCTGACCTCACCGAGCGACACCGCCGGGACTGCGAACGTCGACTTCGTGATCTTCCCGCCGCGCTGGATGGTGGCTGAAGACACCTTCCGGCCGCCTTGGTTCCACCGCAACGTGATGAGCGAATATATGGGCCTGATCGAGGGCGCCTATGACGCCAAGGAGGGCGGCTTCGCCCCCGGTGGTGCCTCGCTCCACAACCAGATGAACGGCCACGGCCCAGACTGGGCGAGCTACGAGAAGGCGATCAGCGCCGATCTCAAGCCGCACCGGATTGATGCGACGATGGCCTTCATGTTCGAGAGCCGCAACGTCATCCGGCCGACTCGCTGGGCGATGGAGACCCCCCTCTGCCAGCCGGATTATGATGCGGTGTGGGAAGGTTTCCCCAAGGCGCAGCTGCCCCGGTGAGTGAACCCGAGGTCGAGGTTGTGCGGCTGAGCAGCACGCCCGCCGGCGTAACACTCTGCCCGCTCGACACCATCGCCGATGGCAAGGCGCGCAACTTCGTGCTGCAGATGCCCGCCGGACGCTTCCACGGCTTCGTAGTGCGCCAGGGCATGGCCGTGCACGGCTATGTCGATCGCTGCCCGCACGCCGGCCTGCCGCTGGCGCAGATTCTCGACGATTATCTGACGCCCGATGGTGGGCTGATTGCGTGTAGTTGGCACGGCGCACTGTTCACGATCAACGGTGGCGCCTGCGTCGGCGGACCGTGCGCGGGTCAGGCGCTCTCGCCTTGGCCGGTGGCGGTGAGCGACGGAAAAATCGTGACCGCCTGATTCTGCCTCCGGGCTGCTCACCCATCTCCATTACGCCAGCGAAGGCTGGCAGCCCTGCGGCGGCGCGGCGCCCACCCTTTAGACCCCAGCTTTTGCTGGGGTGACAAGGATGAGGCTGGCGGCGCCCGCCGAAGCGAACGCCGCCCCCTCCCCCTCAGTTCTGGCCGAGACGCTGTTCCAGCGCCTGCTGCTCGTCCCAGATCGCGCTCGGCACCCGGTCGCCCAGCTTCTTGAGGTCGCGCGCGGCGAGCGCCGCTTCCTCGCGCCAAGTCCCCGCGTCGACCGCGAGCAGCTCTCCGAGCTTCGCGGCATCGATCTCGATCCCGTTAAGGTCGAGCGAATCCGGCGTCGGCACGCGACCGATCACGGTGTCGGCTGCATCGGCCTTGCCCTCGATGCGCTCGACGATCCACTTCAGCACCCGGGCATTCTCGCCATAGCCCGGCCACAGGAACTTGCCGTCGGCACCCTTGCGGAACCAGTTGACGAGATAGAGGCGTGGTAGCTGCGCCGGATCGGACGCCGCCGCATCGCCCATGCGCAACCAGTGACCGAGATAATCGGCCATGTTGTAGCCGCAGAAAGGCAGCATCGCGAAGGGATCGCGGCGGAGTTCACCTACCTTGCCCTCGGCCGCAGCCGTGCCTTCCGACGCGATGTTGGCGGCCAGATAGACGCCATGCTGCCAGTCGAACGCCTCGGTGACGAGCGGCACCGCCGTCGCGCGGCGACCACCGAACAGGATCGCGGAGATCGGCACACCGGCCGGATCGTCCCACTCGTCGGCGATCACGGGGCACTGGTCGGCCGGCGCAGTGAAGCGGGCGTTGGGATGCGCCGCCGGCGTGCCGACCGAGGGATCCCAGCGTTGCCCACGCCAGTCGGTCATCACCGACGGCGGGGTGTCGGTCAGGCCCTCCCACCACACGTCACCGTCATCGGTGAGCGCGGTGTTGGTATAGATGCAATTGGCGTGCAGCGTCGCCACCGCGTTGCGGTTGGTCTTGAGACCGGTGCCCGGCGCCACGCCGAAGAAGCCCGCCTCCGGGTTCACCGCATAAAGCCGTCCGTCCTTGCCGAAGCGCATCCAAGCGATGTCGTCGCCAATCGTCTCGGCCTTCCAGCCGGAGATGCTTGGCTCCAACATCGCCATGTTGGTCTTGCCGCACGCGCTCGGGAAGGCGGCGGCGACATAATGCACGTGGCCCTCCGGCGAGGTGAGCTTGAGAATCAGCATATGCTCGGCGAGCCAGCCGGCGTCGCGTGCCATCACCGATGCGATGCGCAGCGCGAAGCACTTCTTGCCGAGGAGCGCATTGCCGCCATAGCCCGAGCCATAGGACCAGATCTCGCGCGTCTCGGGATAGTGGACGATCCACTTCTCCTCGGCGCACGGCCACGCGACGTCCTTCTGGCCGGGCAGGAGCGGCATGCCGACCGTATGGACGCAGCGCACGAAGAAGCCGTCATCGCCCAGCATTTCGAGCGCCGGGGTGCCCATGCGCGTCATGATCTTCATACTGGCGACGACGTAGGGGCTGTCGGAGAGCTCGACGCCGATCGCGGACTTGTCCGATCCCAGCGGACCCATGCAGTAGGGGATGACGTACATCGTCCGGCCACGCATGCAGCCCTCGAACAGCGGATTCAGCGTCGCGCGCATCTCGTCAGGGTCGCGCCAGTTGTTGGTCGCGCCGGCATCCACCTCGTCTTCCGAGCAGATGAACGTGCGGCTCTCGACGCGGGCGACATCGCGCGGATCGGAGCGGGCATAGAAGCTATTGGGCCGCTTAGCTGGATCGAGCGGGATCAACGTCCCCGCCTCAACCATCTGTTGAGTCAGCTCCTGCCATTCCTCTTCAGAACCGTCACACCAGCGGATCGCGTCCGGCTGGGTGAGCGCCGCAATTTCCTCTACCCATGCAATCAGCGCGGCGTGGCGCGTGGGCACATGCCCCGCTCCAGCCTCGCGGGCTTTCATCAACGTTGCCATGCGGTGCTCCTCTTCGATGGCCTGGGACGAAGGCGCGTGGGGCCTCTTCGGAGAAGCCTAAGCCGTGCGCTCCCGGAACCAGATCAACCATGTCCCTTTGGGCCACGCTAACAGCGGAAGCGCAGAGATGCTTGATGACAACGATAGTAATGTGGAGCAATTTTGGGAATGCTCCCAATTCGTCGGGCTAATAGCCCCCCTTGTCGCTGGTCGCGATTGCAACCATCCGGCGGAGGTAAGGCATCCGCGCCACGACGCAGCTCGACATATGGCGAGCGTGGACAAGCCGGCCGGGCCGACGCTATGCGATCCGCCTGTGAAACGATCTCCAAGGGGAATTTCGATGCGGAATGTCGCGGTGCTGGCCGTCGTCGCCGGCGCGCTTCTGGCAAGCGCCTGCAACACGATCGAAGGCGCGGGCAGAGACGTTGCCTCGGTCGGCCAGGCGGTGGCGCACACGGCCGACAAAGCAAAGTAGTCGCCGACGGAACGGGGCTGGCCAGCCCCGGCTGCATCCTACGCCGCCGGGGTTGGGCTGGTCGCAACGGTCCGGGCGGGAGTTCGTCCGGCAAACTCGGACTTGAGGTTCAGTCCGAGCGTGCCCATCAACAGACGATTGATCGAGTCCACGGCGAAGCGGTGCCGCGCGATCAGCCGCGAGAGCGCGCCCATGCGGGCGGCCAGGCCCGGCTCCCGGCAAAATCGCATCATCGCCGCGGCCAGCGCAGTCGCATCGCCTACCGGCACCAGAAAGCCGTTCCCGCCCTCGCAGACGGTCTCGCGACAACCCGGCGCGTGCGTCGTGATGATTGGCCGCCCCGTCGCCATCGCCTCCAGGACAGTCCTCGGCATGCCCTCACGATAGCTCGGGAGCACGAAAACCGTGCAGGCCGCCAGATAGGGTCGCACATCGCGCGTCTCGCCCCGATATTCCACGATTCCACGCTGCTGCCACTCTGCCAGTTCGTCCGGGGAGATCGCCGCCGGGTTGGGATCGAAGGGACCGAGTAGCTGGAAGCGAGCGTGGGGATGCTGACGCCGTACGATTTCGGCCGCCGCGACATATTCCCGCAGCCCCTTATCGTGGAGCAGGCGCGCGATGAGCAGGAAGGTAGGGCCACCGGGCGGAAGAGGCTGCTCGACGAAGTAGTCCACGTCGACACCCGATCCCGGCACCAGCACGACGTCCTGATGTCGGCTCACTACGCCGCAGCGCCGCAATTCATCGCGGTCGTCGCGGTTGAAGACGATCACCGCCGTCGCACGCGCCACGGCCGCGCGATACAGCGCCGTCACCATCCGCCGCAGCCGGGGCCGGCGCCCCGCTTCGGAAAAGACGTAACCGAGCCCCGTCACCATCGGAAAGAAACGGCCCCGACTAAGCAGGCGATGGGCCAGCCCGGCGTAGATGATAGGCTTCTGCGTATAGGCGACGACGATGTCGGGCTTCTCGCGCCAGAGCAGCCGGACGAGAGCGAACAGCGTTCGCAGGTCTTCCGCCGGGCTGAGATTGGCACGCCCCATGGGAATGAGCTGGAAGTGCACGCCGAGCGCCGACAACTCTTCGATGACGGCGGAATTCTCGTCGGGCGCGCACGCCACCACCTGGTGCCCCGCCGCGACCATCTGCCGGATCAGCGCACCGCGAAAATTGATGAGCGAATAGGCAAGGCTGGCGATGATGGCGATCTTCATGCCGCACCCGCCGTATCGGTCCGCACTCTATCGCTTGCCCGGCTCCGCCAGCGATCGATCACCTGATCATAGAGCGCCGCATATTGCCGCGCGACCACGGGCAGCGAGAATGTTCGCGCCACCCGGTCCCGTCCGGCGAGGCCGAGCGCACGCCGCGTCTCCTCCGACAGGTCCAGCATACCGGCGATGGCGGCATGCAACGCCGCCGGATCGCTCGGTGGAACGACGCAGCCATGCTCGCCGATGATCCACTTGGCATCTCCGGTATCGGTGGCGACGCAGGGCACACCGCACGCCATCGCCTCACCGATGATATTGGGGAAGGCCTCCCCCCATGCCGACGGCAGCACCAGCAAATCGAGGCCCGACAGCCATTCTGCGATATCCAACCGCTGCCCCGACAGAATAAACCGATCGGCGGGCAAGCTCGCGAAGGCCTGCCGGCCAAGGCTCTGCGGCAGGCGCTCCATCCCCGGCCCGACGACCAGCAGATCCGCATCCATCCCGTCCGCCCACAGGCGGCGCATAGCCTCCACCAGTGTTCTGGGATCCTTCATCGGATGATTACGAGCGATCATGCCGACGACCGGGCGGTTGCCGCCGATGGGATAGAGCCGCGCCAGCTTCGCACGGGCATCATGGCGCGGCTGTAAATGCGCGCAGTCGAAGCCATTGGCGATCACAACGGCCCGGTCGGTCGCATAGCCGAATGCGTCATACTGCTGTTTCGCCACGTGCGAATTGAAGATGATAGCGTCCACCTGCGGCGACAAGCGGGCGCAGTGGTGGAGAATGGCGCGTGTCGTTGCCTTCTCATGGGCGATATCGCTCAGCGAATGGCGGACGTTCCAGATGACCGGCCGACGCGGATGCAGGGCCTTCGCCGCATAATAGGCGGCGAGCCCCGCATGGTGCATCCAGCCGACGAACAGATCGGGCGCTATCCCGCGCGACAGCCCGAGCAGGCGGAGCACGGCCATCGGCGACGGCACGCTCCCGCGCATACCCAGTGTGTGCACGGCAACCCCGTCCTCCATCAGCCTGACGCCCGATTCCCCCGGCGGCATCAGCGACAGGACCGATTGCTCATAGCGGGCAAAGATCCCTTCCCCTGCACCGAACAGCTTAGCGAGCATCGTCTGTGCTCCCCCGATCCCCATCGCGGTGATGGCGTGGAGAAGCCGGATCTCCCCGGGCGGGGTCAGGACCGGCATTGGATGTTCCACTCCCACGTCCGGCCTCACGAACCTGCATTCGATGCGGTGTAGCTCTGCGTAGGATCCGCCCGCCGGTCGAAGCTGCTGCGGTCGCCCGACACGATAGACTCCGCCGCCATCAGGCCGGCGAAGGTCGCCCAGTCGGTGCCGGGACGATAGACATGGTAGAGGTTCCGGTAGGGGCGGACGTCGCCGAACATCTGCAGCCTCTCGCTCTCTTGTGACTCGCGCCAGCTCGCGGCGGCATTGCAGCGATCGAAGCGGACCAGAAGGGAATCGCATATCCGCGCGGTATCGATGAGACCCGCGCTCGCGCATTCGCTCGCCGCTAGGCGAAGCCACTCCTCGTCCGTTCGGGTAAGGAGCCGATCATCGGCATCGAGGAAGAATTCGACGCAGAGTGCTGTCTGGTCGGGCGGCACCATGTCGCCGTTGAACGCCGCATAGTTGGTAATCCTGCCGCAGTTCAAGGCGGGATCGTTGACCTCCAGCCAGGCGTGCGGGAAGCGCGGTGGCTCGTAGAGGAAGAGATAGGCGAGCACGACGGTCCGCTGCCGAACAGGGACGGTATCGGATGCCGCTGACCGCCCAATGAGCGAAACCAGCGCTTCGACCTGCAGGCTCGAGATCACATTCTTCGCCTGATAATGCACGCAACCCGACGGCGATTTCGCGAATATATCGGTGATCGCATGATCTTGACTCGCCATGCCGAAGATTTCGGATCCGAACAGGATTTCGACACCCAGCTCCTTCAGGCGGCGCGCGAGAACGCCACAGACCTGTCCTGTCCCGCGCGCCGGATGCCGCCATTGCCGCTGCCCCGACGTGCCGCCCTGCGACGCGAGCTTCATGCCATGAGCGATCGCACCGAACGAGTAGGAGCGGACCACCTGTCCATCCGCATGCGTCTCCGGGACCGGCAGCTCGACCCATGGCTGGCCACGGAACTTCTCCCAATAGCCTTGCGCCAAGGCACGTGCGAACCTTCGACCGGCTCGCTGATACCAATAGTCCCGATAATTTCTGGGCTTGCGAAAGCCGCTCAGCATCCATGCCCGGCACAGATCGATGCCACCACCCACGAATGAAGGGAACGGCATGCCGCGCCGGATGCCTCGGAACCGGCTCGACATCTCGAGGATTCGGCCTCGGTAGAGGCTGCCAACTCGGTGCGAATAGGGACGATAATCTTCGCCCAGAAGATCATTCCAAAGCGCGTCAACCTCGGGAATGCGCGAGTAAAGTTCCTTCCGGCCAAGGTCCACGATGAAAGAACCGTGCCGGATCGACCGCATCAGTCCGCCAAAATAGGGGGATTTTTCAACGATAACCGGCTTGAGCCCAGCCTCCGCCAGGCGATAGGCCGCCGCGAGGCCAGACGGGCCCGCGCCGATCACCAAGCTGTGCGTCTGGCAAATCTGCATAGGCCCGGTGTCGGCCAATGGACGCGTGTTGGTCATGCCACCCCCTCTTGCGGGCCCACATGTCCGCCAAATCGTCGCGATTGGAAAATAAGATTACGTGACCAGCAATCATAGTGAAACATTCCCCCACATGGAGAGACATGTACCGCTTCTGGGCGAGCTCTGTTGTCCAATCGCTCGATTGAGCGGGCATCGGACCAAATCTATCCTCCCGCTTCATCATCTCCGTCCGGGAGTGGCGTGAAACGAGGGGCGCGTATTGATGCTATCCCGCTTCATCATTTCGCTCGATTTCGAACAGGCGTGGGGAATGGAGGCGAAGAAGGCCTATGGGAGCGAACGCCCCAGCATCCTCGGCGCGCGCGAGGCGGTCCCCCGGATGCTCGCACTGGCGGAGCGCTATGGCGTCGGCTGCACCTGGGCGACGGTGGGCTTCCTCTTCTACGACGACCGCGACGAGCTGCTCGACGCTCTTCCCGAAATTCGTCCGATCTACGCCAATCCCGAGCTGTCGCCCTATGATCGCATGGTGATGGTGGGCCGGAATGAGCGAACGGACCCGCTGCATTTCGGCCGATCGCTGATCCGGCAGATCCGGGACTGCCCGGGTCAGGAGGTCGCGGGCCATACCTTCTCGCACTATTACAGTCTGGAGGACGGGGATGACCCTGCCGCATTCGAGGCCGACCTGCTAGCCGCACGTCATGCCGCCGCATCGCTCGGCGTGGAACTGCGCAGCATCGTCTTCCCGCGCAACCAGGTCCGCGAAACCTATCTGCCGATCTGCCACACCACCGGCTACCGCAGCTATCGCGGCACGCAACGATCCGAGTTGCACCGCAGCCGGCCGCGTCACGCCGAACGGACCTGGTCGCGCCTGCTGCGCGCCGCCGACAATTATCTGCCGCTGACGATGTCCCGCGATCCCGAAAGGCCGCAAAAAGTCGGGGACATGATCGACATCGCCGCCAGTCGCTTCCTGCGCCCCGCGTCGCCCTCGTCGGCGACGCTCAACCGGCTCCAGCTCAAACGCATCCAGAACGGGATGACACTCGCTGCGGAGCAGGGTGGCATGTTCCATCTATGGTGGCACCCGCAGAATTTTGGGCGCGACATTGATCTCAACCTGCATATCCTGGAGGCCATCTTCGAGCATTTCCGTCGTCTCGCCGATGAGTGTGGGATGGCCAGCGCGACGATGGGCGCAATTGCCGTGGATTATGGCGGCAAAGGGATGGCAGATGCGCTCTGCGCCTAGCTATTGCAGGGAGGCATGGCGTCGCGCAGGGGTGGCGTCATCGGCAGGCTCGGCGACAGCGTAATAGCGCAGATACCAGGCAACAAATCGCGCGACGCCTTCGCGAACCGAGGTGGATGGCCTGAAGCCTAGGTCGTTCATCAGGTCCGACACATCGGCATGGGTATCTGGAATGTCGCCGGGCTGGAGCGGTAGCAGGTTGCGAATGGCCTTCTTGCCCAGCGCGCATTCGACCGCGTCGATATATTCGCTGAGCTCGACGGGTGAGTTATTGCCGATGTTGTAGATTCGGTAGGGCGCGTTGCTCGTCGCCGGGTCTGGCTTTGCGGCATTCCACTCCGCATTCGGGCATGCCGGGTGGTCGCTTGCCCGTATCACGCCCTCGACGATGTCGTCGACATAGGTAAAGTCGCGCGTGTGTCGGCCGAAATTGAATACGTCGATCGGCTCGCCTGCGAGGATCTTCCTGGTGAAGAGGAACAGCGCCATGTCGGGGCGCCCCCACGGCCCATAGACAGTGAAGAAGCGCAGCCCCGTAGTCGGCAGCCGGAACAGGTGGCTGTAACTGTGCGCCATCAGCTCGTTGGCCTTCTTCGTCGCGGCGTAGAACTGGACGGGATGGTCGACGCTCTCATGCTCGGTGAAGGGCATGTGCGTGTTTGCGCCGTAAACGCTGCTTGTCGACGCATAGGTGAGATGGCCGACCTCGCCGTGGCGACATCCCTCTAGGATGTTAGCGAAGCCGACGATGTTGCTGTTGACGTAGGCAAGGGGATTTTCGAGCGAGTATCGCACGCCCGCCTGCGCCGCGAGGTTGATCACGCGATCGAAGCGATGCGCCTCGAAGCAGCTTTCGACCGCGCGCCGGTCACCCAGGTCGCCACGAATGAAGCTGTAGGCGCTCTTGGATTCGCGCGCCTTGCATTCGAGAAGTTCGAGACGCCGCTCCTTGATCGCCGGATCATAGTAATTATTCACACAGTCGAAGCCGATGACTTCGTCGCCCCGGTCAAGCAGGGCCATCGCCGTGTGAAAACCGATGAAACCCGCATTCCCGGTGACGAGAATTTTCAAGCTCCCCTCCCCGAAGATATTGAAAAAAAGATCAGTAA
>FTCZ01000644.1_pt1 | contig 14511 bp, 10 predicted proteins | sample 1658871 | NCBI WGS metagenome assembly FTCZ01 (sample SAMEA3914864, study PRJEB12502) | metagenome | biome: forest; material: soil | place: USA | collected 2012-03-12 | depth 0.3 m
CCGGTCATCGCCGACAGCGTCTTCGAATGCAGCGTCGGCGTGCGGACGATGCTGGGGGCGATCCGCTCGTGCGCCATCCGGATGTCCGCCACGGTGACGACGGGGTGATCCTCGGGGCGGCGTGCGGTTGCTTCGACAGGTGCCATGATGATGCCCGCCTAGACCATCTGGCGGCGGCAAGGAAGGTGGGTTATGCCCCGGCACCTATGGCGAAACTGGCATATATCGGGCTCGGCGTGATGGGGGCACCGATCGCCCGGCATCTGGCCGCCGCGGGGCATGACCTCACCGTCTACAATCGCAGCCCCGCCAAGGCCGAATCCTGGGTGAAAGCCCATGGCGGACGCCGTGCCGCCAGCGCCGCAGAAGCGGCCGAGGGGGCGGACGCGGTCTTCACCTGCGTCGGCACCGACGATGATCTGGCCGAGGTGACGCTGGGACCGGCGGGTGCGTTCCGCGCCATGCGGCCGGGCGCGGTGTTCGTCGACCACACCACTGTGTCGGCGCGGATCGCCCGGCAACTGGGTGTGGAGGGCAAGGATCGCGGATTGTTGGTGCTCGATGCGCCGATGACCGGCGGGCAGGCCGGTGCCGAGAACGGGCGACTGTCGCTGATGTGCGGAGGCCCGAGGAAGGCGTTCGAGGCCGCCCAGCCGCTGATGCAGGCCTATGCGGTACGGATGGTCCACATCGGCCGTTCCGGCGCGGGGCAGATCGCAAAGATGGTCAACCAGATTGCGATGGCGGGCGTGATCCAGGGCCTGTCGGAGGCGATCCGCTTCGCCCAGGCCGAGGAACTCGACCTCGACCGCACTTTCGAGGCGATCTCCAGCGGGGCAGCGTCGAGCTGGCAAATGACGAACCGGTGGGACAGCATGGCCAAGGATGAATTCGATTTCGGCCTCGCCGTGGACTGGATGCGCAAGGATCTCGGCCTCGCGCTGGACGAGGCGCGGGTGAACGGCGCGGCCTTGCCGCTGACGGGCCTCATCGACCAGTTCTACGCTGATCTCCAGCATATGGGCGGCGGTCGGCAGGACATCTCCGCGCTTATCCGGCGCCTGCCCAAGTGAGGGCCACGCTCGTCCAGCTGGCCGCCCTCGGGCTACTGGCCTCCCCCGTTGCCGCGAAGAAGCAGCCCGCCTACGCCCCCGCTCCGCCGACCGAGGGTGGATTACTCGACGACATCAACGGCTACACAATCGGCAAGGATGGCCGCGCCCAGCACTTCACCGGCCTACTGATCGGCAAGGACGGCAAGGTGAAGGCGCTCCTCCAGCCCGGCGACAAGCGGCCGGAGTGGCTCGACTTCCGGCTCGACGGCAAGGGCCGCACGCTGCTGCCCGGCCTGATCGACGCCCACGGCCATGTCATGGAGCTCGGCTTCCAGCTCACCCATGTCGACCTTTCCGCCACGACCTCGCTCGCCGACGCACAGACGACGGTGGCGAACTATGCTGCCAGTCACCCGCAACCCAACTGGGTGCAGGGCTTCGGCTGGAACCAGGAAAAATGGGGCCTCGGACGCTTCCCCACTGCCGCCGACCTCGACCTGGCGGTGAAGGATCGGCCCGTAGTACTGGAACGGGTGGACGGCCATGCGCTGCTCGCCAATACGGCGGCGATGGCGGCAGCGGGCATTACCGCCGCCATCAAGGATCCCCCTGGCGGCCGGATCGAGCGCGACGCCCACGGCAAGCCGACCGGCGTCTTCGTCGACGCCGCAATGGAGTTGATCCGGCGCGCTGTACCACAGCCCGCGCCGCTGGAACGCGACGACGCCTTCCGCAAGGCGCAGGAGGCGCTGCTTGGCTTCGGCATCACCGCCACGTGCGACATGGGCACGAGCGCAGACGACTGGAACGTGTTGCGCCGCGCGGGCGATGCGGGGCAGCTCCGGGTGCGGATTGTGAGCTACGGGCGCGGCGTCGAGACAACACTCTCGGTCGCGGGCACCGGGCCAACGCCGTGGCTCTATGACGGGCATCTCCGAATGGTTGGCGTCAAGCTGTTCGCGGACGGCGCGCTTGGCTCACGGGGCGCCTGGCTCAAGCAGCCCTATGCCGACATGCCTTCCACCCGCGGCCTGACCTTTCTCGACGATACCAAGCTCAAGAACTTGATGAGTCGCGCCGCAATGGACGGCTTCCAGGTGGCCGTCCACGCCATCGGCGACGCGGCCAACGCGCAGGTTCTCGGCGCGGTCGAGGAACTCGCCGAAACCTACAAGGGCGATCGCCGCTGGCGGATCGAACATGCCCAGATCGTCGACCCGACCGATCTGCCGCGCTTCGCGAAGAACGGCATCATTGCCTCGATGCAACCGACCCACGAGACGAGCGACTGGAAGATGGCCGAGGCGCGACTGGGCCCGAACCGGCTGAAGGGCGCCTATGCCTGGGCGACGATGGAAGCGGCGCATGTCCCGCTCGCCTTTGGATCGGACTATCCGATCGAGAGCCCCAACCCCTTCCCCGGCCTCGCCGCCGCCGTCAGCCGACAGGACGCGGCTGGCCAGCCCGCTGGTGGATGGCAACCCGACCAGAAGCTGACCATGCCACAGGCGCTCGCCGCCTTCACCACGGGCGCAGCCTTCGCGGCGCAGGCGGAAGACCGGCTGGGGTCGCTGGAGCCCGGTCACATGGCCGACTTCGTTCTGCTTGATCGCGATCCCGTAGCCAGCACCGATCCCCAGGCGATCCGCGCCACGCGGGTGCAGGAGACATGGATTGGCGGCCAACGGGTGTGGGTTAGGAAATAGGCTGAAGCGGGTTCAAGCCGATCCGGGTCCCCCCACCAGCCCCGCCAACAGACCCGGAGTCAGGATCTGCGGCAGTGTCTGCGGTTCCTTACCCGGCGCATACCAGAGATAGAGCGGTACGCCTGTACGGCCCTGCTCCTCGAGGAACTTGCCGATCGCGGGATCGCCACCGGTCCAGTCGCCCACCATCGTGACCACGCCTGCCTTGTGGAAGGCATCGGCGGTCTCGGTGCGCTCGATTGCGGCCTTTTCGTTGACCTTGCAGCTCAGGCACCAGTCGGCCGTGAAATAGAGGAACACCGGTTTGCCCTCGGCCCGGAGTGAGGCCAGCTTCGCGGCGTCGAAGGGCTGCGAGGTCAGCGCCCCTGCCGCATCGCCCGCCGGCTTGGAAGCCGTGGTCGGCAGCAGCACGAGCCCGCCCAGCGCAATGAGGAGTGCCACCGACGCCGGCGCCCACACTGCTCGTTGGAAGCGGCGCTGGCGCCGGCCCGTGATCCACAGCCCGATCGCCAGCAGCATCGCCGCGCCCACGCCGACGATGGCGCCGTTCGCCGCCGTCTGTTGGCCCAGCACCCAGGCGAGGCCGAGCGCCGTCAGGAACATCGGCACTGCTAGGACGTGGCGAAAAGTCTCCATCCACGCGCCCGGTTTGGGGAGCCGGCGGCGCAGCGCAGGAATATAGCCGAGCGCGAGGAACGGCAGCGCCAGCCCGAGCCCCAGTCCGGCAAACACCAGCAACGCCGCCAGCGTCGGCAGAACCAGCGCGGCCCCCAGCGCCGCAGCCATGAATGGCCCGGTGCAGGGCGTCGCCACGAAAGCCGCGAGCGCGCCCGTCCAGAAAGCGCCCGCAACGCCGCCCCGCGCGGCCAGACCCGAGCCTGCCGTCACCGCGCCGAGCTCGAACAGCCCGGCGAAGTTGAAGCCGATCATTGTCGTCAGCAGGATGAGGACGAGGATCACGCGCGGATCCTGGAGCTGGAAGGCCCAGCCGACCTGCGTGCCCGCGGCCCGGAGCGCGAGGATCAGGCCGCCGAGCGCCACGCAGATCAGGATCACGCCCGCACTGTAGGCCAGCGTCTCGCGCCGAACCTGTCGCTCCTCGCCGCCGGCGCGCACGAGGCTCAGCGCCTTCAGCGACAGGATCGGGAAGACGCAAGGCATGATGTTGAGGATGATGCCGCCAAGCACCGCGCCGGCCAAGGCAATCAGCGTGAGGCTGAGTGTACCCTGCGCCGCGCGCTTGGCTGTTCCGGTGCCGAGCGGCGTGCCGGCGGCCGGCACCGGTCCGGGCGTAGCGGCGAAGGAAAGTCCCATGCCGTCGCCTAGCGCCAGCACGCCGTCGAACGCCTTGGGCGCACTCGATCCCGCCGCAGTCTCGACGATCAGCGTGTCGCCATCACGCGAAAAGCCCTGCGGCGCGGCATAATTAAGCGCGCCATCGGTCACCGCGAAAAGGTGTGGATCCTGCAGCGTTACCGACGCCGGCAGCGGCACCGCGAGGCGGAATTTGCCAGCCTTCGCCTCGAAGCGGGCCGTTTCGCCGAGCGGCCGCGGCAGCGCCTTGCGCCAGCCGGCGAAGCGCGCGGTCGAGGTCGGATCGGCAGCACCATCGCCGACGGTCAGCGTCGTGGAGACGGTCGCGCTTTCGGGCACGCAGATGCTGGGACTGCAGACGAGATAGTCGAGCTTGGCCGAGATCGGCAGCGTCGTGCCTTTGGCCAGTCCCGCCGGCACGTCGAGCGGTACAAGCAGCGCGTAGGGCTTCTCGTAGACATGGTTCATCAGCCCGGCGATGACGAGCGTGGTGGGGACCGGATAGGCTGGATCGCCCGCCCTGAGGCCGTTGGTCAGCATCCAGGTCGCCTTCAGCGGGAAACCGCTGTCGCCCGGCGTCTGCCAGTAGCCGTGCCAGCCCGGCTGCGGATTCATCGTGATCGCGAGCGTGGTGCGCTGCCCCGCCGCCGGTGCCGTGCTCTCGGCCACAAGCCCGGTGGTTATATGCGGACCGTCGCCCCCCGGAAGCCCCTGCGCGATAGCCGGCGCCGTCAACCCGAGCAGCAATGCCATTGTCATCAACACGAAACGTAGCATTGCCATCGCCGCCCTTGATCCTGACATCATCACCATGCTTCGAATGAGCGTGGTGAACCGTTACAACCGAGGGCATATAGATGCGTTCTTCGACGATTGCAGCGGGCTTCGCAGCCCTCCTCGGCGTGGCACCCAGTATCGCCGCCCCCCCGCCTGAAAAGCCCAAGCTAATCGTCGCCATTTCAGTCGACCAATTCTCGTCCGAACTCTATCGTCGCTACCGACCGAGCTATACTGGTGGGCTGAAGACGCTCTCCGCGGGCATTGCCTTCCCAGTCGGCTATCAGAGCCACGCCGCGACTGAGACCTGCCCCGGCCATTCAACCATCCTGAGCGGCCGTCACCCGGCCGCCACCGGCATCGTCGCCAACAGCTGGTTCGACGTGAAGACCGGCTCCTCGATCTATTGTGTCCAGACGCCGGGCTCGTCGGATTCGAACGCGCGCGGTCCACAGAATATGCACGTCACCACGTTGGGTGATTGGGTGAAGGCGGCCGAGCCGGGTGCGCGCTCCTACGCCGTGTCGGGCAAGGATCGCGCTGCCATCACCATGGCGGGCCAGCATGCCGACGGCGTGTGGTGGTGGGTGGATGCCGAAGGCTTCACAACCTCGCCCTTCGCGGGGGCGACCGGCCCAGGCGTGACCCAGCCGGCAGACGCCTTCAACAAGGCGCTGTTCGCACGCTGGAAGGCCTCCCCGCCCCCGCTCTGGGCTCAGCCGTCCGCTGCGTGCGCGGCGTTGGGGCAGCCGCATCACTTCGGTCATATCGACATCTCCGGCCACGTGCCGCCCGACATCGCCGCTCATGTCGAGGACAACCCGCAGTTCCTCAGGACGACCGACTTCCAAGACAATCTGCGCGCCTCGCCGCTCCTCGACGCCATCATCGTGGACTTCACCGAACAGCTCATCGTGCGCGAGCATCTCGGTCGTGGCCCCGCCACGGACGTGCTGGCGGTGAGCCTTTCGGCCAATGACTATATCGGCCATCGCTACGGCAATGGTGGCGCCGAGATGTGCGCGCAGCAGGCCGCACTCGACGCGACCCTCGGCCGCTTCATGGGGGACCTCCAGAAGCTGGGCGTGCCGGTGATGGTGGTGCTGACAGCCGATCATGGCGCGACCGACGCCGCCGAGCGCGAGCACGAGCATGACCCCAAGGCCACCCGCTTCGACGGCTCCGCCTTTGTCAGCCGGCTTAACAGTGCGCTGCAGACACAGCTCAACCTCAGCTTCGAGCCGATCGTCGGCGACGATCCGCAGCAGCTCACTATCAACGTCGGCCTGGATGAGGCGCTGCGCTCCAAAGTCCGCGACGCCACCGTCGCCTGGCTCAAGCAACAGCCCGAGGTGCGCGAGGTCTTCACGCGCGCCGAGGTAGAGGCGGCGACTGTCCCGCCGCACACCGCGCCCGACAAGCTCAGCTTCGCGCAGCGCTTCCACGAGAGCTACGACCGGGATCGCTCGGGCGACATCGCCGTCGCCTATGCCGAGCGCACCACCTTCGGCATGCCGCGCGGCCCTGGCGACACGGTGGCCGGCCATGGCTCGCCCTGGGATTATGACCGGCAGGTACCGATCCTGTTCTGGTGGCCGGGCGCCGAGCCACAGACCCGCGACACGCCGATCGAGACGGTGGACATCGCCCCGACCCTCGCCGCGATTGCCGGCGTGAAGACCCCCGAGGTCGACGGCCAGTGCGTCGACCTCGGCGGGACAATGTGCAAAAAGTAACGGTGCCTCGCTTGCGCTGAGCGGAGAGTCCGCCTCAGCGCAAGCTGAACGGCGTGACGCCCTTGCCCAGCGTATTGGTGCCGATCTTCAGCGGCTCATGGCTGAAGTCGATCGCGAAGGTGGTGGGATAACTCGCACCCGGCGCCATCGTCGCGCTGTTGCCGGTGATGGTGAGGCCCGTCGACGGGTTCGCCCGCTCCTCCGCCGCGACGACGATGAAGCCCGAATGGTTTTCCTTGTCCGGACCCTGCACCATGATGTTGCGCGCGATGAGGCCGGTCGAGCCCGAGCACAGATCGATGATGTAGTTGGTGGCGTGGCCCTGCGCGTCGTCGAAGCTGTTGTCAGTGATCGAAACCTGGGCCGAGCGACTCTTCAGATAATGGCCGCCTCGGCCGCGCTCGAAGCGGCTTCGTGTGACGAACAGTCGGCCATAATGGCCGACATAGATCGAATGTGCGCAGGACAGCCCGCGGTCGCAGCGGCCCAGCCCCGAGAAAGTCGAGCGGTCCACCCGGATCGTCGCGGCTGGATCGTCGGCGGAGAGGATGCCCTCCTCCGAATTGCGGAAGGTTGAGTTCATGACGGTGAGGCCGCCATGTTCGATGCGGATGCCCGCGCCGTTGCCGTCGGACACGCGCAGGTTCTGGAAGACGAGACCGTCGACCATCGCATCCTCGCCACGCAGCACCAACGTCGCTTTGCCCTCGCATATGCCGCCATCGAAGACGGCGCCGCCTGCGACCTTGGCCCGGAAGGCGACGCGGCCATGCTCGACGATCGTGCAATCCCGATAGGTACCGGGCGCGATGACGATCGTGGCATCGCCGCCGTTGACGGAGCGCACTGCGTCGTCGAGCCGGTAGAAGCCCTTGCCCGTCTCCTCCACCAGGAAGGGGGCGGACGACGGCGCCGGCGCCTGGGACTGCGCGGCAGAGGCGAGGCCGAGGGCTACAAGCGGGAACAACAGATGCTTCATGAGCACACTCCGATCAGGCGGGCGGACGCTGCCATGCCCGATCGGTGCCCTCAAGCCCCCGGATAACTGCCGATCAGTCCAGATTGGGACGCAACCAGCGCTCGGCCGTGTCGAGATCGACGTCGCGACGCGGCGCATAATCCTCGAGCTGATCGCGGCCGACGCGCGCCACGCCGAAATACTGGCTGTCGGCATGGCCGAAGTAGAAACCGGAGACCGCCGCGGTTGGGAACATCGCGAAATGCTCGGTGAGCGTGATGCCGGTGGCGTTCGTCGCGTCGAGTAGATCGAACAGGATCGGCTTCAGACTGTGATCCGGGCAGGCGGGATAGCCGGGCGCGGGGCGAATGCCGCGATACTGCTCGCGGATCAGCGCCTCGTTGGTGAGCTGCTCGCCTGGCGCATAGCCCCAGAGATCGGAACGGACATGCGCGTGCAGCCGTTCGGCGAAAGCCTCGGCGAGGCGGTCGGCGAGCGCCTTCAGCATGATGTCCGAATAATCGTCATGCGCCGCCTTGAAGCGGGCGCTGTGCGCATCGATGCCGTGGCCGGCGGTGACTGCGAAGCCGCCGATCCAGTCGCCATCGGGCGAGATGAAGTCGGCGAGGCACATGTTGGGCCGCCCCTCGCGCTTCTTGATCTGCTGGCGAAGCATCGGCATCCGCACGTCGCCGCCCGGCGCCTCGATCAGGATGTCGTCCCCATCGCGACGACACGGCCACAGCCCGGCCACGCCCTTTGCGGTCAGCCACTTCTCGGTAATGAGCAGGTCGAGCATCGCCTGCGCGTCGGCGTAAAGCGAACGTGCACTCTCCCCCACGATTGCGTCGTCGAGGATTGCCGGGAAATTGCCCGCCAGCTCCCACGCACGGAAGAAAGGCGTCCAATCGATATAGTTGCGCAGATCCTCGAGCGACCAGTCCTCGAAGACGTGAACGCCGGGCCTCGCCGCAGCCGGCGCCATGTGCGCTGGATCAAAGGCGAAGGCGTTGCCGCGCGCGTCCGCCAGAGTGGCCAGTTCGTTCTGCCCCTTGCCCTCGCGCGCGGCACGGACGGCAGCATAGTCGGCGGCGGTCTTCTCGACGAAGCCATCGCGCTGCGTGTCGCTCATCAGCGTAGAGGCGACACCAACGGCGCGTGAGGCATCGAGCACGTGCACTACCGGCCCGGTATAGGCCGGCGCGATACGGATTGCGGTGTGGACCTTGGAGGTGGTGGCCCCGCCGATCAGCAGCGGCATCGACATGCCGGAACGCTCCATCTCGGCCGCCACTGTCACCATCTCGTCCAGCGAAGGCGTGATGAGACCGGAGAGGCCGATCATGTCGGCGTCATTCTCGTTGGCGGCGTCGAGGATGGTCGTCCACGGCACCATGACGCCGAGGTCGATCACCTCATAGCCGTTGCACTGGAGCACGACGCCGACGATGTTCTTGCCGATATCGTGGACGTCGCCCTTCACGGTCGCCATCACGATCCGGCCCTTGGCGCGGGTGCCCGCCACCTTCTCGGCCTCGATGAAGGGCAGCAGATGTGCCACCGCCTTCTTCATCACGCGCGCCGACTTCACAACCTGCGGCAGGAACATCTTGCCCGATCCGAACAGGTCGCCGACGACGTTCATGCCGTCCATCAGCGGGCCCTCGATCACCTCGATCGGCCGCGCGAAGCCGTGGCGCGCCTCCTCAGTGTCCTCGACGATATAGGCGTCGATGCCCTTGACCAGCGCGTGCTCGAGGCGCTTGCGCACCTCCCAGCCGCGCCATTCCTCGGCCGCCTTCTCTGCCGCCGCGTCGGTGCCACGGAACTTCTCGGCGAGCGCGATCAGCCGTTCGGTCGCGTCCTCGCGCTTATCCCAGATGACGTCCTCGCACGCTTCGCGGAGTTCGGGGTCGATCGCGTCATAAACGTCGAGCTGGCCGGCGTTGACGATGCCCATGTCCATCCCCGCCGCGATCGCGTGGTAGAGGAACACGCTGTGCATTGCGCGACGCACCGGCTCATTGCCGCGGAAGCTGAATGACAGATTGGAGACGCCGCCCGAGATATGCACGTGCGGACAGCGCCGGCGAATCTCGGCGGTCGCCTCGATGAAATCGATGGCGTAGCGGCGATGCTCGTCGATCCCGGTCGCGACGGCAAAAATGTTGGGATCAAAGATGATGTCTTCAGGCGGGAAGCCGATACCGACGAGCAGCTTGTAGGCGCGTTCGCAGATCTCGACCTTGCGATCCTTCGTGTCCGCCTGCCCGACCTCGTCGAACGCCATGACGACCACGGCGGCACCATAGGCCATTACCTTGCGGGCGTGATCAAGGAAGGCCTGCTCGCCCTCCTTCATGCTGATCGAGTTGACGATCGGCTTGCCCGACACGCACTTGAGACCTGCCTCGATCACGCTCCACTTGGAGCTGTCGACCATGATCGGCACGCGCGCGATATCGGGCTCAGCGGCGATCAGCTTGAGGAAGGTTGTCATGGCGTGCTCGGCGTCGAGCAGGCCTTCGTCCATGTTGACGTCGATCACTTGCGCGCCGTTCTCGACCTGCTGGCGCGCAACCTCGACGGCGCGGGTGTAGTCACCCGCCATGATCAGCTTCTTGAACGCCGCCGATCCGGTGACGTTGGTACGCTCGCCGATGTTGACGAACATCGCCCGGTTCGCCCCCTCTTCCGGCAAGACCGGGGAGTCGGACTGGGGGGCCGGGCGGAGCGAGGCTTCTGCGATCACGAACAATCCCAAGTCAAAGGAGGAGGAAAACCCTCTCCGGCCCCGTCCTGCGTGGGACGGGGCTCGTCTGGTGTCAGGCGGCGACGATCATCGGCTCCAACCCGGCCAGCGTCATGCGCACCGGCGGCGCCGGAAGCCGGCGCGGCGCGTGCCCCTTCACAGCTTTCGCCATTGCCGCGATATGCTCGGGTGTGGTGCCGCAGCAGCCGCCAACGATATTGACGAGACCCGTCGCCGCCCACTCCGCGATGAAGCCACCGGTGGTGTGCGGCTGCTCGTCATACTGGCCGAGATCGTTGGGAAGGCCGGCATTGGGATAGACCATCAGCAGCGTGTCGGCGATGTGGCTGAGCGCCACGACATGCGGGCGGAGTTGCGGCGCACCGAACGAACAGTTGAGTCCGATCGTCAGCGGCCGGGCATGACGAACCGCCGCCCAGAACGCCTCGACCGAATGGCCTGACAGGTTGCGGCCGGACATGTCGGTGATCGTCATCGAGATCATCAGTGGCACGGGCTCGCCGCGCGCCTCGCCCGCTTCCAGCACCGCCATCACGCCGGCCTTGGCGTTCAAGGTGTCGAATATCGTCTCGATCAGGATGAAGTCGCAGCCACCATCGATCAGCGCGTCGACCTGCTCGCGATAGACGTCCTTCAATGTGTCGAAGTCGATCGCGCGAAAGCCGGGATCGTTGACGTCGGGCGACAGCGACAGCGTCTTGTTGGTCGGCCCGACGGCACCTGCCACGAAGCGCGGACGCCCGTCGGCGGCCTCGGCCTCAATCGCCGCCTGCTTGGCGATGCGCGCGGCGGCGACGTTCATCTCACGGACGAGATGCTCCGCGCCATAGTCGGCCTGGCTGATGCGGTTGGCGTTGAAGGTGTTGGTCGAGACGACATCCGATCCGGCCTGGAAATAGGCGCGTGTGACGGCGTCGATGATGTCGGGCCGGGTTAGCACCAGCAGGTCGTTATTGCCCTTCTGGTCGAAGCCGGTGTCATAGTCCCCGCGATAGGCAGCCTCATCGAGGCCATAGCTCTGGATCATTGTTCCGAACGCGCCGTCGATCAGCAGGATGCGCTCTGCGGCCTGGGTGCGTAAGCGGGCTGCAGCGCTGGATTCCTTGTGGATCATGCGGCCTTCTCCAGTGCCGTGGTGCCGGGACGCAGGCCCAGCAGGTGGCAGATCGCGTAGGCCAGCTCGGCCCGGTTGAGCGTGTAGAAATGGAAGTGGCGTACGCCGCCGGCATAGAGCTTGCGGCATAGCTCTGCCGCGATGGTCGCGGCGATGAGCTGGCGGGCGGAGGGATGGTCGTCCAGCCCCTCGAACAGCCGATCCATCCAGCTTGGGATCGCAGCGCCGCAGAGGCCGGCGAATTTGCGCGTCTGGGCAACGTTGGAGACGGGCAGGATGCCGGGCACAATCTCTGCCGTGATACCCGCCGCCGCCGCCCGGTCGCGGAAGCGAAAGAAGCTTTCGGGCGAGAAGAAGAACTGGCTGATCGCGCGGGTGGCGCCCGCATCGATCTTGGCCTTGAGATTGTCGATGTCGGCCTGCGGATTGGCCGAATCCGGATGGCATTCGGGATAGGCCGCGACCGAGATCTCGAACGGCGCGATCCGGTTCAACCCCGCGACCAGATCGGCCGCGTTGCGGTAGCCCTCAGGATGCGCCTCGAACTTGGCGCCTGCCTGGGGCGCATCACCGCGTAGCGCAACGATGTGGCGAACGCCCACGTCCCAATAGGCGCGCGCGATCTCGTCGACCTCGCTCTTCGTCGCCTCGACGCAGGTGAGGTGCGCTGCCGCCGGGATCGCCGTTTCGCTGACGATCCGCGCGACGGTCGCGTGAGTGCGCTCGCGGGTAGAGCCGCCCGCGCCATAGGTCACCGACACGAAGCGCGGGCCGAGCGGTGCCAGCGTCTGGATCGCCGACCAGAGCTGCTCCTCCATCTTCTCGCTCCGGGGCGGGAAGAATTCGAACGACACCTGCGCATCGCCCGCGAGATCCGCGAACAGCGGCCCTTCGAGCGCGCGCCGCGCCTCTTCGAGATCGGCCATCGTCGGCATCAGGCAACCCTCCGCAGCGGCTCCGCCGGGCGCTCGCCCAGCCACAGCTTCACCGTCAATTCATTCCCCTCGAGCGTGTCCGCCACGCTCGGCAAAAGTCCAGCCGCGCCCATCCACTCGGCGATCTGCTGGTCTGAGAAACCGAGGCGGGCGTGCGCTGCCTGGTCGCGCAGCTCGTCGCGATCATGAGGTGCGAAGTCCGCGATCAGCAGGCGCCCCCCCGGGCCCAGCAGCCGCGCCGCCTCGGCCACCGCGGCGGCCGGTTGCTGGGCGTAGTGGAGCACCAGATGGAGCACGACGAGATCCGCCGAACGATCCGCGAGCGGCAGCGCATACATGTCGCCCTGGCGCAGCTCGGCGCGGGCCAGCGCGGGTTCGACTCGCCCCGCCGCCGCCAGCTTGGCGCGCGCGAAGCGGAGCATCTCGGGGCTGCGATCGATACCGATCGCGCTTTCCGCGGCCGGGCCCAGCAGCTCGAGCATCCGGCCCGTGCCCGTCCCGATGTCGACCAGTCGCCCGATCGGCCGGCCGGCGACGGCGCGACCGACCGCAGCCTCCACCTCGGCCTCGGCGACATGGAGCGAACGGATCGCATCCCATTCCGCCGCATGGCTCTCGAAATAGCGTTCGGCCGCGGCGGACCGCTCGGCACGCACCGCGTCGAGCCGGGCGAGATCGCCGTCGGCCCGGTGCATGTCACCTTCATCCCAGGCGTCGATCGCAGCGAACACGGGGGCGACGCGAAGCGCATCGCCCAGCGCCAGGAACACCCAGCTCCCCTCCCGCCGTCGCTCGGCGAGACCGGCATCGGCGAGGATCTTCACATGGCGTGAGACGCGTGGCTGGCTCTGCCCCAGAACCTGCGCCAGCTCGCCCACCGAAAGCTCCATGACGCGCAGCAGAGCGACGATCCGAAGCCTCGTCGGATCGGCTAGGGCCCGGAAGATGGCGAGCGCGTCCTTCATGCGGATAACGATATAAGGATATCTTTATATCGGTCAATCGACTTGTACGACGCCACCCTCGGTGGCAAGCGGCAACCAATCGACGGCGAAAAGTGTTACGCCGCCTCAACATAAAGGGATCGAGCGGATGCGCGCGCTCTATTACTTACCGGCCCTAACACTCCTCACCAGCTGCGCGACTACCGGCCCAAAGACCCCCGGGGACCCATACGAAGGCTTCAACCGCAAGATGTGGGGCTTCGATCGCTCGCTCGACAAGGCGGTGATGAAGCCGGTCGCGAACGGCTACCGGTCGGTGATGCCGACGCCGATCCGCCACGGCCTGTCCAACATGACCTCGAACGTCTCGGAACCCTTTTCCTTCATCAACGCCCTGCTCCAGGGGAAGCCAAAGCGCGCGCTCAACGTGATGGGCCGGTTCGTGATCAACACCACGATCGGCATCGGCGGGTTCCGCGATGTGGCGAGCAAGGTCGGCTATCCGCAGACGCCCGAGGACCTGGGCCAGACCTTCGCGGTCTGGGGCGCGAAGAAGAGCACCTATCTGGTTCTGCCCTTCTACGGTCCCTCGACTATCCGCGACGGCCTCGGCACGCTCGCCTCAGAGTGGGCGGATCCGTACAAGATCGTGATCCGCAAGGAACTGAGCTTCTGGCCGGCAGCAGCCGTCACCGGATTCGAGTTCGTCGACGCGCGCGCCAACCTGATCGATTCCGGGGCGGACACCCTGCTCGACACCAGTGCGGACCCCTATGCCGTGGCGCGCTCGGCCTATCTCCAGCATCGCCAGGCGCTGATCGAGGATCGCGACGACACCGGCGAAGGCAACGACGACGCATCGCTGAACGCCGCGCTTGAGGAACTGGGCCCGGCCAAGGAAGGCGGAGCCGCCGCGCCCGCCGGCCAGGCCGCCGAACCGGCCGCATCGCCTGCTCCTGCGGCATCGCCGGCGCCGGCCACGACGCCCACCCCGGAGCAGCCCGCGCCGGCCGCACCCACCTCGACTCCGCCCGAACATAAGTCCAACAGCAACATACCGAAATAGATCAGCCTCACGCTCGGCATTGCAAGGCGGCCTCAGAAACGCTAGGCCTCACCCCGGCTTGGGGGGGCTTGCTGTTGCACCCGGTAAGCCAAACCAGTGCTCCGTCATCAGGGAAGAGATGCACATGAAGAAG
>FTCZ01007168.1_pt1 | contig 14511 bp, 13 predicted proteins | sample 1658871 | NCBI WGS metagenome assembly FTCZ01 (sample SAMEA3914864, study PRJEB12502) | metagenome | biome: forest; material: soil | place: USA | collected 2012-03-12 | depth 0.3 m
CCTTGGGCGTATCGGGCAGCGAGACGCCCTCGAGCGCCTTGATGCGCGTTCCGGTGACGGTGATCGCGGGCTGGTCGAAGTCCTGCGAGCCGGTCGACTGGGCGAAGGCCGGCGCCATGGACGCCAGCGCGAGAAGCGACACGGACGCGCGTGCGCTAAGCTTCACAATATTCACGGTATTTCCCCTGTTAGCAAACCCTGAGAGTTCTGCGGCGCTGCTAGCGGGGCGACTAGCGCGGGCAAATGTCAGATTTGCTACGGATGCGTACTTATGCCACACCGCATCATTTTTGGGGAAAGGTGTGGCCTGACCGGCACAGTCGCACGGCAGGTCGCTCGATGTTGGCGCTCAGTTGTTGTCCGGCACACCATAGTCGGCGGCAAGGGTGCGGGTGACGCCGTTGGTCCAGCCGAAGCCGTCCTGGAGCGGATATTCGCCGCCACCACCGCCGCGGCGATGCTCGACGTCATATTTCTCGACGAGCTTGCCCGACGCGCGGTAGCGGCTCGCGACCGTGCCCAGCCAGCGCTCGGCGATGGTCTTGGCCAGCGCCGGATCGCCGTTGCGGCGCAGTCCCTCGACCGCCACCCACTGCAGGGGCGCCCAGCCATTGGGGATGTCCCACTGCTGGCCGTTGGAGACGGTGGTGGTGCGCAGACCGCCGGGCGCGAGCAGCTGGCGCCGCACCGTCTGCGCCACCGCCCTGGCCTGATCCGGCTTTGCGGCGCCGACGAACAGCGGGAACAGCATCGCCGCCGACGGGCGGGCGGTCGGCTTGCCGGTGCGCCAGTCGAGATCCGCGAAGCGGCCTTCCCGCGCACTCCAGAAATCGGTCCGCAGCGCGTTGGCGCGGGCGTTGGCGCGGGCGGTATATTCTCGCGCGCAGGCCTGGTCGACGGCGCGGGCGCAGGCGATCGCGATCATCCGCTCCATGCCGTACATCAGGCTGTTGAGGTCGACCGGCGCGATCTCGGTGGTGCGGATGGTGCGCAGATCCTGCGGATCGGCGAGCCAGCGCGACGAGAAGTCCCAGCCGCTTTCGGCCGCCGAGCGCAGGTCGCGATAGAGGCCGCCCGGCACGCGCTTGGCGCTGGCCGCGGTGGCGACGTCCTCGGCGTAGCTCTCCTCGCGCGGGGTGGCGCGGGCGTCCCAATAGCGGTTGACGATGTCGCCGTCGGGCAGGCGGACGACGTGGAAGCGGGCCTGACCGGGGGCGAGCCCCTCCTCGCCGCGCATCCAGAAGGCATGCTCGCGCCGCAGCGCGGCGAGCCGGCGGCGGAAGGTGGCGGTATCGCGCGCGGGCGACAGGCCCAGCATCAGATAATAGACCGGCGGCTGCGAGCGGCTGAGATAATAGGTCCGCGTGCCGTTGGGGATATGGCCGTAGCGCTCGATCAGCGCGGTGAAGTCGTCGATCATGCCCTCGACCAGATCGGTGCGCTGGTCGCGGACCAGGCCGAGCATGGTGAAGTAGCTGTCCCAGTAATAGATCTCGCGGAACCGCCCGCCCGGCACGACATAGGGGCTGGGCAGCGCCAGCGCCGAGCTGGCCGAGGGCACCGAGCTCGGCTGGCGGGTCAGGACCGGCCACAGCGCGGCGATGTGCGCGAGGAGCGGCGTGTGCTGCGCGCCGGCCTGCGGCGGCGGCGCGGCGGGGCTTGTCGGTACGGGGAAATTGGTGAGCACGAAGCGGCGAAGCGCGTCCGCGCCGCGCGGGCGGGCGGCCTTGTAGTCGGCGAGGATCTGGCCGGGGTCGCGGCTGGGGACGGCGTCGGCGAAGGTCTTGCTGTCGGGGAAGATTTTCGCGACCTGCACGTCGCGGAACAGCGGACCGTAGATGTCCGCCGGGGTCGCGACGACCGGGCCGCTCATGGACGAGAAACTATTGGCGTCGGGCAGGCGGCGCGCCACCGGCGCCGGTGCTGCAATCGCGGCTCCGGCAAGCCCGATCAGGGCCGCGCGGGACAGGACGGGTGCCAGGTGCGGCCAGGGGAGACGACCGGCGGAGATTCGAAACGACATGGACATGATCCTGCCGTCCCGCGCGCCGCTTGGCGAGTCCCTCCGCATGGATAGCTATCGTGCGCGAAGCGTTAGACTCGTCGCGAGGTCGCTTGCTAAGGGGCAACGCATTAAAACCAACGTCTTGAGTGGCTTAAAAGAATATTAACCATGGGTGAAGCGAAGGCCCGTTTGGAGCGGCTGCGCGAGACCTTTCTCGCCAACGCCGAGCAATGGATGTTCCCGCCGTCGCGCTGGGAGCGCGATGCCGTCCGCGAGATATTGGATGGACCGGTGGAGCGCGCGGTCCGCTCGCTGCCGCGCGGCGCGGCGGTGTTGAACGGCCCCTTGCGCGAATGCCACGCCAATGCCGAATTCTATGCCGCCCATGACCCGACCGGGCGAGCGAAGATGGTGACGGGGTGGTGGCGCCAGCCCAATGTGCTGGTGCTGCATTCGCTGGTCGATATCGACGGGCAGCTCTATTGCGTCACGCCGTCGGATGTCGACCCGAGCCCGGACTTCACCTTCATCCGCGACCCCAAGCTCCACTGGCGGGAGAAGGATGGCGAACGCGTCTGCGAGCGCGACGGACACTGTATCGGTCCCGGCCTGCGGCTCGACGCGCCCCAGGTGATCGCCGATACGGCGCTCATCAAGGACCGGCTCTCTTCGGGCATGAACCCCTATGAAGCGGTGAAGGTCGCGATCGGCAGCGGATCGCGGCGGCGATAGGGGCGGTCAGACCCGTGCAAACCAGATGACATGGTGTGCGCCGCCACCAGACGCGCGGGCGCGAACGGCCACTTCGTCGACATTGAAGCGGGCGCGCTTCAGCCGGTTGGCGAAGGCCCTGTCGGGCGAAGACGACCAGATCGCCAGCACCCCGCCCGGGCGGAGCGCGCGCCTAGCCGCCGCGAGGCCGTCACCGTCATAGAGGCGGTCGTTGGCGGCGCGGACGAGGCCGTCGGGGCCGTTATCGACGTCGAGTAGGATCGCGTCATACGCGCCCCGCGCGCCGCCGATCAGCGTCGCCACATCCGCAATGCGTACGTCCGTACGCGGATCGTCGAGGCAGCCGGCGGTAAGCGCCGCCATCGGCCCCTTCGCCCAGTCGATCACGGCGGGCACCAGCTCGGCCACGGTAGCCCGCGCATCCTTGCCCAGCACTCCGAGCGCTGCCCGGAGCGTGAAGCCCATGCCGTACCCACCGATCAGCAGATGCGGCTTGGGCCGTCCAGCGATCCGCTCGCACGACATGGTGGCGAGCGCTTCCTCGGAGCCCGACAGCCGGCTGTTCATCAGCTCGTTCGCGCCCAGCATGATCGACCATTCAGCGCCGCGCTGGAACAGGCGGAGCGTGTCGCCGCCGGGGATCTCGGCGGTGTCGATCAGGATGCGGGGGACCATGGAGGCGCGATCCCCCATGTCCCCTCGGAGGTCAAGCGCGAAGGGCGGCGAGCGCTCCGTCGCGTTCGATCCGGTCGAGATGGCCGGTGAGGACCGCGACCAGCTCCGCGTCCGTCGCGAGCGCGGGCGGCACGATCGCCTCGATCGCCATCAGGGCTGCGACACGCTCGGCGGCGCCGGTGCAGCCTTCGAGCGCGCCGGCGGTGCGGGCGGCCAGCGGATCGTCGACCGTGAAGCTCAAGCCCGCATCGTCCACGCCGCCCTGCCAGCGCATCCATGCCGCGACGGCGAGCGCGAGGCGGTCGACACTCTTCCCCGCCTGTCGCCGCGCGAGGATGGGGGCGAGCAGCCGCTGGGGCAGCTTCTGTGAGCCGTCCATCGCGATCTGGCGGGTGCGGTGCTGGAGCGCGCTGTTGGCGAAGCGGGCCATGAGCTCGACGCGATAGGACCTGATGTCGAGCCCAGGCGGAGGCGACAGCGTCTCGGCGGACTCGTCCCACAGCGCCTGTACAAAGGCGCGCCCCTCCGGCCGGCCGACGAACTGGTCGACGAACTCGATCCCGGCGATCCCGCCCAGATAGGCGATACCCGAATGCGCCCCATTGAGCAGACGGAGCTTGGCCTCCTCCCAAGGCGCGACATCGGCGGTGAGCTGCACGCCGAGGCTCGCGAAGTCGGGGCGCGGGCCGCAGAAGCGATCCTCGATCACCCACTGGGTGAAGGGCTCGGTCTTCACCATCGCCCGGTCCTCGAGGCCGAGGCGCTCGGCCAGCGCGGCGATGTCGGGGTCGGTCGTGCCCGGCACGATGCGGTCCACCATGGTCTGCGGGAAGGCGCCCTCGGCCTCGATCCAGGCAGCGAGGCCCGCATCATGCGCGCGGGCCATAGCGAGCACGGCATTCCGCAGCAGCCGGCCATTGTGCGGCAGATTGTCGCAGGAGATGGCGGTGAAGGGCGGGAGCTCGGCCGCGCGCCGCGCCTTGAGGCCTGCGACGAGGAAGCCCGGCACGGTGCGCGGGGCCGAGAGGTCGGCCAGATCGGCAGCGATGTCGGGATCGCCCTCGATCAGCTTGCCGGTCGCCGGATCGAGCCGGTAACCCTTCTCGGTGACGGTGAGCGTAACGATGTGGACGTCCGCCGAGGCGAGCGCCGCCACCACGCGGGCCGGATCCTCGGGCGCGACGAGCACGTCCTGCACCGCACCGAGGATACGGATGCGCTGCTCCTCGCCGGAACGCACGACGAGGCTGTAGAGCCCGTCCTGCGGTACAAGCTGGTCGCGCACCCCCGCCGAGCGGAGCGACACGCCGAGCACGCCCCAGCGCAGGTCGCCCGCCGTCAGCGCCGCGTCGAACACCGCGGCCTGATGCGCGCGGTGGAAAGCGCCGATGCCGAGGTGGACGACGCCGGTTCTCATTTGCCCCCGGTCGTATCCGGGCCGATCGACATCGGCCGGCGGGATCTTCAGCGTGGCGGCGGACAGACGGCTCACAGCTTGTAGGCCTGCTTCACGAGGCCGTAAGTCAGTGCGTGGGCCACCTCCTGCGCCTCGTCCTCGGGCAGGCGATACTCGGCGACGAGGCGGGCGAGGAAGGCGCAGTCCATCCGCCGCGCGACGTCGTGCCGCGCCGGGATCGACAGGAAGGCGCGCGTGTCGTCGTTGAAGCCGACGGTGTTGTAGAAGCCGCCCGTCTCGGTGGCGCGCTCGCGGAAGCGGCGCATCCCCTCGGGGCTGTCGTGAAACCACCAGGGCGGGCCGAGGCGCAGCGACGGATAATGGCCGGCGAGGGGCGCCAGCTCGCGCGAATAGACATCCTCGTCGAGTGTGAAGAGGATCAGCGTCAGGCGCGGATCATTGCCATAGGCGTCGAGGAGCGACTTCAGGCCGCGCACGAACTCGCCGGCGAGCGGGATGTCCGCCCCCTTGTCGCGGCCGAAGCGGGCGAGCACCGCCGAGTTGTGGCTGCGATAGACGCCCGGATGGAGCTGCATCACCATCCCGTCCTCGGTCGACAGGCGCGCCATCTCGGTGAGCATGTGGCCTCGGAAAAGCTCCGCTTCGGCAGGTGTGACCGGGCCGGCCGTCACCTTGGCATAGAGCGCATCGATCTCGGCTCGCTCAAGGTTCGCGGTGAAGGCCGAGGGGTGGCCATGGTCGGTCGAGGTCGCGCCGGCTGCGCGGAAATGAGCGCGGCGGTTCTGGTGCGCGCGCAGATAGCCGGCGAAGGTCGACACGTCCTCGCCCGCCATCGCGCCGAAGCGGCGCACATTGTCGTGGAAGCCGGCGGCCTCCGGGTCCATCACCGGATCGGGGCGATAGGCGGTGACGACGCGGCCCTTCCAGCCGCTCTCGCGGATCGCCTTGTGATGGTCGAGCGGGTCGAGCGGGCTCTCGGTGGTGGCTATCAGCTCGATGTTGAAGCGCTCGTAGAGCGCGCGCGGACGGAAGGCCTCGGTCTTCAGCGCGGCGTCGATGGTGTCGTAATAGCGGTCCGCCGTCTCGGCCGAGAGCAGCACGTCGAGCCCGAACACCTCGGCAAACACCCAGTCCAGCCACATGCGCGATGGTGTGCCGCGGAACAGGTGGTAATGCTTCGCAAACAGGCGCCAGATGGTGCGGCCGTCCTGCTCGGTGGGGCTGCCATCTTCGGTCGGGATGCCGATCGCATCGAGCGGCACGCCCTGGCTGTAGAGCATCCGGAACACATAATGGTCGGGCGTGATCAGCAGGCGGGCGGGATCCGGGAAGGGCTCGTTATAGGCAAACCACGCCGGATCGGTGTGGCCGTGGGGGCTGACGATCGGCAGATTCTTCACCTCGCCGTAGAGGCGGCGGGCGATGGCGCGGGTGGTCGGGTCGGCGGGGAAGAGCCGGTCGGGATGCAGTTCGAGCTTGGTCACGCGGATGTCTCCGGTGTCGGGATGACGAGGGGTTAGCGGCGGACGTCGAGGCTGCCTTCCCAGAAGGCGTCGATGTCGGACGTGCCGAACAGGCTCGCGTCGCCGGGGAGGCTATGCTTGAGCGCGGCGAGGGCGAGGCCGGCGCGGGCAACTTCGGCCGGGTCGCCCTTCGCGATCAACCCGTGCAGCACACCCGAGGCGAAGGCGTCGCCGCCGCCGATGCGATCGACGATGCCGGTGACGGCCACCTCATCGGTCTGGTGGGCGCGGTCGCGCAGATCGATCCGGGCGGAGAGGCGGTGATGGTCGGCATCGACCACGTGGCGCGCGGTCGACGCGATCAGCTTGAGCGAGGAGAAGGCCGCGAACGCCGCTTCCGCCGCGATGCGCCGCCTGTCGGGGCCGTCGCCGTCAAAGGGCTTGTCGAGCAGCAGGGCGACGTCGCGATGGTTGCCGAACAGAATGTCCGCCATGCCCACCAGCTCGGACAAGATGGCGCGGGGATCGCTGTCCCACGCCTGCCAGAGTGAGGCGCGGTAATTGCCGTCGAACGAAACCGGCACGCCCGCCGCGCGCGCCGCGCGGGCGGCGGCGAGCGCCATGTCCGCCGAGCGCTGTCCAAGCGCCGGGGTGATGCCCGAGAGATGGAGTAACCCGGCGCCGTCGAGCAGCGTAGGCCAGTCGAACAGCGAGGCATCAGCCTCGGCGAAGCTGCTGCCTGCGCGGTCATAGACGATCGACGAGGCGCGCAGCGAGGCGCCCGGCGTCAGGAAATAGAGGCCGAGCCGGCCCGGCCTGCGCAAGATGCTGCTAGCGTCGACGCCGTGGCGGCGGACATGGTCTACTGCAGCCTGACCGACAGCATGATCCGGCACGGCGCTCACCATCGTGGTGGCGTGGCCGAGGCGCGAGAGGCCGATCGCGACATTGGCCTCCGCGCCGCCGAAGTTCGCGTCGAGACTGCCGCCCTGGAAGAGCAGTTCTCGGCCCGGCGGGGAGAGGCGCAGCAGCAGTTCGCCGAAGCAGACGATGCGTCCGGCGCCGATGATGTGGTCGGGATGTCTGGCCACTTTCCCTCTCACTGTCCTTACCATTTTCCCGACGCCTAAGGGCCATAGGGCGGGAATGCAACCGGGCGGCGCGCCTCAGGCGAGGATTGAGCGATCGATTTCCGCGATGGTGCGCACGCCGGTCAGCGCCATGGCGACGCGCATCTCGCGCTGGAAGAGGTCCAGCATCTGCGCGACGCCCGGGCCGCCGCGCGCCGCCAGCGCGAACAGCCAGGCGCGGCCGAGCAGCACGCCCTCCGCGCCCAACGCCAGCATCCGCACCACGTCGAGGCCGGACCGGACGCCCGAATCCGCCAGCACCGTGAGCTTGCCCCGCACCGCGTCGGCAATGGCGGGCAGCGCCCGCGCGGTCGAGAGCACACCGTCGAGCTGGCGTCCGCCATGGTTGGAGACGACGATGCCGTCCGCGCCGATGCCGGCGGCGGCGATGGCGTCCTCGGGGTCGAGGATGCCCTTGATGATGAGCGGTCCCTTCCACTCCGAACGGATCCAGTCGAGATCCTGCCATGAGATAGATGGATCGAAGTTGGTGCTTATCCAGCCGATATAGTCGTTGAGCCCGCTGTTCTTGCCGAGCACCGGCTCGAGATTGCCGAGCAGGTGCGGACGGCCGCGCAGGCCGACGTCCCACGCCCAGCCGGGCTTGCCGATCGCTTGCATCATGCGGCGCATCGGCCCGCGCGGGCCGGACATGCCCGAATGCGCGTCCCGGTAGCGCGCGCCCGGCACCGGCATGTCGACAGTGAAGACCAGCGCCTCCGCGTTCCGTGCGCGGGCGGTGGCGAGCAGGTCGCGCATGAAGGCGCGGTCACGGATCACGTAGAGCTGGAACCAGGTCGACCCCGGCGTGGCGGTCGTCACCTCGGTCAGCGAGCAGAGCGAGACGGTGGAGAGCGTGAAGGGGATGCCCGCCGCATGGGCCGCCCGCGCCGCCTGCACCTCGCCCCGACGCGCATACATGCCGCTGATCCCGACAGGGCCGAGTGCGATGGGGAGGGGCCGGTGCCGGCCGAACAGCTCGGTCGAGAGGTCTATGTCGGCGACGTTCTTCAGCACCCGTTGGCGCAGCGCAATGCCGGCGAGGTCCGACACGTTCCGCCGCAGCGTCTCCTCCGCATAAGCGCCGCCGTCGGCATAATCGAACAGGAAGCGCGGCACGCGCCGCCGGGCAGCTTCGCGGAAATCGAGGGGCGAGGAGATGATCATCGGCGAGGTCTACCAGTTGCAGGCCGCCACAGCCCGTAGAAACGCTGGGCGGCATCGTGGAACAGGGATTGACGGGCGGCGGCGTCGGGGGGCGACGCAAGACGCTCGGCGTCCGCGATCCACCCGGCATAGCCGTCGCCCGCCTCCAACAGCACCGGCCAGTCGCTCCCCCACATCAGCCGCTCGCCGAAGCAGGCGACGAGATGAGCGACATAAGGGGCGAGCGCGTCGGCGCTCTGGCCGGGCGCCTGCTCGGTGCGCAGTCCCGAGAGCTTGCAATGGACATGGGAAATGGCGGCGAGCGCGGCGATGTCGTCGCGCCACGGATCGAGTTCTCCGGTGGCCGCATGGGGCTTGGCGCCATGGTCAATAACGAGCGGCAGGTCCGGCCAGCGCATCGCGAACCGAACGAGGGGCGGCAGGTGGCGCGGCTGGACGAGCGCGTCGAAGCGCAGGCCGTGCGCGATCATCGCCTCGATCGCGGGGGCGAGTTCGGGGCGGAGGAGCCATGCGCTGTCCTCGATCGTCTGAAGCATCGGCCTCAGCCCCTTGAGCTTGGGACGGCGGGCCAGCGCGGCGATGCGCTCGGGCGCGTCAAGACTCGCGAGATCGACCCAGCCGACCACCGCGCGGACCAGCGGATCGGCTTCGGCCAGCTCCAGCATCCAGTCGGTGTCGCGGTCGTCGGGCTGGGATTGGACGAGCACGGTGCCGGCAAGCTCCACGCCGTCTGCCGCCGCGCGCAGATCGGCGAGGCCGAAGTCGCGGTGGAGGCGCGGGCTGTCGGGGCCGGGCCAGCTCTGGCCGGGGCCACCGATGGTCCAGACATGCTGGTGGGAATCGAGGATGGCCATGCGTGTCATGCGCCTCGGAAGGAAAGCAGCGAGCGATCGGCCGCGAGCCCAGCTACGGCATCAGCGTGGGAGGGCATCTCGGCGAGGATATGGCGGGTCAGCCGCTCATAATGCTGGATGAAGCGCGCGACCTGCGCGTCGGACATCAGGCCGGGCGCGCCGGGGACGGCGTGGGCGCGGAGATCATGCTCCTGCTCGATCCGCCAATTCCGCACCACGTCGAAACCCGGCGCCTCCAGCAGCATCAGCCGGTCGATGCGGGCGAACAGGCGCTGATAGTCACCGGCGAGAGCCGCGTTGGCGGCGCGGCGCCAGACTCCGTCGGCATCCTCCTCGCGTTCGAGGGCATTGATGGGCTCGGCCAGCGTCTCCTCGGGCTCGGGCCGCGCGCCGACGCACCAGCCTTCGAAGATCAGCAGACGCGTGCCCGCCCGAGCACGGCCCCATTGGTCCTGCGGGGCGCGATCGTCGCGGGCCTTGTCGAAACGGGGGAGGGGCGCAGCCTCGCCCCGCTCGAGCGCGTCGAGCGTGACGAGGCCGAGCGCCACCTCATGCGTCCCCGGCACACCGCGCGTGGCGAAGAGCGGGTGAACGGTCCGTGCCAGCGCCTCGCGCTCGGCCTTTGTGCGGTAGAGATCGTCGAGCGAGAGGATCGCCGTCCCCTCGATCCGATCCGCCAGTGCGGAGGCGAGTGTCGACTTGCCGCTCCCCTGCGCGCCGCACAGGCCCAGCACGAACGGCCTCGCCCCTTGGAGTTGCGGCAGGAGCCAGTCAGTCACGACATTGGCGAGCGCCTCACGCGACACGGTTGGGCGGCTCGCGTTTGTCGAAGAAGGCTTCGAGATTCGCGGCGGCCTGCATCCCCATGGCGGTGCGCGTCTCGATCGTCGCGCTGCCGAGATGGGGGAGCAGCACCGCTCGCTCGCACGCCAGAAGCGCGGGGTGGACCGCGGGCTCCTGTTCATAGACGTCGAGCCCCGCCGCGCCTATTTTTCCGGACGCCAGCGCCTCGGCGAGCGCCGCCTCGTCTACCACCGACCCGCGCGCGGTGTTGATGAGGATCGCGTGCGGCTTCATCTGCGCGAGCAGAGGCGCGTCGACCAAATGCCGTGTGGCGGCCCCGCCGGGGACGTGGAGCGACAGGAAGTCCACCTCCGCCGCCAGTTCCTCCAGCGTCGCGGCGGGGGTGGCGTCGCATGCGGCCTCGATGGTCTGGGAGGCGCGGGTGCGGCTGAAATAGCGGATGCGCATCCCGAAGGCGCGGGCGCGCTTCGCCGTCGCCTGTGCGATGCGGCCGAAGCCGACGAGGCCGAGCGTCTTGCCGCTCACGCCTTGGCCGATCAGGTGCGTCGGCCGCCAGCCGGTCCAGCGCCCGTCACGCAGCTCGCGTTCGCCTTCGCCGGCGCGACGAGCGGCCATCAATATCAGCAGGATGGCGAGATCGGCGGTGGTGTCGGTGAGAGCGTCGGGCGTGTTGGTGACGGCGATCCCGGAGCGCTTCGCGGCGGCGAGGTCGATATGCTCGAAGCCGGCGCCGAAATTGCCGAGAATCTTCACGATCGCGCCCGGCGTGGAGAGGAGTTCGGCGTCGATCCGGTCGGTGATGGTCGGCAGGATCGCGTCGTAGCGCGTCATCGCCGCCGCGAGCGCCTCGCGGGTCAGCGGCGCGTCATCAACGTTGCAGTCAGCCTCGAACCGCGCCGACAAATGCGCCTCGACCGCGAGCGGTAGCCGTCGTGTCACCAGCAGCCGAGGGCGATCGCCCATGAGACCCTCCTCTCAATATTGTCTGATGTATTGAGAGGATCGGTGGTTCGTCAAACCTCTCCAGCGCGGGTGAGGAGGCTTTCTGCCTGTTTCAGATGGGGCGCATCGATCATCTTGCCGTCGAGCTGGAGCGCGCCGGCGGTCGGGTTGGCGGCGAAGGCGTCCACCACCGCGCGGGCATGGGCCACCGCCTCCGACGACGGCGTGAAGGCCTCGTTGATGACCGCCACCTGCGCGGGGTGGATCGCCATCATGCCGGTGAAGCCGTCGCGAGCGGCGCGGGCGCCGTAGGCGGCGAGGCCGTCGAGATCGCGGAAGGCTGGATAGACCGTCTCGATCGGCGCGATGCCGGCAGCGGCGGCGCCGAACAGCATCAGCGCGCGGGCCATCTCATAAGGTGGCGTGTAGCGGCCGTCCGCCTCACGGCTGGTGGCGGCGCCGATTGCGGCGGGGAGATCCTCCGCGCCCCAGGTGAGGCCGCAAAGCCGCTTCGCCACCGGCGCGTAGTTGCCGAGCTGGAAGATGGCGACGGGCGTTTCGGTCGCGATCGGGAGGATCGGGGCGAAGAGCGCGCGCGCTTCCATTTTGGCGAAGAGCGCCTCGACCGAAGCGGGACCCTCGGCCTTGGGGAAGACGATGCCGTCCGGCCTCGCGCTCGCGATGGCATCGAGGTCGGCATCGGCGTCGGTCCCGTCGAGCGGGTTCACACGGACGAAGAGCTTGGTCTTCCGCTCGGTCTTCCTCAGGAAATCGGCGATGGCGATCCGCGCCTCGGGTCGTGCGGCGGGCGTCACCGCGTCCTCCAGATCGAGGATCAGCGCATCGGCGCCCGATGCCAGCGCCTTCTCCATCCGGTCCGGCCGGTCGCCCGGCACGAACAGCAGCGAGCGCAGCCTCATGCCGGATTCCGAAGCAGGAGTGCCGACCGCTGGCAGCGGCATACCACTTCGTTCCGCTGGTTGATCAGTTCGTGCGTGAAGGTGATGATGCCGGCGTTCGGGCGCGACTTGCTCTCCTTGAGCGCTGCCACCTCGCTGGTCGCACGCAGCGTGTCGCCGATGAACACGGGCTTGGGCATCACCACCGCGTCGTAACCGAGGTTCGCAACCAGCGTGCCGAGCGTCGTTTCGCCCACCGTCAGCCCCACCATGAGCGCGAAGGAGAAGGTGCCGTTGACGAGGATCCGGCCGAACTCGCTCGCTTTCGCCGCCTCGGCGTCGAGGTGGAGCGGCTGCGGATTGTGCGTCATTGTCGAGAAGAGGAGATTGTCCGTCTCGGTGACGGTGCGGCGGATCGGGTGCTCGATCCGGTCGCCGATCTGCCATTCGTCGAAATAGCGTCCGGGCATCAGGCTTTCTCCTCCGCCTCGATGCGGGCGAGCAGCGTGCCTTCGGAAACCTGCGCGCCGGCGGCCGGGCCGAGGTCCGCGACGATGCCGTCGAACGGCGCGACGAGCGCCTGCTCCATCTTCATCGCCTCGATGACGACGATACGCTGACCCTTGGCGACCGTCTCGCCCTTGGTCACCTCGACCGACACGACGCGGCCCGGCATGGGGGCTGTGAGCGCGCCGTCGGATACGCTTGCGGTGTCGCCATGATAGCGCGGCACGCTGGCGAGGAAGGAGAGGCCGTCGTCATTGACGACCACGCCGTCGTCGACCGGCTCGGCGATCACCGGCGCTTTCTCCCAGTCGCGGGGAAGCTCGGCCTCAAAAGGCTTTCCGTCGATCTCGACGCGGATGCGGCGACAGGCATCGGCATTGGCGCGAAAGCCCATCAGCGAGCGCCATACGCTGCCGCGCTCAGGCTTGCCGAGCAGGCTGCCGTCGACTGCATCCACCATCGTCGGCTCGCCATGCACCTCCTGCACGGCGATGGCGGCGGCGGCTTGCAGAACCATGTCCTCGGTCGGCTCGGCGGGCGGCAGCAGCGTGTCGCCGTGGCGCTCGATGAAGCCCGTGTCGATGCGGGCGGCGCGGAAGTCTTCATGGTCAAGCGCGCGCCACAGGAAGGGGGCGTTGGTCTTGACCGGCCAGATGTCAGTGGCCGCGCAGGCCTCGGCCAGCGTCTCTACGGCGGCATCGCGGGTCGCCTCATGGGCGATGACCTTGGCGATCATCGGGTCGTAGAAGGGCGTGACCTGTCCACCTTCCTCGACGCCGCTGTCGACGCGGACATCGTCCCAGCCGCGATAGATGGTGAGCGGCCCGATCGAGGGCAGGAAGGCCTTGGCCGGGTCTTCGGCATAGATGCGCGCTTCCATTGCCCAGCCGTCGATCGATAGCTCGTCCTGACGCTTGGGCAGCGGTTCACCGCTCGCGACGCGCAGCTGCCACTCGACCAGATCCTGCCCCGTGATCGATTCGGTAACCGGATGCTCGACCTGAAGCCGCGTGTTCATCTCCATGAACCAGATGCGGTCGGCGCGGAGACCCTCGGAGGCGTCGGCGATGAACTCGATGGTGCCGGCGCCGACATAGTCGACCGCCTTGGCCGCCTTCACCGCCGCGCCGCAGACTGCATCGCGCGTCGCCTCGTCCATGCCGGGCGCGGGGGCCTCCTCGATCACCTTCTGGTGGCGGCGCTGGAGCGAGCAGTCGCGCTCGAATAGGTGGACGACGTTGCCATGCTCGTCGCCGAACACCTGCACCTCGATATGGCGGGGCGACAGGATGTATTTCTCGATCAGGACCCGGTCGTCGCCGAAGGAGGACGCCGCCTCGCGCTGGCAGGAGGCAAGCGCATCGAGAAAATCGGCGGACGCATCCACCTTCCGCATCCCCTTGCCGCCGCCGCCTGCCACCGCCTTGATGAGCACCGGATAGCCGATCGCGTCGGCTTGCGCGTTCAGATGCTCGGGCCGCTGGTCCTCGCCGAGATAACCGGGCGTAGTAGGGACGCCAGCTTCCTGCATCAGCTTCTTGGCGGCGTCCTTGAGGCCCATCGCGCGGATGCTGGAGGGCTTCGGCCCGACCCACACGATCCCCGACGCCGTAACGGCCTCGGCGAAGTCGGCATTCTCAGAGAGAAAGCCATAGCCCGGGTGGATCGCCTCGGCGCCGGTTTCCTTGGCGGCGGCGATGATGCGCGTCCCCACCAGATAGCTCTCGCGCGCCGGTGCCGGGCCGATCGCGACTGCTTCGTCCGCCATGCGGACATGGAGGGCGTTGGCATCGGCGTCCGAATAGACAGCGACAGTTCGGATGCCGAGCGTCCGCGCGGTGCGGATGATCCGGCAGGCGATTTCGCCGCGATTGGCGATCAGGAGGCTCTGGATCATCGCATTACATCCGGAACAC
>FTCZ01007556.1_pt1 | contig 14413 bp, 15 predicted proteins | sample 1658871 | NCBI WGS metagenome assembly FTCZ01 (sample SAMEA3914864, study PRJEB12502) | metagenome | biome: forest; material: soil | place: USA | collected 2012-03-12 | depth 0.3 m
ACCTTGATGTCCGGCTCCAGGGCATAATAGCCGAGCTCGAAGCGGACCTGGTCGTTGCCCTTGCCGGTCGCGCCATGGCTGACCGCGTCGGCATTGACCATCTTCGCGATCTCGATCTGGCGCTTGGCGATCAGCGGCCGCGCGATCGAGGTGCCGAGCAGATACAGCCCTTCGTAGAGCGCGTTGGCGCGCATCATCGGGAAGACGTAATCCCTGACGAACTCCTCACGCAGATCGTCGATGAAGATATGCTCGGGCTTGACCCCCGCCATCTCGGCCTTCTTGCGCGCCGGCTCGAGTTCCTCGCCCTGGCCGAGATCCGCCGTGAAGGTCACGACCTCGCATTGATAGGTCTGCTGGAGCCATTTGAGGATGACTGAAGTGTCGAGCCCGCCCGAATAGGCGAGGACGACGCGGTTGATGCTGGAGGAATCGGTCATGGGGCGCGCGTCTAGGTCCCGGGGGACGGTTCCGCAAGCGGTGGCGGCGATCCGACCTCGCGCAACAGCCCCGGCCAGTAGAGCGCCAACGCGCCGGCGCGGTAGACATAGCTCAGGGTCAGCGCGATCCACACGCCGAGCGCACCCCAGGGCCGGAAGGCGAGATCGGTCGCGATGTAGAGGATCGTCGACAGGATCGCCGCGTTTCTCAATGCCTTGCCGCGGGTCGCGCCGATGAAGATGCCGTCGAGCAGCCAGGCCGGCGCGCCGATCAGCGGCTGCAGCGCGGCGAACGGGGCGAGCGCCAGCGCGCGGGCCTGCACTTCCGGGTTGCTCGTCATCAACTCGACCAGCCAGCGCCCGCCGAGCGCGATCGCGGCGACGAACACCAGCCCGCTGGCGAAGGAGAATTCGCCGGTCAGCCGGATCGCGCGGAGGAAATCGATCCGCGACCTGGCCCCGATCGCCTGGCCGACGCGCGATTCGGCAGTGAAGGCGAAGCCATCGAGGACATAGGCCGCGAGCCCGACGAATTGCGACAGGACATGGTTGGCGCCGAGCTGCACCGGCCCGAGCCGCGCGCCGGCATTGGCGAACCAGCCGAACAGGACGAGCAGCGCCACGGTACGTACCATGATGTCGGCATTGACCCCGAACAGCCGCTTGAGCGCGGCCGGGTCGAAGGCGCGGCCGATCTCGCCGCGAATCGCGGCGCGACCCGCTGGCCCGAGCACGAAACCGGCGATCGCCAGCCCCGTCGCCAGCGCGATCCATTCGGCACTCGACGTCCCGAACCCGACACCCCGCGCGCCCCAGCCGAAATGCCAGACGAACTCCAGATCGAGCCCGATATTGGCGGCGTTCATCACTACCTGGAGCAGCAACGCGGCGCGCGTGCGGCCCAGCCCGAGCAACCAGCCATTGATCGCGAACCCGGCAAGAGCCGCGGGGGCACCGAACAGGCGCGCGGCAACGAACCCCTCGGCCACCGCATCGAGCTGCCCCGATCCGGCGAACAGGCGGAAAGCGAGCGGGATCAGCACGACCTGGAGCGCGAACAAGGCCGCGCCGAGCCCGAACCCCATCGCGATCCCGCGCACCAGCAAGGCGCGGACCTCGACCGCCTGCTTCGCACCCTCGGCCTGCGCGGTGAGGCCGGTCATCCCCATCCGCAGGAAGCCGAACGTCCAGAACAGGAAGGTGACGACGAAGCTGCCCAGCGCCACTGCCGCCAGCGCGACCGCATCCCCGGTCCGCCCGATGATCGCGGTATCGACCAGCCCGACCAACGGCACGGTGATCTGGCCGAGCATGATCGGCCAGGCCTGCGCGAAGATCGAGCGGCGCGTGAGCGCGGTGACAGTCATGGGCGGGTCGCTAGATTCACTAACTTCGCATCCCTACGCGCGCGAGGGCTGGTTGCTGCCGATTACGACGGCGGATCGGGAAGGCGACTGGCACGCAAAGTCCTATTTTGGAAGAGGCGGAGTCTGCGTCTCCACAACCGACGGCATGGCTCGTTGCGCGACGGATCCCGGGACAAGCCCGGGATGACGCAGTAGGTGTCGGCGAGGCGACTCGCGAGGATCATCATGGCCGAGAACAAGACCCAGGCGACCACGCTCAGCGTCGCGGACTATCTCGCCGGTGTCGACGACAGCCGTCGTGCCGATGCGGAAACGCTGACCGCGCTGATGGCCAACGCCTCAGGCGAACCCGCCACGATGTGGGGGCCGTCGATCATCGGTTTCGGCGTCAATCACTACAAATATGACAGCGGCCGCGAAGGCAGCATCTGCAGGATCGGCTTTTCGCCGCGCAAGGCCGCGCTGACGCTCTACGGCATGGGGATCGAGCGCAACGCGGCGATCGTCGCGCGGCTCGGCAAGCACAGCACCGGCAAGGGCTGCCTCTACATCAAGAAACTGTCGGACGTGGACGCGGCGACCCTGGAAGAACTGATCGCCGCGGCCTGGAGGGACTAGATCTTCCCGGCGATCCGCCGTTCCTCGTCGCTCATATAGTCGCGCGTGATCGGCAGCGCCTCGCGGCTGCGCGCGAACTGGAGCTGGTAGTTGATCATCCCGCCATGGCGGAAGCTGACACACGAACCCGCCAGGTAGAAAATCCACATGTTGAAGAACGCCTCGTCGTACATCGCGACGATCTTGTCCTTGTTGGCGACGGCGCGGTCGTACCAGTGCTTGAGCGTATAGCCGTAATGGAGCCGCAGCACTTCGACATCGGTCATGAAGTAGCGCAGCCCCTCATAGCCCTTCGCGATTTCCGACAAGGCCGGGATATAGCCGCCCGGGAAGATGTACTTGGCAGTGAACTCGTCGGTCACCCCCGGCCCGCCGGCGCGGCCGATCGTGTGGAGCAGCATCACGCCGTCATCGGTCAACAGCTCGCGGCACTTGCTGAAGAAGGTGCGATATTGCGGCGGACCGACATGTTCGAACATCCCAACCGAGACGATGCGGTCGAACCGGCCGGTCAGATGGCGATAGTCGATCAGCTCGAACTTGACGTGATCGGCGACACCGGCATCCGCCGCGCGCTGCTTGGCGGTCGCGATCTGCTCGTCGCTGAGCGTGATGCCGAGCACTTCGACGCCATAGGTCTGGTGCAGATAGAGCGCCATCCCGCCCCAGCCGCAGCCGATGTCGAGCACTTTCATCCCCGGCTTGAGCGCGAGCTTGGCGGCGATATGCGCCTTCTTGTCGAGCTGGGCCTGTTCGAGGCTCTCATTGTCGGGATCGAGGAAATAGGCGCAGCTATACTGACGATCGGTATCGAGGAAGAGATCGTAGAGCGCGTTGCCGATATCGTAATGGTGCTGGACGTTCTTGCGCGACGCGCGGATGCGGTTGAACTGGTCGAGCTTGCGCTTGACCCCGACCACTGCCCTGGCGGCCAGGCCCGGGTCGAGCGCGCCGGTCGCCGCTTCCCAGCGATTGTTCGAACTCGCCAGGTCGAGCAGCGACAATATGTCGCCCTGTTCGATCACCATGCGGCCATGCATGAACGCCTCGGCCACGCCCAGGGCCGGATCACGCAGGATCTGACCCGGCGCGCCCCTGGTGGTGAAGCGGATCGCCACGTCGGGAAAATCGGGGTCGGGCGTGCCGAACGCCTTTACCGTGCCGTCGGCATAGGTGACTTTCAGGGTACCGCGCTTGAACGCGCGCTCGAAGAAAAGGTCGATTAACGCCATATGGGATGGGCGTTATCGGCTGAATGAGGCGGCGAAAAGACCCAAGGCGGCCCTAATCCCGCTCAGATGCCCGCATACCAGTCGTAATTGACGTGATCTTCCCAATAGCCGCCCTTGCCCAGACCGATCCCGGCCAGGCTGGCGACCGCGTCGATCCGCATGACATATTTGGCTTGTTTGTAGCCGAGCTGGCGCTCGACCCGGAGCCGCAGCGGCGCGCCATGGCCAACCGCCAGCCGCTTGTCGTTCATGGCCCAGGCGAGGATCGTCTGGGGGTGGAAAGCGTCGACCAGATCGATCGATTCGTAATAAGGCGCGCCGTTCCACAAATCGGCACAGGTGAAGACGATGTAGCGCGCCGCCGACCGCACCCCCGCCGCCTTGAGCACATTGCCGAGCATCGGCCCCTGCCATTTGGCGATCGCGCTCCACCCCTCGACGCAGTCGTGCCTGGTGATCTGTGCACGTTGCGGAAAGGCGCCGAGATCGGCGAGGCTCAGCCGCAGCGGGCGATCGACCAACCCACCTACGTCGAGCCGCCAATTCGCGAAATGCTCGGCGACATGGCCGTTATAGTCGGCGGTATTCGGGTTGGGATTGCCGTTGACGCGGAAGATCGGCGACATCTGGTCAGGTCGGAATTCGGGCGCGAGCGCGGTCCGGTTCTGCAATGCCCGCTGCAGCCCTTCGTTGATCTTGTCGCCCGACAGCAGGATCTTGCGGAAGCCCGGCTGCTGCGCGATCTGGTCGCAGCCCGACAGCAGCAACCCGGCGCCGAGCGCGCCACCGGTCACAAGCGAACGGCGTGTAATCAACGTCATTCGGCGGGCTCCGGTTCGGGGAGCGGATCGGGCTCGGACGTCGTGGGCAATTTCCAGCGCCCGGTGATCATCGACACCACCTCGCCGACCGGTCCCGCCAGGATCACCAGCGCGAGGTGGACGATCACGAACAGGACGATGCCGACGAACGCGATGAAATGGATCGAGCGCGCCGATTGCCGCCCGCCGAAGACATCGAGCAGCCACGGCCAGGCTGCGTCCATCCCTGGCGACATGGCGAGCCCGGTGAAGATCATCAGTGGGATCAGCACGAAGATCGCCAGCACATAAGCGAGCTTCTGCAGGATGTTGTAGGCTGCCGGGTCGTCGGGATTATGGAAATCGAGCCGCAGATGCGCGCGGATATCGTTCCACAAATGGCGCGGTCCGACCTCGCCGGCGCGGATGCGAAGGTCGCGCCGGAAATGACGATTGACGAGACTCGTGATCATGAAGGCGAGCAGCCCGAAGCCCAGGACCAGCGCGAACAGCAAATGCCAGCGCCGCGAGATGGCGAGGTTGTACTGCTCCGGGATCGTCACCCAGCCCGAGCGCAGGAAGCCGCGGATCGGCGCGAGGTCGAGCCAGGCATGGTCGAAATTGGCGCCATATTGCCCCCAATAGAGCCGCGGATGCGCGTTGAGGATGCCGATCCCGCTGCCGATCATGATGAAGATCGTCACCGCATTGACCCAATGCCAGATTCGCGTCGCGAGGCGGTGGCGATAGACGATCCCGGACGCGGGAGCAGGGACTGGCTCGGCCGCAGGCGCTGACGGATCGGGCGCATCCGCGATCGGCGAAAAGGGCTCGGCCTCGTTCATTCCCGTCCTTCTAGCACATCCTTTGCGGCACCGCGCCGCGCTGGACGATAGAGCACGGAAGTCAGCTATAGGCGCGCCAGAAGAACACGGCCGCAGTGACTCCCGTGACCAGTAACGTCCACACGCGCACCGCGGATGCAGGCAGGCGCTTGCCGATATGCGCGCCGCCCCAGCCGCCGAGAATCGACCCGATGAGCATCGGTAGGCAAATCCACCATACGACCATTTGCGCGGCGATAAACACGATCGCCGCGGCGAAATTGGCGATCGCCAGCATCAGCGTGCGCGGCGCGAACAATTCACGCGGACTATGCCCGGCGAGCAGGCCATAGGTCGCGGTGGTCATCAGCCCGACCCCGCCGCCGAAATAGCCGCCATAGACGCCGAGCAACGCCTGCACGGTCATCAGCGTCCCGCTGCCGATCGTCACGCGCTGCTGCAGCCAGCCCGATGCGCGCTTGCCGAACGCGAGCACGACAAAGGCATAGAGGACCAGCCAGGGGATGATCAGGTCGAACGCATGCGTCGGCGTCCAGACCAGCAATATGCTACCGACCAGTCCGCCAAGGAACGTGATCGCCGAGAGCACCCGCACACTGACCCCGCCGACCGGACCAAGCTCGTTGCGGAACGCCCAGGCACTCGTTCCCGCGCCCGGCAGCAAGGCGACGTTCGAGGTCGCGTTGGCGACATTGGCGGGCAGGCCGAGCGCGATCAGCGAAGGCAGGGTCGCGAAGGTACCGCCGCCCGCCAGTGCGTTCATCGCGCCGCCCACGGCACCGGCGACAAAAGCGAAGGCGAGCTGGGTGGTGACGGTCATGCGGCCCTATCGCTGCTCGGCCGGGTCTTGTCACGCCAGCGCGTACCGGTCCCGGCTGACCGGCACGCCGTTGCGCGTCACGCGCACCTCTCGCCGGTCGGGATGGTCGACACGCTCGATCGCGAGGTCCATCGCCGCGATCGCGACCGGTGCGTGGAGCGATGCGCGAAGCTCCATGCCTTCGACCGCGAACCGCAACGTCACCGGCACGCCCAGCGCATTGGCGAACCGGACGTCACGATACGGCCACACCACCGTCGCATCGAGGCCGAGCGGGGTGAAACGGTCTTCCTCGGTATAGAGATCGCGCGAATGCGCATGGCGTTCGAGCGGATCGAGCCCGGCGCGGAGCAGCAATTCGTAGACGATGCCGCTGACCTGGCACAGCCCGCCGCCGATCTCGCCGGCGACCAGCCCGGCGCGGATCGATCGCCCGACCGCGAACCCGGCGCGCGCCGATGGCCGCCCGACCAGCGCCCAGAACGAGAAGATCGCGCCCGGCGCGATCGTCACGCCATCGAGCAGCGACGCGCCCAGCCGGATATTGGCGAGCTTCCCTTCGGCGAACGCGGTGGTGCGAATCGGCTGGGCGATGTCGACGACCCGGCATTGCGACTCGCTGGTGGTGTTTGCCCGCCGTACCAGCCGCTGCGCATCGCCCGTGAGACGGTCTCGCGCGATGCGCCGAACCTGTGCCACTGCGAGCCGCGGCGCTTCGGGCGCATGGGCGCGGACCAGCCGGCGCAATGCAGTGATCATGCTCGTCCCCCCGGACCGACCGGGGAGGTCTAGCCCAGCCTAGGGTCCGCACTCAACTACGGCGAGGATCGTGATCGCCGTAGTTGAGTACGGACCCTAGCCGAGCGCGGCGAGCTTTTCTTCGGCCAGCCGGTCGAGCTCGGCGCGGGTCTTCTTTTCCGCCGCGGTCTTGAGCTGGCCGCAGGCGGCATCGATGTCGCGGCCGCGCGGAGTGCGGACCGGCGCCGAGATGCCGGCTTCGAACACGATGTCGCTGAACCGGCGCACGCGCTCGGGAGTCGAGGTGTCGTAGGGCGCGCCCGGCCAGGGATTGAACGGGATCAAATTGACCTTGGCGGGCAATTTGTACTTGCGGAGCAGCCGGACGAGCTCGTGTGCATCCTCGTCGCTGTCGTTCTTGTCCTTGAGCATGACATATTCGAAGGTGATGCGCCGGGCATTGTTCGCGCCGGGATAATCGGCGCAAGCCTGGAGCAGCTCCTCGATCCCGTACTTGCGGTTGAGCGGCACGATCTCGTCGCGAATTTCCTTGGTCACCGCGTGGAGCGAGACCGCGAGATTGACCCCGATCTCCTCGCCGGCGCGCGCCATCATCGGCACCACGCCGCTGGTCGAGAGCGTGATGCGGCGCTTGCTGAGCGCGAGGCCGTCACCGTCCATCACGAGCTTCAGCGCGTCGCGGACATTGTCGAAATTGTAGAGCGGCTCGCCCATCCCCATCATCACGATGTTGGTGAGCATCCGCCCCTCGGGCTGCGACGGCCATTCGCCCAGCGAATCGCGCGCCAGCATGACCTGCCCGACGATTTCCGCCGGATAGAGGTTGCGGACCAGCCGCATCGTGCCGGTGTGGCAGAAGCGGCAATTGAGCGTGCAGCCGACCTGGCTCGACACGCACAGCGTCCCGCGATCGGCGTCGGGGATGAACACCATCTCGTAATCCTGCGCGTCGTCCGAGCGCAGCAGCCACTTGCGGGTGCCGTCGGTCGAGACCTGCTGCTCGATCACTTGCGGCCTGCTGATCACGAACCGCTGCTCGAGCCACGCATGGAGCGATTTCGAGATGTCGGTCATCACCCGGAAATCGGTGGCGCCGCGATTATAGATCCAGTGCCAGAGTTGCTTGGCGCGCAATTTGGCCTGCTTGGGCTCGAGCTGCGAGGTCTCGAGCGCCATGCGCAGATCATGCTTCGACAGGCCGAGCAGGTCGATGCGTCCGTCGGCGCGCGGCACGAAGGCGCGCGGCACGGGCACGGGATCGATGTGCCCGGGAATGGGCATAAGGGCGGCCGACACTGTCTGCATAGGCTGCCACATAGGGGAAAAGTCGCGACTTTTCCAGCGGGCGCATGCCGGCCCTATTTGCGGCGCTTGCGCGAACCCTTTTTCGACACGGAACCGGTGATCTGGCGCTTGACGATGACGTTGACCACACCCGCGATCGCTGGGGCCCCGAGCCGCTGATAGGTGAAGTCGTAGGACGGCGTCCATGTCTTGCCGCCATCGGTCGAAAAGGCGCCGCGCTAGTGGACCGTGCCGTCGGGATTGGGGCCAAGCGTCATCCGGTTGGTCACCGGCCCCAGGGTCGACAGGAAGATCATGTCGCCCTTGGTGACGTTACCGGTCAAGGTCGCCGCGGTGCCGCCGGTATCGACATAATATTGCTGCCATTTCCCGTCGGCGGGTACGTAGCTGCTGATCGAGCGGCCGTGATAGTCGAGCGGCTTGCCCGCCGGGCCGGTAAACTGGTCATAGGTCTCGCTGATCGCGCAGCCGACGATCTTCTCGATCCGGCTGTGCGCGACCTTGGTCTCGCTGCCGGTCGCATAGACATCCCAGTCGCCGATCCAGAAATCGAGCGCGCGATGGTCGGCGTCGGTGCAGTCGACCTTGGGTGGCGCGGGCGGCGGCGTGGTCTGCGGCGCGGCGGCGAGCAGCAGGGCGATCAGGCTCATACATCCTCCCCAAGTGTATCAGGAAGCTGACACGCCGTGCCGCGCGCCGCAAGTCATGCGCAATCGAGCGCGGCCAGCGTCGTCTTCATCGCCTGGTCGAACGGGGTGTGCGGTTCCTCGCCGATCGCCGCGACCAGGGAAGCATTGTCGAGCCGGACGGGATTTTCCCAGAACGGCCGCATCTCGACCATCTCGCGCATCGTCGGGTTGAACAGCCCGACCAGCGGCAGCAACGCCCAGGGCATGCGCCAGGTCTTGACCGGTCGCCCGATCGCCTGACCGATCGACGCGGCGAACCGCGTGCCGTCGGCGTCCCAATAGCCGGCGAAATGGTAGCGCGCGAAACGCGGCACATCGTCCCGCTCGAGCAGCTGGGCGAACGCCTCGGCGACGTCGGGAAGATAGGCCCAGGCATGGCCGATCCCCTTGCGCCCGGGCACCATCACGCGGCCGACCGGCTTGCCCGGGGTGACCAAGCCCTGGCTCAGCCAGCTATTGCCGGGACGCGGACCGAAGAAATCGCCGGCGCGCAGGATCACCGCGGCGACACCCGATTGCTCGATCGCCTGTTCCATCCGCACGCGGATCGTGCCCTTGCGCGTTCCCGGCCGCTGTGCGCTGTCGGGCGCGATCACCGGCGAGCTTGCCGGATCATAATTGTAGATCGTCCCCGGCAGCGCCAGCCGGGCCTGATTCGCTTTGGCCGCCGCGATGCTGTTCTCGAGCATCGGCAGGACCAGTTTCTCCCAGTCGAGATATCCCGGCGGGTTGACCGCATGGACGATCGCCGCGACGCCCTCGGCCGCCGCCATCACCGCCGCACGATCCATCGCATCGCCGGTGATCCACTCGATCCCGTCGCCGGTCCGCGGCGACCGCGTCAACCCCCGCACCGTCCAGCCATGCGCGATCAGTGCGCGGGCCGTCTCACCGCCTACGCCACCGGTCGCGCCCAGAACCAAAGCCGTCTTCATCGTTCATCTCCTCACTCGATGGAGGCGATATCGGCCCCGTGGAGGATGAAGAAAATTGCCGCGATCTGATGATCAGCCTATAAGAAAATGATGAGCGAAGATTGGGAACGCCATCGCGCTTTCCTCGCGGTGCTGCGCGAAGGCAGCCTGTCGGGCGCAGCGCGGCGGCTCGGGCTGGCGCAGCCGACGGTCCGCGGGCGAATCGCGGATCTCGAGCGCGGGCTGGGAATTGCCCTGTTCACCCGTGCGCCCGACGGGCTGGTGCCGACCGACGCCGCGCTCGGCCTGCGCCAGCATGCCGAGGCGATGGAAATGGCGGTTGCCGCCTTTGCCCGCTTTGCGACGCAGGGACATGACATTGCCGGGCTCGTCCGCGTTTCGGCCAGCGAGGTGATCGCGGTCGAAGTGTTGCCGCCGATGCTCGCCGCGTTGCGCCGCAACTATCCGCGGCTGGTGATCGCGCTCAGCCCCAACAATCGCGCCGAGGACCTGTTGCGGCGCGAAGCCGATATCGCGGTGCGGATGGTGCGCCCGCAGCAAGGCGCGCTGGTCGCGCGACAGATCGGCGCGATCGACCTGGGGCTCCACGCGCATATCGACCTGCTCGCCGGCCGGCCGCTGCCGACGACGGTCGAGCAAGTCATCGCGCTGGGACTGATCGGAGTCGAAAGCGACAATGAGGTCGTCCGCGCATTGCGCGCGCATGGCATTCCGTTCGAGCCCGAGGACTTCGCCTTCCGCTCGGACAGCGACCTTGCGCATATGGCGGCGATCCGTGCCGGAATCGGCGCCGGCCTGTGCCAGGTCGCGCTGGCACGCCGTGATCCCAAGCTGGTGCGGTTGCTCGCCGACCGGATCGGCTTCCCGCTGCATACCTGGGTCGTAATGCACGAGGATTTGCGCGCCTCGGCGCCGGTGCGCGCGGTGTTCGATGCGCTGGTCGCAGGGCTGAAGGACTATCAGGCTTCCGGACAGGAAAGGTGATGGAGGAATTCGGCCAAGGGATCTGGATCGCCAACGGACCCGACATAACGGTCGCAGGATTCCCCTATTCCACGCGGATGGCGATCGTCGGGCTGAGGAACGGGGATTTGTTCCTGTGGTCGCCGATCGCGCTCGACGAGACCCTGCGCCTGGCGGTCGATGCGCTCGGCCGCGTGGCGCATATCGTCGCGCCCAATGCACTCCACCATTTGTTCCTGGCCGAGTGGCAGCACGCCTATCCCGATGCCAGGCTCCATGCAGCACCCGGACTGCGCGGTAAGCGCGACGACATTTCCTTCGACGCCGACCTCGGCGATACGCCCGACCCGGCCTGGGCCGGAGAGGTGGACCAGGTCGCGATGCGCGGCAATCTGATCACCACCGAGATCGTGTTCTTCCACCGCGACAGCGGCACGATATTGTTCACCGACCTGCTCCAGCAAATCCCCGGCGAACGCCTCTCTGGCTGGCGAAGGCTGGTCGCGAAACTCGACCTGATGGCCGGCGTCGAGCCCGCCGTGCCGCGCAAGTTCCGCCTGGCGTTCGTCGACCGCCCGGCCGCGCGTGCCGCGATGGAAACCATTCTCGCCTGGCCCGCCCGCAAGGTGGTGATGGCGCATGGCACGCCAGTCGAACAAGATGCACCGGCATTCCTGCGACGCGCGTTCGGATGGCTGAAGGGATAGGGGATCGGCGCCTCAGGGATGTCCGCCATCCGTTACCGCCGACAGGCCAGCGCCGCGGCGTCGATCGCCGTGGCGGCACCCGACAAGGCATAGACGTCGGCAAAGGCCTGGCCGTCGCGTCCCAGTCCCTCGACGCTCATCGAGCGGCCAGAGCGCATCGCCGCGACGATCGCCGCGTCGGTCCGCGCGTCGGGTGCCCAGGCGTCGGCGTTGCCGGCGACCAGGTCGAAGCGCCGCTCGCCGATCGACAGGGTGACCCTGGCGTTGCCGGCCCGCGCCCGGCTCATCCGGACATGGAGCTGGCCGCGGATATTCTGCCCGGGCCAGTTGGCAATGCTGGCGAACCCGGCGCGGTGATCGCGATCGACCGGCTGCGCGATCGCGAAGCAGCGGCGCGGCGAGGGATCGCTGAACGCCCCCCAGCCGCCCCACACGCCGATCTGATCGCGCGCCACGGCCGGGCTGGCGACCAGTATCGTTGGCAGCACCAGCAGGAGCGCCGCCCGCTTCACACCGTTTCCCCGCCACCACCAAGATGGATCACCGTCTCGACCCCGCCCTGGATCATCACCAGCGACCCCTGCGGCAAATGCCCGGCGGCAGGGGCCCCGAACCGCTCGACCGGCGGCAGACCGGTCATCACGCCGCGCATCACCCGGCTGGAAATGCCGTGCATGATCACCAGGCGATCGCCCGGATCGTCATCGGTATCGGCAAGCCAGCCGGACACGCGCGCGGCGATATCGGGATAGAGTTCGCCATCGGGCGCGGTGATCAGCAGCCCGCTGGGACGATCGACCACGTCGCCGACCTCGGCAATGACGTCGCGATAATATTGCCCGCCCCAGCTGCCCATGCCGATTTCGGTCAGCCGGATATCGGTCTGCGCCTGGTGCCAGTCGAGCCCGACATGCTCGGCGATCACCGCCAGGGTCTGGAGCGCGCGGCCGGTCGGCGATGCCCAGAGGGTCAGCGCGGGCTTGTCGCCCAGCCGATGGCGCAACGCCTCGCCCATTTCGTCGGCCTGGGCGAACCCGGTACGGGTCAGCGGCGTGTGCGGATGGTCGCCCTGCAGCCGGCCGGCCGCGTTGAACACCGTCTCGCCGTGCCGCGCGATGAAGTCGCGTCCTTGCCGCATGCCCGTCCTGCCGCCCATTCCCGCTGCCAAATTCGCTGGTCGTCGTGCCCTGCGCTTTCAACCCCCTGTGGCGCGAAAGCAACGGGATTCCCCGTTTATCTGAGGTTCATGCAACCTCTGCGGTCGCCGCCCATTTCGCCCTTCCCGTGCCGCCGACCCCCCGGCGGTCGCGGGAAATTGAGTGAATGGAGTTGTTTATGCGTAAGCTCGTTCTTGCCGCCGTTGCTACCGCCGCCACCGTTGCCGCCGTCCCCGCCTTCGCCCAGGCCGGTCCCGCCGATCCCGACAAGGCCTTTAACGGTCCCCGCGCGGGCATCATCCTGGGCTATGACCGGCTCCAGCCGGGCCAGGTGCCCAATTCGTCGATCGACGACAGCAATTCGGCCAGCGGCCTCGTATACGGCGGCGACGTCGGCTACGACGTCCAGACGCAAGGCGGCTTCGTGTTCGGTGTCGAAGGCGAAGTCACCGGGTCGACCAGCAAGGTGACCAACAATCCGGCAGCGGCGGGCGCGCTCGGCTTCGGCCGGGTCAAGGCCGGCCGCGACCTCTATGCCGGCGCGCGGATCGGCTATGCGGTGGCGCCGCGGACGTTGATCTACGCCAAGGGCGGCTACACCAACCAGCGGCTCGATCTCGTCGCGTCGAACGGCACGACCGAAACCGGACAGCATTTCAACCTCGACGGCTGGCGCGCGGGTGCCGGCATCGAACAGTCGATCGGCGGCAAGGCCTACGCCAAGCTCGAATATCGTTATTCGAACTACGGCAACGCCCGGCTCGAATATCCCAATGGCGGCAATACCAACAATTTCTCGGTCGATACCGACCGGCATCAGTTGGTCGCGGGCGTCGGTGTGCGTTTCTGACGCAACTTTCCTGCGCAAAAGCTGTGGATTGGGGGTCGGAGCGCTTGCTCCGGCCCCTTTTCTCGTTAAGGAAAGGAGACGGCTTATTGCCCCCGGATTCTAGGTGTCTGGCGGGACGGAAAACTGGGCGCCGGCCCCGGGGGTTTGAGAATGAAGGCCACGATCGAACGCGCAACGCTCCTCAAGGGGCTGAGCCATGTACAGTCGGTGGTCGAGCGCCGGAACACGATCCCGATCCTGTCCAACGTGCTGATCGAGGCCAATGCCGACGGCTCGCTCAAGCTGATGGCGACCGACCTCGACCTCCAGATCAACGAGAGCGTTCCCGCCGCGGTCGACCAGCCGGGCGCGACCACCGTGTCGGCGCACACGCTGTTCGATATCGCCCGCAAGCTGCCCGAGGGATCGCAGGTCCAGTTGACCGCGGCCGAGGGCAAGATGACGATCGTCGCGGGCCGCGCGCGCTTCCAGCTCGGCACCTTGCCGCGCGACGATTTCCCGGTGATCGCCGAAGGCGAACTGCCGACCCAGTTCGAACTGCCGGCCGAGACGCTCAAGCAGATCATCGACAAGACGCGCTTCGCGATCTCGACCGAGGAAACGCGTTATTATCTGAACGGCATCTTCTGGCACGTCGCCGATGACGGCCAGCCGGTGCTCAAGGCGGCTGCGACCGATGGCCATCGCCTCGCCCGCGTCACCCTGCCGCGCCCCGATGGCGCCGAGGGCATGCCCGACATCATCATCCCGCGGAAATGCGTCGCCGAACTGCGCAAGCTGCTCGACGAGATCGACGGCTCGGTCGGCGTGTCGCTGTCGGCATCGAAGATCCGGTTCGACATGGGCCAGGCCCTGCTGACCTCGAAGCTGATCGACGGCACGTTCCCCGATTATTCGCGCGTCATCCCGACCGGCAACGACAAGAT
>FTCZ01003132.1_pt1 | contig 14403 bp, 16 predicted proteins | sample 1658871 | NCBI WGS metagenome assembly FTCZ01 (sample SAMEA3914864, study PRJEB12502) | metagenome | biome: forest; material: soil | place: USA | collected 2012-03-12 | depth 0.3 m
CGGTCATGCCGTGCCGTTCGGCGAGAGCCTCGATCGCGGCCCAGACCTGCTGATGGGTAAGCATCGCCTTCCCCTGTTCTTCATCGTTTGCCATCCCGCCCCCTTATGACATGCCCATCCGTACCAATAGGAAAAAAAGCCTCTAAATTTCGACATGCTCCAAGATTCGTGCATTTTCAACAGGCGGGAACCGCAGAATAGGCGCTTGCAGCGGGAAATCAGGCTGGCTATGCCGCGACGTGCCGGCTGCGGCTTTACGAACGGCCGCGCCGCAAGGATCGATCATGGCCGTTATTTTCAAAATCGCACCGCGCCCGCTTTGGCAGGAGGCCGTGGAGAAAGGTATTTTCAGCGGCGCGCCTGTCGATCTTGCCGATGGCTTCATCCATTTTTCGGCCGCCCATCAGGTTCGCGAGACGGCGCGGCGCCATTTCGCCGGGCAGTCGGGTTTGATCATCGCAGCTTTTGACAGCGATACGCTCGGCGATGCCTTGCGGTGGGAAGCTTCGCGGGGTGGCGACCTCTTTCCGCACCTCTACGCGCCATTGCCGGTGACGGCGGCGCTTTCGGTAGCGGACCTGCCGCTTGGCGCTGACGGGACTCACCAATTTCCGAAAGCCGCGCCCTTTTCGGAGATCGCAGCATGATCAGCCGGCTGTTCCCGCTTGCCCGACCATTCCTGCATGCGCTCGATCCGGAAGCGGCCCATAATCTGACGCTCAAGGCGCTTGGCGTGCTGCCAGCCGGCGCGCCAGCCGCTGCCGATCCTGCGCTAAGGCAAAACCTCTTCGGCCTCGCCTTCCCCAATCCGGTTGGGCTGGCCGCCGGTTTCGACAAGAATGCCGACGTGCCGGACGCGATGCTGGCGCAAGGCTTCGGCTTCGTCGAAGTCGGCACGCTGACGCCAAAGCCGCAGGACGGCAATCCGCGTCCGCGCCTGTTTCGGCTCAGCGCCGATCAGGCGGTGATCAACCGCTTCGGCTTCAACAATGAGGGCCATGCGGCCGCCCATGTCAGGCTCGCACAGCGTGCTGGTCGGCCGGGAATCGTCGGCGTCAATATCGGCGCGAACAAGGACGCTACCGACCGCGCGGCGGATTATGCCGCCGGCGTCGCCGCCTTCGCCGATCTGGCGGATTATTTCACCGTCAACGTCTCCTCGCCCAACACGCCGGGCTTGCGCGATCTCCAGGCACGCGACGCGCTCGACGATCTGCTGGGCCGTGTGATGGAAGCGCGAGAGGCCGCGCCGAAGCGTCGGCCCGTACTGCTGAAGATCGCGCCCGATCTGACGCTCGAAGGGCTCGATGACGTCGTGGCGGTTGCACGCTCACGCGGCATCGACGGGATGATCATCTCGAACACCACTATTACCCGCCCGGAAACTTTGCGCGAAGCCGCGCTTTCAAAAGAGGCGGGCGGATTATCGGGCTCGCCGCTGTTCACGCTCTCGACCCGAATGCTGGCCGCAACCGCACTCCGGGTTGAAGGCGCTTTCCTACTCGTCGGCGCTGGCGGAATCGATAGCCCGGAAGCAGCTCTTACCAAAATACGAGCGGGAGCCTCACTTGTGCAGCTCTATTCCGCGCTGGTCTATCAGGGGACGGGGTTAGTCACCCGTATCGTTGCCGGCTTGCGCGAAGCAGCGCTCGCTACGCCAGATAGATCGATTTCCGCGCTGATCGGGCTTGATGCGAAAGTGATTGCCGCGAGAACCTGAACGCTCTCAGCGCTTGCCGAAAAGGCGCATCAGCAGCCAGATCGGGATGACGATCACCGCGCCGGTGATCACATAACGGCCGATCTCGCGCAGTCCGTCGAAGCCGTTGGCGAGGATGGAGCGCACGAGATTTTCGAGGCTGCGGAAAATGCCGAAGGGCGTGAGATCGAGCCAGACGAGGATCGCGCCGACCAGCAGCGAGACCAGCAGCAGCTTGAGCAGTACCGTCAGCGGCGGTCCGCCGAGCACACGCGATACGCTGCCATTGCTCATGTCATGCTCCCGAAGCGCCCAATCCGATCGCTACCATATCGAGATGGCGGCGCAAGCGGTCAAACTCAAGAGGCTGGCTCGACCCCAAAATAGCGCGCGAGGATATCCTCGTAGATCGCGCTCAGAGCTCTGATATCGGCGACGGACGCATATTCGTCGATCTTGTGCATCGTCTGGCCGACGAGGCCGAACTCTACCACCGGGCAATAATTCTTGATGAAGCGAGCGTCCGAGGTGCCGCCCGTCGTCGAAAGCGCCGGCCGGCGACCGGTCGCGGCCTCGACGGCGCCGGCGACGAGATCGGTGAAATCTCCGGGCGCTGTCAGGAAGGCGACCGCATTGGTCGGCGCAACCGTCAGCGTGTAGCGCACATGGTTGCCGGCAGCCGCATCGAGCCTGCGTCGCAGTTCCGCTTCAAGCGTCTCCGGCGTCCAGATATCGTTGAAGCGGATGTTGAAGGTCGCCCGCGCCTCGGCCGGAATGACGTTCGTCGCGGTATTGCCGATGTCGATCGTCGTGACTTCAAGGTTCGACGCATCGAAATGCGCTGTGCCGTCATCAAGAGACTTCGACTTCAGTCCCGCAAGCAGGCGCACGACGCCATCGGCCGGATTGTCGGCGAGATGCGGGTAGGCGACGTGGCCTTGCGTGCCATGTACGACCAGACGGCCGGTCAGCGAGCCGCGCCTGCCGTTCTTGATCGTGGTGCCGAGCACATCCGGGTTGGTCGGCTCGCCGAGCAGACAGTGATCAAAGCGGTAGCCGCGCTCATGCGCCCATTCCAGCAGCTTCACCGTGCCGTTGATAGCCGGGCCTTCCTCGTCACCTGTCAGCAGGAAGGCAATCGCGCCGGCGAATTCGGGATTGTTCGCCACGAAACGCACCGCCGCGGAGACGCTGGCTGCGACGCCGCCCTTCATGTCGACCGCGCCGCGCCCGTAGAGCCTGTCCTCGACGATCGCACCCTCGAAAGGCGGAATGGTCCAGAGGTTCTCGTCGCCGGGCGGCACCACATCGGTATGGCCGGCGAAAACGAAACAAGGCCGCGCCGCGCCACGCTCTGCGTAAAGGTTCTCGACGCTTGGCGTACCGCCCTGCGAAAAGACTGGGCGATGCACCTCGAAGCCGGAGCGGACCAGGATATCGGCGAGAAGCGCCAGCGCGCCGCCCTCCTCCGGCGTCACCGAAGGGCAGCGGAGCAGGGCTTGCGCCAGGGCGACGGGATCACGGGGATCGAAGGAGATGGATTCGTTCATGAGCGCCAGCGTTTAGTGTACCGGCTCACAAAGGGTCAACCTTCGATATGTGTCGCCTTGTACTGGGTTAGTCGCGCAGCAGCTCGTTGATGCCGGTCTTCGAACGTGTCTGCGCATCGACCGTCTTGACGATCACGCCGCAATAGAGCGAGGGGCCGGGTGTGCCATCCGGCAGCGGCTTACCGGGCAGGCTGCCTGAAACGACCACCGAATAGGGAGGCACCTTGCCGATATGCACCTGGCCGGTGGCGCGATCGATGATCTTGGTCGAGGAGGAGATGAACACGCCCATCGAGATCACCGAACCTTCGCCGACGATCACGCCTTCCACTACTTCCGAACGCGCGCCGATGAAGCAGTTATCCTCGATGATGGTCGGGTTGGCTTGCAGCGGTTCCAGCACGCCGCCGATGCCGACGCCGCCGGAAAGATGCACGTTCTTGCCGATCTGGGCGCAGGAACCGACGGTTGCCCAGGTATCGACCATGGTGCCCTCGTCGACATAGGCGCCGACATTCACGAAGGACGGCATCAGCACGACGTTCCTGGCGATGAAGGCGGATTTGCGCACGATCGCGCCGGGCACCGCGCGGAAACCGGCGGCGGCAAAGGCGTTGTCGCCCATGCCGAGGAACTTCGAATCGACCTTGTCCCACCAGGTCGAGCCGCCGGGACCGCCTGAGATCGGCGCCATGTCGTTGAGGCGGAAGGAGAGCAGCACGGCCTTCTTCAGCCACTGATGCACGATCCATTCGCCGCCCTGCTTCTCGGCAACGCGCAAGGTGCCGCCATCCAGCGCCGCAAGCGCCGTCTCGACCGCATCGCGAACCTCGCCGCGAGTGGCGGAATTGATGCTGGCGCGATTTTCCCAGGCGGCGTCGATGGCGGCGGCAAGCGAGGCGGTGGACATGGGCGGTACTTCTCTTCGCTAAAAAGTCTCGAAGCCTTGTCGTGTCGCTTCCGCGCCGAGTCAAGACTTCTGCAGGGCGAGCGTGATGCCGGCGAGCGTCAGCGCCAGCGCTGAAATCTCCCGGAGCCCCAAGGGTTCGCCGATCAGCAGCGCCGCGAAGATGACGCCGAGCAGCGGCACCAGCAGCATGGCGGTGGAAGCGGTTGCCGGCGGCAGCTTTCGCAAGGCCGCGAACCAGGTGAGGTAGCAGAGCCCCATCGGGATGAAGGTCATGTAGATCATGACGCCCATGCCGGTTGGCGACAGCGCGGTAAAATCCGGCTTCTCGAACAGCAGGCCAATCACCAGCATCGGCAGGCAGCCAAGCCCGACCTGCCAGGCGGCGAGCGCCGTCGGCGCGATGGGCATCGGCGCGCGGTTCAGCACGGTGCCGAGCGCGAAGGGAATGGCAGCCGCAAGCGCAAGGCCTGCGCCGAGCAGTTTCGCGCCGCCGATATCGAAGCCCTGCGCGGTGAGAACGATGCCGACGCCGGTCATGCCGAGCACAAGCGCCGCGACATCACGCAACGTCGGGCGGGCTCCAAGAATTGGCCAGGACAGGAGCGTTGCCCAGATCGGCATCGTATAGGCAATGAGAGCCCCTTCGCCGACCCTGAGCCAGACCATCGCCATGGTGCCAAAACCCATCCAGGCGAAGACATTGGTGAAGGAGGCAAACAGCAGCCGCCCGATCGCCGCGCGTGGCACACCAAGATGCTCACCCTTCCAGAGCGCGACAAGCGCCAGCAAAAGCGCGGCGCTGACGCCAGCGACGCCGCGCGAGAATAGAGGCGGCCAGTCGCGCAGCAGCACCTTCATGCCGGGCCAGTTCAGCGCCCAGCCAACAGCCGTCACACCAAGGCAGGCAAGCCCGATCCATCTGTCAGGGAATGTTCTGGAGGACATTTGAGACGTCGCGACCCGCAAAAGCGGGCCATCCGAATAAAAGGAGAGGTTTCGGCACCTGACTCCTATCGGCGCGGTTAATCAACCCCGCATCGATCACGATATATTTTCATCGCTTTTTAAGCAGGCTTCGCCGCTGATGTATGCCGCGTCATGCTGAAGATGGTATCTTCAGCACAACTGCATTCACGCTGGAATCCCCATGTTTCCCAAGCCATTGCCCGCCATCAAGCCGAACACGCTCGCCTTCGAATCGACGCCGCTGGTGAAGCCGACGGGTTTTCGCGAATACGACGCGCGCTGGTGGTTCGGGCATCCAGGTTCCGAGAAGGAACCGGAACTCAATCTGATGGGCGTGCAGGCGGTCGGCCTCGGGCTCGGCACGCTGCTGAAGGAAATGGGCGTCAAGCAGGAGGTCGTCACCGGCCACGATTTCCGCGGCTATTCGGCCTCGATCAAATACGCGCTGATTTCAGGCCTGATGGCGGCCGGCTGCAAGGTGCATGATATCGGCCTCGCCATGTCGCCCATGGCCTATTTCGCGCAGTTCGAACTCGACGTGCCGGCGGTCGCCATGGTCACCGCCTCGCATAACGACAATGGCTGGACCGGCGTGAAGATGGGCGCGCAGCGCCCCGTCACCTTCGGTCCGGAGGAGATGGGCCGCCTGCGCGATATCGTGCTCGGCGGAACCTACAAGCTTTCGGATGGCGGCTCCTACGCCTTTGTCGGCGACCTCGCCGAGCGCTATACCCGCGATCTCGCCAACCGGCCAAAGTTCACACGAAAGCTCAAGGTGATCGCAGCCTGCGGCAATGGCACGGCCGGCGCCTTCGCGCCGCAGATCCTCGAAGCACTCGGCTGCGAGGTGATCCCGCTCGATACAGAGCTCGACTACACTTTCCCACGCTACAACCCGAACCCGGAAGACATGGAAATGCTGCATGCCATGGCGCATGCGGTGAAGGAGCACGGCGCGGATGTGGCGCTCGGCTTCGACGGGGACGGCGACCGCTGCGGCGTGGTCGACAACGAAGGCGAGGAAATCTTCGCCGACAAGATCGGCGTCATGCTGGCGCGCGACCTGGCGAAGCTGCACCCGAATGCGCAATTCGTCGTCGATGTGAAATCGACCGGCCTGTTCATGACCGATCCGGAGCTGAAACGGCTCGGCGCGAAGACGGATTACTGGAAGACCGGCCATTCCTACATCAAGCGCCGGGTACGCGACCTGAACGCGCTGGCCGGCTTTGAAAAATCAGGCCATTTCTTCTTCAACAAGCCTGTCGGCCGCGGTTATGATGACGGCGTCGTCACCGCGATCGCGGTGCTCGACATGCTCGATCGCAATCCGACGAAATCGATGGCCGATCTCTACCGCGACGTGCCGAAGACCTGGGGCACGCCGACTATGTCGCCGCATTGCGCCGACGAGATCAAATACGATGTCGCCGAACGCGTGGTGAAACGCTTCACCGACATGCGGGAGAAGGGAGAAACGATCGACGGTCAGAAAATCGTCGATCTCGTCACCGTGAACGGCATTCGCGTTGTGATGGAAGACGGCACCTGGGGCCTGGTGCGCCCCTCATCCAACAAGCCGGAACTGGTCGTCGTCTGCGAGAGCCCGGTCTCGGAGGCCCGCATGCGCCAGATGTTCAAGTCAGTCGATGGAGTGCTGCGGGAAAATCCGGAAGTCGGCGCCTATAACCAGACGATCTAAGCGAAAGCCCCGGATCAATCTTTCGCGGTCCGCTTTAGCGGAACGCCTCCGCCGCTTTTCGCGATCTGCCTTAGGAGCAGGCGGGACTTGCGCTGGTGACGCCGGATGATGGATCCATCGTTACCTTGGAAGTGCCGCGCGGCCGCATATAAGAAGGCGTGTCCGAGATGGAGATCGGTCCCGTGATCACATAGGCCATCACGGGTGTGTAGAGATACTGCACCTCAGCCATGATGATCTGCTGCGCGGATGTCGCGCCGGAATCGGCGAGGCCCGTCGGCATGGTCGGCGAGGATTTCACGGCAAGCGACGTCCAGTTGCGCTGATCGCTCCAGTCAACGCAGGTCGTTCCATCGGTCTTGATGGTCACGCTGGTGATGCGCATCTTGAGCGGCGTGGTGCTGAGCGGCGATATCACGGCGGCAGCCGCGTCGAAGATTGGCTGAAGCGTGGTGAAGGCGGTGCCGTCGGAACCTTGCGAGGTGAGGTCGGCCAGCGTGCGCGCCAGCATGTTGACGCGCCGCTTCGCCAGAACGCCTTGCGTCACCTCGACGGTGCCGAGATACATCGCCAGCATGATCGGCATGATCAGCGCGAATTCGGTCGCGGCGACGCCACCCTTCGCTCCCTTGAAGCTTCTAAGGCGCTGAAGAATCGTCTTGCCCTGCGAGTGCTTGGTTCGTTCCATCGATCAGCTCCCGTAAGGTTCATTGCGGAACGCCGCCGAAGCGGTGAGCAGGATCTTGCCGTTTGAAAGATTGGCGTAATAGGTCGAGATCAGCGACACGAACATGCTATGCTGGGCATAACCGGTGACGACCACGATCGAGCTGCGCGCGCCGGGATTATATTGCATCGAACCGGCCTGGAAATTGCCGCTATTGTCGATCGGATTGAAGCGGTTGGCCGTGGAGAAATTCGCGTAGGTGCGCACGTCCACATAGACGTCGCCGCAACTGATCATCACAGGCAGCCGGTCGCAGACAGCCTGCTTGAATTGCGCCTGCGTATAGCTGGCATTCTGCGCCTGGCCGGTGAAAAGCAGGCGGCCGGCATCCTGAACCGCCGTCTGAAGGTATTCTTCCTTGAAAAAGATCAGCGCCGTATCGAAAGTCGCGAACAGCAGCGCGAAGAAGGGCAGCGCGACCAGTCCGAACTCGATTGCATAGTTACCGCACCGGTCGCGACGAAACAGCGAGGCTCGCCGGGCGATGCCTCCCAGGCTGCGTCTGACGATCGCCATACCGAAATCGACAGGCATTCTCTCACGCTCTCTTGACCTTGCGTCACCCGACAAGCGCGCGACGCTGGTAACAAACATGACTGGAGAATGCGTGGGAAAAGCTTTCGAGGCGGTTAGCACAATTGTAGAGAACGGCCCTCAGCCAGCGCAGTTTGCCTGAGGGTTAAGAAATGCTTGCCGCAAGGGCAGGCTTTTCTACTTGACCGGCGTGGTGGGCTGCGGCTGCGCCAGCTTGTTGCGCGTATCGGCCTGGGTGCCGATGTTGGTGAAGAAGGTGGCGGAATCGCCCGGCACCAATGTCGGCGAACAACGCGGCGAACAGGAATAGGATTCGCGATCCAGGCCGCGCTGCACGGTCACGATGCCTTCCGAGGGCTCTTCTACGAAAAGCGAGGATTCGGCGATGATCTTGCCGCCCGCGTCGAGAGCGATGAGGTTGGTCAGGCCGTAGGTCTTGCCGGTAATGACGATCACGCCGTTCTTCTGCACAACAACGTCGGCGATGGAAGGGTTGCCGACGATGACCGTTCGCGCCGCGGTAGGCAGGGTCATGACCTTGGCCTGATCGAGGACAACCGAGACGCGCTCGGCCAGGGCAGCGCCAGTCAGCGCTATCGATAGCATCCCACCGACCACGAGCGCGCTGACGAGGCGGCGCGCGGAACGCGATTGAAGAGGAAAGGCTATCGGCATGGCACTCTACTTCCTCGCGGCGCGCAATGACGGCCGGGATCAGTCTTCACGCGCCAATCTTCAGCCAGAATGGTGAAGGGAGAATTAATGCAGGAGCAGCCGCTTTCCGCTTGCGATCTGATCCGATACGGCTCCCCCCGACCGGAGAATTGTAAGAACAGGGCGTCGGTGAGCACAGACACCCTGGCGTCCAGTGGGAAGATATCGAAGTCCTTACCTCTATTGTTTCCACTTAACCTTCTTGAAACGACTGGATGGGAGACTTCGCGCTCTGATGATCCGCCCGCAAAACGCGACAGAAGTCAAAGTTTCGGGAGCACTTGGATCGGGGGGCGTTTTCATGACTCATCTCGCGCGTTTCCTGCGCAACGAAGACGGCGCCACGGCCATCGAATATGGCTTGATCCTGACAGGCATCGCTTTGGTCATCATCACCGCGGTCAGTTCGATCGGCACCAATCTCGCCCCGATCTTCACCAAAGCCGCAAGCAACCTGAAATAGTCATTCCCGCGCCGCAGTCGTCGAGGCCTTGCTCTGCTTAAAGCAGCGCCGCGCGTCTCTGTCTTTGCCGGAATCTCTTCTGTTCTGGATCGCTATCCAGGCAAGACGCGCACGATTACTAAAGATCGCGCAACGTCATCTCACTCGAATCTCAGAAATAATCGGACACAAATAAGAGTTTAATCAAGTTCTCTCTTTGTTAACCGCATTTCAAAAGGCAGTTCTGAATTCAGTTTTCTGACATCGCGTTAACTGTGCGGCAACTCGTGATTTGTAGATTTCACATCGGTTTCGGGCAGAAAGCAAAAGCTCCAGCCTGAACGAACCGGAAGCAGAGTTCTAAGGAGTATCCCCATGAGCAAGTTCGCACGTTTCATCAAGGACGAGTCCGGCGCCACCGCTATCGAGTACGGCCTCATCGCCTCGCTCATCGCCGTCGCCGTCATCACCGTTCTCACCACGACCGGCACCAACCTGAACACCGTGTTCACGAAGATCTCGGGCAACCTCAAGTAAGACTTGACGGTTTGTTGGTTATTGACGGCCTCGCCATCGGCGAGGCCGTTTTTGGTGGTCCCGGGAATAGGCGATTCCTTAAGGGACGAGTTACCATACAGGCCTATGCTCGCCGGCTAGTGAGGCGAGGAATTCCGATATGACGCTGCTGCAGATTGCATTGCTGGCCTTCTTTCCGGCTTTGATGGCCTTCGCCGCCGCGAGCGATCTCCTGACGATGACGATTTCCAACCGGATTTCGCTGCTGCTCATCGCCGGCTTCCCCATACTTGCCATCATCGCCGGCATGCCGCTTGAGACAGTGGGTTGGCATCTCCTTGCCGGCGTCGCCACGCTTGCAATCGGATTCGCGCTTTTTTGCACCGGCTGGATCGGCGGTGGCGACGCCAAGCTGATGGCGGCCACCGCGATCTGGCTCGGCTGGAGCCATATCGGCGAATACGCGCTCGTCTCCGCGCTGCTTGGCGGCGGGCTGACGCTCGCCATTCTCTTCGTTCGCCGTTTCGTGCTGCCGCATTCGCTGGAGCGCCTCGAATGGATCGCCCGCCTGCACAACCCGAAGAATGGCGTCCCTTACGGCATCGCATTGGCTGCGGCCGGCCTGATCATCTATCCGAGCGTGGCGCTCTGGCAGGCAGGCTTCAGCGGCTAGCTCCATATTTCGCCTGTCAAAATTCCGGATAGATACCGGTTGTTAACCATAAGCTGGTGCAATCCGCGCTGAGAGTTGCCGTCAATTGGCAACGCCACGGATTGTGTCGATGAAACCAGCGCGTCTCGCCGTTTTGGGAATTGCCGTGGTTGCCGCAGGCGGCGCAGCGCTGCTCGTGAGCAACATCAAGCAGCCGGTCATCGTCCAGGAAGCACCCAAGGAAGTCGTCGTCCCCGTGGCAGCGCAGACCGTGCGCGTGCTGGTCGCCAGCGCCGATCTCGGCATCGGCCAGACCATTCACGATAACGACATCGACTGGATCAACTGGCCAAAAGGCTCGGTCAATCCCGGCTTCATCCAGGATAACGGCTCGCCAGCCACCAAGTCCGATATTGTCGGTTCGCTCGTCAAGCAGCCCTTCCTGAAGGACGAGCCGATTCGGACGGAAAAACTGATCAGGAGCGGCAGCGGCAGCTTCATGTCGGCGATCCTGCCTTCCGGCAAGCGAGCGCTTGCCATCACCATCGACCCACGCGCCGGCTCCAATGCCGGAGGCTTCATTCTGCCCAATGATCGCGTCGACATCATCCGCACCTATCGCGACGACGAGACCTCCCGCTCTTCAGGCGCCGAAGTGTTGGTCAGCGAGACGCTGCTCTCCAACGTGCGGGTGCTCGCCATCGGTCAGGCCGTGCAGGAGAAGAACGGCGAGAAGACGATGGGCGACGGTGCCACCACCGCCACGCTCGAAGTCGATCCACGCCAGGCGGAACTGATCGTACTGGCCCAGAAACTCCAGGCGGGTTCCGCGCTGTCGCTCTCGCTGCGCTCCGTCACCGATGCCTCCGCGCCGGACATGCCGGTGCCGGACCGCGACACGAGCACGACCGTCATCCGTTATGGCGTCGCAACCCAGGCGTTGAAGAAATGATCCGGTATCCCAGTTCCTCCCCTTCGGTGGGCGCCATGGCCTTCATCCGCCCGATCGCCGCCCCGCTCGGCCGCGTCATGCTGCTGGCGGCGGGCCTCGCCGCGGTTTGCCTAGTCCCGGCGCTTGCCAAGGAAGCCGGCGGGTTCCAGGCCAACGCTACCTCCGTCTCAAAGATCGAAGCCACCAACCGCGACCGCAACCAGGCGCGAAAGGTCGATCTCGGCATGGGTAAGTCGATCATCATCGAACTGCCTTCCGACGCGAAGGAAGTCTTCGTCGCCAACCCATCGGTTGCGAACGCCGTCATCCGCTCGACACGCAAGCTTTTCGTCATCGGTGTCGGCTCGGGCTCGACCTCGATCTACATCACCGACGGCAATGGCCAGCAGATCGCGGCTGTCGAGGTCGACGTGGGTCGCGAACTCGGTGTCCTGGAGCGTTCGCTGCGCAGCGCGATGCCGGGGTCTAGCATCACCGTCACGCCCGTAGGCGATTCGATCGTCCTCACCGGCACCGTTGACAATGTGCTGGAAGCCCAGCGCGCAGTCGATATCGCCAACGCCTTCGTCGGCACGAGCTTCTACGGTCCGCCGACCGCAACCGGCAGCGGAAACAGCGTTTCTGTCGGCGGCAGCGCTGGCGCGGTCATCACCGGCAAGGTGATCAACTCCCTCAACATCCGCGCACGCGATCAGGTCATGCTGAAGGTCAGCGTGTCGGAAGTGAAGCGCTCGGTGCTCAAGCAACTCGGTGTCTCGGTCAACGGAAGCTGGAACATCGCCGGCAACGCGGTGCGCCTCAACAGCGATCCCGCCGCCGCCGGGAGCGTCCAGGCGATTAATCCGGCCTCGACCTTCGGCCTCGGCAGCAACCGCCTCTTCGATCTCAAGGCAGCCGAGCGGCAGGGCGTGATGCGCATGCTCGCCGAACCCGTGCTGACGGCGATCTCGGGCGAAACCGCAAAGTTCACGGCCGGTGGCGAAATGCCCGTGCCGACCAACGTCACCTGTAACAGCTCGCGCAACAATAATAATGAGTGCGGCGTGCAGACGACCTACAAACCCTACGGCGTCCAGTTGATCTTCTCGCCGACCGTCCTCTCCGAAGGGCGCATCAGCCTGCGCATCGCCACCGAAGTCACGGATGTCGATGTCAGCCGTCCAATTGTCTACAACGGCGCGAACATCCCATCCTTCACCGTCCGCAAGCAGGACACCACGGTCGAACTGCCTTCCGGCGGTTCGCTGGTGACCGCCGGCCTGATCCAGCAGGTATCGCGGCAGACGATCAGCGGCATGCCTGGCCTGATGAACCTGCCGGTGCTCGGCGCCCTGTTCCGCTCGCGTGACTACCAGCGCGAGGAGACGGAGCTGATGATGACCGTCACTCCCTATATCGCGAAAGCCAATGCCGTCGCGAACCTGGCGCAGCCGGACGATGGCTACGCCGACGCCAATGATCCACAGACCGTCTTGATGGGCCGCCTGACCCGCATCTACGGCGTCGCCGGAGCGCCGAAAACCGCGCAATCCTATCGCGGAAATTACGGATTTATCCATGACTGACCCGTATGGCCCGAGCGCAAAAGGAATAAAGATGAAGACGTCCCGCCTTTCGGCGTCGCAGGTCGCGCGCTTTGCCCTGCTGGCGGCGGTCTCCGGCCTTGCCGCCGGCTGCAGCATGAAGAGCGACCAGGGTTTCACTGGCTCGATTTCGGCCGATTATCGTGAACGTCATCCGATCGTGCTGCGGGATGCGCCGCGCACGCTCGACGTCTTCGCCGGCCATGGCAAATCGCTGGACCTGCGCCAGGAAAACGATATCGCCGCCTTCGCGCGCGACTATTCGGTCAACGGCCGTGGCGGCATCGTCGCCTATGTGCCGAACGTTCCAGACGGCCAGCGGCAGATGGCGGGCATCCGCGGCGTGCTTTCGAAGGCCGGACTCGCCGGCCGGATCAGCATCGTGTCCTATAATCCGGAAGACCCGACCGCTGCCGCCCCTGTGCGCCTCAGCTTCTCCAAGCTCCAGGCCCAGGTCGACAGCCGCTGCGACGAGTGGAGCGAGGATCTCGCCCAGACTAACCGCTTGAAATCGATGGAAAACCGCCCGGTGCCGAATTTCGGCTGCAGCTTCCAGAAGAACCTCGCCGCCCAGGTCGCCAATCCGGTCGATCTCGTCCGGCCGCGCGAGGAAACGCCGATCGACAGCACGAAGCGGCTCAACGCCGTCACGCGACTGCGCGCCGGCGCCGATCCGAGCACGGTCTACACGACCAGCGGACCGACCATCAACCAGGCGATTCCGAACCCGTAATCCCCAGTCGCGTCGCTCAAGACCAAGGCAAGAAAGCCAAATGGAACAGATTATCGCTCCGCTCCCGCGCATCTCCATCCAGGCGTTCTGCGAGACCCAGGAAACGACGTCTGTCATCCAGGCGGTCGCCGAGGACCGGCGTGCCGAACGCGCGCATATCAAGGTGCAGATGGGCGGCGCGGAAGCGGCGGCGGAAGCCTATCGCAACGCTTCCTCGCCGAACGTCATCGTCATCGAGATGAACGGTTCGCCGGAAATCTTCCTCGGCTGTCTCGATCGGCTTGCCGAATCCTGCGATCCCGCAACTAAGGTTCTGGTGGTCGGCCATACCAACGACGTTCTGCTCTACCGCGAGCTGATGCGCCGCGGCGTCAGCGATTACCTGATCTCGCCGCTGAGCCTCGTCGATTGCATTCGCGCGCTTTCGGAAATTTTCAATGCGCCGAGCGCCGAACCGGTTGGCCGAACCGTCGCGGTCATCGGCGCCAAGGGGGGCGTCGGCGCCTCGACCATCGCCCATAACTTCGCCTGGACCGTCTCCGAGAGCTTCGATGTCCAGACGGCCATCGCCGATCTCGATCTCGCCTTCGGCACGGTCGGCCTCGATTTCAATCAGGACCCGGCGCAAGGCATTGCCGACGCCGTTTTCGCGAATGACCGGCTCGACGGCAATCTGGTCGAGCGCCTGCTGACGAAATGCACCGACAGGCTGAGCATTCTCGC
>FTCZ01007193.1_pt1 | contig 14389 bp, 9 predicted proteins | sample 1658871 | NCBI WGS metagenome assembly FTCZ01 (sample SAMEA3914864, study PRJEB12502) | metagenome | biome: forest; material: soil | place: USA | collected 2012-03-12 | depth 0.3 m
ATGAAGAACATGGCGATCGTGTGCAACATCGGCCACTTCGACAGCGAGATCCAGATCGGTGGCCTCGCCAACATGAAGTGGACCGAGATCAAGCCGCAGGTCGATGAGGTCGAGTTCCCGGATGGCAAGAAGCTGATCGTGCTGTCGAAGGGCCGCCTGGTGAACCTGGGCAACGCCACCGGCCACCCGAGCTTCGTGATGTCGGCGAGCTTCACCAACCAGACGATCGCGCAGATCGAGCTGTTCACCCGTGGTAACCAGTATGCCAAGCAGGTCTATGTCCTGCCGAAGCATCTCGACGAGAAGGTGGCCCGCCTCCACCTCGACAAGCTGGGCGTGAAGCTCTCGAAGCTGACCGAGAAGCAGGCCTCCTACATCGGCGTGACGCCGGAAGGCCCGTTCAAGCCGGATCACTATCGCTACTGATGCGATCGGGAGGCGGCGTCCGCGCCGCCTCCCGCTTCCGCCGGCAACAGCGGCTCGACGCGCTCTGCCCGATCATCGGGCGGGGCGCGTTTCGCGTTTCGGGCCGGTCTGCCCTACGAACCAAGCCGGCTTCCGCTTCGCGTCTATCCCGCTTAGACAGGGCTGATGAGGGCTGAGGGGCGATGCCTGGACGGGGCGAGTGGGGCATAGTGGCGTGATCGAGCTCGATCCTCTTCACGCAACGGTGGTGGGGCTGATCCTGGCCATGTGGTTGGCGGCGGCGGTGGTGGCCGTCACCCTCGGCTGGAAGCGTGCTCATGCTGCCAAGTCGGCGGTCGCGGAGTTGGCGCGGCTGCGCAAGATGCTGGCAGGGGCGCCAGCGCTTCCGATGCTGGCGGCGGCGGATGGCCGGCTGCGCGCGCATGAGCGTGTGGGCGACTGGTTCGGCCTCGATCGTGCACCGGCGTCGTTGGCCGATCTGTGCGCACGACTCGATCCGGCCGATGCCGAGGCTCTGGTGAACGATGTCCGGGTCGCGCAACGCGGCGGTGCCGGCTTCGCGCGCGCGGTGAGGCCGACCGGCGCCCGGCGCGTGCTGATGGTGCGCGGCCGGCCCGCGGCCCAAGTGCTCGGCGAAGACGCGGCGTTGCTCTGGCTGTTCGATGCCACCGAGAGCGAAGATGAGATTACCCGCCTTGATTCCGAGCGCGAGCAGCTTGCCGAGGCGCTCGACGCGCTCGCCGGGCTGATCGAGGCCGCGCCGATCCCGATGTGGCATCGCGGGCCCGATCTGCGGCTGAGCCTGGTCAATTCGGCCTATGTGCGCGCGGTCGACGGGATGGATGCCCGCACCGTGATCGAGCGCGGGCTCGAATTGATCGAGGGGCAGGGGCCCGGCAGCCCGATCGCGGCGGCCGCCGCCGCGCGCGACGAGGGCGAGATGGCGGTGCGCACCGTGCCCGCGACGATCGGCGGGGAACGGCGCACGCTGCGCGTCGTCGACGTGCCGCTGGGGCCGAGTGGCATCGCCGGCTATGCGGTCGACGTCGAGGAGATCGAGCAGGCCAAGGCCGATCTCGTCCGCTTCGAGGATGCGCAACGCGACATGCTCGATCGATTGTCGGCGGGCGTCGCGCAGTTCGCGGCCGACCGGCACCTCACCTTCTCCAACTCGGCGTTCAAGCGACTGTTCGCGATGCTGCCCGAATGGCTGGCCGATCGGCCCGAGTTCGACCGCGTACTGGAACGCATGCGCGAAGCCGATCGTCTGCCGGAAAGCCGCGACTTCCCCGGATGGAAGGCGGAGCGCCGCCGCTGGTTCCTGTCCGAAATCGCGCAAGAGGAGGCGTGGCAGCTTCCGTCAGGCACCCATCTGCGCGTCGTCGGTCAGCCGCTGCCCGACGGCGGCATGCTGATGATCTTCGAGGATCGCACCGAGCAGGTCCGTCTCCGCTCCGAGGCGGACACGCTGCTGCGCGTGCGCACCGCCACCTTCAACAATCTCAACGAGGCGGTGGGCGTGTTCGCCGCCGACGGCCGCCTGCACCTCTGGAACAACCGCTTCCGTGAGATCTGGGATCTGGAGGAGGAGGAGCTGGCGCGCCATCCGCGTGTCGACGCGCTGGTGACGATGATCGCGCCGCGCCTTGCCAATCCGGCGCGCGCGGGCCTGATCCGCGAGCTTGTCCGCCTTGCTACCACCGAGCGGCAGAGCCGCGCCGGGCGCATCGCGTTTGCCGACGAGCGACATTTCCAGTTCGCCGCAGTACCGCTGCCCGATGGTAACGCGCTGTTTACGCTGCTCGACATCACTGACAGCCGCCGCGCCGAGCAGGCGCTGCGCGACCGCGCCGCCGCGCTGGAAGAGGGGGATCGGGTCAAGTCCGCCTTCGTCGCGACGATGAGCTATGAGCTGCGTACTCCGCTCACCTCGATCGGCGGCTTTGCGGAGATGCTGGCGGCTGGCTTCGGCGGGCCGATGAGTGATCGCGCCAAGGATTATGTGAGCTCAATCCTCGCCGCCTCCGCGCGTCTGGGGCAGCTGGTTGACGAGGTGCTGGACCTCACCCGCAGCGCGGCGGGCTTCCTCGATCTGGAACATGTGCCGATCGATCTCGGTCAGCTCTGCGGCGAGGTGTCTGACGAGCTCTCTGGAGAGGCGACGACGCGCAAGCTGAAGTTGATCGTCTCGCTCGAGCCGTCCGCGGGGATTGTCACGGGTGACGTCCGCCGGTTGCGGCAGGCGGTCGAGCATGTGCTCCGCAATGCGGTGCACTATACGCCGGAGGGAGGCCGCATCTTCTTCCACGCCAGCGGCGACGAGGATCAGGCAACGGTGATCGTCTCCGACAACGGCACCGGCATCAGTGCCGAGGAACGCGCGCAGATTTTCGATCCCTTCCACCGCGCGACCGTGAAGGGCAACCGGCGGGAGGGTTCGATCGGGCTCGGCCTCCCGCTCACGCGCCATTATGTCGAGGCGCATGGCGGGAATGTCTGGCTGGAATCGGAGGCGGGGCAGGGCACCACCGTTTCGATCCGCCTGCCGAGGTCGAGATCATGACCGCAACAGGGATCATCCCGCTGCCGGATACGGCTGCCACCGAGGCAGTGGGTCATGCACTGGCGCCGCTGCTGCGCGAAGGCGACGTCGTCGCGCTGTTCGGCGATTTGGGCGCGGGCAAGACCAGCCTCGCGCGCGGCGTTCTGGCGGCGCTGGGGCTCGCCGAAGAGGCGCCAAGCCCGACTTTCGCGATCGTCCAGCCCTATGCGCCGCCCGAAGTGGCGCTGCCGGTGGCCCACGTCGATCTCTATCGCATCGAGGAGCCCGAGGACGCCGAGGAGCTGGGGCTCGACGAATTGCTCGAAGACGGGGCTCTGCTCGTCGAATGGCCGGAACGGCTGGGCGCGGGGCTGTGGCCCGATGCGCTCCGTCTGGTGATCGAGCCCGACGGACAAGGGGGCCGCCGCTTGACTTGGGAGGCGCCGGCGGCATGGGAAGGGCGATGGCCGCCCCTATGATTCCGCCCGCCCACGCCCCCGCCTTCCTGGCCGATCATGGCTGGGAGGGGGCCGCGATCCTGCCGCTGGCAGGTGACGCATCCTTCCGCCGTTATTTCCGGGTCGTCCATGAAGGGCACACCGCGGTGCTGATGGACGCGCCGCCGACGCACGAGGATCTCGGGCCTTTTCTCGCCATCGCCGAGCATCTCGGGCGGATCGGTCTGTCCTCACCGCAGAGCTATGCGGTGGATCGTGCCGGCGGGCTGCTGCTGCTGGAAGATTTCGGCGACCGTCTGGTCGGCCCGCTGCTGCGCGAGGGTGCCGAGGACGAGGCGTCGATCTATCGCGACGCGATCACGCTGCTTGCGCGGCTGGCCGAACAGCCGGTGCCGGTGGGCCTTGCCCCCTATGACATGGCGGTGATGCGCCGCGAGGTGGGACTGTTCCCCGAATGGTATGTGCCCGCGCTCGGCTTCGATATCGATCTCGAGGGCTGGACGAAGGCGTGGGACGCGGTGCTGGCGCGTGTCGCTTCACCCGAACGCCCTGTGCTGGTGCTGCGCGACTATCATGTCGACAACATCATCCTGTTGGAGCGCAGCGGCTTGAAGCGGCTGGGCCTGCTTGACTTCCAGGACGCGCTCGCCGGGCACCCGGCCTATGATCTCGTCTCGCTGCTCCAGGATGCGCGGCGCGACGTGGCGCCGGCGCTGGAAGAGGAGATGCTCGCCGCCTATGCCGACGAAGCCGGCATTGACGATGTCGAGGCCTTCCGCGCGGATTACGAGATCCTCGGCGCGCAACGGAACACCAAGATCCTGGGTATCTTCACGCGCCTGTGGAAGCGCGACGGCAAGCGCACGTATCTGCCGATGCAGCCGCGCGTGTGGGGCTATCTGGAGCGCAACCTCGCCCACCCGGCACTGGCGCCTGTAGCAGAGTGGTTTGCCGCCAACGTGCCCACGGAGCTGCGTGCTGCGCCCTGGACGGAGATCGCGGCGTGAGCAAATTCGCCAAACCCCTCTCGCTGCGGCCCAATCCCCATTCGGCGCAGGGTCTGCCGGAAACGGCGATGCTGCTGGCGGCGGGGCTCGGCAAGCGGATGCGGCCGCTGACCGCGACGCGGCCCAAGCCGCTTGTCGAGGTGGGCGGGCGCTCGCTGCTCGATCATGCGCTCGATCGGGTGCGCGCGGGTGGGGTGCGACGGGTGGTGGTGAACGTCCATTATCTTGCCGACGCGCTGGAGGCACATCTGCGCCGCCACAGCGAAGGCCTCGACGTCGCCATCTCCGACGAGCGTGCCGAGCTGCTGGAGACGGGCGGGGGCGTGGTGCACGCCCTGCCATTGCTCGGCGATCAGCCCTTCTACGTGATCAACACCGACAATCTGTGGGTCGATGGTCCGGCCGACACGCTGCGTCTGCTCGCGAGCGGCTGGAACGATGCGGAGATGGACGCGCTGCTGCTCGTAGTGCCGCTGGCGCGCGCAACCGCGCATGGCGGTCCGGGCGATTTCCATATGGATGCGGCCGGCCATCTGCGTCGCCGTGAGGCACGCCGGGTGGCGCCTTTCGTCTATACCGGCGTACAGCTCGTCTCGCCGCGCCTGTTCGTGGATGCGCCCGAGGGGCCCTTCTCGATGAACATTCTGTGGAATCGCGCCATCGCGGCGGGCCGCGTTTATGGCGTGGTCCATCAGGGGCAGTGGTGCGACGTCGGCACGCCCGCCGCGGTCGCTGTCGCCGAGGATATGCTCAGGCATGGCTGAGCGGGCCGCGCCGGCACTGTATACGGTGCCGGCGCACCGGCCCTTCGCCGACGCGCTGGCGGGGGGCCTGATCGCGCGCACCGGCGGGGACCGGCTGGCGCTGGCTCGTGGGCTGGTGCTCGTTCCCAACAACCGGGCCGCGCGGGCGATCAGCGACGCCTTCGTGCGCCGCGCCGAGCATGGCCTGCTGCTGCCCCGGCTGGTGCCGATCGGGGATCTCGATCTGGGCGACGGGCTAGGTTCAGCGCTCGATTCGGCTGACGGCGCCCCGGTACCGCCGGCGGTCGATCCGATGGTGCGACGGATGGTGCTGGCGCGGCTGGTGTCCGAGGAGCGTCGCCGGATCGGCGAGCCGATCGATGCCGCTGAGGCGGTGCGGCTGGCGCAGGCGCTTGGCCGCACGCTCGATCAGATGATGGTTGAGGATGTGCCGATCCGTGCGCTCGCCGAGCTCGATGTCGAGGCCGATCTGTCCGAGCATTGGCAGCGTGCGCTCGGGGTCCTCACGGCGGTGTTGGCGCGCTGGCCGGGCGAGCTGGCGGCGATGGGCCGGATCGATCAGGCCGATCGCCGCAACCGCCTGCTCGATCGCGCTGCCGCGGCGTGGCGGAGCCAAGCGCCGCAGGGATTCGTCGTTGCGGCCGGGATCACCGATACTGCGCCCGCGGTGGCGCGCCTGCTGGGGGCAATCGCGCGGCTGCCCGACGGCATCGTGCTGCTGCCCGGTCTCGATCTGTCGATGCCGGAGGCGGAGTGGGACGCGCTCGGCCCGCGCGAGGATGGCCGCGCGATTGAGACGCATCCCCAGTTCCACCTGAAGCGCCTGCTCGATCGGATGGGCATGGCGCGCAGCGAGGCCGAACGCTGGGCATGGGGCGGCGGCGCGGAGGCTCCCGCCTCCTCCGCGGCGCGGGGCCGCGCGATCGCCAATGCGATGGCGCCGGCGGCCTTCACGGGCAAATGGCAGGATCTGCCGCCGGCCGAGCGGCGCATCGGCGGCGTTCATGCACTCGAATGCGCGACGCCGTTCGAAGAGGCGCAGGCGATCGCCATCGCACTCCGTCAGGCGATTGAGACGCCGGGCGGCACCGCCGCGCTGGTGACGCCCGATCGGGTGCTGGCGCGGCGTGTCTCGGCGCATCTCGCGCGCTGGGGGATTCAGGCGGACGATTCCGCCGGCCGGCCGCTCTCGGCGATGCCGCCGGGCACGCTGCTCACCGCCATTGCCGAGGCGGCAGCGAGCGGCTTCGCACCGGTCGAGCTGCTGACATTGCTCAAGCATCCGTTGGTGCGCGGCGAGGGAGAGCGCCTCGATTGGCTGACGGCGGTGCGCGGGCTCGATCTCGCGCTGCGTGGCCCGAGGCCGGCGCCGGGGCTGGCGGGCGTGGGCGCGCTGTTCCGCGATCCGAAGCACAGGCTCGACAGCGGCTGGTGGCGAGGCCTTCTCTCGATCCTCGAACCGCTGGAAGCCGCCTTTGCCGGCCGTGTCGCGCTGCCGGTGGGGCTGGCCGCGATCCGCGATGCCGCCTCGGCGCTGACTGACGAGGAGGCGTGGGCCGGCCCAGCCGGTCGCGCGGCGGCGGAATTGTTCGAGGCGCTGGAGGCCTCCGCGCCGCTGGGCCCCTCGGAGCTCGCGCCCACCGCCGTCGCGCCGATGCTCGCGCGGCTGATGGACGAGGTGGCGGTGCGCCCGCCGCAGGGCGGCCACCCGCGCGTGTCGATCTGGGGCCTGATCGAGCAGCGCCTCCAGCATGCCGACTTCGCGGTGGCGGCAGGGTTGAACGAGGGCGTGTGGCCGGCGCTGCCTAGCCCGGACCCGTGGCTTTCCCCGCGCGTGCGCCGCGCGCTCGGTCTGCCGGGGCTCGAGTGGCGCATCGGCATCGCTGCGCATGATTTCGCAGGCGTACTCGGATCGCCCGGCGTGCTCGTTACTCGCGCGCGCCGCGATGCCCGCGCGCCGGCGGTGGCCTCGCGCTTCTGGCTCAGACTGGAGGCGATGACCGGCGGGATCGCACGTGCACCGCACCTGCGCCGTTGGGCCGCCGCGATCGATCGTCCCGATGCCTTCGCGCCCGCCGATCGCCCGCGCCCCGCGCCCCCGGCCGAGGAGCGCCCGCGCAAGCTCGCGGTCACGCGGCTCGACCGGCTCAAGGCCGACCCTTATGCCTTCTACGCGCAGGAGATGCTGAAGCTCGTCAGCCTCGATCCGGTCGATGCCGAGCCGAGCCCGGCCTGGCGAGGCAGCGCCGTGCACGAGGTGCTGGAGGCGTGGGCGAAGGAGGATCAGTGCGATCCCTCGAAGCTTGCCGCCCGTGTCGAGGCGATGCTCGATGGGATCACCGCGCATCCGGTGCTGCGCGCGCTCTGGGCGCCGCGCTTGCGGGAGTCGATCGCGTGGATCGCTGATGAGATGCTTGCGGCGCTCGTCGCTGGGCGCAAGCCGATCGTAGCCGAGGTCTTCGGCGAGCGCGAGATCGACGGCATCCGCCTCTACGGCAAGGTCGATCGGATCGATCGGCTTCCCGACGGCAGCCTTGCCATCGTCGACTACAAGACCGGCCAGCCGCCCGGGCCCAAGCAGGTCGCGGCCGGCTACGCGATGCAGCTGGGCCTGCTCGGCCTGATCGCAGAGAAGGGCGGCTTCAAGGAGATCTCGGGCAAGGCGGGCGCTTTCGAATATTGGTCGCTGGCGCAGAAGGACGGGCAACTCGGCTATGTGGCGCCGGCCACCGGCAAGCGCGCGGGGATCGATCCGGCCGAGTTCACCGCGCTCGCCTATCGCAACTTTGCAGACGCCGCCGCCAAGTGGCTGACCGGCGAGGAGCCTTTCGTGGCCAAGCTCCACCCGGAGCTGGCTCCTTACGCGGAATATGACCAACTGATGCGTCTCGACGAATGGTATGGCCGCCAAGGGGATGGCGCATGAGCGGCCGCCTCTCGCCGCTGAAACCGCTGGAAGGCGCGCAGGCCGAGGCCTCGCACCCCGAGCGCCTCGTCTGGCTGTCGGCCTCGGCCGGCACCGGCAAGACGCACGTTTTGACAGCCCGCGTGATCCGGCTGCTGCTCGCCGGCAACGATCCGGCGGCGATCCTCTGCCTCACCTTCACCAAGGCCGGCGCGGCCGAGATGGCGGACCGTATCCATGCCCGGTTGGCGAGCTGGGTGCGGATGAAGCCCGACCATCTGAGCCAGGAACTGTTCGCGCTCGGCGAACGACACGATGCGGAAGCGATCGCCAATGCGCGCACACTCTTTGCCCGCGTGCTGGACGCGACCGGCGGCGGCCTGCGCATACAGACCATTCACGCCTTCTGCCAGACATTGCTTGCGGGCTTCCCGTCCGAAGCGGGGCTGGTGCCGGGTTTCCGCCCGCTGGAGGAGCGCGAGGAGCAGGCGCTCGCCTACGCGACGCTGGCCGAGATGCTGGTTGCAGCCGAGCGTGGCGGCGATCTGCCGCTGGTCCGCCACGTTCAGACGCTCAGCCGCCGGCTGGGTGAGCAGGGCGCGGAGAGCTTCCTGCGGCAGTGCGCGCGCGTCCCCGATGCGATGGAGGCTCTCGGCGCCGGCATCGAAGCCAAGCTCCGCCGCGCGATGGAGGTGCCCGACGGCGATGTCGAACAGGCGCTGGCGGAAGCCTGCACCGACGAAGCTTTCGATCGTCGCACGCTGGAGAGCGTCGCCGCGGCCAATGCCGGCTGGGCGACCGCGCGCGGGCTCGATCGGGCGGACGTCATCGCCCGTTGGCTCGCCGGGTCGCCTGCCGATCGCGCGGCCGGGCTGCAGGCGCTGCATGAGGTCTGGTCGACCAAGGCGGGCGAGCCGCGCTCGCTGGCCAAAGGGCAGGCGCCGCAGGATGGGGGCTATGCCGAAGACGTCGCGCGGCTCTACAATCTGTGCGGCGCGCTTCTGGCACTGCGCGTCAAGGCGGCGTTCGCGGGCGTGCTGGCGGCGGGGCTGCGCGCGGGGCAGGCCTATGCGCGCGCTTATACGGCCGCCAAGCGCGCGGCGGGAGGCGTCGACTTCGACGATCTCATCCGCACCACGGTCAAGCTGCTCCAAACCGAGGGTATGGGTGAGTGGGTGCGCTACAAGCTCGATCAGCGCACTGACCATATCCTTGTCGACGAGGCGCAGGATACCAACGCGCACCAATGGTCGATCGTCGCGGCGCTGGCGTCCGAGTTCTTCGCGGGCGAAGGGGCTCGGGAGGACATCTTGCGGACGATCTTCACGGTCGGCGACTTCAAGCAGGCGATCTTCGGCTTTCAGGGCACCGATCCGCTGGCGTTCGAGGCGGCGGCGCGCGCCTTCTCGGCCCACGCCGAGGGCAGTGACCGCAGTATCGAGCGCCTGTCACTCGATCGTTCCTTCCGTACCACGCCGCCGGTGCTGCGCGTGGTCGATCGGCTGATCGCGCATCTCGGGCCGGGTGCGCTCGGCCTGTTCGACGAGGTGCCCGCACACGAGGCCGCCAAAAAAGGGCCGGGCCGGGTGATGCTCTGGCCGCCGGTTTCGGCCGAGCAGGCGGAAGATGTGGCGGCTGGCGAGGAAGGCTGGCTCGACGATGCCACCCGGCTGTTCGCCGATCGGCTGGCGCGGCAGGTGAAGGCGTGGATCGACGCCGCGCCTTATGTCTCCACCAAGGGGCGTCCACTTCGTCCCGAGGACGTGATGATCCTCGTCCGCAAGCGCGGCGATCTCGCCTCGCTGCTGGTGGCGCGGCTGCATGCGCATGGCGTGCCGGTGGCGGGCGTGGACCGGCTGCGGCTCGATGCGCCGCTGGCGGTGCGCGATCTTCTCGCCGCCGCCCGCTTCGCGCTCCAGCCGGGGGATGATCTCGCCACCGCCTCGCTGCTCGTTTCGCCGCTGTTCGGGCTGGACCAGCAGCAGCTTTATGATTGGGCGCATGGGCGCAAGGGGACGCTTTGGGCCGCGCTGCCCGACGGGGAGGCGCGCGACGGGCTGGCCCGTATTCTCGCCGCCGCCGATCTCGTCACGCCTTACCGCTTTTTCGAGGAAATCCTGTCCGGCCCGCTCGATGGGCGGCGCAAGCTGCTGCGCCGGCTGGGCGAGGAAGCGCGCGATCCAATCGAGGAACTGCTCAACGCCGCCCTGCTATTCGAGGAGAATGGCACACCCTCGCTCCAGCTTTTCCTCGACTGGTTCGATCGCGGCGAGGTGCAGATCAAGCGCGACCCGTCGGCGCCGCTTGACGCGGTGCGGGTGATGACCGCGCATGGATCCAAGGGCTTGCAAGCGCCGCTGGTGGTCCTGGCGGATGCGACCGGTGATCCCGATCGGTCGCCCGGCGGTGGCATCAGCTGGTCGGCGGAAGACGGTCACGAACCGGTGCCGATCATCCGCCCGCGCAGTCATGAACGCTTCGCGCCCTTCGACGCGCTGATCGAGAAGCAGGAAGAGCGAGAGCTGCAGGAGCATTGGCGCCTGCTTTACGTCGCCGCGACGCGGGCCGAGGAATGGCTGGCGGTGGGCGGCGCGCTGGGGCCGATCGCCAAGGGCGTGGTCCCCGCGAGGAGCTGGTACGCGGCGCTCTCTGCCGCGCTCGACGGATTGGAGGCGCGCGAGGCGGAGGATCCGCTGTGGGGTACGATCCGCATCCACGCGAGCGACGAGGGTAAACTTGGAAGCCCGCGCGAGGCACGGCCAGCGATCGCCGAACCCCCGCCGCCCGGCTGGCTGCGTGCGCCGGCGCCTGAAGAGGCGCGCCCGCCACGTCCGCTGGCGCCGTCTGCGATCGGCAACGACACCGTCGCCAATCCGCCGCCTAATCCCGCGATGCGGCAGGCGGCGGAGCGGGGGCGGCTGCTCCACGCGCTGTTCGAGCGCCTGCCCGCGCTGGCCGCTGACCGGCGCGAGGCGGCTGCCGCGCATTGGCTGGAGCATTCGGCCGGGGTCGACGACCCCGCGTTCCGGATCGCGCTGGTGGCCGATGCCTGCGTGATCATCGCCGATCCACGCTTCGCCGCGATTTTCTCGCCCGAGGCGCTGGCCGAGGCCCCGATCGCAGCCGTGGTGGATGGTCATGTCGTCGCCGGCACGGTCGACCGGCTGCTGGTGGCCGAGGACAAGGTGACGATCGTCGATTTCAAGACCGGCCGGCGCGTGCCCTCCGGTCTTGGCAGCGTGCCGCGGCATCATCTGGACCAGATGGGCGCCTATGCGGGGGCGCTTGCAGCCATCTTCCCCGGCCGCCCGATCGAGGCGGCGCTGCTCTACACGGCCGGGCCGAAGCTCATCCCGCTCTCGGCCGAAACGCTGCTCGCGTACAAGCCGCGCTTGGAGCCTGCAGAGCAAAGTTTGGCCCCTACCGGTTGAGGCCGGGCGCCGACGCGCCTACATCCGGTGCCAAAGCGAACAGGAGTTATGTTTCATGGCTACCAAGACTGTCACCGATCAGAGCTTTGCGACCGACGTGCTCGCCGCCGACGGGCCCGTTCTGGTCGATTTCTGGGCCGAGTGGTGTGGCCCGTGCAAGATGATCGGGCCGGCTCTCGAGGAGCTTTCCGAAGAGCTGGGTGAGAAGGTCACCATTGCCAAGCTCAACATCGACGACAATCCCGATGCGCCGGGCAAGTATGGCGTGCGCGGTATCCCGACGATGATCCTGTTCAAGGGCGGCGCTCCGGCGGCGACCCAGGTTGGTGCTGCGCCCAAGAGCCGCCTCAAGGCCTTCATCGAAGAGTCGCTCTGATCGACTGACACTGAGGTGGCCCGGCGCGAACCGGGCTGCCGCTCAGCCGAACAGCCGGGCCGCCGCTTCGTCCCACAAACGGGGCGAGGCGGCCGCGAGCAGGCCCGGGCGATCGTCCCCCAGCCGATAGGGCTTGCCGTCGATCCGCGCGATCCGGCCGCCCGCTTCTTTCAGAAACAGCGCGCCCGGCGCGTGATCCCACGGCATCGCCCGCCAGAACAGCGCCAGATCGTTGGTGCCGAGCACGAGGCGCGGATATTGCTCGCCCGCACAGTTGGGGATGTCGGCGATGGTGATGTGCCCCTCGGAGCGCGCCATCACCTGCGCGCGGATCTCCGTCGGCAGAAAGCGGGTCGCCATCGCGCCGATGGGGTGGGCGCCGCCCGTGGGCCGAGCCGCGATTCGCCGATTATCGATGAACGCGCCGCCGCCCAGCACGGCATGGCACATGCGCCGCGTGACCGGATCGAGGATCCAGCCGGCCTGCACGAGGCCGCCCTCCGCCAGCGCGACCATGATCGCGAACGGCGTCCGTCCGGCGGCGAAATTTCCGGTGCCGTCGAGCGGATCGACGATCCAGGCGGTCCCGTCGGTCGCCTCCGCAACCAGCGCCGGATCCGCCGCCACGCCTTCCTCGCCCACGACATGGCTGCCGGCGATTAGTGCTGTCAGCCCCTCGATCAGTTGCGCTTCGGACTGCTTGTCGGCGATCGTCACATAGTCGTCGGGGGCCTTTTCCTCGATGTCGCTCGCGTCGAGCTTCTGGAAATGGGCCATCAGCACATCGCGGCCGATGCGCCGCATCAGTCCGTCGACGGCGGCGTGGAGCGGATGCACCGCGATCAGCTCCGATAGTCCGCGTTGATCGAGATGTAGCCGTGCGTCAGATCGCAGGTCCATACCGTGGCGCGGCCGTCGCCGAGCCCGAGATCGACGCCGATGCGCACGTCCTGTCCCTTGAGGTGGGCGGCGACGGGCGCCTCGTCATAGCCTTCGACCGCAAGGCCGCCGGTCGCCACCTGCGTATCGCCGAAGCGGATCGAGAGCTTGTCGCGCTCGGCGGGCTCGCCAGCCTTGCCCACCGCCATGACGACGCGGCCCCAATTGGCGTCCTCGCCGGCGATCGCGGTTTTGACGAGCGGCGAGTTGGCGATCGAGAGTGCGACAGTGCGAGCGCTTTCATCGGAAACGGCGCCGGCCACTTCGATTTCGATGAACTTCGACGCGCCCTCGCCGTCGCGCACGACGAGCTGGGCGAGCTGGAGGCAGACGTCCGCGAGCGCCGCGGCGAAGGCATCGGCGCCGGCATCCTCGAACGAGGCGAGGGGGGCATTGCCTGCCTTGCCCGTCGCGAAGGCGAGCACGGTGTCGGAGGTCGAGGTGTCGCCATCCACTGTGATGCACGAAAAGCTGCGGCCGTTGGCCTCGGACAGAAGCGCTTGCAGGAAGGCCGGCTCGACCGCCGCGTCGGTGAACAGGAAGCCTAACATGGTCGCCATGTCGGGCGCGATCATGCCCGAGCCCTTGATGACGCCGGCGATGGTGACGGTGCGGCCGTCGACCACGGCGGTCGCCATCCCGCCCTTGGGGAAGGTGTCGGTGGTGGAGATCGCCGCGGCGACATCCTCCCAGCCGGTTGCCGGAGCCGCCAGCGCGGCGTCGATGCCCGCCTCGGCGGTGGGGATGGGAAGCGGCACGCCGATCACGCCGGTGGACGCCACGAACACGTCGGAGGGCTGGCAGCCGACATGCGCCGCGACGCGCGCCGTGATCGCCTCGACCGCCGAGCGGCCCCGGCTGCCGGTAAAGGCGTTGGAGTTGCCGGCATTCACGACCAGCGCCCGCGCTCGGCCGAGCGGCAGCGCCGAGCGGCACCACTCCACTTCGGGCGAGGGGCATTTCGACTGCGTGGTGACGCCCGCCACCGCCGTGCCTTCGTCGAGCAGGGCGAAGGTCAGATCATTGCGCTGCCAATTTTTGTAGCCCGCGCGCACGGTGACGAGGCGAACGCCCGCGATCGGTGGCATCGCGGGGAAGGGCACGGCGAGCGGGGAGACGGCGTTGGACATGGCAGACCTCTAGCGCTTCGGCGGAACGATCGGCTAGGCTCGGTGGCGGGGGACGAGGGGGATGTCCATGCTTTTGTTGCTCGCGGTGGCCACTGCCTTACAGGTTGGCGCTGCGGTGCCTGTGCTCGAGCCCGGAGCAGAGTTGTATCCTGTTGGCGCACCCGAGATCCGGGCTCCAGTCCTTGTGACGATAGAATTGGTTATAGACAAAGGCGGTCAGCCGACCAGCTGCCGTGTAATTTCCCCTTCATCCATTGAAAGGCTCAATGCGGCATCCTGTGCATTAGCGCAGGCTCATATGCATTTGGCTTCCCGTTCCTCGGGTGATGAAGTTCGAATTCCCGTCCGCATAAAGTGGCGGGGGCCAAAGTCGACTGGTCGTGTTTTTTTTGATGGTGCGATCCCGGTAAC
>FTCZ01005579.1_pt1 | contig 14327 bp, 12 predicted proteins | sample 1658871 | NCBI WGS metagenome assembly FTCZ01 (sample SAMEA3914864, study PRJEB12502) | metagenome | biome: forest; material: soil | place: USA | collected 2012-03-12 | depth 0.3 m
CGCCGTGTCGAACTTGTCGAGATAGCCGGCACCCGCCGTAGCGTAATAGGCGAAACCGTCCAGATCCTTGATCGAGATGCCGGCATCCGCGCAGGCGTTCAGGATCGCCTCGCCCGCCATGTCGTTGATCGTGCGCGGCCAGCTCTGCCCCCGGACATAATAGGGTGTCGCACCGACACCGACGATCGCGCATTTGTCCTGATTGACCCAGACCATCCGCTCTCCTCCCGCCATTGCGGCGGCTATTCCGATACCTCTTGTCACGAGCCACGCGGCGAGACAAGTGTTACTTGGTTATCTATGTTAAATCCGCTTAGTTGAAATGCAATCGGCGATAGCGCCCGCGGAAATACAGCAGCGGATCGCGGCGGGGTTCGAACCGCACGCGCCTGACGAGACCAACCAGAATGACGTGATCGCCTGCGTCATGCCAGGCATGCTTCTCGCAATCGAAGCTGGCGAGGGAACGCGAGACGATGGGCGCGCCGGTATCCCACGCTTCCCACGGAGTCGCCGCGAAGCGGTCCTCCTGCCGGCTGGCAAAGCGCCCCGAAACAGTCTGCTGCCCGGTGTGAAGGACGTTGACCGCAAAGACGCCGGAGGCCTCGAAAGCCGGCAAACTGCCGGCGCTCTTGGCCAGGCACACCAGCAACAGCGGCGGATCGAGGGACACCGAGGTGAAACTGTTGGCGGTGAGGCCCACCGGGCGCGTTGAAGCGTCGAGCGTCGTCACGACGGTCACACCGGTCCCGAAGCATCCGAGCGCATCGCGCAACGTTCGTGGATCCGATCCCGCGCGATATTCGGGCGGGTTGCGCGGGACGCGCCGCTCGAGAAATTCGAGCAGGAGCGCCGAGAAGGCGTCCGACTGATCGACTGCCACCAGATGCCCGGCATCGGCGACCTCGGCATATTCCGCTCCGGGAATCGTCTGCGCAAGTTCGCGCACCGCATCCACCGTGGACAGGGGGCTGCGTTCCCCGCGTACAACCAGGGTCGGAACCTTGATTCCACAGGCGGCGGCGGCGAGCCGGGGCTCGATCGCGGCCATGTCGATCCCGCCCAGGATGCGGGGATCCCAATCCAGCGCCGCATCCTGCTCGGCATGGCGGCGCAACGCCCCGCTGACCCTCTGGGATTGAACCGCATCCATGCGCGGCGGCGCGTCGACCAGCACGAGGCCCGTCGCCAGATGCTCGCCCCCCTCCCCAAGGACCGCCGTCGCGATCCAGCCGCCGAGCGAGGCTGCGACCACCACCGGGCGCGATCCCAATGTCTCCAGCATCGCACGCAGGTCGCCCGCATAGGCGTCCAGGCCATAGCGCCCATCCGCGGGACGCCCGCTTTCGCCATGCCCGCGCAGATCGGGACAGATGACGTGCCGGCCTGCTTCGGCGAGGGCTGTCGCCACTTCCGTCCATACGGCCCGCGTCTGCCCGCCACCGTGAAGCAGCAGGACGGCCGGCGCCTCTTCGTCGCCATAAATGTCAGCGACGAGCTCCACCCCGTCGAAGCCACGGTAGCGGTGCGACACCATCGTCAGGCCCTCCTCCACTGCCGTCCGCGCGCGTCGACGGCTGAGCGCAGTGAAGCATGGTCCTTGTCGAAAGACAAGAAAAGGGATACCTGTTTAGACAACAGACACCGGCATCCCGGCTCAGTCCGCGAGTCGCCGGCGAGAGGAACGAGGAGCAGACCGATGAAGCCGTTCGTGTTCAGCGCCGACAGCCATGTGCGCGAGCCCAACAGCCTGTTCTATGACGCGCTGCCCGCATCGCTGCGTCCCCATGCCGTACGCGCGGTCAAGGAAGGCGACGCGATCGTCACCCGCAACGATCACAAGGTCATCTTCAAGCTGCGGCTCGGTGCGAATCCCGATTTCGGCGGCGTGACACGTCTCGGAATCCATGACCTGGCCGGCCGTCTGATCGATATGGAGAAGGATGGCATCGACGCCGAGATCGCCTTCCCCAGCCTCGGCCTCTGGCTCTACGCGATCGACGATCCGGAAGCCGAACTCGGCCAGTGCGAAGTGTACAACAACTGGAACGATCAGTATTTCTCGGGCCATCTCAACCGCTTCGTGCGGTGCGGCGTGCTGCCTGTCCGTAATCTGGAGCACACCCAGCAGGAGATGCGCCGGATCGCGGCGAAGGGTTTCACGGCGGCGATGCTGCCCTCGATCACCCCAGCCGGTATCCCCAAATATAATGACCCCGCTTGGGATCCGGTGTTCGCGCTGGCGGGCGAGCTGGGCCTGGTGTTCGTCCTGCACACCGGCACCGGCGCGGAGACGGTGATCGCCGAGCGCGGGCCGGGTGCGGCCGTTATCAACTATTCGCTGCAGATGAACGACGGCATCAATGCGATCATGTACATGGTCTCGTCGGGGCTGCTCGATCGCAATCCCAAGACCCAGATCGCGGTGATCGAATGCGGAGCGAGTTGGCTTGCGGCGCTCGCCGAGCGGATGGACGAAGTCTATGTCGCGCACGACATCTTCGTCCGTCCCAAGCTCTCGATGATGCCGTCGGAGATCATCAAGCGGCAGGTCACCGTCAGCTTCCAGCATGACCGGGCCTGCATCATGGCCCGCTCAGTAACCGGCACCCGCGCCCTGATGTGGGCGTCCGACTATCCGCATGCCGAGGGCACGTTCCCCCGGTCGAAATCGGTGATCGCGGGGCTGTTCGAGGGGATCGACATCACCGAACAGGAGAAGGTCGACATCCTTGGGGGCAATGCCGCGCGCCTCTTCCGCTTCGCGATTCCGGTGCAACACCCGGAGACGGTAGCCGCCTGACGGGGGTCGAAGGCGGCGATCGGGAAAAGGCCGCCTGCGGGCGGCCTTTTTTTCGATGTGAGCCAGACGACGCGACCCGATCGATGGAAAACCCGGCCGGTCCCCGAAGGACGGGAACGATCTTCAGAAAAACGGAGGTGCGGATGACTGGCGTAAACGCATTCCGCCTGCTCCTGGCGATGGCCTGGGTGCTGGTGATCTATGTCTCGGTGCACGCCCTCTCCGAGATGGGCGCCAGCACTGCGGGCGCCATTTTCTTCGGCGACATGTCTCATCCGTGGCGCGGCCAGTTCAACACCGACTTCGGGCTTCATCTGCTGATGGTCGGCGCCTGGATGATCTACCGCGCTCGCACGCTAGCGCTGGGGCTGCTCTGGGGCGTGCTCGCTGTCCTCCTTGGCGGGGCGTTTACCTTCGCCTACCTTTTGATCGTCAGCGTCAAGGTCGAGGGCGATGCGCGCAGGCTGCTGCTGGGCAGACACGCCCTCTAGCCCGGACAGATCAGCCGCGGGTGAAACTCTCGCCCTTCTCGGCCTTTTCGACGAGCAGCTTGGCCGGCTTGAACGCCTCGCCGTAGCGGGCCTCCAGCTTTTTGAGCGCCTCCACGACCTTCGGCAGGCCCACCGTGTCGCCCCAGAACATCGGGCCTCCCGTGTAGACGGGCCAGTTATAGCCCAGGATGGCCGCCACATCGATGTCCGAGGCACGCAACGCGATGCCCTCCTCGAGCAGTTTCGCACCCTCGTTCACCACCGGATAGAGCAATCGCGCGACGATCTGCTCGTCGGTCTGGTCGCCGATCGGCTCCACGCCACGGGCGGCGGCAACATCGGCGATCACCTTGGCCGCGACCGGCGACGGGCTCGCCTTGCGCGCCTCGTCATAGTCGTAATAGCCGCCATTCTTCTTCTGGCCGAGCCGTTCCAATGTGACGAGATCGCCCGCCACCGTTCGCTCGTTCGAACCGCGGCCGATCACGTCCAGGCCGACAAGATCCATCATCGCGAACGGACCCATCGCGAAGCCATAGTCGTAGATCGCCTTGTCGATCTGCTGGGGCGTCGGCCCCTGCAGCACCAGCGCATCGCCCTGCGCACCGCGCTTCGACATGATGCGGTTGGCGATGAAGCCGTCGCAGACGCGACTGAGGACCGGAACCTTCCCGATCGCCTTGCCGAGCTTCATCGCGGTCGCGATCACATCCGTCCTGGTCTTGGCGCCCCGCACGACCTCCAGCAGTCGCATGACATTGGCCGGCGAGAAGAAATGCAGGCCGATCACCCATTCGGGCCGCTTCGTCGCCGCGGCGATCTCGTCCAGATCGAGGAAACTGGTATTCGACGCCAGGATGGCGCCGTCCCTGGCGATCCCATCCAGCCTGGCGAAGATGTCCTTCTTGACGGCCATTTCCTCGAACACCGCCTCGATCACGAGATCGACGTCGTTGAGCGCCTCCAGCCCAATTGCAGGCGTGATGAGCGCCATGCGCTGCTCGACCTGCTCGGCGGTCATGCGGCCCTTCTTGGCGCTGTTCTCGTAATTGCGCCGGATCACGCCGATACCCCGGTCGAGCGCCGCCTGGTTCATCTCGACCAGCGTCACCGGGATGCCGACGTTGAGGAAATTCATGGTGATGCCGCCACCCATCGTGCCGGCGCCGATGACACCTGCGCTCTGGACGGGGATGGTGGGCGTGCTGGGTGGCACGTCCGGTATCTTGGCCGTCTCGCGCTCGGCGAAGAAGTAATAACGCTGGGCCTGGCTTTCGATCGAGGGCTCCAGTTCCAGGAAGAGTTCCCACTCGCGCTTGATGCCCTCGTCGAAGGGCAGTGCTACCGACGCCTCGATCGCCTTGATGATGTTTTCGGGTGCCTTGAAGCCGCGGAAGGCGCGCGCGTTCCGTTTGCGGAAGTCGGCGAACAGCTCCGGCCTGCCCTTCCACGGATCGACCTTGTCCTGGCGATCGCGGATGCGGACCGGCGGCTTGTCGGCGATCGAGCGCGCGAAGGCGACCGCATCGTCGCGCAGCCGCCCTTCTTCGGCGAGCGCGTCGACGACGCCATATTCGAGCGCCTTCTTCGCGCTGATCGGCTTGCCCGACGTGATGAGGTCGAGCGCGATCTCGGGGCCGACGATGCGCGGAAGGCGCTGGGTGCCGCCGGCGCCCGGCAGCAATCCCAGATTCACTTCCGGCAGCCCCACCTTCGCCGACGGGACGGCGACCCGATAGTGACAGATCAGCGCAAGCTCGAGGCCGCCGCCAAGCGCCGTGCCATGGATCGCCGCGACCACGGGCTTCGATCCGTTCTCGATGATCTCGAAGACGTCGGAAAGCCCCGGCTCCTGCGGCGGCTTGCCGAATTCGGAGATGTCCGCACCGGCGAAAAACGTCCGTCCGCCGCAGATGAGGACGATCGCCTTCACCGAGACGTCGGCCGCAAAGGCGCGGAACCCCTCATCCAGCGCGCGGCGCACGTTGATGCCCAGCGCGTTGACGGGCGGGGAATCGATCGTGACGATTCCGATGCCATCCTCCACTTCGAAGGTGCCGACGCCGCTCATGGATTCGCTCTCCCGAATATCTTTCATCCGGTGTGCCGCGCAATGAGTGGTTACGCAAGAGTAACATGGTTATCTAGGTTGACTGACACACCGATTGCGGCATGAGAAGGCCATGCCGTTCGATCCTGATGCCCTGCTCGCCCTGCCGCCTGCCGAAGGCCGCGTACGGATCACCCCTACGAAGGCCATATTGTACGCGTTGGGCGTGGGCGCCGAGGATCTCGCCTACGTCTATGAGGCGGGCCTCCGCGCGCTCCCCACCATGGCCCAGACGCTTGCGACCCCGGCCCCCGCCTGGCGGGATCCGCGCCACGGCGTCGATTGGCAGCGCGTTCTCCATGGCGGGACGAGCCTGACGCTCCACGCACCGTTACCGATCGATGCTCAACTGATCGTGCGGACCGCGCTCGGCCCGATCTTCGACAAGGGCTCGTCCAAGGGTGCCATCCTGATCGCCACGCGCGAGATCGCCACGACCGAGGGCCAGCGCCTCGCGACCATCCGCGACACCATCTTACTGCGAGGCAATGGCGGCTTCGGCGGCGATCCGGGCGCTCCGGCGGCGGTACAGCCCCCGCCCGACCGCGCGCCCGACGCCATCCTCGCCCTCCCCACCGCTCCGAACCAGGCGCTGATCTACCGTCTGAGCGGCGATATGAACCCGTTGCATATCGATCCTGCCGTGGCGCATGCCGCCGGCTTCGAACGCCCCATCCTTCATGGCCTATGCACCTTCGGCATTGCCGGACGGGCACTGCTTGCCCTCCTCGCGGACGGAGAACCCGACCGGATCCGCCGCATCGATGCCCGCTTCTCGAGCCCCGTCTATCCCGGCGAGACCATCGTCACCGAAATATGGCGCGACGGTCCGGGCCGTGCATTCTTCCGGGCGATCACGGCCGAACGCGGCACCGCGGTACTCTCGGATGGCACTGTGGAATTCGAGGCTTAACGCTACCGTCCCTTGAAGGCCGGCCTGCGTTTGTCGCGGAAGGCGCGGACGCCTTCGGCGAAATCGTCCGTCCGCCCCGCTTCACGTTGCCCGACGCGCTCGTTGGAAAGCGCTGTCTCGAAGGCCGCATCGAGCGCCGTCCACGCAACCCGCTTGATGATGCCGAGGGACCGTGGCCCCTCCGCCAGTCCCCTCGCCAGCGCCAGTGCGACTTCATCGACGGTTTCGTCCGTCACGACGCGGTTGATCAGGCCCCAGTCGAGCGCAGTGGAAGCCGACAATTTCGGGCCGAGCAGCATCATCTCCATGGCGCGCGGCCGGCCGATCGCTTTGGTGAGCAGGTAGGAGGATCCGCCATCGGGTGCGAGCCCGACCTTTCCGAATGCCTGGAAAAACAACGCCCCCTCGCCCGCCACGATCAGGTCGCCCGCCAGTGCGATCCCGCAGCCGACGCCGGCCGCCGGCCCGCGCACCGCGGTTATCACCGGGATTTCGGCCGCACGCATCTGGTAGATGATCGGGTTGAAGACACCGTCAAGCTGGCCGCCGACATCACGTTGCGGATCATCGAGATCGAAGCCGCCCTCGGCGAGATTGGCCCCGGAGCAAAATCCCCGCCCCACCGATCCCAGCATCACCGCACGGGCTTCGCTCGACGCCCGCCAAAGCGCGTCCCGCAGCTCCTCGCCCATCTGTCTGGTCATCGCGTTGAGCGTGGCGGGATCGTTCAGCCGGATCATCGCGACGTCGTCGACGATCTCGTAGAGGATTTTTTCGTAGGCCATCCGTCCCTCACCCGTTCAAGGCTTTGACACCGCCCCGGCTATGGCCCACTGATCTACACCTGTCTAGCTAGGTTAGAGAGGTGAGGCATGATATCAGCGCTGGACGCTGCCCAGTCGGAATGGCTCACCCGTCAATGGGCCACCCTGCCCGAGGAAAGCCGGGTCGATGTGGACGGTGTGGGGATCGCCTGTCGCGGCTGGAACCTTGCCGCGCATGACCTTCCGGGCATCGTGCTGGTGCATGGCTTTCGCGCCCATGCGAGCTGGTGGGACCATATCGCCCCTTCCCTCGCCGAGCGCCACCGGGTGATCGCGCTGGATCTTTCGGGCATGGGAGATAGTGGCTGGCGGACGACGTACAGCCGCGTGCAGCATGGCCGCGAGGTGGCGGCGGTCGCGCGGGCCTACGGTTTCAGCCGACCGATCGTGATCGCCCACAGCTATGGCGGGATCGTCTCGATGACGGAGGCGCAGGCGCAGCCGGACGGATTCTCCCGATTGATCGTCGTCGACAGCGCGCTGCCCACCCCCGTCGATATCCGCAACGCCGTCAACGAGCGCCCGCTCCGCGTCTATCCCAGCCGAGAGGCTGCCCTGGAGCGCTATGTGCTGCGTCCGCCTGGGGCATGGCCGAACCCGGATATTCTCGCTTATGTCGCGCGCCACTCGGTGGGCGAGACGGAGGCGGGCTGGCGGTGGAAATTTGACCCCGCGCTCGCCGCGCCGCTCAACGGCGAGCGCGACTATCGCGAGCGCTTGCTGGGCATTTCGACGCCTGCCGCCTTCGTGCATGGTGATCGTAGCGAGATCCTGACGTCCGAGCGACTGGCGCAACTCCCCCTGATGCTCACCCGCGCCGGGCCGCCGATCGCGATCCCGGCCTGCCATCACCACGTTCCCATCGAGCAGCCGCTGGCCTTGGTCGCGGTCCTCCGCAGTCTGCTGGCACAGGAGGTGGCGGCATGAGTGACGTCCTGTTTGAGATCGCGGAGGGCTTTCGCCGCTGCCTTCCGCGCTGAGATGCCCGCGCGATCGTCCTGGCCGGCGCCGACCGCGCCTTCTCCGCCGGAGCCGACATGGATCGACTGGCGCGCCTGGCCGATGGCGGAGCCGACGCATTTGACATTCCGCGCCCCGGCGATATCCCACGTGCCTTCGCCGACCTCGACGCCGTCGGCGCCGCTGAGCACCTACACCACGATCACGCTAGATCGAGCGGCTCACAACTTCGCGCATGATCTCGTTCGTGCCGCCGAAAATCCGCGTCACGCGAGAATCCCGCCACAACCGGGCCACCATATATTCGTTCATATAGCCAGCGCCGCCGTGGAGCTGGAGCGCGACGTCCACCAGCCGGTTCTGCATCTCGGTGTGCCAGAGCTTGGCGGCGGACGCCTCGGCGGTGGTCAGCTCACCCGCGACGTGGCGCCGGATCGCCCAATCGAGATGCGCCCACCCGACTTGGAGGTCAGCCTTCAGCCCGGCCAGCGTGAACTTGGTGTTCTGGAATTCAAACACGGTCTTGCCGAACGCCTTGCGGTCCTTCGTGAAGGCGACGGCCTCGTCGAAGGCCCGCTGCGCCACGGCCTGGGCCGAGACCGCGATCGAGAGCCGCTCCTGCGGCAGCTGGCTCATCAGATAGATGAACCCCTGCCCTTCCTCGCCCAGACAGTTCGTCATCGGCACCCGCACATCCTCGAAGAACATCTCGGACGTGTCCGCTGAATGCTGGCCGATCTTGTCCAGGTTGCGCCCGCGTTTGTAGCCGGGCGTGTTGCTTTCGACGAGGATGAGCGAGGTGCCCTTGGCCCCGAGCGTCGGATCGGTCTTGGCGACGACGATGATCAGGTCGGCATTCTGTCCATTGGTGATGTAGGTCTTCGATCCGTTGATGACATAGTGATTGCCGTCCTTCTTTGCGGTCGTCCGGATACCCTGAAGGTCCGATCCCGCGCCCGGCTCGGTCATGGCGATGGCGGTGATGATCTCGCCGGTTACCACGCCGGGAAGATATTTCCGCTTCTGCTCCTCCGAGCCATATTTCTCTATATATTCGGCGACGATGTCGTTCTGGAGCGTGATGCCGGCGGATGACCCGGCATAGGCCAGCTCCTCGGCCACCACGACATTATAGCCGAAATCGAGGCCGAGCCCGCCATATTCGGGTTTCACCGTCGGGCAGAGCAGTCCGGCCTCGCCGCATGCCAGCCAGAATTCGCGGCCGACAATGCCCTCATGCTCATGCTTCTCGAGATTGGGAACGAGCTCCCGCGAAAAGACCTTGCGGACCGTATCCCGGAACATCGCATGATCGTCATCGAAAGCTGTGCGGGCGGCGGTGTCGAGCATGAAGCCTCTCCGGGATAATCTGTTCTATCAGCGGCCCTGATAAACGGGCGCGCGCCTTTCGATGAACGCCGTCATCGCCTCGCGATGATCGTCCGTGGCGGTCAGCATGACCTGCTGGCGATCCTCCAGCGCGAAGGCCGCCTCGATCGACGGCGCGTCGATGTTGAGGTTGAGCGCCTGCTTGGTGAGCGCCAGGCCGTAGGGCGCGTTGGCAACCATTTCCCCGGCAAGCGCGAGGCCTGTCTCGAGCAGTCGATCCTCCTCCACGACGTCGCTCAGCAGTCCCAGCGCCAGCGCACGATCGGCATGGAGGAAACGGCCGGTCAGGAGCAGCTCCGCGGCAAGGCTCGCGCCGACAAGCCGCGGCAGGAAATAGCTTGAGCCGATATCCGCTCCACCCAATCCGATCTTGATATAGGCGGCGTTCATCCTGAGCGACGGCGCACCGAAGCGCACATCCGACGCCAGCATCAGCGAAAAGCCGCCACCGCATGCAGCTCCATGGCCGAGCGCAATGAAGGGCTGAGGAACGCTCCGCATCGCCTTCAACACGTCGCCGAGCTGCGTCTGCACCCGCCAGGCGCGCTGCATCCGGGTCTCGCTGGTCGGAGTGCGGTTCTCCTTGATGTCGAGCCCCGCACAGAAACCCCGCCCGCTGCCGCGCAGGATGACGACACGGCAATCCGGGCGGCATTTCAATCCGAGCACATAGTCGCTGAGCTCCGCGACGAGCCTCTCGGACAGGGCATTCAGCGCGTCGGGGCGATCGAGCGTCACGATCTCGATCGACCCACGCTTCTCGACGAGGAGGTGCCGATAGGCCATCAGCGACGCTTCGCGCTCAGTTCCCAGTGGCGCGCCATCATGGCCGTTGCCTTTTCCTGCAACGCGCGTGGCACTTCCGGATACAGCACGGGCGTTGTGCCATGGGGAAGCGCTATGACAGCAGTCGCCTTCACCGTCTCGTCGCCCCGCTGGTTGGTGAAGCGCACCTCGACATCCACGAGATTTTGCCCCTGCTCCTGACGCACGCCGGTCACCTCGCCGGTCACCATCTGGGTGTCGCCGATATAGTTGAACTTGCGGATCTCGTCATGGACGTGAAGCACGATGCCGTCGTCCCCGGCCCAGTCGGTCAGATACTGGTAGAGGTAATTCTCGCGCATCACGCCATAGTCATAGGCCATCGGATTGCCGATCGCCTGCGCCCAGAGCGGATCCCAGTGCAGCCTTTGGGCCACGTCCGGGATGCCATATTCATTCTTCACGTAGAAGGGCGCGATCCGCTTGCGGTTCTTGTACGCCAGCCGCCCGACGGTCGGCGCATAGGGCACGAAGCCATAGCCGCCCGCATGGAAACAGATCACGTCCGTTACAGTCAGCGGCCCCTTGGCCTGCGTGCCAAGGCTGTCTCCGACCTTCACGCTCGACCAATCGCGCCGCGTGGCACCCTGCACCTGCTCGGCCTCATAGACGGCGTCGATCTTCTCGATATCCTCATCGGTATAGGTTGCGGGCTCGATCGCGGAATATTTGCCCTTCTTGGCGGCCGTCTTGCGTTCGGTGAGCACGCGCAGGATCCGGTAGACCGCGACCACCTCGCCCCGCTGGTTCACCTTCACGTCGCGGCGGACGTTGATGACCGATCGGCCGGCAAATTCGGATTGCTTGACCTCGCAGCTCTCCTCGCCGTTGAAGGAATAGAGCGTGTCTCCGGGAAAAATCGGGCGATACCAGTCCCAGGTCGATCCAGAGACGAAGACGTGAATGCCGCGAAACAGAGACTTCTTGAGCGCCTTGATCTCGTCGGGCACCGGGTCGCCGAGCATCGGCGCGCTGATGATACCGGCCATCATCCCGGGCGCGATCACCGATCCCCAGCGCGTGCCCCGCGCGTAATCCGGATCGCAATGAAGGGGATTGTCGTTGCCGACGCCGTGGGCGAAGTTCCGGATGTTATCCGTTGTCGCCGTCTGGATATATTCGCGCGTCCGATCCGCCTGATCGAAGCCGACCAACTTGCGCTGGCGCTCGATGTCCTCGTCCGTGATCTGATATTCCGTGGCCTTCTGCCACTCCTCGCTCTTCAGCAGGTCATCGCCCTTGGTCGCCATGGCGTTCTCTCCCGTGGATGTCAGGCCGCACCGGCGGCAGGATCGGTGAACAGCGCCCGCACTTGCGGCAGCGCCGGCTTCATCGAAGGCGTGCGCGGCACGTCGTCGACGATCAGGAACTTCACGGGCACCTGGTAGGGCATCAGATGCTCGCGCCCGAAGGCGTGGAGTTCGGCTTCGTCCGGCGCCGCGGCATTGGCCTTCAGCATCAGCGCCATCACGGGCACGGCGCCCAACCGCCGGTCGTCGATGCCGACCGTGACGGCCTCGCGGATCGCGGGATGCTGTTCGTAGGTCTTGTTGACGTCATCGGGGTGCACCTTGAACCCGCCGCGGTTGATCGCGAGGTCGGCCCGGCCCTTGATGAACAGGAAGCCGTCGGCATCGATGATCGCGCGGTCGGTGGTACGAAGCCATTGCCCGCCGTTCCCGAATTGTGCGGCCTTCATCTCCAGCACGCCTTCGTCGCCCGGACGAAGCTCGACGCCGGTCTCCGGATCGACCACACGCCCCGTGACGCCTGGCTGGAAACGACCGACCGAGCCGTGCTTTGCCCGCCAATATTTGTGGAAATCGCCCAAGGCCCAACCCGCGACGGCCCCCGAAAATTCGGTGGCACCATAATTCTGGAGGACCGGGAGGCCGTAGCGCTCCATGAATTCCTCGGTGATCGCGGGATCGAGCGGGGCCGCCCCGGTGCGCACCGCGACAAGGCTGGAGAGATCCTCCTTGGGAATATTCGCATCAAGGATCATCCGCAGGCCCGCAGGCACGGCTCCGGCCACCTTGGGCCGATGACGCACGATCGATGCCCGCCAGCTGGGCACGCTGAACTTCTCCAGGATGCACATGCTGCGCCCGCCCGCGATGCAGGTCAGCGCGCCCCAGAGGCCGCCGATATGCGTCATCGGGTTCGAGAGGATGGTGGTGCCGGGACGCAGCCTGGCCGGCTCGCCGGGCTCGCGATCGCGCTCATAGGAGAGAGCGCCTTCGAAACTTTTCTCGAACGCGTCGCGCTTCAATGGAATGCGTTTGGGCGTGCCCGTGGTGCCGCTGGTCAGCATCTCGATAATCACGCCGGGCTCGTCGCGCCGAACCTTGGCCGCATCGAACCCCTCGAACCCCGCACGCAGACCCGCGCCCTCGAGGATGCCGGGCAACTCGATGACCGCGGAACCTGCCACCTTCAGCGCATCGAGCACGCCCGGCCGGTCCAGATCCATGCTTTCGGCGATCACGACGGGCAAGGCGAGACCTGCCAGATCCCGGGCCAGCCGGTCATCCGGCAGCAGCGGGTTGATGGAGACCATGCAGGCCCGATCCGCTACCGCCGTGAGAACCGCCGCCAGGGCGGACGGGCGGTTCCGGACCATGACGCCGACGCGGGCGTCGGCGCCGAGGTCGAGCCGGACAAGACAGGCGCGGATCGAACGGATCGTCGCAGCCAGCTCTCCCCAGCTGTACCAGCGCTCCTGGAAATCGATCACGTCCGCCGACGGATCGATTTCCAAAACTCCGTTGAGCAGCTCGCTAAAGGCGGACATCGGCGTTGCTTCCCCTGACGGATGACGTTTTACCGTCACAATTCTTATCTTGTATAACTAGGTTATCCATCTCCGCCTAGTACCCAATATGCTGCTCGTGCGACCGCCGATCACATCTGGTCGAACGGCACATTCTTGTCGGCGCGCATCTCGCCGGGCATCCCCAGGACACGCTCCGAGATCTGGTTGCGGAGAACCTCGTCGGCACCACCCGCGACACGCAGCGCGGTCGACCAGATGTAATCATACTGGATACGACGGGTCAGATCGTCGCCGGGCGCCGGTGCGAGGCCCGCCGGACCTCGCATCTCCAGCGCGAGACCCGCCATGCGCTGGTAACGCGCGGTGTAGGCAAGCTTGACGATCGATGCCGAGGCTCCGGGATTTTCGCCGCGCGACACCATGGTACGCAGCCGGGCCTGGAAATATCGCTCCGCCAGCTCCGCCGCATAGGCCTCCGCCAGGGCAAGACGCGTAGCCGGGCTGTCGAGTGCCGTCCCCTGCCCGCGGGGCGTCTCGCGCGCATATTGGATCAGTTCGGCCACGCTTCCGCCATGTCCGTCGCCGCCTTGGTTGAGCCGCTCGCCCATGAGCACGGTCATGGCGCATGCCCAGCCTTCGCCCACCGCTCCGATCCGGCAGGAGTCGGGTATCCGCACATCGGCGAAGAATGTCTCGTTAAAGTCCGAAAGGCCGGAGATCTGGCGAATCGGCCGAACGTCGATGCCGGGCGTCTTCATGTCGACGACGAAGAATGTGAGGCCCTTGTGCTTGGGCAGCGATGGGTCGGTTCTGGCGATCAGGATGCCCCAGTCGGCATGATGCGCCCAGCTCGACCAGACCTTCTGGCCATTGATGATCCAGTCATCGCCGTCGCGAATCGCTCGGGTCCGCAGGGCCGCGAGGTCGGATCCGGCCGACGGCTCGGAGAAAAGCTGGCACCAAGTGATGTCGCCGCTTAGTGTCGGCGCGAGGAATTTCGCCCGCTGCGCATCGTCGCCATGCTTGCCGATGACCGGCATCGCCATTCCGAGTCCGATGCCGACATAGGGGCCGGTGGGCAGGTGGTAGCGCCCCTCCTCCTCGCCGAAGACTACGGCTTCCGCCATGGTGCCGCCGCGCCCGCCCAGGGCCTCGGCGATCAGGATGCCGGCATAACCCGCCTCCGCCTTGCACCTCTGCCACGCCTTGCCGAGGGCCACTTCCTCCGCATCCGGC
>FTCZ01002323.1_pt1 | contig 14325 bp, 10 predicted proteins | sample 1658871 | NCBI WGS metagenome assembly FTCZ01 (sample SAMEA3914864, study PRJEB12502) | metagenome | biome: forest; material: soil | place: USA | collected 2012-03-12 | depth 0.3 m
CCGCTACATCCGTTCTGGTGACATTGTCCGGTGCGGCGATGGCCGCCTCCGATCCGGAGATGCTGCGGCAGATGCGCGACATGGCGCGGAAGATCGAGTCCCTGCAGAACGAGATGGTGCAGCTGAAGACGCAGAACAGCCAGCTTCAGTCCCAGCAGACGGAGATCCAGGCCAAGCAGGCGGCCGCGCCGGCGGCCACGGACAATTTCGTCACCAAGGGGGATCTGCCCAATTCCTTCAAGATCCCGGGCACCGATACGTCGGTCAAGATCGGCGGCTATGCCAAGCTCGACGTCATGAAGGACATCAAGGGCAAGCTCGGCGGCAACGCATCGGTGACGGCGCTGGTGCCGCTGGAAGGGTCGGCCGCCTCCAAGCGTAGCGGCCAGTTCTCGGTGACGGCCCGGCAATCGCGGGTCAATATCCAGACGCAGACCCCGACCGGGTGGGGCAACCTCAACACCTATGTCGAGGGGGATTTCTGGGGCGTGGGCGGCAGCGAGACCGTCACCAACTCGGCCTCCTTCCGCCTGCGTCATGCCTATGGCGAGCTTGGGCCGGTCCTGGCCGGCCAGACCTGGACGACCTTCTACGATCCGCTGGCGGCGCCCGAAACCCTGGATTTCGGCGGGCCGGTCGGGCTCCCGCAGGGGATCCGCCAGGGACAGCTCCGCTACACCACGCCGCTGGCCGGCGGGACCCTGGCCGTCGCCATCGAAAATCCGGAAGGCGACTTCTTCCAGTCGCAGCACGACGCCTTCGTTGCCGGGACCTCCGTCGATCCCACCATCCACATCGACAAATGGCCGGACGTCGTGGCGCGCTACACCATCGCCGGGTCCTGGGGCCGCCTGTCCGCTTCGGCCCTGCTGCGCTACCTGAGCTTCGACAACCGTGGTTCGGCCGCGGTCAACGGCATCGTCGGGCAGGATTCCACCTTTGCCGGCGGCGTCGGCGTCATGGGGCGGCTGAACACGTTCGGCAAGGATTCGATCATCTATTCCGCCGCCGCCGGCCCCGGCATGGGGCGCTACATCCTGGGTCTCGGCCTGGGTGGCGACGCCGGCTATGTCAACACGCGCGGCGAGTTGAAGACGCAGGTGACCTGGGGGGCGGCGCTCGGCTACCAGCATTATTGGACCGACGCCATCCGGTCGACGCTGGTGGCCGGCCGGAACCAGGTCGACAATCCGTCGGCCAGCTCGGGCGGCGCCGGGGTCACCGGCCTGACCGACTATACGGACACGGTGCACGCCAACCTGATCTGGAGCCCGGTCCCACGCGCCAATGTCGGTGTCGAGTATATCTTTGCCGACCGCAAGATAAACACGGCAAGCACTGCCGCCCTGTCCAACAAGGGCAACGCCAGCCGCCTGCAATTCAGCGCCCAATACGCCTTCTGAATCCGGCATGCGTCCGGGTTGATCGAACCTGGCCCCCTTGTCTTTCTTCTGGCGGAAGCAAACTATCCGGAGATGCGCGGCATCTCCGGTTTTTTTTGTTCCCGGACGGGCAAGGCGCCGTTGGGGTTCCCGTTCCGCCGATTCCGGCCGATCGGGGATGATTTGAATCGTAAGCTGATGTACAGTAAGGGCCGTGATCACACATGCTGCGGTTTTACCGCGTTGGGAAGAGAAGGGTATGGCAACCTTGGACTGGGATCTGCGGCTTGGGTATCTCATCCATGACGTTTCGCGGCTGCGGCGGACGCTCTTCGACAAGTGGTTGAGCCCGCTCGGCATCACGCGCTCGCAATGGTGGGTGCTGGCGTTCCTGTCGCGCAACGACGGAATGCCGCAGACCGAACTGGCCCTCGAACTCGATGTCGGCAAGGTCGCCCTCGGCGCCCTCGTCGACCGGCTGGAGGAGGGTGGGTTCGTGCAGCGCACGCTCGATCCCAACGACCGGCGCGTGAAACGCGTCGTGCTGACGCAGCAGAGCAAGCAGTTGATCGAGACCCTGCGCGAAAAGAGCAGCCAGTTCAACCAGTGCATCCTGTCGGGGATTCCGCGCGAGCATCTGGAAGTGACGACCGAGACCCTCCGCGTCATGAAGCACAATCTGATCGAAGGCACGAAGCAGTTCTCGCCGGAGGATGCCGAGCCAGCCGAACCGCCGGCGAAACCGGCGCGCAAAAAGGCCGGCAAGGCGGCGCGCGAGACGCGCGTGCGCGCGGCGCTGGGAGACTGAGAGCGAGGGGCCTTCCCGTCCTGGGCTCGCCATGCCCACGGAATGGGTCGGTAGCATAAATTACGCTAGCGTATGGTTTGCCTGATAAGCTATTTTGCTCCGACTCCCATCGGCTTCCGGAGCATCCGACATGGTCGATCAGGCACCAGAAATCATTGAGCATTCCGTGGGCAAGCGCCCTTTCGATCCGGCGGATCACGGCTGGGACCGCGATTCCGGCGATCGCTTCGTCGGCCAGATCGGTCCGATCTGGCGGCGGATGACGGACAGCCGCGAGGAATTCGGTTTCGTCGCGGAGGAAAAGCACCTCAATCGCAACGGCAACGTCCATGGCGGCATGCTGGTGGCGCTGTTCGACCATGCGCTGGGCCAGGCCTGCTACCGGCTGGTCGGCGCGGATGCCGCGCTTGCGACCATCCAGATCAACACCCAGTTCATGCGGCTGGCCAATCCGGGCGATTTCGTCACCGCGAGCGCCGAAATCCTGCGCCAGACGCGCTCGCTCCTGTTCATTCGCGGTGAATGCCGGGTCGACCGGGAAGCGATCCTCGCCGGCGACGCCATGGTCAAGCGCACCGGCCAAGCGCATGCGGCAGCCGGGGCTTGACCAAATTAGTGCGCTAGTGTACTAATTCCCGGACGGGCGGGGCCTGCCGGGATTCGCTAGGGCGACGGTGCAGCCGCAACGGCGGAATCCGGGACGAATCCAGGGTGAATCCAGGGCCGCGGCAGTGCCTCCCGTGAAAAAACGAAGCAAAGGATTGAGGCATGCAGACGCGTCCCGACGCCGTACTTGAGCTTCCCCGTCCGGCTTGGTGGACCGATGACGTCGCGCTGCTTCGCGAGGTGACGGAACGGTTCAGCGAGGCCGAGATCGTCCCGCACTACGCCCGTTACGAGGCGCAGGGGAAGGTCGACCGCGTCCTGTGGGACAAGGCCGGAGCGGCGGGGCTTCTGTGCGCGCAGATTCCCGAGGCCTACGGCGGCCCCGGCGGCAGTTATGCGCATGATGCGGCCATCGCGGAGGCGCTCGGGAATACCGGTGTGGACGGGTTCGGCCTGCCGCTGCACAACGTCATCGCCGCGCCGTACATCCTGCATTGCGGTACGGAGGAACAGAAGCGGCGCTGGCTGCCGCGCATGGCGACCGGCGAGCTGGTCGGCGCCATCGCGATGACGGAGCCCTGCGCGGGTTCCGACCTCCAGGGGGTGCGGACCACCGCGCGGAGGGATGGCAACCATTACGTGATCTCCGGTTCGAAGACCTTCATCACCAACGGCCAGCACGCGAACCTGATCGTCGTCGTCACCAAGACGGATCCGGCGGCCGGCGCCAAGGGCACCTCCCTGCTGGTCGTCGAGACCGACGAGGTCGAGGGGTTCGAGCGCGGCCGCAACCTCGACAAGATCGGCGTTCACGCGAACGACACTTCGGAGCTGTTCTTCAACGACGTGCGTGTCCCGACCGCGAACCTGCTGGGCCTGGAGGAGGGGCAGGGCTTCTACCAGTTGATGGGGCAACTGCCGCAGGAACGGCTGCTGATCGCGAACCAGGCCATGGCGATGATCGAACGGGCGCTGGCCGCCACCATCGATTACGTCAAGGAGCGTACGGTCTTCGGCCGCCCCGTGCTCGACTACCAGAACACCCAGTTCAAGCTGGCGGAACTGAAATCCGAAGCGACGATGATGAAGGTCTTCGTCAATCACTGCGTCGGCGAACATCTGGCGGGGCGCCTCACTCCGACCACGGCCTCGATGGTCAAGTATCTCTCGACCGACCTGCAGTTCAAGATCGCCGACGAATGCCTGCAGCTTCATGGCGGCTACGGCTATATGAACGAATACCCGATCGCCCGGATGTTCCGTGATTCCCGGGTGCAGCGGATCTATGGCGGCACCAACGAGATCATGAAGGTGCTGATCGCGCGCAGCCTGTGAGGACCGGTCCGGCCGGGCGCCGGATCGATCCCCCGGGGCACCGGGGTGCCCGGGGGTCGGCCTTGCCGCGCCCCTCGCCCGCCGGACGGTGGCTGTGCATGGAAACGCCCACAAAACGGCCACAAGGGGAAAGCGGCCCGGCTTCCGCCCGTTTCCGTCCTGCGGCGACGGTTCCAAGGTCCGCTTCAAGGGAGGAAACATGAACAGCACGGGCTTGCAGCAGGATCCTGGGGTCGCCGGTCGTTTCGTTCCCGGAGCGGCGGGCAGGGGGTTCGGCATCGGCCGGAAACTTCTGCTGTCGGTGGGGGCGATTTCCGCCATCGCGGTGCTCGGGGCGGGGATCGGCTGGCTGTCCTACGATACGATCGATCAAAGATTGTGGGAGGTCACCGGGCAGAGCATGCCCAGCCTGTCCGCGGCGCAGGGCCTTGCCGTGGAAAGCGCCCGCGTCGTGGCGATGGCGCCGTCGCTCGCCGCCGCCGCGACCGCGGCCGACCGCATCGCGCTGAACGAGGAACTGCTGCGCAAGCAGCAGCGGCTCGACGGACTGGTCGCCGAGGCGGGGCGCCTCGGCGCTCCGCCGGCGGTGCTGGACAGCATCAGGGCGGAAGCCGGCGTCATGTTCGGCAACCTCGCGCGTCTCGACGGGTCGGTGCAGGCGCGGATCGGCGCGATGGAGCGGGGCGCCGGCGTCCTTGCCGCCGTGAACGAGACGCACCGCAACCTGTTGGCCGCGATCGCGCCGCTGGTCGAGCAGAAATCGGCGCTGCTGGAGAAATCGGCCATCGAGCTCAAGACGGTCATCGCGACGACCGCCGACCATCTGCGCGACGATACCAGCGTCAAGCTGGCGGCCGCCTTCGAGACCCACATGGCCATCCGGACCATGGCCGACGCCGTCCGCGGGCTGGTGCCGGAAACCGACCGCAACCTGGTCAGCACCCGGATGTCCGATTTCATCGCCGAGGCCGGCAAGGCGACGGCCAGCGCCCGGACGCTCGACGATCCGGAGAATTGGCCGGGCTTTCCGGATCAGGTCGACCGCTTCGCGGCGTTCGCCGGACCATCGACCAACCTGTTCGACTGGAAGACCCGCATCCTGTCCCCTGCCACCCCGGCGGACATGCGCGCCGCCCTGTCGGGCCAGCTTGCGACGACGGTCGGCCAGGCGACGGACAGCGAAGCTGTCCTGCTCGACACCCTGCAGAGAATCCTGATCCAGACGCGGGCGGCGTTCAGCATCGAAACCCTGAACCTGAAGATGAACGCCGCCGACAAGTTGACGGAGGTGGAGCAGGATCTCACCGCCCTGCGCACGCTCCTGGAGCTTGCGGCCTACGGCAACCTGCTGGCGGGGCAACTCAACCAGGCCGGCACGGCGCCGACGCTGGCCGCGGTGGCGGAGCTTGAGACGGCCTATGGCGTCGCCGCCGAAGCCTACCGCAAGCGTCTGGCGCCGATCGTCGGCGCGAACGCCGCGCTGGCGGAACGCAGCCAGGCCCTGCTGGGCCACGGTGCCGGCGCGGATGGGATCTTCGCGATCCAGGGCATCCAGTTGCAGGCGGTCAACGATGGGCACGCGCTGCTCGCCGCCAGCGGGCAATCGGCCGAACGGCTGAGCGAGGCGGCGGCGACCCTGGTCCGGCTGGCCGACGGGCATGCGTCCCGGGCCGCGGCCGAGGCCCGGGACGCCGTCCGGCAAGGCCGGATCTGGCTGACCGCGCTGGCCGTCGTCAGCATCGTTGCTTCGACCCTGATCGTCTGGCTGATCGTCGGCCGGCACATCGTGGCCCGCCTGACGGCGTTGGCCGAGGCGATGCGCGCGGTGGCGGGCGGTCGTCTCGACCATGCGATCCGCACCGCGGGGAATGACGAGATCGCCGAGATGGCGCAGGCCCTGACGGTCTTCCGCGACACCGCGCGGGAGGTCGAGGCGGCCAACGCACGGGCCGAGATGGAGCGGTCCCGCGCGGCCGAGGAACGCCGCGCCATGACGCTGGGGCTGGCCAACCAGTTGGAGCGCAGCATCAAGACGGTGGTCGGCATCCTGTCGTCGCGGGCGGACGAGATGCACGCCATGGCCGGCGAAATGACCGAATCGGCCGAACGGAACCGGACCGAGGCGTCGGAGGCGGCGGTCACCGCCGACCAGACGCGCAGCAACGTGGAAACCATCTCCGCCGCCGCCCATCAGCTTTCGGCCGCGATCGCCGAGATCGGGCGGCGGGTGGATGAATCGGCGCGTTTCGCCGGCGAGGCCGCGAGCGAGGCCAAGCACACCGACCTCACCGTCCAGACGCTGCAAAGTGCCGCCACGGAAATCGGCAAGGTGGTCGAGCTGATCAGCGCCATCGCCAGCCAGACCAACCTCCTGGCCCTGAACGCGACCATCGAGGCGGCGCGCGCCGGCGAGGCCGGCAAGGGTTTCGCCGTCGTCGCCAGCGAGGTGAAGAATCTGGCGAGCCAGACGGCCAAGGCCACCGAACAGATCGCCCAGCAGATCCAGGCGATCCAGAGCGTGACGACCGAAGCGGCCAGCGCCATCCGCCGCATCGTCGGCAGCGTCGCCACCATCAACGACATCTCCGCCGGCATCGCCGCCGCCGTGGAGGAGCAGGAAACGGGCACGCGCGAGATCGCCCGCAACGTCGAGCAGGCCGCGCTGGGCACCAACGTGCTTTTCCACACGCTGGAGACGGTGTCCACCGCCGCCAGCCGGACGGGGACGGTGGCCACGCGGGTGCTGGGCGCCTCGGCGGAGCTGTCGCAGCAGGCGGAGACGATGCGCCACGACATCGACAGCGTCCTCCAGCAAATCCGCGCGGCCTGACCGGCTGTACCGTGCCGTGCCGTGCCGCGGCGGGGCAGGGGACCGCCACGGCGCCTCGGTAAAGAGCCATATTGCGTATTGTACGCTACTGTATTATTGTTGATGCCATCATCTTCACCATAGCCTTTTCTTTTCCCCTTTTTCCATCAAGGAGTTCCGTTATGACCGAAGTGCCGACACGCAAGCCCCTTCCGCTCGCGGAATGCAGCGTGCTGATTACCGGCGGCACGTCGGGGGTCGGGTTGGCCACCGCCATCCAGTTCGCGGAGGCCGGGGTTCCGCGGATCGGGATCAACGGCCGCGACGCCGAACGCGGTGCGAAGGCACGCGCCGCGGTGCTCGCCCGTGTCCCGACGGCGCGGGTCGAGTTCTTCGCCGGGGATTGCAACGATGCCGCCCAGGCCACCACCGTCTGCGAGGCGGCGCGGGAAAGCTTCGGCCGCATCGACGTGCTGGTGAACTCGACCGTCGGCCCCTATGGCCCGACGCTGTTCCACGACATCCCGCTGGACGAGATCGCGCCGATGGTGACCAAGCAGATGCTGGCGCCGCTGCTGACCAGCCGGCTGGTGGTGCCGTGGATGCGCGCGCAGGGCGGCGGGGCGATTGTCAACATCGCGTCCGACGCCGGCAAGGTCGCGACGCCGGGCGAATCCGTGCTGGGCGCCGCCATGGCGGGCATCATCATGTTCACGCGCACGCTGGCGATCGAAGGCAAGCGCGACGGCATCCGGGTCAATGTGATCACCCCGTCGATCATCGAGGGGACGCTGACCTACGGCAAGGTGATGAACGACGCCTTCTCCGGAAAGCTGTTCGGCAAGGCGATCAAGATGGCCCAGCTCGGCGTCGTCCAGCCGGACGACCTGGCGGCGTTGATCGTCTTCCTCGCCGGCCCGCAGGCCGCCAAGCTGACCGGGCAGGCGATCAGCCTCAACGGCGGCATCTCCGCCGCCTGAGGCCGCGACGTAGCGTTCTTAACCCTCTCCCTGGGGGGAGAGGGTTAAGTCAGCGCCTATGCGCGAAAGCCAAGGTTCGCGGACGCGAACCGCCCGGCGTTTGAGGGTCAGAAAGTGCCGACCGCAGGTCGGAGCTTTCTGAACTTGGTAGGACAGGCCATCGTTTGGAAAGGACCGCCCCATGAGGCGACGGGAAGACAGGCGACTGGAGGGCCGGCGGGCCATCATCACGGGCGCCGGCTCGGGGATCGGCCGGGCGAGCGCGCTGCGCTTCGCCGCCGAGGGCGCCCAGGTCCTCGCGGTCGGACGCACGCAGGACACGCTTGCGGAGACGGTGGCGCTCGTCCGCGCCGCCGACGGCATCGCCGAGCTTTTCGTCGCCGACGCGACTAGGGAGAGCGACGTCGCGGCGGCCGTGGCCTTCTGCATCGAACGGCTGGGCGGGCTGGAGATCTTCTTCGCCAACGCCGGCAACACCGACCGCACGGTGCCGCTGTTCGAGCAGACGGTGGAGGCCTGGGAAACCCAGTTCCGCGACAACGTCATCAGCGCCTTCCTCGCGGTCAAGCATGCGGGCCGGCATATGGTGGCGCAGGGCGGCGGGGCGATCGTCCTGAACTCCTCCACCGGATCGCTGCGCGCCAACGGCGGCACGCTCGCCTACGGGGCGGCGAAGGCGGGGGTGAACAGCCTGACGATGGGGGCGGCCGCGGCCTTCGCTGGCACCAACGTGCGGGTGAACGCGGTGCTTCCCGGCCTGACCGAGACCGGGCTGACCCGTTCCACCTTCGACTACGCCCGTGCGAAGGGGTCGGAAGCCAAGCTGGGGTCGCTGACGTTGCTGAAGCGCCCCGGCCGCGTCGAGGAGATCGCGGCGGTTGCGGCCTTCCTGGCCAGCGACGACGCGGCCTATGTCGACGGCCAGTTGATCGCCGCCGACGGCGGCATCAGCAGCACGCATCCCTACGGACGCTTCGTCCTTTAGCGCCGGCGCGGCGACCGGCCGTGCGGCATGTCAATCGGGGCAGGACAGATGGATTTCGAACTACCGTCGTCGATCCGCGCGAAGCTCGCCGAACTCGACGCCTTCATCGAGACGGACATCAAGCCGCTCGAACGCGAAAACATGCAGTTCTTCGATCACCGGCGCGAGCATGCCCGCACCGATTGGGAGCGGGACGGCATCCCGCGCGAGGAATGGAACGACCTGATCGCGGAGATGGAACGCCGGGCCGACCGGGCCGGGCATCTGCGCTACGGCCTTCCGGTGGAATGCGGCGGCCAGGCGGCCTCCAACCTCGCGATCGCGGCGATCCGCGAGCATCTCGCCGCCAAGGGGCTGGGGCTGCACAACGACCTCCAGGACGAATCCTCGATCGTCGGCAACTACCCGATCGTTCCCATCCTCGCCGCCTACGGGACGCCGGAGCAGAAGGAATACATCGAGGGGATCATCACGCGCCGGAGCCACCTGGCCTTCGCGCTGACCGAACCGGACCACGGCAGCGACGCGACCTGGCTGGAGACCACCGCCCGGCGCGAGGGCGACGACTGGATCATCAACGGGGTCAAGCGCTTCAACAGCCAAGTCTACCGCGCGAAGGCCAACCTGGTCTTCGCGCGCACCTCGGGGCAGGCGGGGGACGCGCGGGGCATCACCGCCTTCATCGTGCCGATGGCGACGCCGGGGGTGAAGATCCTGTTCAACCACTGGACCTTCAACATGCCGAGCGACCATCCGGAGGTCGGGCTTGAGAATGTGCGGGTGCCGGACCGGGCGATCCTCCACCGCGAGGGGGAAGGGCTGATGGTGGCGCAGCGCTTCGTCCACGAGAACCGCATCCGGCAGGCGGCGGCGAGCGTCGGGGCGGCGCGCTACTGCATCGCGCAGGCGGCGCAATACGCCAAGGCGCGCAAGGTCTTCGGCGAGCCGCTGGCGGCGAAGCAGGGCATCCAGTTCCCGCTGGTCGAACTGCATGCGGAATGCGAGATGCTGCGCCATTTCCTGTTCCGGACGGCGTGGCAGATGGACCGTCGCGACCCGATCGAGATCAGCGACCAGGTGGCGATCTGCAATTTCCGCGCGAACCGGCTGGCCTGCGAGGCGGCGGACCGGGCGATGCAGATCCATGGCGGGATGGGCTACACCCGGGCCCTGCCGTTCGAGCATATCTACCGCCACCATCGCCGCTACCGCATCACCGAGGGGTCGGAGGAAATCCAGCTCCGCCGTGTCGCCCAATATCTCTTCGGCTTCGGTCAGAAGGGCCAGGCGTGATGCAGGGCGCGATCCCCCCGTCCGGGGTCTCTTCCGGCCCCCTGTTCGGCCCGCTGTCCAGCCGGGCGGCGGAACTGGGCGGGGCGGCGGCGGCCGACCGGCTGGACAGCGTCCTGCGCCGGCGGTTCCCGGAGATCCGGGGGGCGATCGCGATCGCGCGGACCGCGGGCGGGATGTCGAACCCGACCTTCTTCCTGGAGGCCGGGGACTGGTCCGTCGTGCTGCGCAAGCAGCCGGGCTCCGCCCTGGTGAAGTCCGCGCACGCCATCGACCGCGAGTTCCGGGTAATGAGCGCGCTGCACGGCTCCGCCGTGCCGGTGCCGCGCCCGATCCTCTACCACGCGGAGGCCGATGTCCTCGACACGCCCTTCTACCTGATGGAACGGCTGGCGGGCCGGGTGTTCGACGCCTATGCCCTGCCGGGGCTGGCGCCGGAAGAGCGCGGCGCCTGCTTCCGGTCCATGGCGGGCGTGATGGCGGCGATGCACCGCTTCGACTGGCGGTCGGCCGGGCTGTCCGACTACGGCCGGCCCGGCAATTATTTCGCCCGCCAGTTGAAGCGGTGGTCGGAGCTGTGGGGGCAGTACCGGGACGGCGGCAATCCCGATGTCGACCGGCTGATGGACTGGCTGTCCGCCCGCATTCCGGACAGCGAGGCCCTGACGCTCTGCCATGGCGATTTCCGCATCGCCAACCTGATGTTCCATCCGACGGAGCCGCGGGTCGTCGGCGTGCTGGACTGGGAATTGTCGACGCTCGGCCATCCACTGGTCGACGTCGGCTTCAACACCCAGGCCTGGCTGCTGGCGCCCGACGAGAATGGCGGCCTCCGCGGCCTCGACCTCGCCGCCCTCGGCATCCCGTCGGAGGAGGCCTATCTTGAGGAGTATTACCGCGCCTGCGGCCTGCCGGAACGGCTGACCACCTTCCACAAGGCTTTCGCGATGTTCCGCGCCGCCGTCGGCAGTGCCGGGATCGCTGCGCGGGGCCGGCGGGGCAACGCGGTCAACGACGGCGCCGCCGAGGTCGGCAGCCGGCTGTCGCTGGCCTACGCGCGCTGCGGCGTGGCGCTGATCGAACCGGACGCATGAAACCGGCCGGACGCATGAAACCGGAATGGGTAAACCCCGGACCGCCAGACCGCACCCGACCGATGCCGGCGTTCGACGCCGGTGCGTGCCGGGATCCGTCAACGGAGGCCGCCTTGGGATCGGGCGGCGTATCAGGGAGCCAGCGATGTCCTATCAATCCGTCTTCAAGCCCGACCTGTTCGCGGGCCAGACCGTCATCGTCACCGGCGGCGGCAGCGGGATCGGGCGTTGCACGGCGCATGAGCTTGCGGCGCTCGGCGCCAACGTCGTGATCGTCGGCCGCAACCCGGAGAAGCTCGCGTCTGTCGCGGCCGAGATCCGCGAGGATGGCGGCGAGGTGACGACCCAGGTCTGCGACATCCGCGAGGAGGCCATGGTGATCGGCACCATCGAGGCCGTGCTGGCGAAATACGGCCGCATCGACGGCCTCGTCAACAACGCCGGCGGCCAGTACCGCACCGCGATGCACACCATCACCACCAAGGGGTTCGAGGCGGTGGTGCGCAACAACCTGGTCGGCGGCTTCATCTTCATGCGCGAGGCCTACAATCGCTGGATGAATGCCAACGGCGGCGCCATCGTCAACATCATCGCCGACATCTGGAACGGCTGGCCGGAATTCGCCCATTCCGGCGCGGCGCGCGGCGGCATGCTCACCTTGACCGAGACCGCGGCCTGCGAATGGTCGGCCGCCGGCGTGCGGGTGAACGCGGTGGCGCCCGGCGGCATCGCGTCCAGCGGCTTCGACACCTACACGCCGGAAATGCGCAAGCGCCTGTTCGATTTCACCAACAAGGTCCCGCTGCAGCGCTTCGGCACCGAGGCGGAGGTTTCGGCCGCGATCGTCTTTCTGCTCGGCCCGGCCGCCGCCTACATCACCGGAAGCTGCATCCGGGTCGACGGCGGCACGCCGAACGCGCGGACGACCTGGAATTTGCAGGAACACAGCAACAGCCGTCCGTTCGAAGGCTTCCATCGCGCGACCCTGCCGGAGGTTCTCGTCAAGGGGGAATGACGGTATTCGGCCCGATTGCCTGTAACCTGCGGAACAACGGGCTGTCCGGTCGGCATTCCGGCAGGCCTGACATGGGGGGAGGATCATATGGCAGAGGCTCGTACACTGACGCTTTCGCATTGGGTCGCCGATACGTCGCAGGAACTGCTGGACACGACGCTTGGCGACCTGATGCGCCGGAACGCGGCGGAGGTCCCCGACCGGGTCGCGCTGGTGGAAGGCGTGGCCGATCCGGCCAAGCGGCGGCGCTGGACTTACCGGCAGCTCGTCGCGGTGGCCGAACAGGCCGCGCGCGGCCTGCTCAACCATTTCAAGCCAGGCGAGCGCGTCGCCATCCTGGCGCCCGACACGCCGGAATGGGTGATCCTCCAGCATGGCGCCAGCTTCGCCGGCCTGATCCTGGTGCCGGTCAATCCGGCCTATACCGCCCGCGAGCTGGAGTTCGTCCTGAAGAGCTGCGAGGCCGCCGGCATCGTCTTCGCCGAATCGTCCCGCGGCAAGAACCTGCGGACCCTGGTCGAGGAGGTGAAACCGCGCCTGCCGCATCTGCGCGTGACGCTCGCGATGGCCGAATTCGACGCGCTGCTCGCGTCTGCCGATCCCGGCCGCGCGCTGCCGGCCGTCACGCCCGCCGACACCATCCAGATCCAGTACACCTCCGGCACGACGGGTTTCCCTAAGGGGGCCTGCCTGCACCACCGCGGCGTGATCAACGCTGCCCGCTACATCGCGCTGCGCGCCGAATGCCGGGACGGCGGCGTCTGGGTCAACGCCATGCCGATGTTCCACATCGCCGGTGCGATCGTGAAGGAGCTGGGCACCTTCGCCCTGCGGGGCACCTTCGTGCTGATGCAGGGGTTCGATCCCGGGCTGATGCTGGAGCTGATCGAGGCGGAACGGTGCGAGACGACGCTGATCGTCCCGACGATGATCCTGGCGCTGATGGACCACCCGGACCTTCCCAGGCGGGACGTCTCCAGCCTGCGCATGATCCAGTCGGGGGCGGCCACCGTTCCGGCCGCCCTGGTGCGGCGGGCGCAGGCGACCTTCGGCTGCCAGCTCACCATCATGTTCGGCCAGACCGAGAGCAACGGCCCGTTCATCATCACGTCGCCGGCGGACACGATCGAGGACCAGACGGAAACCATCGGGCGGCCCGTGGCGCATGTCGAGGTGAAGATCGTCGATCCCGTCACCGAAGAGGTGATGCCGGTCGGCACCGTCGGGGAAATCTGGGCGCGCGGCTACCAGACGATGTCCGGCTATTACGGCCAGCCCGAGGCGACCCGGGCGGCGCTGCGGCCCGACGGCTGGCTGCGCACCGGCGACCTCGCGATGATGGACAGCCGCGGCTATCTCCGGATCACCGGCCGGCTGAAGGAAATGATCATTCGCGGCGGCATGAACCTCTACCCGCGGGAGATCGAGGACGTCCTGTTCGTCCATCCCGAAGTGTCGCAGATCGCCGTGATCGGTCTCCCGGACGAGAAGTGGGGCGAGATCGTCGCCGCGGTGGTGCTGCCGAAGAGCCCGGATGCGCCGCCCTCGATCGACGAGCTCTACCGCTATTGCCGCGCCAACCTGTCGCCGCAGAAGACGCCGGAACGCTGGTTCATCGTTCCCCAATATCCGCTGACCCCGACCGGCAAGATCCAGAAGAACGTCCTGCAGGACTGGATCAGGGAGGGCCGGATCGCGGCCGAGAACTGGAGCCGGCCGGTCAGCAGCGCCAGCGCCGTCTGACCTTCGCAATGCCGCTGCCGGAAGGGGGGACAGCATGACGTTGCCGTCATCGGAAAGACCGGTCGCCCTGGTGACCGGGGCGGGCGGCGGGCTTGGCGGCGCCATCGCCCGCGCGCTGGCCGGCAAGGGGTTCGACCTTGTCCTGAATGACCTGACCGAGAGCCCGGGGCTGGGCGCTCTCTGCGCGGAGATCGGGCGTTCCGGCGCGAACGCGCGGCCGGTGGCGCAGGACATCGCCAAGGTGGAGGAACTCGACGCCTCGTCGAACGGGTCCACGC
>FTCZ01000802.1_pt1 | contig 14229 bp, 11 predicted proteins | sample 1658871 | NCBI WGS metagenome assembly FTCZ01 (sample SAMEA3914864, study PRJEB12502) | metagenome | biome: forest; material: soil | place: USA | collected 2012-03-12 | depth 0.3 m
GAACTCGACCTGCCAGATGGTGCTCGAGGAAGCCGTGGGCACTCTCGTGGGCGAGCCCAACAAGGGCCTCAACGCGATGTTCGTGATGATGAACGCGGCGCGGCTCGGCGTCGGCCTGCAGGGGCTCGGCATCGCCGAGGTCGCCTACCAGAACGCCGTCGCCTACGCGAAGGATCGCCGCCAGGGCCGCGCGCTCACCGGAGCGGCCGAGCCCGACAAGCCTGCCGACACGCTGTTCGTGCATCCCGACGTGCGCCGCATGCTGATGGAAGCCCGCGCCTTCACTGAGGGCGCCCGCGCGCTGGCGCTGTGGGGCGCGCTGCAGGTCGATCTCGCCCACAAGGCGCCGGACGAGACGACCCGCGCGGCGGCCGACGACCTGATCTCGCTCGTGACCCCGGTGATCAAGGGCTACATGACCGATCTCGGCTACGAGATCGCCACCAAATCCCAGCAGGTGTTCGGCGGCCACGGCTACATCCGCGAATATGGCGTGGAGCAGTATGTCCGCGATGCCCGTATTGCGATGATCTACGAGGGCACCAACGGCGTGCAGGCGATGGACCTCGTCGGCCGCAAGCTGCCACGCCACGGCGGCAAGGCGGCGATGGCGTTGTTCGGCCTGATCTCCGCCGATGTCGCAGAGGCCAAGTCCGGCCCGCAGGCCGAACTCGCCGGCCATCTGGAAAAGGCGGTGGGCCATCTTCAGGCGGGCGCGATGTGGCTGATGCAGAACGGCATGAAGGACCCGAACAATGCGGGCGCCGCGGCCTATCCGCTGATGACGCTGATGGGGATCGTCTCGCTCGGCTGGATGTGGCTCAAGATGGCGCGCGCGGCGCAGGCGGCGCTGGATGCGGGCGAGGGCGACAAGAGCTTCCTCGAAGCCAAGCTGATCACCGCCCGCTTCTTTGCCGAGCGCATTCTGCCCGACGCCGGCGCGCTCCGTCGCAAGATCGAGGGCGGCGCCGGGGCGATCATGGCGTTGCCGGTCGAGGCGTTCTGATCCGGAAGGGGCGCTGGCCGGATTGGCCGGCGCCTCGACGGCAAAGTTGACAAAGTTGACACCAAAACGCTTCGAAATCGTAGCGGGTTTTGTGCATAAGAATTTGTGATTGCATGATAATTACGCGAGCGGCTGCAGGCAAGGCAGATCGGGTGAATCGACGCTGGGAAAGAGCGGCGACAGAAATCGCGACGGCGACCCTGACAGGCGAAATCCTACATTGGAATGGGCGGATTGTTCCTCCCCATTCCAAGCCGTTCGGGTTAGCGTCTGCGAAGCGTGGCTGAGCGACAAGGCAAAACGACTGACACCCGGAACATCGACGGCGGATCTATCGTTCTGTTTCTTGTCGGCCAGCTTCCAGAAAGAAATCACCACTACCAAGGACAGCAGATGGATCAGCTGCAGAGGTTCGAGGCCTCCCAATCGGACGCGGGGCGCTATCGGATGCTGGTTGAATCCATCACCGACTACGCGATCTATATGCTCGATCGAGACGGGCACGTGACCAACTGGAACGCGGGTGCCCAGCGCTTCAAAGGCTATACTCCGGCCGAAATCATCGGCGAGCATTTCTCTCGATTCTATACCGAGGAAGATCGCGCTGCGGGCCTGCCGCAGCGGGTGCTCAATATCGCCGCCCGGGAGGGCAGTTTCGAAGGCGAAGGCTGGCGGGTTCGCAAGGATGGCAGCCGCTTCTGGGCCCATGTCGTGGTCGATCCGATCCACGATCCCTCGGGCGAGCTGATAGGCTACGCCAAGGTCACTCGCGATCTCACCGAAAGGATGGAGGCCCAGCGGGAGATCGAGCGAGCACGCGAGACCATGATCCAAGCCCAGAAAATGGAGTCGATCGGGCAGTTGACGGGTGGTGTCGCCCACGACTTCAACAATCTTTTGATGGCGGCCATGAGCAGCCTGACCCTGCTGCGCAAGCGGCTGACGGAGGATCCCCGGGGCTTGCGCCTTCTCGACAATGCCATGCAGGCGGCCGAGCGCGGCGCGGCGCTGACACAGCGGATGTTGGCTTTCGCCCGCCGTCAGGAATTGAACCCCGGCCGGCTCGATATTCCGGCCCTCGTTACCGGCATGACGGATCTGCTTGAGCGTTCGCTGGGGCCAACAGTCGAAATCGAAACGCGGTTTCCGCTGGGGCTTCGTCAGGCCACCGCCGATGCCAACCAGGTGGAAATGGCTCTGCTCAACCTGATGGTCAACGCGAGGGACGCGATGCGAGATGGCGGCGCCATCACCATCTCGGCGCGTGACCAGCTGGTGGTTGCAGGCGATCTCAGCGGGCTGAAGCCGGGGGCCTATGTCAGCCTCAGCGTCAAGGACTGCGGATCGGGGATGGACGCCGAGACGCTCGCGAGGGCGAGAGAGCCCTTCTTCACCACAAAGGGGGTTGGGAAAGGGACCGGCCTCGGCCTTTCGATGGTTCACGGCCTGGCCGAGCAATCGGGAGGATGCCTCCTGCTCGAGAGCAAGCTGGGAGAGGGGACCACTGCCGAAATCTGGCTACCCGCCGCGGAAGCCGAGGTGCGACGTTCGCACGGTCGAGATTCCTGGGCCGAGGAATCAATCCACGCGATCCGGACCTTGAAGGTGCTGGCCGTCGATGACGATGCGCTCGTGCTCATGAACACCGCGGCCCTGCTTGAGGACCTTGGACATACGGCGATAGAGGCTTATTCCGGTGAGGAGGCGCTGGAGATCTTCCGCCGTGAGCCCGACATCGATCTGGTTGTTACCGATCAGGCCATGCCGCGGATGACCGGCATGCAGCTTATCGACGTGATCCGGGCGGAGCGGCCGGACATGCCCGTGATCATCGCCACCGGTTATGGGGAGCTGCCGCTGGGCGCCGCTGCGAACGTGGCGCGGCTGGCCAAGCCGTTCAGGCAAAGGGATCTGGAGAGGAGCCTCGCAGCGTTATTCCCGGCTCTTGGCAAGGAGCATTGCTGAGGAGGCGCTCCCTCAGCCCGTCACCTTTGTCCGTTCGACCAGCGCGATCGCGGACGCCACCGCTTCCGCCACGCCGAGTGTGCTCGTGTCGAGCAACGCCGCGTCTTCGGCCTGGCGCAGCGGGGCGATGCCGCGGCCGGAATCGCGGGTATCGCGCGCGCGGATGTCCGACAGGACATGCTCATAAGCCACCGACAGGCCGAGGCCGGTCAGCTCCTCGAAGCGGCGGCGGGCGCGGATTTCGGGGGCGGCGGTGACGAACAGCTTGGCCTGCGCCTCGGGCGCGATCACCGTGCCGATGTCGCGGCCGTCGAGCACCGCGCCGCCCGGCTGGCGAGCGAATTCGCGCTGGATCTCGAGCAGCGCCGCGCGCACCGAGCGATGCGCCGAGACGATCGAGGCGGCGCGGCCGGCTGCCTCGCTCTTGAGGCCCGGATCGGAGAGCAGCGCCTCGTCAAGGGTGCAGGCGTGGAAGGCATCGTCCTCGTCGGCCGGGTCGCCGCCGGCGCGCAGCACTGCGATCCCGACCGCGCGATAGAGCAAGCCGGTGTCGAGATGGGGCAGGCAGTAATGACGCGCGAGCGCCTTGGCGATGGTGCCCTTGCCCGATGCTGCCGGACCGTCGACCGCGATGATCATGCCTGTACTCCATTGCGCTGTTCGGCGCCGAGCGCCTCCATCATGCTGATGAACTGGGGGAAGCTGGTGGCGATCGGCGCGCGATCGTCCACCGTCACGGGCTTGCGGCTGGCGAGCGATGCCACCGCGAAGCTCATCGCGATGCGATGATCGAGATGCGTGGCGACGGTGGCGCCGCCGGGCAGCGGATCGCCGCCCGTGCCGTCGATGACGAGGCCGTCCTCCACCTCCTGAACGGTGGCGCCGATCGCGCGCAGCCCATCGGCCATCACCGCGATGCGATCCGATTCCTTGACGCGCAGCTCGTCGAGCCCGCGCATCACCGAGCGTCCCTTGGCGAGGGCTGCGGCGACGAACAGGATGGGGAATTCGTCAACCATGCTCGGGACGATCGCGGGTGGGGTCTGGATGCCGCGCAGCGCCGAGGCTTTGACACGGATATCCGCCACCGGCTCGCCGCCGACGGTGCGCTCATTCTCGAAGACGATGTCGGCGCCCATCGCGCGCAGCATGATGTAGAGCCCGGCGCGCGTCGGGTTGAGGCCGACATTCTCGACCACGATCTCGGAGCCCGGCACGATCAGCCCCGCCACCACCGGGAAGGCCGCCGACGAGGGATCGCCGGGCACGATGATCTGCTGGGGCTGAAGCTCGGCCTCGCCGGTCAGGTGGATGGTGCGCGTGCCGTCGGACGCGGTCTCGACCATCAGATGCGCGCCGAAGCCGGCCAGCATGCGCTCGCTATGGTCGCGCGTGGGCACGGGCTCGATCACGCGCGTGGTGCCGGGCGCGTTGAGGCCCGCGAGCAGTATCGCCGACTTCACCTGCGCGGAGGCCACGGGCAGGCGGTATTCGATCGGCACCGCCGGCACGATCCCGCGCACCATCAGCGGCAGTCGGCCGCCGGGCGAGGAAGTGAACTCGGCGCCCATACGCGACAGGGGCTCGATCACGCGGCCCATCGGCCGCTTCGACAGCGAGGCGTCGCCGGTAAAGGTGGTGGTGATCGCGTGGCTTGCGACGAGGCCCATTAGCAGCCGCGTCGAGGTGCCCGAATTGCCCATGTCGAGCGCGGCCTCGGGCTGCAGCAGCCCGCCCACGCCGACGCCGTCGATGGTCCACACACCGTCCGCGCTGCGCTCGATCGTGGCGCCCATCGCGCGCATCGCGGCGGCGGTGGCGAGCACGTCCTCGCCCTCCAGCAGGCCTTCGACCCGGCTCGTCCCCACCGCCAGCGCAGACAGCATCAGCGAACGGTGCGAGATCGATTTGTCACCGGGAACGGTGACACGGCCGGCCAGCGCGCGAGGCGCCGACAGCTGCAGCGGCAGGGCGGGGGAGTGGCTCATCGGCGGGGCTTTTGACAGCGGCCCCTGCCTATGGCAAGGCGCCGGGCGCAGTGCCGTCGGTGGATCCTGGCGGCCTCCTTCAAGCGATTGGATGTGAACGAGACATGGTGAAGCCTGAATGGGGCACCAAGCGGACCTGCCCGAAGTGCGGCACTCGCTTCTATGATCTGGGCAAGGAAGACCCGGTCACCTGCATCAACTGCGGTGTCCAGTGGGAGCCGGAGCCGGTGCTGAAGTCCAAGCAGCCGCTGCCCTTCGACGCGCCCAAGCCTGAAAAGGAAGTCAAGCGCGAGGAAGACGCCGATCTGGCCGAGGATCTGGACATCGTCGTGGACGATGAAGAGCCGGCCGACGACGATACCGATCTCGGTGGCGACGATGACCTCGGCGTGGCGACGCGCGAGGAAGACGAAGAATAAGATCGTGTTTTCGCCCTTTTTCGAGGGTCCCCGCAAAAAAATGCGGACCCCCGAAAAAGGGTGTTGCCAAGGTCAGCTCCCTCACCTAGAGGGGCGCTCCCAACGCCGGAACCCAGCCGGTCGGGGCGAAAATGTGGGGCCGTAGCTCAGCTGGGAGAGCGTCGCAATGGCATTGCGAAGGTCAGGGGTTCGATCCCCCTCGGCTCCACCATTTCTCCAAAGCCCGCCTTCGAGCGGGCTTTTTTGCGTCCGGCCACCCTCGACGCGCTGCGCGCGCCTGCTAGCCTGCTCCCGCCCAGTGGAGGGGAGCGCTATGCCCAGCATCCGGCCCGTGACCGAACTCGACTCCCATGCGGTGTTCAACCAGCCGCCGCCGTTCGAGGATGTGAACCTGTTCGCGACGGACCGTGCGCTGGCTGACGCGGTGGCGCTTGCGGGGGGCGGAGTGCATCAGGCGCGGCTGGTGGAGCTGGGCAGTCGGGTCGGCTCGGCCGAGGTGATCGACTGGGGCGTCGAGGCCAACCGCAATCCGCCGGTGCTGGACAATTACGACCGTTACGGCCGACGAATCGATGAGGTGCGCTTCCATCCCGCCTATCACCGGTTGATGGAGCTGGGGCTGGGCGCGGGATTTGCCTCGGTGGCGTGGGACGGGACGCCCGCCGGTCATGTCGCGCATGCGGCGATCCTGTTCCTCACCGGCCAGCCGGATTCGGGGACGAGCTGCCCGATGACAATGACCTATGCATCGATGCCCGCGCTGCAGGCCGAGCCGGCGGTGGCGGCCGAGTGGGCGCCCGGCATCCTCGCCGGCCGCTACGATCCCTCCGCGCGTCCCGCGTCCGACAAGGCGGGCATCACCATCGGCATGGCCATGACCGAGAAGCAGGGTGGATCGGACGTCCGTGCCAACACCACCCGCGCCGAACCCATCGCCGATGATGCCGGCTGGTATCGGCTGACCGGCCACAAATGGTTCTGCTCGGCGCCGATGTGCGATGCCTTCCTGACGCTGGGCTATGCGCCGGGCGGGCTCACCTGCTTCCTCGTGCCGCGCTGGCTGCCTGACGGGGAGCGCAATGCGGGTTTCCGCGTCATGCGCCTCAAGGACAAGCTGGGCGATCGCTCCAACGCCTCATCCGAGATCGAATATCATGGCGCGCTGGCCCGGCGGATCGGTGAGGAGGGGCGCGGCGTCGCCACGATCCTGCGCATGGTGCAGCATACGCGGCTCGATTGCGTGGTGGGATCGGCCTGCCAGATGCGCGCCGCGCTGGCGCAGGCCTTGTGGCATTGCGCGCACCGCACCGCTTTCCAGAAGCGCCTGATCGATCAGCCGGCGATGACCGCCGTGCTCGCCGATCTCGCAGTGGAGAGCGAGGCGGCGACCGCGCTTTCCTTCCGCGTCGCGCAAGCTTTCGATGTCGGCGATCCGTTGGCGCGGCTGCTTACGCCGCTGGCGAAATACTGGGTGTGCAAGCGCGCGCCCGGCCTCGTCACCGAGGCGATGGAGTGCCACGGTGGCGCCGGCTACATCGAGGCCGGCCCGATGCCGCGTCTGTTCCGCCAGTCACCGTTGAACGCGATATGGGAGGGTTCGGGCAATGTCATCGCGCTCGACCTGCTGCGTGCCATGGCACGCGAGCCCGAGGGCGTGGAGGCGCTGCGCGGCTTTCTGGAGGGCGCTCGCGGCCGCGATCCGCTCTACGACGCGTGGGTCGACGCGATCGACCTTTCTGCGGCAGACGAGGCAGGCGCGCGGTGGCTCGGCGAGCGGCTGGCGCTGGCGGCGCAAGCGGCGGTGCTGCTGACATGGAACAATCCGCTGGCCGAGGCCTTCTGCCGGCTGCGCTTCGCCCCGCGCGGATCGGCCTATGGCGCGTTCGACGCGCAAGTGGACGCGCGCACCATCGTTGCGCGGGCGATGCCGGACTGACGCCATCCATCAGCAAATCCGCTAGACCCTATAAGAACTATGCGTTTTCCTGTTGGGACGGCGAGGCGCATTGCTGCTTCGAGAGCCGGGCCTGTCCGGCAATATCGAAGGACCGCATCATGGCTCGCAGCTTCCTGATCACCGGCGCCAGCAAGGGCATCGGCCGCGCGCTTTCCGAACGGCTCGCCGACGAGGGCCACACCGTCGTCGGCATCGCGCGCGGTGCCGACGCGAGCTTTCCCGGCACGCTCGTTTCGATCGACCTCAGCGATCGCACCGCGACCGACACCGCGTTGGCCCAGCTGGCGACGCGATATGCCTTCGACGGTGTGGTCAACAATGTCGGCCTCGTCCGTCTGCACAAGGTGGGCGAAATCGACCTGACCGACGTCGACGACATCTTCCGCACCAACATCCACCCGACCGTGCAGACGGTGAACGCGCTGCTGCCGGGTATGAAGGCGCGCGGCTGGGGGCGGATCGTCAACATCTCCAGCCTCGTCTCGCTCGGCTGGCGCGACCGCACCGCCTACGCCGCCGCCAAGGCCGCGATCAACAGCATGACGCGCACCTGGGCGCTGGAGCTGGGGGGCAGCGGCATCACCGTCAACGGCGTCGCGCCGGGGCCGGTCGCCACCGAATTGTTCCGCGAGAACACGCCGGTCGGGAGCGAGGCAGAGAAGCGCTTCGTCTCGATGGTGCCGGTCGGCCGGCTCGGCGAGCCGCATGAACTGGCTGCGGCCATCGCCTATTTCCTCTCCGAAGATGCGGGCTTCACCACCGGCCAGACGCTGTTCGTCGATGGCGGCGCATCGGTCGGCCGGGCGCTCTGAACGGTTGCGATCGATCGGATAGGGGCATAGATCGGTGGTCAGTCATTTGCGAGGCAACTGGATGACCGCCGAGCCCCTGCTCGATACCGATCTGTTGCGCGCCTTTGTCGCGGTGGCGGAAGCCGGCAGCTTCACCGCCGCCGCCGAGCGTATCGGCCGATCCCAATCGGCGGTCAGCCAGAAGGTGATCCGGCTGGAGGAAATGCTGGAACGCAGCGTTTTCTCCCGCAGCAGCCGCTCACTGCGGCTCACGCCCGATGGGGAACGGCTGCTGGTGACGGCGCGGCAGATGCTGGCGCTCAACGATGATTTCCTGCGCGGTCTGCGCCAGCCGAGCGAGGTGGGAACGCTGCGCCTCGGCATCTCCGAAAATCTGGTGCCGACGCAGCTGCCCAAGCTGCTCTCGCGCTTTCTCACGCTTCATCCGGCGGTGCATCTTGAGCTTTCCACGGGAATCAGCGTGGAGCTGCTCGCCCAGCACAAGCAGGGCAAGCTCGATGCGGTCGTGGCGCTGAGCCAGTCGGAGCCGCCCGTACGCGGCCGCGTATTGTGGCGCGAGCCGCTCGTCTGGTTTGCGGCGGAGGGGTATGAACCTGATCCGGCCCAGCCCGTCCGTCTTGTCATGATGCGGCCGCCCTGCACCTATCGCGCGGCGATGATCAGCGCGCTGGAAGGCATCCGACGGGACTGGGTGACCGCTTGCACGGCAAGCAATCTGGCCGGGCTTCAGGCGGCGCTGACCGCGGAAATGGGCGTCACCGCGCTCGGCGAATCATACCTGCACGAGGGGGTGCGCATGCTGCGCGGCGATCGCTGGCCGTCGCTGCCGGTCGCGGAGATGACGGTGGTGGGCGAGGATGGGCCGGCCGGCACGCTGGTCCGTGAGCTGGTCGCGTTCCTTGCCGACGGCCTGGTAGGCGGTTCGGCGCTGTCGCTCGCGGCCTGACGGATCGGTTTCCAAGGGGCGTCGTTGCGACCGGCGGCCCGTCAGGTCAACGCATTGGCCTTTGCGATCGCGCCGAGCACATGCGCGCTGGGCTTGGGGCGGCGGCGGAAGGTCTTGCGATCCACCGCGACCAGCCCGAAGCGTGGCTTATAGCCTGCGCTCCACTCGAAATTGTCGAGCAGCGACCAGTGCATGTAGCCGAGTACGGGCACGCCATCCGAGATCGCGGCGTGCAGCCCAGCGAGCGCGGCCGGGATATAAGCGGCGCGGCGCTTATCGTCGGGGTTGTTGAGCCCGTTCTCGGTGACGATCACCGGGCGTTGTGTCTGGGCATAGGCATAGCGGACGGCGGCGCCCAGCGAAGCCGGGTTATTGTCCTGCCCGGAAAAGCCTAGCCGGACGCCATCGGGCGCGTGGGTGGTGCCGTGCGCACCGATATACATGCGCTCGTAATTCTGGACGCCGATGAAGTCGTCCTCGCGCGCCGCCTCAAGCCAGGGGGCGTAGACATCGGCGCGCTTGAGGTCGCGGATCGAATCGCCGCCCACTGCGACATCGTCCTGGATGGCGAGGCTCACCCCCACCGGCAGCGACGCGCGGACCGCCTTGATTGCCGCGCGGCCGGTCTTGTGGGCCGCGATCATCTGCGGGGTCATGAGCGCGATGTCCTCGTCATTGGCCATGTTGGCGACGACGAACTTGGGCGTCTGGCACGCCTGCGCCGCCGCCTCGAGCATGGTGCGCAGCTTTGTCCGCCCTTCCGCCGGCTTGAGTCGCCAGTTGAGCAGCGGCAGCAGATCGGGCTCGTTGAGCGTGGTGGCGTAGCCGACGTCCTCGGCCAGCGCCCGCGCCGCACGATCGCAGAAGCGCGCGAACAGCTCGGGTGAGTCCTTGTTGGTCCAGCCGCCGGCCGCCGCGAACCAGCACGGCGTGGTGAAATGGTTGAAAGTGACGAGCGGCACCAGCCCACGTTCCCGGCACGACCCGACGATGCGCCGGTAATGATCGAGCATGGCCACCGAAAACTGCCCGCGCTCGGGCTCGATCCGCGACCATTCCAGCGAGAAGCGATAGGCGCCGAGCCCCAAAGAGCGAACGAAGGAGAGGTCGGCCGGCCATAATTCAAAGCTGTTGCAGGCGTCGCCCGAGGGCTCGTCATAGATGGTCTGGCGGAGATGTTCGAGCAACCAGGCGTCGCTGGCGACATTGTTGCCCTCGGTCTGGTGGCCGGAGGTGGCGGCGCCCCACAGGAAGCCCGGCGGGAACGTGCGTGGGCGCTTGGTCGCGCTGCCGGCCTTGCTTGCCGCCATCCCCGCGGCAAGCCCGGCTATCACCGTTCGACGCGAGGGCGGCAGGCGGGGCGGGGCCGGAGTCATGGCCTCTGCGTAACAATGCGTTGCGCCAGACGCCAGCGGTCGATCGATCGTTCCGGCCCCGGCATGTGGTGTCGCTAGCCGGGCAGCCGCTCTGGACGCTGGGCGCGCGCTTCACTATATCGATCGGTATGGAAAGTATCACGACCGGTGCAGTGCCCCGCGGCAGGCCGCGCGAATTCGACGCCCAGGAGGCGCTCACCGCTGCGCTGCGGGTGTTTTGGATGCGCGGCTATGAGGGCGCCTCGCTCACCGAACTGACCGAGGCGATGGGCATCACGCGTCCCAGCCTCTACGCCTGTTACGGCAACAAGGAATCCTTGTTTCGCAAGGCTCTTGATCTCTACGAGCATGAAAAGCTCGCTTATATGACCGCCGCGCTCGATGCGCCGACGGCGCGCGGAGTGGCTGAGCGCCTGCTGCGTGGCGCGCTCGATATGCAGCTTAATGCGGCCGATCCCAAGGGCTGCCTGGGCGTGATCTCCAGCGTCACCTGCGGCGCCGAGGCCGAATCGATCAAGGCCGACGTGCTCGCACGCCGGGCATCGTCCGACGCCGCGCTGATGGCGCGTTTCGAGCGCGCGAAGGCCGAAGGGGATCTACCCGACGGTGTCGAGCCTCACGCGCTCGCGCTCTACATGATCGCGGTGATCCAGGGGATGTGCCTGCAGGCTGGCAACGGCGCTTCGGCGGACGATCTGCGCAGCCTCGTCGACACCACGATGATGGTCTGGCCGGGGCACTAGACAAAAAACTACTGCCCGGTATAGAAATCGGGTTGACGATTTATTCCGCGTTGCGATATATACCTATCGGTATGGAAATGCGTTTGGCCGTTGGGGCTGATCGCGCAGCGTGGGGGCCCCGTCATGCTCCAGATTGACCAAGGACCGATTGCGGCCGCGTCCGATGGCGCGGCGGCGATCGCGCCGAAACGGGCGAAGCGGCGCACCGCCTCAGCCTGACCGACTCTGACGCTCCGTGATCGCGGGGCGTGTCCCAGATTGATGGACCGGACCGGGTAGGCGCGGCAGCAGCCTTTCGCTCGGCTTCGGGCCGCACCCAGGCTTCGACAGGGCGCGACCGGTGGTTGCCGGCTCCTGCTCGCGGCCGTTTTTCGAAGGGGATAACCCATGGCCTATCTCGATGTGCGGGAGCCGATTTCCATCGCCACCGCGCAGCCCATCACGCCACGCGCCGACGTCGCGCCGGCGGAATCGGTGGGCTTTGCGTATCATGAATGGCCCGTGGGCTTTGCCCACCACGAATGGGACGTGATCCAGATCGCGCGCCGCGATGGGCTTGCCAGCCTGTCCGAGCCGACGAGGATGGCGCGTCTGTCCGCCTGGCTGTTCGGCGGGGGTATTAGCCTCCGTCTCGCCGATCCGCGGCTGGAGGCGCTGCGCCGTCTGGCCGTGCTCGCTTGGCATCATGGCTATGTCGTGCCGGTCTCCGCGATCAAGGCATTCACGGACGCCGGCTACAGCGACGACCAACTCGAACTCCTGCTGGCGAGCGTCGCGTCCAGCCGATCCAACCGCACCGGGAGGGCCTTCGCATGACCGTTCATGTTCAAGTCGAGCGCGACGAGCGCCTCGATGCGCTCGTCGATGCCGATCCGAAGTCGCGCTGGCGACGCGGGTTGGTGCTGGTGCCGATCGTCCTTGCGGGCGCAGTCGGCTTCAAGCTCTTCCACCACGGCCCGGCTGCGTCGGCCGCGATGCCGCCGGCCGATGTGACCGTCGCCACCCCGCTGGCGCGCGATGTGACCGAGTGGGACGATTATGTCGGCCGCTTCGTGGCCAGCCAGTCGGTCGAGGTGCGTCCGCGCGTCTCCGGGCAGGTGACGCAGCGTCACTTCAAGGACGGCGACGTGGTGAAGCAGGGCCAGATCCTCTTCACCATCGACCAGCGTCCCTTTCTCGCCGTGCAGGCGGAAGCGCGCGCCAATGTCGAGAGCGCCCAGAGCGCGCTGACGCTGGCCCGTTCCGATTTCGCCCGCGCCAACCGGCTGAGCGGCGACGACGCCGTCTCCGCTGGTGAGATCGATGCGCTGCGCTCCAGGGTGCAGTCGGCGGAAGCCGCGCTGGCCGCCGCCCAGGCCCGTCTGCGCACGCGTTCGCTCGATGTCGAGTGGACCGAGGTGCGCGCGCCGGTGTCGGGCCGCATCTCCGATCGCCGGGTCGATGTCGGCAATCTGGTCGGCGGCGGGGAGGGTACGTCGGCGACGCTGCTCACCACGATTAACGCGCTCGATCCGATCTACTTCAGCTTCGATGCCTCCGAAGCGCTGTTCCTCAAGGCGCAGCGCGCCCGGCAGGAGGGCAAGCCGGCAACCGCCGTGCAGATCCGCCTGCAGGATGAGGCGGCGTACAAGTGGACTGGCACGCTCGACTTCACCGACAACAGCCTCGATCCGCGCTCCGGCACGATTCGTGGCCGTGCGACCATCGCCAATCCGGGCTCGTTCCTGACGCCGGGCATGTTCGGCAACATGCGCCTTACAACCGGCGGCACGACGCACGCGCTTCTGGTACCCGACGCCTCGATCCAGACCGATCAGGCGCACAAGACGGTGCTGGTGGTCGGGCCGGACAACAGCGTGACGGCAAAGCCCGTGACGCTGGGCGCGACGCTCAACGGGCTGCGCATCATCCGCACCGGGCTCACCCCCGGCGACAAGGTGGTGATCGCGGGCATGCAGGGTGCAATCCCCGGCACCAAGGTGTCGCCGCATGCCGGCACGATCGCGCCCAATGCGGCGGCCGACGTGCCCGACACGGAGGCGCCGGTGCCCGCGCAGGCCACCTTCGCCCGGTGATGCATGTCCGCCCCCGTCCGTCCTGATCCCGCTGCGGCGGGCCAGAACGAACGGGGCTCCGGCTCGATTTTTCCATTGGAGCGGCCGCTCCCCCACAGGTCGCTCCATGATCCCCGGCCATTCCCCTTCCGGCCGGGGATCCCTCCATTCCGCAAGGATGACGTCCATGCGTCTCTCTCGCTTCTTCATTGATCGCCCGATCTTCGCGGCGGTGATCGCGGTGTTGATCACCGTGGTCGGCGGGCTCGCCTATTTTGGGCTGCCCGTCTCGCAATATCCCGACATCGTGCCGCCGACCGTGACGGTCGCCGCCAACTATCCCGGCGCGTCCGCCGAGACGGTGGCCGAGACCATCGCCGCGCCGATCGAGCAGGAAATCAACGGCGTCGACGACATGCTCTACATGTCGTCGCAGTCGACCGGAGACGGCAAGGTGACGATCACCGTCACCTTCAAGATCGGCACGAACCTCGATAGCGCGCAGGTGCTGGTGCAGAACCGTGTCGCGGTCGCGCTGCCGCGCCTGCCCGAAGAGGTGCAGCGCCTCGGCGTCGTGACGCGCAAGACATCGCCCAACTTCCTGATGGCGATCAACATCCAGTCGCCAGACGGCACCTATGGGCCGGACTATATCTCCAACTACGCGCTGACGCAGGTGCGCGATCGCCTGTCGCGCATCGATGGCGTCGGCGACGTGACGATCTTCGGTGCACGCGACTATGCGATGCGCATCTGGATCGATCCGGGCCGCGCTGCCGCGCTGAACCTTACCGCCGACGAGATCGTCACCGCGCTGCGTGCGCAGAATGTGCAGGTCGCCGCCGGTGCGATCGGCGCGCCGCCCTACCGCAACAACGACGCCTTTCAGATCGGCGTCGAGACGCAGGGCCGCCTCACCGATCCGCAGCAGTTCGCCAATGTCGTGATCCGCACCGATCCGGA
>FTCZ01006599.1_pt1 | contig 14222 bp, 17 predicted proteins | sample 1658871 | NCBI WGS metagenome assembly FTCZ01 (sample SAMEA3914864, study PRJEB12502) | metagenome | biome: forest; material: soil | place: USA | collected 2012-03-12 | depth 0.3 m
ACCTTCACGACATCGCCGATGGCGCCGAGCTTCTCGACGCGTTCCAGCAGAATAACGTCCATTGCGGGCGCTCCTTACTTAACGAGGTAGGGCAGCAGGCCCAGGTGACGCGCGCGCTTGATGGCCTGGGCCAGCTCGCGCTGCTTCTTCGCGCTCACCGAAGTGATGCGCGACGGGACGATCTTGCCGCGCTCCGAAACGAAGCCCTGCAGCAGACGGACGTCCTTATAGTCGATCCGGGGGGCGTCCTTCGCGGAGAAGGGGCAGCTCTTGCGGCGGCGGAAAAAGGGTCGTGCCATGATACTTTCTCCTTATTCGCCGTCGAAGCCGCCGCGCGGACCACGGTCCGGACGGTCGCCACGCTCGCGACCACGCTCGCGGTCGCGCTCACCCTTGCGCATCATCACGGTCGGGCCGTTCTCATGCTCGTCGACCTTGATGGTCATGTAGCGGATGACGTCTTCGTTGATCTGGGTCTGGCGCTCCAGCTCGGCGACGACCGAACCCGGTGCGTCGATCTCGAGCATGACGTAATGCGCCTTGCGATTCTTCGCGATGCGGTAGGCCAGCGAACGGAGACCCCAGGTCTCGGTCTTCACGACCTTGCCGTTATTATCTTCGATGATCTTGGTGGCGGTTTCCGCCAGCGCGTCCACCTGCGCCTGTGCCAGATCCTGGCGCGCAAGGAACACGTGCTCGTAAAGAGCCATGTCGCTTCTCTCAGTTGGCCGATCGCTGACGCCGCACCATGCGGTCGTCCCTCCGGCTATCGTCTTCAATGCAACCGGGGCGAAAAGCCTGCGCTCTCGCCCCGGAAGCGGGCCTCATACAGATTTCGGGGTGAAAGGCAAGCTTGCTCCTCCGCTCCCCCACTTACGCCGTCATCCCGGCACAAGGCCGGGATGACGACGGAAAGAGCCGGGGCACGAAAAGGGCGGCGCGCCGAAGCCCGCCGCCCTCCCACACAGCTCGGATCAGTTGAACGCGCCGGCGAGGACCGCACCGACCAGCCCGCCGGCGATCGCGACGAGCACCGCGTCATTGCCCGAGCGGACCCAGTGATAGCCACGCGGCGGCGCATAGAGGCGACGGCCGCGATATTGCTGCCAATTGTTCACCACCTGATAATTGCGCGCATAGCGATAATCGAACCGCTGGCCTTTCGCCCACGAACGATAGCGCGGAGCGGGCGGCGGCGGCGGCGGCGCGTAGCGCCCGCGATGGTCGCGATCGCGCGGTGCGGCGCTGGCCGGGGCGATTGCGAGCGGGCTCGCCAGCAGCGATGTGGCAACGGCAGCGAGGATGAGTTTCTTCATTGTTACCTCCATTGGTCCGACGTCCCATCGGGGCGTCGTGGAGCAATCTGGGAACCAGCTGTCGCGCGGTTGCACCGGGGCAAGTGCGAATTGGTCGCGAATTGTCGCAGGACTTGTCCCGGACTGAACACAGGTTCAGAAAAGCCCGGATTTGCGCGCCGCTGGCGCCCGGCCTTGCATCCCCGGCCGCGGGCCAATAGGGCCGCCGCCTCATTATTGGAGAGGATCATGCGCGCTTTCATTTTCCCGGGCCAGGGCAGCCAGGCGGTCGGCATGGGCAAGGCGCTTGCCGAGGCCAGTGCCGCGGCGCGCGAGGTGTTCCAGGAAGTCGATGATGCGCTCGGCCGGCATCTGTCGGCGCTGATGTTCGAAGGACCCGCCGAGGAACTGACGCTGACCGCCAATGCCCAACCGGCGATCATGGCCAATGCCATCGCGACCCTGCGCGTGCTGGAGAAGGAAGGCGGGGTGAAACTCGCCGACAAGGCCGATTATGTCGCCGGCCACAGCCTGGGCGAATATACCGCCTTGTGCGCCGCGGGGGCGCTCGATCTCGCCACCACCGCCCTGTTGCTGCGCCATCGCGGCGAGGCGATGCAGGCGGCGGTGCCGGTCGGCATGGGCAGCATGGCCGCCTTGCTCGGCGCCGATCTCGCGCTCGCGCAGAAGATCGCAGAGGCGGCCGCGCAAGGTGAGGTCTGCACCGTCGCCAATGACAACGACCCGTCGCAGGTCGTGATCTCGGGCGCCAAGGCCGCGATCGACCGCGCGATCGAGATGGCGAAGGAAATGGGTGCCAAGCGCGCGATCGCGCTCCCGGTATCGGCACCGTTCCACTGCCCGATGATGCAGCCCGCCGCCGACGCGATGGCCAAGGCGCTGGCCGAGGCGCGGATCGACAGTCCGCTCGTGCCGGTCTTCGCCAACGTGACGGCGCAGCCGGTCAGTGACGTCGACACGATCCGCAAGCTGCTGGTCGAACAGGTTACCGGGATGGTCCGTTGGCGCGAATCGGTGATCAACATGACCGACACCGGCGTCGAGCGCTTCGTCGAATTCGGCGGCAAGGTGCTGGCTCCGATGGTCAAGCGCATCGTCCCCGATGTCGATGCCGGCAGCGTGATCTCGATGGAGGATATCGAGGCTGTGGCCAAATCGTTCTAGGCGTCGCTCCGGCGGAGGCCGGAGCCGCTCGGTGGGAGCGCGCCTGATCAATCAAGCGGCCCCGGCCTCCGCCGGGGCGACGGAGAGAAAGATGTTCGACCTCACAGGCATGACCGCCCTTGTCACGGGCGCTTCGGGCGGGATCGGGTCCGCGATCGCGCAAGCGCTGGCCGGGCAGGGCGCGCGGCTCGCGGTGTCGGGGTCGAATGCCGACAAGCTCGAGGCGTTCCGCGCGTCGCTCGGCGGCGATCATGTCGCGCTGCAATGCGACCTGTCGGATGGCGCCGCGGTCGACGGGCTGGTGCCGTCGGCGGTCGAGGCGCTCGGCGGCAAGCTCGACATCCTCGTCAACAATGCCGGTGTCACGCGCGACAATCTCACGATGCGGATGAAGGACGAGGAGTGGGAGCAGGTGATCAGGGTCAACCTTGAAGCCGCCTTCCGCCTGATCCGTGCCGCCGCCAAGCCGATGATGAAGGCCCGCTATGGCCGCATCGTCTCGATCACGTCGGTGGTGGGGGCAACCGGCAATCCGGGCCAGGCCAATTACGCTGCGTCGAAGGCCGGGCTGGTCGGCATGTCGAAGGCGGTCGCGCAGGAGCTGGCCAGCCGCAACGTCACGGTGAATTGCGTCGCGCCCGGCTTCATCCGGTCGGCCATGACCGACGTGCTGCCCGAGGCGCAGAAGACCGCCTTGCTCGGCCGCATCCCGGCGGGCGATCTCGGCAGCGGCGAGGATATCGGCGCCGCTGTGGTCTATCTCGCCTCGAAGGAAGCAGGGTACGTCACCGGCCAGACGCTCCACGTCAATGGCGGGATGGCGATGCTGTGAGGTTCGTATTGCTCGCCGCTGCCCTGCTGGCGCCCGGCACCGCCTGGGCGGCATCGGGCGATGTCGGCTGTATCGAGGCGAAGCTCGGCCCAGCAGCGATGGCGCGGATCGGCGAGGGAATCGCGGCGGCCGCGGGCGATCGCAATGCCTATGCCGCAGCGTTCAACGCCGATCGCGAGGCGCTGCTTGCCGCGCGGACGGCGTGCCGCACTGCAGGTAACTGGTCGCCCGAGGCAGTCCGGCTCGCCATGTCCTATCTGCAGGCGCGCGCGGCGAAGCTGGGCGCGGAACCGGTCCTCAAGGCCGATGGCCTCGATCCGGCCAGGCTTGCCAGTGCTTATGCGGCCTTGCCCATCCAGGATCGCAAGAGCCTGATGGACAAGGTTTCGCCCGCCGTGGTCGATATGGTGAAGGCAGCGGCGCCCGGTACGCGCGAGCGTCTCCACGTCATGATGTTGCTGACCGCATTGGCGGGGATTGAATTCTATCCGGCGGAGTTCGCAGCTAGCTGAACGCCGCCCCCCTTGCGCGGGCACGACACGCGTTCTACGTGCGTTCAGGAAATTCCCCGGGGGCGGACTCCGGTAACTATAGAGGGAAGCTACGAATGAGCGATACTGCCGACCGGGTGAAGAAGATCGTGGTCGAGCACTTGGGCGTCGAAGCCAGCTCGGTGACGCCCGAGGCGAGCTTCATCGACGATCTCGGTGCCGACAGCCTCGACATCGTCGAGCTGGTCATGGCCTTCGAGGAGGAGTTCGGGGTGGAGATTCCCGATGACGCTGCCGAGAAGATCACGACCGTCAACGACGCGATCACCTATATCGACGCGAACAGCGACAAGGCCTGAGCTTTTTTGGATCTGGGCCTTTCCGTGGCTGACGGCCGCGGACGTATAGAGTAACAGGCGGCTCCCCGTCCCAGGGCTATCCGGGGTCGGGGGGCCGTTTCGCATTTGCAGACGTAAGAATTGGAGAAGACCATGCGGCGCGTAGTCGTGACCGGCCTGGGCCTGGTGACCCCCCTCGGCGCGGATGTCGAGACGACCTGGAAGAACATCATCGCGGCCAAATCGGGCGCGGCGACGATCACCCGGTTCGATGCCACCGACTTCCACAGCAACTACGCCTGTGAAGTGAAACCGGCCGACCATGAATATGGCTTCGACCCAGGCAAGCGCGTCGATCACAAGATCCAGCGCCAGGTCGATCCGTTCATCGTCTTCGGCATCGATGCCGCCGGCCAGGCGCTCGAGGATGCCGGGTTGACCGACATGAGCGAAGAGGAGCGCTATCGCGCGGGCTGCTCGATCGGATCGGGCATCGGTGGCCTGCCGGGGATCGAGAGCGAGTCGCTGGTGCTCGCCGAAAAGGGCCCCAAGCGCGTCTCGCCGCACTTCGTCCATGGTCGCCTGATCAACCTGATCACCGGCCAGGTGCAGATCAAATACGGCCTGATGGGCCCCAACCACGCGGTCGTCACCGCCTGCTCGACCGGTGCGCATTCGATCGGCGATGCCGCGCGGATGATCGCGATGGACGATGCCGACGTGATGCTCGCGGGTGGCTCGGAAAGTGCGATCTGCCCGATCGGCATTGCCGGCTTCGGCCAGGCGCGCGCCTTGTCGACCGGCTTCCGCGACGAGCCGTGGCGTGGCAGCCGTCCCTATGATCGCGACCGCGACGGTTTCGTGATGGGCGAAGGCGCCGGCGTCGTCGTGCTCGAGGAATATGAGCGGGCCAAGGCGCGCGGCGCGAAAATCTACGCCGAAGTGATCGGCTATGGCCTGTCGGGTGACGCCTATCACGTGACGGCGCCGCATCCCGAAGGCTCGGGCGCGTTCCGCTCGATGGAAATGGCGATGCGCAAGTCGGGACTGAGCCTCGGCGATATCGACTACATCAACGCGCACGGCACCTCGACCCCGCTCGGCGACGAGCTCGAGCTCAACGCGGTGCGCAAATTGTTCGGCAACGAGCTCGACCATATGTCGATGTCGTCGACCAAATCGGCGATCGGGCATCTGCTCGGTGGTGCCGGCGCGGTCGAATCGATCTTCTGCATCCTGGCGCTGCGCGACCAGATCGTCCCGCCGACGCTCAACCTCGACAATCCGAGCGACAATTGCGCAGGCGTCGACCTCGTTCCGCACAAGGCCAAGGAGCGCAAGGTCAAGGCCGTGCTCAACAATTCGTTCGGGTTCGGCGGCACCAATGCCAGCCTCGTCATGAAGGCGCTCTGAGGTCCATCATGGCAAGCAAGCGCCGCGGTCGGGGGTTCGGGTGTATCGGCCTGGTCGTGGTGCTGCTGCTGGCGGCGGCGGGTTTCTGGCTGCTCCATGACTGGGGCGGCAAGGGGCCGCTGGCGAAGAACACCACCGTATCGATCGCGCCGGGGACGAGCATGGCCAGGGCGGCCGAGCAGCTCGAGCAGGCCGGCGCGATCCCGTCGGCGAGCCGCTTCACCTTCCTCGCCAAGATCTTCGGCGGCGGTGGCGGGATCAAGGCCGGCGAATATCGCCTGCCGGCACATCTCAGCCAGTCGGACATCCTCAAGGTCCTGCAGGGTGGCAAGACGCTGCAGCGCTTCATCACCATTCCCGAAGGCTGGCCGTCGATCATGGCGCAGGAGCGCCTGATGAAGATGCCCGAACTGACCGGCAAGATCGAGATTCCGGGCGAGGGGTCGTTGCTTCCCGACAGCTACAGCTACGAACGCGGCGACAGCCGCCAGGCGATCATCGACCGCATGCAGCGTGCAATGGCGCTCTATCTCGAACAGGCCTGGGCCAAGCGGTCGCCCAATACCGTCGCCAAGACCCCGCGCGAGGCGCTGATCCTCGCCTCGATCGTCGAGAAGGAAACCGGCAAGCCCGAGGAACGGCCGATGGTCGCCGCGGTCTATTCGAACCGGCTGCGCCAGAACATGCCGCTCCAGGCCGATCCGACCGTCATCTATCCGGTGACCAAGGGCAAGCCGCTTGGCCGCCGCATCCTCAAGTCCGAGCTCGAGGCGAATAACGGCTACAATACCTATGCGATGACCGGGCTGCCCAAGGGGCCGATCGCCAATCCCGGGCGGGCGTCGATCGACGCGGTGCTCAACCCGGCGCAATCGAACGCACTGTATTTCGTGGCGGATGGAACGGGCGGGCACGTGTTCGCCGACACGCTCGAGCAGCACAACGCCAATGTGCAGAAATGGTATGCGATCCGCCGCGCTCGCGGGGAGATGTAACGGTGTCGTCGCAGACCGGCGAATGGGTCTTCCTGATTTTCGCCAATGTCGCGCTGCTCACCTTGCTGAGCTATCTCTATTCGCTGCTGGTGTTCCGCCGCGCTCGGCCGGTGATCCGCGCGCTGCAATGCTGCGCGGCCGGTTATGCGACGTTATGGCTCGTCCTGTTCGGGCTGAGCTGGGTGTCGTTCTTCTTCGCGTATTTCCTGGTCCATGGCGGGCCGATCGCCGCGGCGATCGGCGTGCCGGTGATCTCGCTGGTCTTCCTGATGCTGTGGCAGTCGTTCACCAAGCAATGGTCGCCTGAAGCCGAGGAACTGGCCGCGCGGTTCGACTGACTCCCTATCCCTTTGGGAGAGGGATTTTACCTCCGCAGCCCTGCCGCGGCCCGTGCCTTCGCCTCGACCTCGTCGGGTGTCCCCGTGCACACCCAACTGCCGCCGACGCACAATACCGGAGCGAATGCCAGCCAGTCCGGCGCGTTGGCCTCGCTGACCCCGCCGGTCGGGCAGAACTTGCATTGGTAGAACGGCGCAGCGAGGCTCTTGAGTGCCTTCAGCCCGCCATTGGCCTCGGCCGGGAAGAACTTGAAATGGGTGAGCCCGAGGTCGAGCCCGCGCATCAGATCGGCCGAATTGGCGATCCCGGGCAGATACGGCACGCCGCTGGCGATGATCGGTTCGGCAAGCCGCTCGGTCAGGCCGGGCGAGACGATGAACTCGGCGCCTGCCTCCATCACCGCCTCGAATTGAGCGGTGTTGATCACCGTGCCCGCGCCGACGATCGCGCCGGGGACCGACTTCATCTCGCGGATCGCGTCGAGCGCGACCGGCGTGCGCATCGTCACTTCGAGCGCGGGGAGCCCGCCCTTGACCAGCGCCTCGGCAAGCGGCCGAGCGGTCGCAAGGTCCTCGATTACGATCACCGGGATGACCGGGGCGGCGCGCATGATCTTTTCGATGGCGCTCATTTGGAATGCTCCTGCGCAAAAGCGGCCGCGGCGCCGTACAGGCCGGGCTGGGGATGGGTGATCAGTTTGACCGGGATGCCGGCCATCATCTGCTGGAAACGGCCCTTGGCGGTGAAGCGCTCGCCAAAGCCCGAGCGCGCGAAATGCTCCTTGAGCTTGAGCCCGAGCCCGCCGGCAATGACGACGTCCTTCGCTCCCTGGGTCAGCGCGAGGTCGCCCGCGAAGGCGCCAAGCGCGAGCACGAAGCGGTCGAGCGCGGCGATCGCCAGGCTGTCGGTGCCTTCGAACGCCAGCGTCCAGATCGTCTTGTCGTCGAGATGGCGGATCGCCTGGCCCTCGATCTCGGCCAGCGTCTCGTAGATCGCGACGATCGCCGGGCCGGCGCAGATGCGTTCGGCCGAGACGCGGGTGAAGGTCTTGCGCAGCCGCTTGAGGATGGCGTCCTCGAACGCGTCGAGCGGGGCGAAATCGACATGCCCGCCTTCGGTCGAAAGGACATGATAGGTGCCGCCGGCATGGAGCACCCCGGCGACGCCGAGCCCGGTGCCCGGTCCGCAGATCGAGGTCACGCCGTCGCGCGCCAATGGCCGTTCGGGGCCGCAGATATGCTGGAAATCTTGGTCGGGCAGCTGCGCCACGGCGTGCGCGATCGCCCCGAAATCATTGACGATGACATAGGTGTCGGCGCCCAGCCGCTCGGGGATCAGCGATGGCCGGATGATCCACGGATTGTTCGTCAGCTTGATCACGTCGCCGCCGACCGGCGAGGCTACCGCGATCGCCGCGGCCTTGGGCAAGTCGCGGCCGAGCTGACGGCCGAAATCCTGCCAGGCGGTCTGGAGCGAGGCATGTTCGGCAGTCTTCTGGGTGACTTCCGGCCCGAGCGAGACGACCTTGCCGTCGGCCACTTCGGCGATGGCGAAGCGGGCATGGGTGCCCCCGATGTCTACTGCGACGACTTCCATCGTATCTCCCGACCTCTCCAACCTCGTCATCCCGGCGGAGGCCGGGATCGCTGGCCGTATTGCGTTACTGCCAGAGGCCCCGGCCTGCGCCGGGGCGACGATCGACTACAAACCTGCGCCCGCGAAGATCGCCGACGCGCCCAGTTCCGCCTCGTCAGCCGCGCCACGGAACAATCCGAACAATTCGCGGCCCATACCATCAGCCGCGGGCGGGCACTCGGCCAGGTCGCGCGCATCCCACACCTTGGCGTCGACCAACGCCTCCAGCGTCCCGCGCACCGCATCCAGCCGGATCACGTCGCCATCGCGCACCTTGCCCAGCGGACCGCCGCCCAACGCCTCGGGCGAGCAATGGATCGCCGCCGGTACCTTGCCCGACGCGCCCGACATGCGGCCATCGGTGACGAGTGCTACCTTGAACCCCTTGTTCTGCAGCACGCCGAGCGGTGGGGTAAGCTTGTGCAATTCGGGCATGCCGTTGGCGCGCGGGCCCTGGAAGCGGACCACCACGATCACATCCTGGTCGAGTTCCCCGGCCTTGAACGCCGCCTGCACCTCGGCCTGGTCGTGGAAGACGCGGGCAGGGGCCTCGATCACATGGCGCTCGGGGTCGACTGCCGACACCTTGATGCAGGCGCGACCGAGATTGCCGGCGAGGATGCGGAAGCCGCCCTCGGGCGAGAAGGGATTGCTCGCCGGGCGCAGGATCGTCTCGTCGCCGCTCGTGCCGGGGTCTTCCCAGGCCAAAGCGTCGTCCGCGATCACCGGCCGCTTCCCATAATCCTCGAACTTGCCCGCGACGGTCAGGATGTCGCCATGGAGCAGCCCGGCGCCGAGCAATTCGCGGATCACGAACGGCATGCCACCGGCATCCTCGAACCCGTTCACGTCGGCCGACCCGTTGGGATAGACGCGCGCGACCAACGGCACGACGCGGCTCAGCGCATCCACATCGTCCCAATTGATCGTGATCCCGGCCGCGCGTGCGATCGCCGGCAAATGCATCAGGTGATTGGTCGAGCCGCCGGTGGCGAGCAACCCGATCGCCGCATTGACCACGGCCTTCTCGTCGACGCAACGGCCGAGCGGGCGGTAATCGTCGCCTTCCCAGCCGATCTCCGCCAGCCGCTGCGTCGCCGCGCGCGTCAGTTCCTGGCGCAGCTTGGTGCCGGGATTGGCGAAGGCGGCGCCGGGCATGTGGAGGCCCATCACCTCCATCATCATCTGATTGGTATTGGCGGTGCCGAAGAAGGTGCAGGTGCCCTTGGAATGATAAGCGCCGATCTCGGCATCGAGCAGTTCGTCGCGACCGACCTTGCCTTCGGCGAACGCCTCGCGGACCGCCGCCTTGGCCTTGTTGGCGAGGCCGGTGCGCATCGGCCCGCCCGGGATCAGGATCGTCGGCAAATGGCCGAAGCGCAGCGCGCCCATCAGCAGGCCCGGCACGATCTTGTCGCAAATGCCGAGCAGCGCCGCGCCTTCGAACAGGCCATGGGTCAGCGCGATCGCGGTCGACAAGGCGATCGTGTCGCGGCTGAACAGCGACAGCTCCATCCCCGGATAGCCCTGGGTCACGCCGTCGCACATTGCCGGCACGCCGCCCGCGACCTGCGCAGTGGCCCCAGCCTCCCGCGCCCAGATCTTCATCTGCTCGGGATAGCGATAATAGACCGCATGCGCCGACAGCATGTCGTTATACGAGGTCACGATGCCGATGTTCATGGCCTTGTTGGCCTTCATCGTCTCGCGGTCTTCCTCGGTCCCGGCATAGCCATGCGCGAGATTGGCGCAGCCCAATGTGGCGCGCGACCGCGACCCGCGATCCCGCTCGCGCTCGATCAGGTCGAGATAGGCCGCACGCCCCGGCCGGGAGCGCGCGATGATCTGGTCGGTGACGGACTGGATGACGGGATTCATGGGGAGGGGATCCGGATTGCCGGGCGCGTCAGGGCGCCCAGTGGATGTCGACGGGCAATTCGGTGTCGGCGAGCACGCGCCCGATCGGATAGGCCGAGCTCGGCCCCTGCGCGATCGCGTCCTCGATCACCTTCTTCTTGGCGGCACCCGTCACCGCGATCATCACCGCGGCCGACGACACGATCGCCGCGCGGCTGAGGGTCACGCGCGCGACCGGCGCCTCGGGCGGCAGCGGATCGGGCATGACGCCGAGCATCCGGCGTTCCTTGGGACCGTTCAGCGCTTCGTCGAAATCGGGGCCGGGGAAGATCGAGGCGGTATGGCCATCGCCGCCGACTCCGAGCAGGCAAAGATCGAGCGGCCAGTGCAGATCCTGCATCAGCGCATCCGCCGAGCGGCCCGCGGCCTTGTAGTCGGCAGTCGCCTGCGGGACGATCGGCATGACGCGTGCGCCGAGCGGCAGGAAGGTCTTGGCCAGCATCGTCACGTTCGACAGCGCATCGCCCAAAGGCACGATCCGCTCGTCACCCGGAATGATCGTCACGCGCTTCCATTCGAGCTTCGCCTTGGCGAGCCTGGCGTAGATCGGCACCGGGGTCTTGCCCCCGGCCAGCGCGATCACCGCGCCGCCGCGCGCCTCGATCGCGCTTTCGATGATGAAGCCGATATCGCCCGAAACGGCGTCCGCCATCTCCTCGGCATCGTCATAATCCCACCATTCGATTTCTTCGTTCGTCGCCATGTCCTGCTCTTTCGTTCGTCACGCCGGACTTGATCCGGCATCCCGCTTCTTTTTCGTCCAACCGCTACAAGCGGGACCCCGGGTCAAGCCCGGGGTGACGAGACTAATCGTCCTGCCAGGTCACCCCGTCACGCTCGGTCAGCGCGATCGAGGCGGATGGGCCCCAGCTGCCCGAAGGATAGCTCTTGGGCTTCGTATCATTCGCCGCCCAGCCGGCGCGGATCGCGTCGGTCCAGGCCCATTGCGCCTCGACCTCGTCGCGGCGGACGAACAGGGTCTGGTCGCCCTCGATCAGGTCGAGCAGCAGCCGCTCATAGGCGATGCGGCGGCGCGTGCCGGCGAATTCGGCATCGAGGCTGAGGTTGAGCGGCACTTCGCGCAGATGCAGGCCCTCGCGGTCGAGGCCGGGCTCCTTCGCCATCACCAGCATCTGGATATATTCCTCGGGCTGCAGGCGAATGATCAGCTTGTTGGGCTGGAGCAGCCCGCCGCGGCCGGCGAACATCGAATGCGGCACCGGCTTGAACTGGATCGCGATCTCGCTCCGGCGGACCGCCATGCGCTTGCCCGTGCGGAGGTAGAAAGGCACGCCCTGCCAGCGCCAATTGTCGATCCGCGTCTTGATCGCGACGAACGTCTCGGTGGTCGACGGCTTGCCGAGCTCATCGAGATAGCCCTTGACGATCTGCCCGCCGACCGCGCCCGGCGCATATTGCCCGGTCACCGTGTTGTGCGGCACTTCCTCGGGCGTCATGATATGCAGGCTGCGGAACACCTTGGCCTTTTCGTCGCGGATCGAATCCTTGTCGTAGCGGGCAGGGGGCTCCATCGCGATCAGGGCGACGAGCTGGAGGATATGGTTGGTGACCATGTCGCGGAGCGCACCCGCGCCGTCATAATAGCCCGCGCGCTCCTCGAGCCCGACCGTCTCGGCAACGGTGATCTGGACGTTGTCGATGCCTTGCGCGTTCCATACCGGCTCGAAGAACGAATTGCCGAAGCGCAGCGCCAGGATGTTCTGGACGGTCTCCTTGCCGAGATAATGGTCGATCCGGAAAATCCGGTCCTCGGGAAAGACCGAGGCGACCGCGTCGTTGATCTCGCGGCTGGAGGGCAGGTCGTAGCCGAGCGGCTTTTCCAGCCCGATGCGGACGTTGCCATGGGCGAGACCCGCGCCATTGAGCCCCTTGATGGTCGGCTCGAACAGGCTGGGCGCGGTCGACAGGAAGATCGCCAGGCCCTTGCTGGTATCGCCGAGTTCGTCGGACAGGTCCTTGAAATGGTCGGACTGGGTCGCGTCGAGCGCCTGGTAGTTGAGCCGCTTGAGGAAGGCGGCGATCTTGTCCTTGTCCTTGCGATCCTCCGGCAGGTATTTTTCGAGCGCTTCCTTGGCGAATTTGCGGAAGGCGCCATCCTCGAACACCGTGCGCGCGGTGCCGGTGATCGTCATCTCGGGCGGCAGCAGCCCGTCCTCGTCGAGCCCGTAGAGCGACGGCAGCAGCATCCGCTGCGACAGATCCCCGGTCGCCCCGAACAGCAGCAGTTTGTCGAGCGGCTGGCGCGTTCCGGGCATTGGGCGTTTCCTCGTTTAAGACCGTTAGCCCTGAGCTTGTCGAAGGGCGGGTTGATGCGGAGGGCCGTGCTTCGACAAGCTCAGCACTAACGGGACTTAGGGTGTGGCGCTCATAAAGTCAGGCCCGCCGTCGCGTCGAACCCGGCCATGATGTTGAGATTCTGTACCGCAGCCCCTGCCGCGCCCTTGCCCAGATTGTCCAGCGTCGCGATCAACCGGGCCTGCCCGGTCTCGTCATTGCCGCAGACGCGCAAGGTCAGCCGGTCGCTGCCGGCATCGTCCTCGATCGCCACGAATTGCGCGTCGCCAGGGGCGATGTCGATCAGCGCGCACTCCTTGTAGGCGTCCGACAGCACCGTCTCGAGCTGTGTCAGCGACGGCTTGCGGGGGAGCGCATGGAGCGGGACGGGAACCTCGACGATCATCCCGCGATAGGTGTCGGCGACCGACGGCGAGAAGATCGGCGGATGTGCGATCCGCGCATGCTTCTGCATCTCCGGGATATGCTTGTGCGCGAGGCCCAGCGCGTAGAGGCGCGCGCGGGTCTTCGCCTTGCCGTCCTCGAACTCGGCGATCATCGCCTTGCCGCCACCCGAATAGCCCGAGATCGCGTTGACGCTGAGCGCCCAGTCGTGCGGGATCAGCCCGGCGCGGACGAGCGGACGGACGAGACCCAGGAATCCGGTCGGGTAGCAGCCCGGGTTGCTGACGAACCGCGCCTCGGCAATCGCGGCCTGCTGGCCGGGTTCGAGCTCGGCAAAGCCATAGGCCCAGCCGTCGGCGACGCGATGCGCGGTCGAGGCATCGATCACCCGGGTCTTGTCCGAGGTGATCATCTCGACCGCTTCGCGGGCGGCGTCGTCGGGCAAGCAAAGGATGACGAAATCGGCATCGTTGAGCGCTGTTTTGCGCGCCTTGGAGTTCTTGCGCACCGAATCGTCGAGCTGGATCAGCGCCACGTCCTTGCGCCCGCCCAGCCGCTCGGCAATTTCCAGCCCGGTGGTGCCGTGGCCGCCATCGATGAAAACGTTGATCGTCACGCGATGCGATCCAGTGCCTGACGCGCGACATAGCCGGCCAGCCGGCGGTCGGGGGAAACGCCCCAGGCCACTTCGCGCAGCACCTCGAGCACTTCGAAGCTCTCGCCGGCATCGAGCTCGGCGACGGCTTCGGACGTCAGGGATGATTCGGCATGCAGAGTCACGGCGCGGTTCACTACACACGGCATCGGCGCGGCGTAATGGGGCGCGAATACGTATTCGGCGAGCCGGATGTCGGCCAGATCCGGCCGAACGGCATTATGGCGCGGGTCGATCGCGACCGAATGGCCGGTCAGCGCGAAGCTCCTACGCGGCGGAGCGGCGGGCGCGGGATTGGTCGCCTTCTCCCACAAATTGTCCGAACTCTTCAAGAAAACCTGCCCCCTCGGTGGTGCGCGCGATGAATATGTTGCGCTTGTCGGTATCGTCGCGCTGACGGCGCAGATAGCCGAGCGCGCCCAATCTG
>FTCZ01007469.1_pt1 | contig 14191 bp, 13 predicted proteins | sample 1658871 | NCBI WGS metagenome assembly FTCZ01 (sample SAMEA3914864, study PRJEB12502) | metagenome | biome: forest; material: soil | place: USA | collected 2012-03-12 | depth 0.3 m
CCAAAGTCGGTGTCGGTACGCGCTTCGTCGTCGAACTCGAAGTGAGGCCAGTGTCCAGCTCGGCAAGGCGCTCGCTGTGGCGCATGCGCTGGGTCTTGGGCTCTATGTGCTGCCGTCAGGAGCGTGGCAACCACCTGGCGCAGGAGGCGAGGGGCGGCCGCTCCGAACTCGATGGAATTGGACCTTCCCTCCATGCGCTTCGGGGCGCGGCTTTATAGCGAGGCAGCCAAGGTTTCGATCGGCAAGAACATTGTGTGCGTGCTAGCGGCATACTGCTGGAAGCCGAATCTCGTGGTGAAGTTGACGTCCTTGTCATCGATCGCGTGAACGATGAGCGCCCGTACGCTAGCTTCCCGCGAAATGCCCAAGGTCCGTTTCAAGGGCTCTTGGAGCATGGCGGGACCAATAGCTTTGCCACCGTGGCGCGTGTCGACGGCAAGGCGGCCAAATGCCCGCCGGGCGGCGATCCCACGCCTCTTCTCAAGACGTGGCGATCGCGATGATAGGGCCTTTGGCGGCCATGGACTGTGCCTTGTAGTCATGCACCACGCGGCCATAGGGCAAGGTGAGGTCGGCGATGAAATGCGTGGCGCCCACGATCCGGCGAACGGGCAGGTCGGCAACGGGCGCGCCGACATGCGGCACAAGATGCAGTCGCGCCGGGCCGCTCCACGAGCCCTTCACGGTGATGTCGGTTATGTTGAGCGCGACGAGTTGGCACACCTCGGCATTGCCGTCGACGCCCGGGATCACCTTGAGGTTGATCTGGGTGCGCGCGAGCGAAGCGGCCGTGCGCTCCGCGCTGCCCTCGGCGCTGACATGCTTGTAACCCATCGTGCCCATAGCTACCCGCTCGCCGCCATATTCGAGCGTGCCGGTCAGGGTGTCCTTGATGAGCCTGAGCTTGGGGTGGGCGTATTTCTTGGGAAATCCCCAAATCTCGCGACCCGCGGCGATCGGCGCCTCGTCGTCCAGATACATTTGCGCGATGAAGCTCACCTCTTCGCCCTGGAACCGCGCCGGGATCACGATGCCGGACTCGGTATAGTCGCCGAAGCCCGAGCTGTCGGGCATCTTGATCCACTCGTAGGTGACGAGGTTCTTGCCGGCGGGTTCCAGCGGCTCGGGCAACTGGGCGAGGATTGCGTCCGGATCGCTCTCGTAGGTGATCGCGAGATATTCGCGATCCACGAACCGATAGGGGCCAGCCGGGAAGCTTGGCGAGGCGATCGGGGTCGAGCGCAGGCCGATGACGTCGTCGACGTTCATGTCGTTCCTCCAGGTTGCGAAACCTCGACCGGGCTAGCCGGCCTTCATGAAGCTGCCATGACTCGCCGACACGTCATAGGGGGCGTTGCGCGGGGCGCGAAAGTGCCCGCGCCATCCCCGGAGTCCGTTTAGCCGAAGGCTGGGCCGGCAGCGATCATGTCGTTGAACTGATCGATCCAGCCATGTTCGTTCGGGCCGGGGTCGGCGCGCGTGGTGGCTACGGCCGAGGCGACGAGGATCTCGTCCGCGCCGCTCGCGAGTTGTTTCCATGGCGTCGGTAATGAACTGGTCGAGCGGGATGGCGCGCTCCTCCTTTTGGCTGTTGAGGAGTTCGGTGCGCACCCACGGCGGCGCGATCTCGACGAGGCGGATGCCGTGCGGACGCAGCAGGTAGCGCTGCGATAGGGTGTAGGAACGGAGCGCCGCCTTTCGATGGTGGGATTGTGACCGCACATGGGCCATGGAGGCGGGCGCTCAGTAGCATGCATTCCGCGCATGGGAATTGCGGACGTCCGGTCCGAGGAGTTGCATCTTCAGGCCGCGTTATCCCGCCGACGGTGACCCTCTACATGGCGCCCCGATCCGAACGCCCGGCCCTTCCGGGGGCTTGCCCGAGAAAGGGATATCGTGATGTCCACCGACGTGCCGAACCTGTTTGCACCCTTTCGGCTGGGCGCCATCGATCTTGCTCACCGCGTCGTGCATGCGCCAACCACGCGGCTGCGCGCCCAAGAAGACCATGGTCCGAGCGCGATGATGCTCGACTATTACCGCCAGCGGGCGTCGGCCGGCGGCCTCATCATCACCGAGTCCACGCATCCGAGCTACGACAGCCGCGGTTATGAGGGTGCGCCCGGCATCTACACCGACGCGCATGTCGCGGGCTGGTCGACGCTGGTCGACGGCGTCCACGCTCGCGGCGGCAGGATCGTGATGCAGCTCGGCCATGACGGTCGCCAGTCGCACGCCGACCTGTCAAACGGCGCGGCACCGATCGCGCCCTCGGTGGTGCCCTTCCAAGGGCAGGCGCTGACGAAGGCAGGCTGGGTACCCGTCTCGCCGCATCGCGCGATCGAGATCGAGGAAATCCCCCCGCTAATCGAGAGCTTCCGCCAGGCCGCCGTTCGCGCCAGGGCGGCGGGGTTCGACGGTGTCGAGCTCCACAACGCCAACGGCTATCTCGCCGACACCTTCCTCCAGGACGGTACCAACCGGCGCACCGACGCCTATGGCGGAAGCGTCGAAAATCGCGCGCGCTTCTCGCTGGAACTGGTGGAGGCGCTGCTCTCGGTGTGGGGACCGGGGCGGCTTGGCGTGCGCGTCTCGCCCAGCGGGCAGTGGGGCGCCATCTCGGATAGCGACCCGGAGGCGACGTTCGGCTATTTCGCCGAGCGGCTCAATCGCTATCCGCTCGCCTATCTCCACGTGATCGAGCCGCGCGTGATGGGCGTTGAGACGATCCACGAGGGGCAGGCGCCGGTGGCGTCGGCCTTCCTACGGCGCATCTACAAGGGGCCGATCATCGCGGCTGGAGGCTTTGACCGGATGGGCGCGGAGGCGATCGTGGCGTGCGGCGACGCGGACCTCGTGGCGTTCGGCCGTTCTTTCACCTCGAACCCCGACTTGCCCGAGCGGCTGCGGCGGAACGTGCCGCTGACGCCTTATGTTCGCGATGCTTTCTGGGGCGGAAGCGAGCGGTACTACACCGACTTTCTGACCCATGAGGAAGGGGCCGCGGCCTAATCCTTTACGAGATCGGCGAAGAGGTGCCGTGCCATGAAATCCACGAAAGCCCGCTGCTTCGGGCTTTCCATCGGCCCCGCCGGCCAGAGCATCCGAAAGGTACTGACGTCCTTGAGGTATTGATCGAGCACCGGTTCGAGTGTGCCGCTGGCGAGTTGGCGGCGCACCGCGAAGGTGGGCACGCAGGTCAGCCCCGCGCCGCCTTCCGCCATCGTGATAAGCGGCTCGATCGTGTTCGTGACCACAGTGGCGGGCAGGTCGATGTCGATCGAGGTGTCGTCGCGCTGCAACCGCCAGCTTTCGAGCTTGCCGCTGCTCGACCAGCGGTGGCGCAGGCAGGCATGGCGGAGCAAATCCTCAGGCGTCTCGGGCCGGCCACGCTCGTCGAGATAGGCGGGCGAACCGACGATGGCGAAGGAGAAGTTGCCAAGAAGGCGTGTCTTGAGCTGAGAGTCGAGCGCGGGGCCTGTCCGCAGCACGACATCGAAGCCTTCCTCGATCACGTCGACCAGCCTGTCGGAGAAATCGAGATCCAGCTCGATCTCGGGATAGGCGCGCGAGAAGGCGGCGAGCGCCGGCGTCAGCAGCGTGCCGACCAGCGGCATGCTCACCTTGAGCCGGCCGCGCGGCGCGCCGTGGCTCTGCGCCAGCTCCAGCTCGGCGGCGTCGACCTCGGCGAAGATACGCTGGCAGCGGCGGAACAGCGCTTCGCCTTCCTCGGTGAGGGCGATGCTTCGGGTGCTGCGGTTGAACAGCCGGACGCCCAGTTGCTCCTCCAGCCGCATGATCGTCTTGCCGACCGCCGAGGACGAGATGCCGAGCCTGCGGCCGGCGGCGGTGAAGCTGCGCAGTTCCGCTGCATGGGCGAAGGTCGAGAGCGCGGCGAGCTTGTCCATGTGTTGCTCCAGACAACCGGCCGATGATGTGCCCGATGCATAGAAGATAGCGAAAGACGATGGCTACTGGGAAAGCCGCGGCGCTGCGATCTTCCTGTCAGACGAACAGGAGAGGCGCCCGCCTTCACGCCTTGCCGGCGCGGCACCCCCATCCCTCACCGTTCGAAAAAACCAAAGGAATCCGTTCGATGACCAATGCCTTCTCTCCATCGAAGCCGATCGGCGTGGGCCTGATCGGCGCCGGCAACTGGGCACTGCATGGCCATGTCCGTGTGCTCAACCTTCTGCCGGACTACGAACTCGTGGCGGTGCAGAGCCGTCGGCGCGAGGCCTCCGAGCGCGCGGCACGCGAGCATGGCTTCCGCGATGTGGTCGATAGCGTCGAGGAGCTCGTCGCCCATCCCGACGTCGATCTCGTTGTCGTCACGACGACGGCGCCCCAGCATGCCGAAGGCGTCCGCGCCGCGATCGCGGCGGGCAAGGACGTCTTCGCGGAATGGCCGCTGACGCCCGGGAGCGGCCTGTCGCAGTCACTGGTCGAGGAGGCCCGGCAGGCGGGCGTGCGCCATCTCGTCGGCCTCCAGCGCCGGCTGGCGCCGCATAACCGCTTCCTCAAGGATCTGCTGGCGGAGGGCTATGTCGGCAAGCTGCGCTCGGTCCGCATGCATGTCAGCATCAGCGGTTTCGGGCCGCGGCGCGGGCAGGCGCTCGCCTGGACGATCCCGCCCGAGAATTTCTCGAGCGTCGCCTCGATCTACGCGGGCCATTTCCTCGACATGCTGTTCGAGGCAACGGGCTGGCCGACCGCGATCTCGGCGCTGGCGCTCAACCATTTCCCGCTCGTCACCATCGCCGAGACCGGCGAGACCGTGCCCACCACCAATCCCGACGAACTGGTCATGATCGGGCGGATCGGCGACGACGTGGCGCTGAGCGCGCAGGTGGAGGGCGGCAAGCGCAACGGCACCGGCGTGCAGATCGACGTCACCGGCACCGAGGGCGATCTGCGCATCACCAACCGCTCAGCCTTCGGCGATGTCGGCGACAACTATCTCGTCTTCGGCTCGCGGGGCGAGCGCGAGGCGCTCCAGCCGCTGCCGATCCCGGCCTCCTACCAGATCCTGCCGCAGTCTGGCCTGCCTTCGGCGGTGCTGGAGCTGGGTGAGGTCTATGCGGCCCATCTCCGCGCGGTCGCGACTGGGGAGGGCGGTGCGCCCGATTTCATCGATGCCCTGCGCCTCCACCGCCTGTTCGACGCCATCACACGCTCGACGGAGACCGGGCAGAGCATCGCCCTGTAAGCTTGCCCATTACGGACCTGTGGTTGGAAATCTTCGGCCGAAGGGCCGGATACCCGGCCGGCCATAAGCCCCTATTTTTCTTCTCAACGTCGCGACCGGCATCGCCGGCCTTTCCTCAAGGAGTTTTCCCATGACTTCTCTCTTCTCGCCGATTGCGGTCGGGCGCATCCCGCTTTCCCATCGCATCGTCTCGGCGCCGCTCACCCGGCTGCGCTCGAACCAGCCGGGCGACGTGCCGGGTGACCTGATGGTTGAATATTACGGCCAGCGCGCCACTGCGGGCGGGCTCCAGATCGCCGAGGCGACGCCGGTTTCGGTGCAGGGGCGCGGCTATCTTGGTTCGCCCGGCATCTATGCGGACGAACAGGTCACCGGCTGGCGGCGCGTGACCGATGCGGTGCATGCCAAGGGTGGCCGCATCCTCCTCCAGCTCTGGCATGTCGGCCGCCAGAGCCATGTCTCGATGACGGGCGGTACGAGCCCGGTCGCGCCCTCGGCAGTTCCGGTCGAGGATCTGGTCTTCACGCACGACGGCTGGGTGCCCGCCTCACCGAACCGCGCGCTGGCCGTCGAGGAGATCGCCGAGATCGTCGAGCAATTCCGTCAGGGCGCGGTCCGCGCCAAGGCGGCGGGCTTCGACGGCGTCGAGATCCATGGCGCAAACGGCTATCTGATCGACCAGTTCATCCAGGACGGCTCGAACAAGCGCACCGACGTCTATGGCGGTTCGGTCGAGAACCGCGCGCGCTTCCTGTTCGAGGTCGTCGAGGCGGTGACCTCGGTCTGGGGCGGTGACCGCGTCGGCGTGCGCGTGGGGCCAAGCGGCACCTTCGGCTCCATGTCGGACAGCAACCCCGAGGCGACGTTTAGCTACATTGCCCGCGAACTCAACCGCTTCGGCCTGGCCTATCTCCACGTCATCGAGCCGCGCATCGTCGGTTCGCAGGCACTGGTCGAGGGTCAGCCGGCGGTGGCGGCGGCGCAGCTCCGTCCGCTCTTCAAGGGACTCATCATTGCGGCCGGCGGCTTCGAGAAGGAGAGCGCCGAGGAGATCATCGCGCGCGGCGATGCGGACCTGGTGGCATTCGGCCGGCACTTCGCTGCCAACCCCGATCTGGTCGAGCGCTATCGGAACAACTGGCCGCTGAACCCGCATGACCGCGACACCTTCTATGGCGGCGATGCGCGCGGATACACCGACTACCCCTTCCACGACGAAGCCGCCATCGCAGCCTGAACCCGGGACCGGCGTCGCCTGGATGGCGGCGCCGGCTCCTCGATACCCGGCCTAGGTCGGAACCGCGGCGGAGCGGGCCAGGCGGATCGCATGATCGGCGGCGTAGCGCTCGATCGCGCGGGGCGAGCCTTGCGGGTCGGCCAGCGCGACATAGCTGTCGGGGCGCAGCAGATAGAGGGCATCCCGCTCCAGACCGACCGCCTCGTGCGCGTCCCGCCAGTCGAAGATATGCAGCGGCAGCGCGTGTTGCGCGCACCACGCGCGCAGGTCCGCGCTGGCGGTGCCGTAGACATGGACCTGCCATCCGATGTCCGCGAGCGGCGCGAAATTGTCGGTGCCGTCGCCCGGCACCCATGGGAGCCGGTCTCCGCCATGGACGTCGCCGGCGATCCCGTCTGCGAGCGGACCAGCCCGATAGTTGAGCATCACCTGCGACACGGTTCGGAAGAGGAACTCGCGGACCGGCTCGAAGGCCAGCGCGCGGGGGAAGATCCGGGGCACGATCCGGGTGCGCAGCAGGTCGGCGATCCGTCCCTCCGCGGTGGCGAAGCTGAACACGCGGTCGGTGGTCGCGACAAGCTTGCGCGCGAAGCCGATCCGTTCGGCCTCATAGCTGTCGAGCAGCTGGTCGGGGGCGTCCCCGGCCAGCACCGCCGCGAGCTTCCAGGCGAGATTGATCGCGTCGCCGATGCCGGTGTTCATTCCCTGTCCGCCGGCCGGGCTGTGGACGTGCGCGGCATCCCCCAGCAGGAAGGCGCGCGCCCTGCGGAAATGCTCGGTCACGCGGTGATGGACATGGTAGGTCGAGAACCAGTTCACCGCGCGGATATCGAGCTTCAGATTGCGGATCGCCCGATCGCTGACATCCTCGAAGCGGAGCGCCGCGGCATCGTCGGCACGCTCGTCGCGGACCGTACCGATCAGGCGGACATGGCCTTCTTCGGCCAAGGGGAAGATCGCGAGGAAATCCGCTTCGTCGAGATCGATGTGCAGCGAGCCATCGATCGGCTCGCCCGCCGCGTCGACATCGGCGACGTAGAAGAGCTGGCGATAGGTACCGCCCGGAAAGCCGGTACCGAGCGTCTCGCGCACCGTCGAGCGCGCGCCGTCGCAGCCGGCGAGGTAGCGCACCTCGCATTGTTCGACGCCGTAGGGGCCGTGCAGCCGGGCGACGATGCCGTCGCCCGTCTCATGGAAGTCGATGAGTTCGGTCTGTCGCTCGACCGTGACGCTAAAGGCTTCCAGCCGCTCGATCAGCAGCCGCTCGTGCCGGTCTTGCGGAAAAATGTGGAGGAAGGGGTAGGGCGTCAGGTCCGCTCCGATCTCGCCGAACGCGACCCGCGCGGCGCGCCTGCCCTGTGCCCACAGGTTGACGGCGGGCACCCGGTGACCCTGTTCCAGCACGGCATCGGTCAGATCGAGCTGACGGTAGAGCTCCAATGTGCGCGCCTGCACCGCGAGTGCGCGGGAGGTAGTGCCCGGCCCCTCGGTTCGGTCGACGATCCGCACGCCAACGCCCTGCCGGACGAGCCACAGGGCCAGAACCAGGCCGGTCGGGCCGGCTCCCACGATCAGGACGTCGCTGCTTTTCATGGCGCTCGCTCTCCTCGAGCCCGCTCAGGCCGTCGCGATGATAGACGAAACGATCCGTGCGCTGCAAAGATGTCTGTGATCGCCCGCCCGGATCGCGTCGCCGGTGACGCAGGCTGGTACTGGAGGTGTCAAGCCCGCCCAAGCACCAGTTGGCGACGCCGGGCTGCGGCCGCATCAACACCAGACTGGCCATCGACAGGCCGTTCAGCATCATGATGCGATGGAGGGCACAGTGGCCCAGACCATAAAGTCACTCAGCCGCGAGGAACTTTCCCCCAAGCTTCAGGAGGCCTGGGACTGGGTCCATGGGCTTACCGGACAGGCGGCCTTCATCGAGAAGGGGGCTCACGCGCCCGAGCTGATCGACTTCACCGTGGTCGATTTCTACGAGAAGATCTTCTTCGGCGGCCGGGTGGAGGTGAAGCTCAAGCATCTGGCGCGGCTGCGCATGAGCCTCGGCCATGGCTGCCGCAGCTGCAATCTTGGCAATACGGCCGGCGCGAAGGAGGCCGGCTATAGCGAGGCCGAGCTGAACGCGATCGAGGGCGACCGCTCCATCTTCAGCGAGCAGGAGCAGGCCGTGCTCGAACTCGCCGACCAGTTCCTGATGACCAATATCCAGGGGCATCTCGATCCCCCGCTCTATGCCCGGCTGCGGACCTTCTTCGACGATGCGCAGATCCTCGAGCTCGGCACCGTCATGAGCTACCTCGGCGGCCTCGCCAAGATGCTGTTCGTTTTCGACATGGCGGAGAAAGAGGAGACCTGCATCTTCCGCCCGGCCGCCCAACAGGCCGTCGCGGCCGAATAGCGACGCCGATCAGCCGGCTCCGGTGCGCGCGGCGTCCATCGCTTCCTCGTCGCAGATGACGCCGGAGGGGACGGCGCTGATCTCGCCCAGCCTCTGAAGTTCCGTATCGTGCTGCCGGTCCGTCTCGAGATAGTGGCGGGTGAAGAGCCGCATCACATGCGCGACCCCCAGCCGGTTCACCGAGCGCCGATCCTCTTCGAAATAGAGGCCTCCGGTCGGGCTGGCGGTGATGATCTCGTAGGATGGGAAATAGTCGATCCAGTCGTGGCGCCGGACGACCTGCTCCGCCACCACGCGCAGCACGGCCTTGCTGTAGGCGGTCGACACGACGACGTTGCGCGGCTCATAGGTCGCGGCCAGCGGGACCGGCGAGACGGTGAGGATCACGCGCAGCCCAGGATTACGCGCCCGCGCCGCGAGAAGGATGTTCTCGAGCGCGGTTTGCGTCTCCTCGACGGAGAAGTTGACGAACTCGTGGCGGGACGAATCATGCTCTCCGCCCGCGACGCCCGGCGCCAGCGGATAGACCGAGCCATCCACGTGGGAGCGCCAGGCCTCCGTCAAACCCAGGGTGAAGACGAGAATGTCGGCCGCCTCGAACATCTCGCGCACCGCCGCCAGATGGGTGGCGCGCTCCCGAGCGACATTCTCGGCGCTTTCATGGCCCTGCGGCTCCACCAGCGGGCGAAAGGGATCGATCCAACGGCCTTGGCGGTTGCGCCAGGCGACGTCGTCCGGCGTCCGCTCGCCGAACGCCTCCTGATAGAGCTGCCAGAACTGCAACGGCGTGTAGATGTTGCCGTAGCGCGCGGAGAAGAGGCCGTATTGCCGCTCTTCTCGCGCTTCGGGCGGGAGGTGCTCGCCGCCTTCCACCAGCATGAAGTTGTCGCCCATCGCGCGCAGCCGGCGCGAGATATGCTGCGCAAAGCAGCTTCCGGCGGTCGCCACGCGGTCGCCTGGCCGGATCGAGAAGCGCGGCTTCGAGACGGGATCGAACAGATGGCTCTCGATCGATGCTACGCCACGGCTCCAGAACTGCTCGTCGGGCAGGTCGACATAGGGATGGCTCACTGGACCTCTCCACGCATCAGCCGGCGAATATCCTGTAGCCTCGGCTGGACATTGTGGAAGACCCGAAGTTCGTGCCGCTCCCAGCGCGAGAAGAAGGCGAGGCTGCGTTCGAGATAGTCTACCAGCTCGAGCGGCTTGTGTTCGTTGGCGGGCTTGAAGAGATAGCTCCCGGAAACGCCGAGCTCTTCGCCGATCTCGGGATAGACGGGCCAGCTCGTGGCCGCGAGATTGTCGGGCGGCAGGATGACATCGTCGAAGACGGCCCGTCCCCGCGCGACCAGCAGAGCCCGCGCGAGCTCGAACAGCGCCTCGATTCGGGGGTGGTCGATCGTGAGCATGAAGCTGCGGCCGCGCCCCGCGACGCGGAAAAGCCGCGAGGCGTCGAGCCCGCATTCGCGATAGCCGTCCAGGATCGCCTGCCGTTCCGCGGGCCACCGCGCGAAGTAGCCGGCATGGGCATAGGTGTCCGCATTGTACCAGCGCGCGGCCTGCGTGGCGTCCAGTCCTTCCTTGTAGGCGGCGAGAGCGATCCGCGAATGATAGGGACCGACCACGCCGTCCGAGATGAACGCGTCGCCCACCCGGACATAGCAGCAATCGGGATGGTAGCCTCTGAAGTACAGGGGCGGCAGGATTTCGAACTCGGGCATCTGCGCGGGATCGAAGCGCGGCAGCTCGCAGGCGTCGCTGAGCAGGATGATCCGGTCCCACGACCGCCAGTCATGGCTGCCGGCCTCCAGCGCCTTGGCAAAGGACCAGAAATCGAGTGCCTCGCACTCCACGTCTCGCGCGAGCGTCTGAATGCAGTTGGCAAAGCCGAATGCCTGGCAGTTCCAGACCACTAACCAGCGTTCACGCAAGCGCCACCTATACCCAATCCGAGGCTTCCATTAGCGGGCCTGGGGTTCAGGTGCCACCTCTTTGCCTTCTTGCGTCGCGGGCTGGCGCCGACCTTAACTCACTGGAGCAGCAGATCCTGTTTGCGCAGCCGGATGACGGAATTGGGCGACCATCCCTTCCAGACCAGCGGTGAGATGGCATGCCGGACGAGAAGCTCCTCGCTGAAGATTTCGAGAAGGTCGTATTGGCGGGGGAGGTCGAACAACATGCCCAAGGTCCGGTCAAGGTCGTTCGCGCCGAACACCCGGACGTGATCCTCCTGCCCGAAACGGGCCGCCGCATCCTCGGCCGCGATGGCCGAGAGGTCTTCCGCATAGCTCCGGTCGCGGCTGATCGGGATGCAGCAAACATGGCGTCCGTCGGGCTTGAGCGCGCGGTGGAGATGATAGAGCACGGCTGTGACGTTGCACGGCACATGCTCCATGACGTGCGAATGGACGATCGCGTCATAGTGTCGCGAGGGGAGCCTGGCGGCATCCTCGACAAGATCCAGCTTCCGGACGCGGAGGACGGAATCGAACCGCTCCGGTTCGAGGTCGACAGGGTCGTAGCCGTCGGCCAAAATCTCATGCAGCCTTGTCGCCAGGCCCGTTTCCGGTGCGAAGTGGAGAACGCGCAGGCCGGGGCGCAGAAAGCCGTCGAGATTCAGGAAGAGCCACATGAGTCGCGTCCGGACGTCCGAATGGCAGGTCTGGCAGATGGCATTGCAGCGGTTGCCGCGCTCGATGAAGCGCTCGCCGCCGCAGATGTTGCACTCTTTCGCTAACGCCGCGACGTGACCGAATTCCAACGGAATGCTCCCCAGGCCAGCACTTGCGGACGCCCTAGTGCAGGAGCGGCGTTTGTGGAAGTTGATCGAGGGTGGCTCGCTTTCGCCCTTGCGCTCATGTCGAAGGATCGGAGCCGAGCGGCGTCCACTTCTCGGTGCCTGCGGCATTGCGCACGGCGGCATCGATGAAGAGCATCGTCCGCAGTCCGTCGACGAGACCCGGACAGGCCGCTTCCGAACCCGTCCGGACCGCCCGGCCGAAGGCGCGGTACAGGTTGGCGAAGGCCTCGATATAGCCCTCGGGATGTCCGGCCGGCACGCGCAGTAGCGAGGCTGCGGCGGGGGTCAGGCCGGGACCGCCGGCGCGGACGATTTCGGCCGGGCGGTCGAGCCAGCGGAGCGTCAGGCTGTTGGGCTCCATCTGCGCCCAGTCGAGGCCGCCCTCCGTGCCGTGGATGCGCAGGCGCAGGCCGTTCTCCTCGCCCGCTGCGACCTGACTGGCGCTGAGGCTGCCGCGCGCGCCGCCTTCGAAGCGCAGCAGCGCGGAGACGTCATCGTCGAGCCGGCGGCCGGGGACATGGGTCGTGAGCTCGGCGCTGACCGCCTCGACCTGAAGGCCGGAGACATGCTCGGCTAGGTGGAAGGCGTGGGTGCCGATGTCGCCCAGACAGCCACCGAGCCCGGCCTTCGCGGGATCGGTGCGCCATGCGGCCTGCTTGTTGCCGCCCGCGTCGATCGACCGGCTGAGCCAGCCTTGCAGATATTCCACCTCGATCCGCCGGATCGCGCCGAAGTCGCCGCGCAGGACGCGCTGGCGCGCCTCCTCGACCATCGGATAGCCGGCATAGGTGAAGGCGAGCCCATAATGACGGCCGCTGCGGCGTACCGCATCCGCGATCGCCTGCGCCTGGGCGAGCGTCGCCGCCATCGGCTTTTCGGAGAAGACGTCGAAGCCTGAATCGAGCGCGGCGATCGCCATCGGGGCGTGGAGGTGATTCGGCGTAACGATCGCCAGCGCCTGCATCCGCTCCGCCTCTGGCAGCGCGCGTTCGCCGGCGAGCATCGCGTCGATGTCCGGATAGACGCGGGCCGGAGGGAGGCCGAGCGCCTCGCCGGTTCGGTGGTTGCGGTCGCGGTCGGTGCTGAACGCGCCGCAGACCAGCGCAGCCTCGCCATCGAGCGCCGCCGCCATGCGATGGACCGCGCCAATGAACGCCCCTTCGCCGCCGCCGGCCATGCCGTAGCGCATTTTTCGGTCCTTCTGGGTCATGCCTGCGCTCTTCCTCGAATGATCAAACTCGACGACAGGATACAAAATTGCCTAGCCAATATAAGAAAATATGATTTAGGTAAGCGCTATCAGAGCGGGCGACCGCCGGGAGAGGTCGATTATGAAGGTCATGCTTCGTATTATGCCGGTAGCGCTCGCCATCGTGGCGGCCGGGACGGCGGTGCGGTTGCCGGCGCAGGACAGCGCTCCCTCGGCGGGTGCGCAAGCCTTCGCGGCATGCCGCTCGTGCCATACGCTTGGAGCAGGCGAGCGCAACGGCATCGGCCCCAATCTCCACGGCCTGTTTGGCCGGCAGGCGGCTAGCGTCGCCGGCTATAATTACAGCCCGGCGCTCAAGGCCTCGGGCCTGCGCTGGGACGACAAGAGCCTTGATACCTTCCTGGCGGGGCCGTCCAAGGTCGTGCCCGGCACGCGCATGGTGATGCGAGTGGACGACCCTGCCCGTCGCACCCAGCTCATCGCCTATCTCAAGGCCGAGACGGCCAAGTGACGAGCGGCGTGATGAAGGGGCCGGGGGTGTTCCTCGCCCAGTTCATGGGCGACGCCGCGCCGTTCGACACGCTGGCCAGCGCCGCGAAGTGGATGGGGCAAGCGGGCTATCGCGGCGTCCAGATCCCGACCTGGGACGCGCGCTGCATCGATCTCGCGCGCGCCGCCGAGAGCCAGGATTATTGCGACGAGCTCGCGGGCACATGCCGCGAGGCGGGTGTCGAGATCACCGAGCTGTCGACCCATCTCCAGGGGCAGCTCGTGGCGGTCCACCCCGCCTACGACACCGCCTTCGACGCCTTCGCGCCGCCCGAGTTGCACGGCAAGCCCGCCGAGCGGCAGGCGTGGGCCGTCAGCCAGGTGAAGCTGGCGGCGACCGCCAGCCGTCGGCTCGGCCTCAAGGCGCAGGCGGCCTTTCCGGGCGCGCTCGCTTGGCCCTTCCTCTATCCCTGGCCGCAGCGGCCGGCGGGGCTCGTCGAGGAGGCGTTCGCCGAACTCGGCCGTCGCTGGCGGCCGATCCTCGATCATTTCGAGGATGAGGGCGTCGACATCTGCTTCGAGTTGCATCCGGGTGAGGATCTGCACGACGGTATCACTTTCGAGCGCTTCCTCGCAGCGGTCGACGACCATCCCCGCGCGAACATCCTCTACGATCCGAGTCACTTCGTGTTGCAGGCGATGGACTATCTCCAGTTCATAGACATCTATCGCGATCGTATCCGCATGTTCCACGTCAAGGATGCGGAGTTCAATCCGACCGGGCGCTCGGGTGTCTATGGGGGCTTCCAGGACTGGGTCGACCGGCCGGGCCGCTTCCGCTC
>FTCZ01001557.1_pt1 | contig 14186 bp, 11 predicted proteins | sample 1658871 | NCBI WGS metagenome assembly FTCZ01 (sample SAMEA3914864, study PRJEB12502) | metagenome | biome: forest; material: soil | place: USA | collected 2012-03-12 | depth 0.3 m
CACTGATAGCTCGCGACCGCATCGTCGACCGCCGCCGGGAAGGGATATTCGGGCGCCAGGCGATACCCGACCGCGAGCAGCCGCGAGCGCGTGGCCCGCGCCAGATGCCCGGTGAAATTGCGATAGCTTTCCAGAGTTCCGATATTGTAGCCGCCCCCGTGGAAGTAGAGAATGACGCGATCGGGATGGGCATCGGACGCGCTGACCCATTCGCACGGCACGCCACCCGCGTCCTGTGCTTCAAAGCCAATATCGGCGGCGGCGGGAAATGCGGCGGCGAACCGTTCCCAGCCCGCACGGATTTCCTCCACCGTCTGGCTAGCCGACGACAGGCTGGCGGAACGAAGCTTCGTCACGAGGGCGTTATGTTCCGGCGACGCCATCTCTTCTCTCCTTGTCACGCCGAATATCATAGTCGAGTCGGCAGCGTGGCCATCGCGTCATCTCATCCCGAAGCGTGGTGCGCGCTTCTCCGAGAATGCGGCCACTGCCTCGAGGAAATCATCCTCGCCGGCGCAGGCCGCAATCCCTTCGATCTCCGCTGCGAACTGATCGGATACGCCGTTGCGAAGACTGAGACGCATGAGCCGCTTGGTCTCGATCGCAGCACGCGCGGGCAGCGCGAGAATCCGTTGCGTCAGAGCCACGACGCATTGTTCAAGCTCGCCCGGCGCGACCACCTCATCAACCAAATCGAGCTCCTTCGCTTGCGCCGCGTCGAGCTGGCTACCCAGCAGCGCGAGGCGATAGGCCCGCCGCTCGCCCAGTGCACGGGCGAGCCAATAGGTCACCCCCATGTCCGGATTGAGCGCGGCACGAATGTTGGCGAACATGAATTTTGCCGTGTCATCCGCAATCACGAAGTCAGCAGCAAGGACGAAACAGAGACCGGCGCCGATGCTGTATCCACGCACGGCCACGATCACAGGCTTGAGGATCGAATCCAACGTCTCGATCAGCGGCTGGACCCGGCGCAGCCGCTCTCGGAAATCGTCACCGCGCTGCTCGGGCGTCATTCCCTGCAGGCGGGCCCATGCCTTGATGTCCCCGCCCGCCACGAAATGATCGCCCGCGCCGTCGAGGACGATGCAGCGGATCGCCGGATCCTCGTCCATGGCCCGGAGCTTCTCGTGCAGGAGCACCATCATCTCCGGGGACATGGCGTTGCGCAACTCGGGCCGGTTGAGCGTCAGCCTGCCGACGCCCCCCTCCGACCGCGCGAGGATCGTCTCGTCCATCTCAGAAGGGATCCCAGGTGAAGACCTGCGAGGAGATGTCGAGCGGATACATCGACGGACGCAGCGCGGGCAACGCGGTCTTGAGGACGCTCTCCGGTGTCCAGCCGTCCGAGGTCTGGGTGGTGCGCAGCGGGCGATGCTGGCTGAATAGCACGATCTCGTTGTTGCGCACCGCGAAGACCTGACCCGTGACGTCGGCCGCCTCGTCTGCCATCAGCGAGACGGTGAGCGGCGCGATCTTGGCAGCGCCCATCGTCTTCAGCACCGCGACACGTGCCTTGTTCACCTCGGTGTCCTCGGGGATCGTCGCGGTCATGCGCGTGTAGGCGAAGGGCGCGATGCAGTTCGAGCGCACCTTGAACCGCTGCATGTCGAGCGCGATGCATTTCGACAGGCCGGCGACGCCCATCTTGGCCGCGCCATAGTTCACCTGCGCCCGGTTGCCGATCAGCCCCGAGGTCGAGGTCATGTGGATGAAGGCGCCGCTCTCCTGCTCCTTGAACAGGTTGGCGGCGGCCCGTGATACGTAGAAATAGCCCGACAGCGTCACGTCGATCACGCTCTGCCAGTCGTCCTGGGTCATCTTGTGGAAGATCACGTCGCGCAGGATGCCGGCATTGTTGACGACGACATCGAGCTTGCCGAACGCCTTGATCGCATCCTCGATAATTGCGTGCGCACTGTCCCAGCCCGCGATGCTGTGGAAGCTCGGCACGGCCTGCCCGCCGGCGGCGCGGATCTCCTCGGCGACGCGCTCCGCCGGGGCGGCATCCGCGCCCTGGCCGAACGCCGAGGCTCCGAGGTCGTTGACGACGACCTTGGCGCCGTGGCTGGCGGCAAGCTTCGCGATCTCGGCACCAATCCCGGCACCCGCACCGGTGACGAGAACGACTTTGCCTTCAAGAATCTGTTCAGCCATTTTTCTATCCCTATTGCGATATCATTGCCGACGGACCTCGCCGATCACAGGCGGGCTGACATGGTTTTCCGTCGACCGCTCCCGTCGCTTTTGAGGGTATTGCCGCCGCCCCGCTCTGGTCAGGATCTAACAGCGGAAGCCCGGCCCGCCGGTGTTGCCCAACTCCGTGGGCGCCCGACAGCTTCGTCAGAATATGTGAACAGATGGCAGGATATCGCTCATGGATCTCAATGCGGTTATCAATCGCGTATTTCCACCGATCCGAGAGACCTACACGGTCAAGGAAACGATCCTCTATGCGCTCGGGGTCGGCGCCGGCGTTGCCGATCCGCTAAGCGCAGCGGATTTCCCCTTTCTCAACAGCAAGGCGCTCAGCATCGTGCCGGCGCAGGCAGCGGTGCTCTGCTTCCCCGGCCCCTGGCTCGGCGACCCGGAGCTGGGCATCGACTATACCAAGGTGCTGCACGGCGGGCAGGGCATCGTCTTCGAGCGCCCGCTCAAGCCGGAGGCAGCGATCCGCGGCGAATATGAAGTGCTCGGCATCGACGACAAGGGCGCGGACAAGGGCGCGGTGGTCTTCTTCGAAAAGCGCCTGCTCGACGAGGCCGACGGCGGCGTCATCTGCCGCGTGCGATCGAGCTATTTCCTGCGCGCCGACGGCGGCTGCAGCAACTGGGGCACGCCCGAGGTGGTGCCCGGGCCGGTGCCCGATCGTGCGCCCGATCGGATCGTCGAGATCAAGACCGATCCGCGCCAGGCGCTGATCTACCAGCTCAACGGCGACTACAACCCGCTCCATGCCGATCCGGAGGCCGCGAAGAAGGCCGGCTTCCCAAGGCCAATCCTGCACGGCCTTTCGAGCTTCGGCGCCGCCTGCTTCGCCTTCGTCCAGTCGGTATGCGGCGGCGATCCGAACATGCTCGCCGAGTTTTTCATCCGCTTCAGCCGGCCGGTATTCCCGGGCGAGACGCTGCGCCTGGAGCTGTTCGACGAGGGCGATGCCTGGCGCTTCCGTGCCCGTGTGAGGGAGCGCGACGAGATCGTGCTTGATCGCGGCCTTGCCCGGGTCCGCTGACAGGAATTCATCACGATCGGATGGCCGGGCGGGCCATCCAGACGACACCCGAGAAACCTGACGAGGTTCTGACGATATGGCATTCGGTATCACCGCCTGGGGTGGCTACATCCCCCGCCTCCGCATGGAGCGCAGCGCGATCGCCGCGCAACACGCCTGGATGGCACCATCGCTGAAAGGTCTCGCTAAGGGCCGCCGCGCCTATTGTAGTTGGGACGAGGACATCATCACGATGGCCGTCGAGGCGTCGCGCAACTGCCTCGGCGCACGCGACCGCTCGGCGATCAGGGAGCTGCGGCTCGCCTCCACCACCGCGCCTTCAGCCGATCTCCAGTCGAGCGCGATCGTCGCGGTGGCGCTGCGCCTTGACGGCAAGGTCCAGGCGATGGACGTCGGCGGCTCCCAGCGTGCCGGCGTCGCCGCGCTCGCCACCGCGCTGCGGACGGGTCGTGAACCGACGCTGGTGATCGCGTCGGAGCGCCCGCGCGCGACCCCGGCCAGCACACAGGAGATGCAGTATGGCGCCGGCGCCGCTGCCTTCCTGTTGAGCGACGCCGACGTTGCCGTCGAGCTGATCGGCTCGGCCTCCGCGACCACGCTGCTGGTCGACCATTTCCGCGCCGCCGGCGCCGCGCACGACTATTTCTGGGAAGAGCGCTGGATCCGCGACGAAGGCTATTCGAAGGTCGGCGGTGGCACGGTGAAAGCCGCGCTGGCCGATGCCGGCATCGCCGCGGCCGACGTCTCGAAGCTGATCTTCCCGGCGCCGGCCCGCGGTATCGGCGATGCGGTCGCCAAAGCGACCGGGATCGCACCAACGGCGGTCGCCGACGCGCTCGATGCTGACGGCGGCTTCACCGGCGCCGCGCAAAGCCTGCTGATGCTCGCCAACGTCCTCGATCAGGCGGCGCCCGGCGACATCATCGTCGTCGCGGGCTTCGGCCAAGGCAGCGACGTCGTCGTGCTGCGCGCGACGGACGCGATCGCCTCCGGCCGGCCGGCACGCAGCGTCGCCGATCTGCAAGCGACGGGCGCCAGCGTTACGGCCTATGGCCAGATGGCCTCCTTCTACGACGAGATGGAGCTCGAGTGGGGCATGCGCGCCGAGCGCGACACCAAGACCGCGCTCACCGAGCAGTATCGCTCGTCGGACCAGGTCAATGGCTTCGTCGCCGGCCAGTGCGGATCGTGTGGACAGATCCAGTATCCGCAGCTCAGCTATTGTGTGAGCTGCCGCGCGCGGGCCGATGATTTCGTACAGGTGCCGCTGGCCGAAGAGGGTGCGCGCGTCCTCACCTACACCGCCGACGGCCTCATGTATCACCCCGCACCGCCGCTCTATGTCGGCTTCGCGCAGTTCGACAACGGCGCCCGCCTGCTCATGGAGTTCGTCGACGTCTCTCCGGACGAGTTCGATGTCGGCAAGCGCCTCGAAATGCGCTTCCGCATCAAGGAGAAGGACGTGACGCGCGGCTATTACCGCTATTTCTGGAAGGCAGCGCCGGTCGCCTGAACGGCTGACGGCAGCGAAAGGACCGCATCATGGCAACGGGTATCAAGGACAAGGTCGCGATCATCGGCATGGGCTGCTCGCGCTTCGGCGAGCGCTGGGATGTCGGCACCGACGCGCTGCTGGCGGAAGCGTTCGACGAGGCGCTGGCCGATGCCGGCATCGAGCGCAGCCAGATCGACGCGGCGTGGACCGGCTCCTGCTTCGACCGCATCAACGTCGGCAACTCGGCGATCCCTGCGGCGACCTCGCTGCGGCTCGACGGCATTCCCGTCAGCCGTATGGAGAATATGTGCGCAACGGGCACCGAGGCGCTGCGCGGGGCCGCCTATGCGGTCGCCGCCGGCGCAGTCGATATCGCGCTCGCGATCGGCTCGGAGAAGCTCAAGGACACCGGCTATGGCGGCCTGCCCGTCCAGACCAAGGGCACGTTCAACGATCTCTGGCTGCCCTATGTCTCGGCGCCCGCCGGTTTCGCGCAGCTTGCCGCCGGCTATCGCTCCAAGCATGGCACCTCGCGGGAGGATCTCAAGCGCGCCCTCGCCCATGTCTCGTGGAAGAGCCATCGGAACGGCGTCAAGTCGCCCAAGGCGCACCTGCGCAAAGCGGTGCCGATGGAGACGATCCTCAATGCGCCGATGATCGCCGAGCCGCTCGGCCTGTTCGACTGCTGCGGCGTGTCGGACGGCGCCGCCGCCGCCATCGTCACCACGCCCGAGATCGCGCGGGCGATGGGCCACAAGGAGTTCGTCACGCTCAAGGCAGTGCAGCTCTCCATCTCGTCGGGCCAGGAATCGACCACCGACACATGGGACGGCAGCCATGTGCGCAACACGCGCAACGCCGCGACCAGGGCCTATAAGGAAGCCGGCATCACCAACCCGCGCGAACAGCTCAGCCTGATCGAGGTGCACGATTGCTTCTCGATCACCGAGCTGGTGACGATGGAGGATCTATTCCTCTCCGAGGAAGGCCGCGCGGTGAACGATATCCTCGACGGCTTCTACGACGCCGAGGGCGGCGTGCCCTGTCAGATCGATGGCGGACTGAAATGCTTCGGTCATCCGATCGGCGCGTCGGGGCTGCGCATGGGCTACGAGATCTACAACCAGCTCCTCGGCCGCGCCGGCGAGCGGCAGTTGCCGAATGTCAGCATGGGGCTGACGCACAATCTCGGCGGCGTCCCTTATCTCGGCGTGGCGGCTGTGTCCGTCCTCGGCCTGATGAACTGACGGGCTGGCCATGATCCCCCGTACGATCTTCGCCGAGGAGCACGAGCTCTTCCGGGACAGCGTCCGCCGCTTCATCGAAGCCGAGATGGTGCCTCACCATCGCGAATGGGAGCGCGAGGGCCTCGTCCCTCGCTCGGTCTGGCGCAAGGCCGGCGAGCAAGGCCTGCTCTGCGCCAACGTGCCCGAGCAATATGGCGGCGCGGGCGCGGACTGGGCCTACAATGTCGTGGTGATCGAGGAGCTGGCGCGCGCCGGCGTGTCCGGCCCGGGCTCGGGCTTCATGGTCCATTCCGAGATGGCTGCCTCCTACATCGCGAGCTACGCCACCGAGGAAGCCAAGCAGCGCTATCTGCCCAAGATGGTGACGGGCGAGATGATTGGCGCGATCGCGCTGACCGAGCCCGATGCCGGCAGCGACCTCAAGAGCCTGCGCACCACGGCCCGACGCGACGGCGACGAATATGTGATCAACGGCCAGAAGATCTACATTTCGAACGGCTACAATGCCGACCTCATCGTCGTCGCCTGCAAGACCGATCCGGCGGCGGGCGCGAAGGGCGTCTCGCTGGTCATCATCGAGACCGACCAGCCCGGCTTCAAGCGCGGTCGCCTGCTGGAAAAGTTGGGCCTGCAGGCGCAGGATACCGCCGAGCTGTTCTTCGAGGACGTCCGGGCGCCGCTCTCCAACCTCGTCGGCGAAGAGGGCAAGGGCTTCGGCTACCTCATGGGCAAGCTGGCGCAGGAACGGCTGGTTCAGGCGATCCGCAGTTGCAGTGCGGTCGAGGCGATCATCGAGTGGACGATCGCCTATGCCCGGGACCGTAAGGTGTTCGGCCAGGCGCTCGCCAACTTCCAGAACACCCAGTTCAAGCTCGCCGAGCTCAGCGCCGAGGCGAGCGGGCTGCGCGTGTTCGTCGATGCCAGCATCAAGGCCTATTGGGAGGGCACGCTGAGCGGCGTCGATGCAGCCAAGGTCAAAATGGTCGCGGCCAACCTCCATTGCCGCGTGGCCGATGAATGCCTCCAGTTCTTCGGCGGCTATGGCTATGTCTTCGAATTCCCGATCGCGCGCGCCTTTGTAGATGCGCGCGTCGCCAAGATCGCCGGCGGCACGATCGAGGTGATGAAGCAGATCATCGGCCGCGAGATCTTTTCATGAGCATCTCGGCGGCATGGGCCGGCTGGGGCCCAGACCTCCCCCGCACCTCCCGTAAATGAGGGTGTGGGCGTTGCACCCGCACCCTATGCTCGATGCGAACGACTGGAGGGCATGTCTTCCATATCTGCCGGGACATGAGCACGACCGTTGGGCCCAGCCGGAAACGGTCAAGAACTTCCCCGGAAGAGCATGGCGAAGCCCCCTAGGGACGATCAACACAAGGGATTTCCATGGACTTCGATGACACGCCCGAAGAGGCGCAATTTCGCAGCGAGGTTCGCCGCTGGCTCGAACAGCATGTCGAGCCCCGGCCGAGCGGTGCCGATGTCCAGGCTGATCCGGACGCAGCGGTCGCGCGGGCACGGCGGTTCCTGGCGGCGAAGGCCAGCAAGGGCTATTCTGCCATCACCTGGCCCAAGGAATATGGCGGCTTTGGTGGCAGCGAGATCCAGAAGGTGATCTTCCTGCAGGAGCAGGGACGCTTCGACATCGACACGCTTCACGGCTCGGACTTCTTCGCGGTCGGCATCGACCTGTGCGGCGGCACCATCCTGCGGTGCGGAAATGACGAGCAGAAGGAGCGTTTCATCGCGCCCTTGCTGCGCGGCGACAAGATCTGGTGCCAGCTTTTCTCGGAACCCGCCTGCGGCTCCGACCTCGCCGCGGTACGGACCAAAGCCGTCCGCGACGGCGACGACTGGCTGATCACCGGACAGAAGGTCTGGACCACCGGCGGCCATTTCTCCGACATCGGTCTTTGCCTGACGAGGACGGATCCGACCGTACCGAAGCATCAGGGCCTGACCATGTTCGCGATCGACATGCACCAGCCCGGAGTCGACGTCCAACCCATTCGCCAGATGGGCGGTGAAGCTGAATTCAACCAGGTGTTCCTCGACAATGTCCGCGTGCCCGACCGCGACCGGATCGGGCCTGTGGACGGCGGTTGGAAGGTGGCGCTGACGACACTCGGCCAGGAACGCCAGACGGCCGGCGGGCTCGCGTTCCTGGAGTGGGAGACCCTGCTCGATCTGGCCCAGTCCACCGAGAAGGACGGAAAGCCCGCAATCGAGGACGGGCGCGTCCGCGAGCGGCTCGCCGAGTGCTGGCTGAACACCTTCGGGATGCGGTTGATGGGTTATCGCAGCCAGACCGCGCTCGGGCGAGGCATGGTCCCGGGTCCTGAAGAATCGATGGCCAAGCTCATAATCACCGGACAGGGGCAGCGATCGGCGATAGCGGCCATGGACATAGTCGGCCCGACCGGAATCCTCTCGCCCGAGAGTCTAGACACCGAGCAGTGGCATGCGGTCGTGCATAGCTTCTTCTGGGCGCCCGCCTTCCGCATTGCCGGCGGTGCTGACGAGATTCTTCGCAACATTCTGGCGGAGCGGGTTCTCGGCCTGCCCGCCGACCTGCGCGTCGATCGCGACATCCCGTTCAATCAGCTGACGGCCCAGATCGGCTGATCGCTCGTCACGTCCAGATCCAAGAAAACCGGGAACGACCATGAACTTCGATTTCTCGCCCGAACAGGAACAATTCCGCGACCAGATCCGGCGATTCTTCGAGAAATCCGACGGGCTGGACCAGGGCCGCGCGATCCTCGAGGGCAAGTCGGAACATTATTCCAGCAAGATATGGCAGGGACTTGCAGAGCTCGGTGTCCAGGCGATCATGGTGCCCGAGGAGCATTCCGGGCTCGGTCTGGGGGCGCTCGAACTTTGTGTGGCTGCCGAAGAGGTCGGCCGCGCTATGGCGCCGGTCCCTTTCCTCTCCTCCATCTGCGTCTGTGCGGAAGCCATTCGCCGCTATGGCTCGCCCGACCAGCAAGCAAGATGGCTGCCGGGCCTGGCGGATGGCTCGCTTATCGGCACCTGGGCTTTTGCTGACGATGCGACGGGAACCGGGACATCCTGGGTTTCGGGGAAGCTCAGCGGAACCAAGCGCCCGGTGCTGGACGGCATGGTGGCGGACCTGGCCCTGGTCGTCGCACGGGACGATCGGGAAGGGATGCTCCTCGCTTTGTGCGACCTCAACCAGGACACCATCGAGCGCCAGCCGGCCGAAACGATCGACCCGACCCGGCCCGCGGCCGGGATCCGCTTCGAGGGAGCGACGGCCGAACTGCTCGCCAGCGGATCGGAGGCGGAAGCAGCCTGGGAAAGCATTCGCGACCGCGCGGCCGTGCTGCTCGCCTTCGAGCAGCTCGGGTCCGCCGACGCCGCCCTACAGATGGCACGCGGCTATGCCCATGATCGCATTGCCTTCGGACGCAAGATCGGATCATTCCAAGCGATCAAGCACAAGCTTGCCGACATGTTCGTCAAGGTCGAACTCGCCCGCTCCCATTGCTATTATGGCGCGTGGGCAATCTCGACCGATGCGAAGGAAACACCGCTTGCGGCAGCCGGAGCGCGCTGCAGCGCGATCGACGCGCTCGACTATGCGGCCCAGGAGAATATCCAGGTCCATGGCGGCATCGGGGTTACCTGGGAATCGAACTGTCATCTTTTCTACCGCCGGGCGCGGTTGAATGGTCTGATCCTCGGCTCGCGCTTCGAATGGCAGGACCGCCTCGTTTCGGCCTTGGAGGACGCGTGAGGGTGCCGCCAGGCAGCGACCGCGTCAGGGGCTGGCGAAGGCGCATGTAGCGCGCCGGAAAGCCCGCCAATCGCCGGCCCTCACCGTCGCGGGTATCCCCTCCCGAACGGGGATTACCCGCACTTTGCAACAAGGCATCCCGGACGGGATCTCGACGGGACAGACCGGGAAACTGAACATGGTTCTTGGCGCGACACCCTGGACGGACGAAATCGGCCCGACCTCGAACATCTTCGTCTCGCAGCGGCTCCGCCTCCATTATCTCGACTGGGGCAATGCCGGTGCGCCACCCCTCATTCTTTTGCATGGGGGACGCGACCATGCTCGTAGCTGGGACTGGCTCGCCCGCGCGTTCCGCGATCGGTGGCACATCATTTGTCCGGATCTGCGTGGCCATGGCGACAGTGCCTGGTCACCCGACGGCGTCTATTCGATGCCTTCCTACGTCTCGGATCTCGCGCAGCTGATCCACCAACTGGGCCAGCCGGTATCGATCGTTGCCCACTCGCTCGGCGGCGCGATCGCGCTCCTTTATGCGGGCCTCTATCCCGAGCGGGTCCGGCGGCTCGTCGCCATCGAAGGACTGGGTCAACTGCCCGAGGAGATCCGGGAGCGCGAGGCCCTTCCGGTCGCTGAACGCTGGCGCGCCTGGATCGACGAACGCAGAGCCCTGAGCGCCCGCCGACCGCGGCGCTACGCCACGCTGGAGGAAGCCTATGCGCGCATGCAGGCCCAGAATGGCTTCCTGTCAGCGGAGCAGGCCCGCCATCTGACACTCCATGGCACAAGCCGGAACGAGGACGGAACCTATAGCTGGAAGTTCGACAACTACGTCCGGTTGGCAGCGCAGCTTGAGCTAACGGACTCTGAACTGAGCACACTCTGGCACCATATCGAATGCCCGGTGTGGCTGGTCCATGGCGCAAACAGCTGGGCCTCCCATCCCGGGGAGGATGGAAGCGCGGCGCATTTCAGGGATGCGAAAGTGACCAGCTATTCCGATGCCGGCCATTGGGTCCATCATGACCGCTTCCACTCCTTCGCTGAGGAGCTTCGCGACTTCCTCTAGAGCCTGACTCTCGCGCCGACCGTGATGAAGCGTCCAACAATGTCGTAAACGGTAGGATTGGTCGTGCGGTAGACACCGAAAGGCGAGTTCGGCGCGATGGGCGGATTTCGTCCAAAGAGATTATTGATCGTGAGATACAGATTCAAACTATACTGGCGATTCGTCGCTATCCTGCCGTTTAACGTGATGTCTGTGTAGAATACAGGACCCACATGATTGTCTGCGAGTTGCGCTGACGTCAGCGTGTTGTCGATCTTGCCCCCGCCGACGAACCGTTCCTGGACGAACGCCGTGATCGGCCCGCGCGCGACAGTCATTTGGAGGCTTCCCGTCCAGTGCGGCAGACCTGAAACGCCGATGTCGCCAGCGCGATCGATCGGCGTCCCTCCGCCAGGTACCTTCGTGACCTGCTTGGCGAGATATCCCACCAGCCCCCTGACTCCGATGCTGGCGGTAGTGAATCGTCGATTATAATCGAATTCGAAATCCACGCCGCTATTCTTGACCGACGCTAGATTGAGGGTCGGTGTTGAGATGTTGAGCTGGCCAGTTGAATCAAAGCTGATCTGAGAACATGCGACCGTAGACCCGTTCGCGCAGAAATCGGCAGTTTGTTGGTTGGTCAGCTGCTGGATCGCATCCTTGAGGTCAATATTGTAATAGTCGACCGAAAGACCAAGACCCGGCAAGAAGGAAGGTCGGTATACCACGCCTGCAGTCAACGTGTCCGCCTTTTCCGGTTGGAGATGGGGATTACCGCTGCGCAGGCCGAGCACTGGCGTCGTCACGCCGTGATAGACGACCAGCGAAGGCGCAGGCTGGAGGCCGGTGAAGAGTTCGGCGAGATTGGCAGCGCGAATATCGCGCGATCGCGTGACACGAAAGCGCAGATCGGTGAACGGCTCATAAATGGCCCCTGCCTTCCACGTTACCACCGTTCCGGCTGTGCTATAGCCGATCACACGAACGGCGCCATTTAGCGAAAGCGAATGAACAAGAGCGATATCCTTGAGGATCGGGGCGTTGGCCTCAACGAAGCCTTCCTTGATGTCATAGCTTCCCGAGAATGGCAGGGCATTATTATATTCAAAGCCGCCCGGAACGCCGGTGTTCAGACTGGCTGGCACGCCGCGAACGCCAGTGAAATCAACGACTGCCGTCGTAATATTGTCGTCCCTCTGGACGCCAGCTTCCCGGCGATATTCGATGCCGGCCGCGACATCCAACGAACCTGCTGGAAGCGAGAGCAGCGTACCATTGATAGCGGCGGACGCGACATCTTCCTTGAGCGTGAGGTTTCCGACAGAGGTCCCGAGGACATAGTTCAGGGCCGCGCGGGAGGGGGCCCCCTCACCGAAGAGATTGATCGGCACGCAGCCGGGATCCAGACCCGCGAGGGTCGACCGGCATACGATTTGCCCGTTGGCTGGACTGATGACCGCATCTGCCGCAGCATACAGATTGCGGCGGATCACATCGTTGCCAATCCCATTGCGATATCTGTTCTCGCCGTGCATGTAGTAGGCGTTGAGCTTCCAGCCTGAGCCGATATCCCAGTCCAGACCGGCGATCGCCCGATAGGTCCGGCTGCGCGTGTCCAGATGCACCGAGCCGAGATCACGACTGATGCGTTTCAAGGTGAAAGACGGCGTCGTGCCCAGCTGGGCCGCAACGCTGGATGGAAGAAAAGCATTGTTGGCGAAGATCGTGAAGGCGGTAGCAGTCAGGCCCTCCTGCGGATAGATGAGATTATACTGCGTCGTCGACTGAGCGTAGGAGCCCTCGGCGTACACGGTCAGGTCACCCATGTCATATTGGGCGCGCGAAAAGGCAGAGTAGCGTTCGGTCGAGGCAGCCGGATCGAACGGCATGGAGGCGCCGTCCCCACCGACCTGTTGGCCGGGGGCTCCGGTTGGTACCAAAATCGAACGGCGTAAGAGCGCCGCCCGGAAGAAAGCGCATGTTCGCAAGCGGGCCGCTGGTGATCAGTCCGCCGTAGGAGATCTGGAAATTGAGAGGCGCTGCGATGATGAGGCTGGGCGATGCCACGCCACTGCTCGCAAGGCCATAACGCGTGTCCAGAACCTGGCGCCCGCTGTTCGCCTGAATCCCATCCTGCTTGAAATATTCGGCGCTGACGATGATGTGGCCCTTGCCTTCTGCGAAGGGCGTGCCCGCCGTGAGAGTGCCGCTCCTCAAGCCGTCATCATGATATTGCGATATTCCGGCCTGCGACGTCAGACGAATGCCAGTAAACGTCTTGTCCAGGACGAAGTTTACCACGCCGGCGACCGCGTCGGAGCCGTAGGCGGCGGACGCACCACCCGTGACGATGTCGACGCGTTGGACCAGATCCTGCGGGAAGAGGTTGACATCGGGGATGCCGGACGAGCTTGACGATACAAAGCGACGGCCGTCGAGCAGCACCAATGTGCGCGACGCCCCCAATCCGCGCAGGTTAAGGAAATTCGCGCCATTATCGCGTTGCGGCGATTGAGTGCTGGATGAAGCGGTCGACGAACCCCGAAACTCGGGCAATTGCGCGAGCGCCGCACCCAGGAGACCTGGATTGGATGCGCGGAGTTGTTCCGCGCTGGATACGGTGACCGGCGTTGGGGTCGTCAGCCCGGAACGCAGGCGTGTGCCGGTGACAACAATGTCCGGATTTCCGCTGGTCTTTTCTGGCGGCACCGCTGGAGCCGCCGGCTGATCCGGCTGATGATCAGCTCGGGGATGCGGAAATCCCTCTCCCACCGGCGCATCCTGTGCGAAGACAGCCTGGGCTCCTGCGACCGCGAGCACCAGTGAAAGCGTCCAGCGCGAAATCGCACCATGGCTATAATGACCTTTCATCGAGCCCCCTCTTCTTGGTCGTATTGACGTCGTTCGATCTCACGTCAGCTTTGACAGTTCTTCATCCTTCACCCGACGGGCGCGGTCCGCCTTCTGGTCGTCGATGTAGGCAAAAGACAATGCGGGCGCTTCTGGCAGCGCGTAGACGAACGCCACGACAGCCAGGGCGAGAAGGCCCCCACACAGGGACAATCCAAGGCGCAATGAATCGTCGCCGAGCGCCGGCCTCGATAGATCGCTGACAAACCCAACCAAAGTCGGAGCCACGCCCATTCCAAACAAATTCGTTCCGAAGGCGGCAAGCGCCGCGGCCATGGCGCGGTGCTGGCTCGAAACGGAGGACTGGATGAGCGAAAACGCCGGCCCGGCTGCTAGCTGCACAAGGAACATCGCGAGAAAGCAAAACAGGAGGAGCCAAGCGACGGACGGCATCCAGGCGAGGGCGATCAGCACCGGCAGAGCGGCGGCAACGCACCAGGCGGACATTTTGATCAGGATCGCCGCGTCGCCGGTCCGTTTCACCAGCC
>FTCZ01005992.1_pt1 | contig 14178 bp, 15 predicted proteins | sample 1658871 | NCBI WGS metagenome assembly FTCZ01 (sample SAMEA3914864, study PRJEB12502) | metagenome | biome: forest; material: soil | place: USA | collected 2012-03-12 | depth 0.3 m
CCTATGACACGACCGCGCTCGGCAACGGAACGGCGACGATGATCCTTAAACAAGGCGGCAAGACCTGGTACTTCCTGACCGCCGATTACGCTTTCGGTACGCAGCTCCAGGAAGCGGCCTCGAAAGTCGTCACCGCCAATGGCGGCAAGGTTGTCGGCGCGGTGCGCGTGCCGCTGAACGCTTCGGACTTCTCGTCCTTCCTGCTGCAGGCGCAAGGCTCCGGCGCGCAGGTGATTGGTCTTGCGAACGCTGGCGGCGACTTCATCAACTCACTGAAGGCGACGAATGAATTCGGCCTGACCCAGACGATGAAGCCGGCAGCGCTGCTCGCTTTCATCAGCGACATCCATTCGCTCGGCCTGAAGACCGCCGGCGGCCTCACCCTCACCACCGGCTGGTACTGGGACCTCAACGAGAAGACCCGCGCCTTCGGCAAGCGGTTCGGCGAGAAGATGGGCGGCAAGATGCCGACCATGAACCAGGCGGGCTACTATTCCGCGACGCTGACCTACCTGAACGCTGTGAAGGCAGCCGGCACGACCGATCCCGACAAGGTGATGGCCGAGCTGAAGAAGATCAAGATCGACGACATGTTCACCGATAAGGGCGTCATCCGCGAGGACGGCCTTATGTCGCATGACATGTACGTGATGCAGGTGAAGAAGCCGGAAGAGTCCAAGGGACCGTGGGACTACTACAAGCTCCTGAAGACAATGTCCGGTGACGAAGCCTTCGGTAAGGTGACCGACTCCACCTGCCCGCTCGTCAAGAAGTAATCGAAGAACGAACAGGAGCGCCCGGCTTTACGCCGGGCACTCCCGCGAAATCGCAAAACAGCGCGCAGGGGTCATGACGACGATATTGGGATTTCCGCTGCCGGTCATTCTCGGTCAGCTCATGCTCGGGCTGGTCAACGGCTCGTTCTATGCGCTGCTGAGCCTTGGGCTGGCCGTGATCTTCGGCCTGCTCCGCGTGGTAAATTTCGCGCATGGCGCCTTCTTCATGCTCGGCGCTTACGCGGCCTATATCGGGCTGACGAGCTTCGGCATCAATTACTGGTTCGGGTTGATCGTTGCGCCCTTGGTCATCGCGATATTCGGCGTGATCATCGAGCGGCTGTTGCTGAAACACCTGTATCAGCTCGATCCGCTCTATGGCCTTTTGCTCACCTTCGGCTTGGCGCTCATAGCGGAAGGCGTTATGCGCAGCCAATATGGCTCCTCGGGTCAGAGCTATCCGCAGCCGGCAGGTCTGACCGGCGTGATGAATCTCGGCTTCATGTTCCTGCCCGTCTACCGCGCCTGGGTGATCGGCTTCTCGCTCTTCGTCTGTTTCACGACCTGGTTCGTGATCGAGCGGACCTCGCTCGGCGCGACGTTGCGCGCCGCCACGGAGAACGCCAAGCTGGTGCAGGCCTTCGGGATCAACGTGCCGCTCATGGTGATGGCGACCTATGGCGCAGGCGTTGCCCTTGCCGCGTTGGCCGGCGTGCTTGCGGCGCCCGTTATTCAGGTCACGCCGCTGATGGGGTCATCGCTGGTGATCGTCGTCTTTGCCGTGGTGGTGATCGGCGGCATGGGGTCCATTCTCGGCTCGATCGTCAGCGGCATCGTGCTTGGCATGATCGAGGGGCTCACCAAGGTGATCTACCCGGAAGCCTCGAATATCGTCGTATTCGTCATCATGGCGCTGGTGCTGATCTGGCGCCCGGCCGGCCTGTTCGGGAAGGCCTGACATGACGCGCTCCGCCAAGCTGTTCTATGTGGTCGCGCTGATTTTCGGGCTCGCGGCGCCGTTCCTCGGCATCTACCCGGTCTTCATGATGAAGCTCCTGTGCTTCGCCATGTTCGCCTGCGCCTTCAATCTGCTGCTCGGCTTCGCCGGCATGCTCTCCTTCGGCCATGCCGCCTATTTCGGGTTTGCCGCCTATATCACGAGCTGGGTGACAGCCGCGCTTGGCTGGCCGACGATCCCGGGAATCCTTGCCGGCATGGCTTGCGCCGCGTTGCTCGGGCTGGTGATCGGTTATCTCGCGATCCGCCGTCACGGCATCTATTTCGCTATGATCACGCTGGCCTTGGCGCAGGTGGTCTATTTCGTCTGCTTGCAAGCGCCCTTTACTGGCGGAGAGAACGGCATACAGGGCGTGCCGCGCGGCTCGCTGTTCGGTATCGTGTCGCTACAGTCCGACACGACGATGTATTACTTCGTCCTGGCGCTGTTCGTGGCCACCTATCTCTTCATCCAGCGCATCGTGCATTCGCCCTTCGGCCAGATCCTGAAGGCGATCCGCGAGAACGAACCGCGCGCCATTTCGCTCGGCTACGATGTCAGCCGTTTCAAGCTGATGGCCTTCGTGCTTTCAACGACGCTTGCCGGGCTTGCCGGCTCGCTCAAGGCGCTGACGCTTAGCCTGGCCTCGCTTTCCGACGTGCTGCAGGAAACATCCGGCGAGGTCGTGCTGATGACCCTGCTTGGCGGCACCGGCACCTTCTTCGGCCCAGTGGTCGGCGCCAGTATCGTCGTGACGCTGCAGGAATATCTTTCCGACAGCGTCGGCGAATGGGTGAAGGTGATCATCGGCGCGATCTTCGTCGCCTGCGTCATGTTCTTCCGCAAGGGCATTGTCGGTGAGGTCGAAGCCTGGTTCAAGCGGCGCAACGCCCGCCAGACCTGAGCAAATCCGCTCGATTTCGAGGAATTTCATCGACGGAACGTTGATGTTGACGTGCCGTTAAGCGGTCCCTTGCACACTGCGCAGCGTTGGTACCTTCAATGGACTTCTGCGCATGTCGTTTCTCACCAGCCGGCTGACGATCAAGCTGCGTATCGCGCTTGTCAGCGTTGCCTTCACGGCGGGCCTGATCATCATCGGTGCGGCCTACGTGCTCGGCAGCCAGAGGGTGGCAGGCTCCTTTGCCGATGCGAAGGCATTTTCGGCGCTGGAGCAGAAGACGAACGATATCGAAATCCTGGTCGGCGTCGTGAAGACGGCGAGCCGCGACGTGCGCTTCCGCCGGGAGGCCAGCGACGTGCAGCAATTCGCCACGAAGCTTGCCGAGCTCTCCGAGCAGATCGACGCATTGGCCAAACTGCCGCGCGCTGAGGAACTGACGCAGATCGCGGCCATGCGCAAGGAAGTCGCCGAGATCGGCAAGGAATTCACGGCCGTCAAGGCAATGCAGGAGAACCTGGGCACGTCAGGTTCCGGTGGTCTCGTCGAGCGCGTCGAGAAGGCCTCGACCGCCGTCACCGCCGTGATCCGCCAGATGATGTCCGAAGAGGACACAATGGGCGCGCAGCGCATGCTGAATGCCCTGATTTCCATGCGGCAAAAGCAGGCTGACTATCGTGTCACGACCGATGAGTCACTGCTCGGCGAATGGCAGGTCGACCATGACCGTTTCGAGCGCCTCTTCTCCAAGACCGAGATCGATCTCGAATATAAAGAGCAGCTCATCAGCGGCTTCAAGGAATATTCGGACGCCTTCACCGCCTGGTCCGCGGCCGAGAAGGACTTCATGCTGGCTGCCGAAAAGCTCAGCAGCAGCTTCGACGTCGTTACCCCTATCCTGCAGGAACTCGACACCAAGGTGACGGCAGAGCAGGAAGCCGCTGGAGAACGCCTTGCCGCCGCCAGCGCCGCGACGAAGAGCGTTATCCTGACGACAATGCTCGTCGCCCTACTGGTTGGCCTCGCCTCGGCGATCTTTGTCGGCCGGACGACCGCCAAGCCACTTGGCGAACTGCGTGACGCAATGCTGCGGCTCGCCAACGGCGATCTGACTAGCGAAATCCCTGCGCTGAAGCGCGGCGACGAGATCGGCCAGATGGCGAAGGCCGTGCTGACCTTCAAGGAAGCCGGACTCGACCGCGAGCGGCTGGAGCACGAGGCGCATGACCAGCGCAACATGACCGAAGCCGAGCGCCAGAAAGCGGATGCCGAACGCCGCCGCAACGAGGCAGACCGTGTCGCCGCCGCCAAGGACCAGGAGCGGGTGGTGACCCTAATCGCGTCGGGCCTCGAGCAGCTTTCACAGGGCGACCTGACCTACCGTATCGTCGAGGCATTCCCGGCCGAATACGAAAAGCTGCGCGGCGATTTCAACGCGGCCATGGAGCAGTTGCAGGAGACCATGTCGGTGATCCTGACGACGACGCAGGGCATCCGCACCAGCGCCGGCGAGGTTTCGCAGGCATCCGACGATCTCGCCAAGCGCACGGAAGATCAGGCCGCCTCGCTCGAAGAGACGGCGGCGACAACCGAACAACTCGCGGCTTCGGTTAAGATGGCGGCGCAATCCTCACAATCGGCGACACACTCCGCCAAGGAGGCGATGAGCGTCGCCGAGAAGGGCGGCATGATCGTCAAGAATGCGGTCGACGCCATGAACCGGATCGAGAATGCCTCGAAGAAGATCACCGAGATCACCGCGGTGATCGACGGCATCGCCTTCCAGACCAATCTCCTGGCGCTCAACGCGGCGGTCGAGGCGGCCCGCGCAGGCGACGCCGGCAAGGGCTTCGCAGTGGTCGCTTCCGAGGTACGCACCCTCGCGCAACGTGCGGGTGACGCCTCCAAGGACATCAGCGGCCTGATCGCGGCATCGACGGCGGAAGTTTCGCAGGGAGTCACCTTGGTCCGTTCGGCGGGCGAGGCGCTGGACCAGATCGTCGTTTCTTCGAAACAGGTCGCCGATACCGTGGCCGAAATCTCTTCCGCCTCAAGCGAACAGGCGCATGGCATCGACGAGATGAGCCAGGCAGTCGCGCATATGGATGGCATGACGCAGCAGAACGCGGCGCTGGCCGAGCAGAGCGCCGCTTCCGCTACCTCCCTTTCGCACCAGATCCGGAAGCTCGACAGTCTGGTCGGCGCGTTCAGGACAGGCGGATCGGCAGCGGATGCCACACCGACGCATGAACCGGCTCGTCTCCAAAAGCTTGCAGCCGCCGGCATGGCGATGCTGCGTGGCCGTTCCGCGGCTTGAGATGCGATCGATCGTGAAAATCTGCGCGAACAGGGGCACTTGCCCTAGATTGCCCTATCGATAAAATATCGTCATCTTCGATATTTCATAGGCAATCCTGATGCAGACTTCGCTACGCATGTTGCGCTATGTCGTGGCGACAGCGGATGCGGGCAATGTGACCGAAGCGTCCCGAGTGCTGAACGTCTCACAACCCTCCGTCTCGGCAGCCATCGCACAGATCGAGGCGATCTACGGGTTTCAGCTCTTCGTCCGCCATCACGCGCGCGGGATGACGCTGACCAATTCGGGGCAACGCCTGATCAACGATGCCCGACTCCTGCTGAGCCATGCCCGCGATTTCGACATGAATGCCCGCGCGATGGGCGCTTCGCTGCAAGGCGAGATCACCGTCGGCAGTTTCGTAACGCTTGCCGCGCGCTTCATGCCGGGACTGCTTTCGGAATTCCAGCGACAGCATCCCGGCATCTCGGTCAAGCTGGAAGAAGGCGACCAGCAGGAGGTGCTGGGCGGCCTGCTCTCGGGCCGCACCGAGATCGCGATTTCCTATAATTATGCGCTCCCGGAAGACCTGATCGTCGAGTCGCTCGCCGGGCTGCCGCCACACATTCTTGTCGGCGCGGCACATCCGCTCAGCCAGCGAAAAGCGGTTTCGCTGATGGATTTCGCGGAAGAACCGTTCCTGCTGCTCGACCTGCCGCATAGCCGGGATTACTTCTCCAGCCTCTTCACGGCCTGCGGGATCGAGCCGAAGACCAGTTTCCGCGCACGTTCTTTCGAGTTGATCCGAGGGCTCATCGGGCACGGGCACGGCTACACAATCTACAATGTACTGCCAAAGACGGACATGGCCTATGACGGCAGCAAGGTCGTGGCGCTGCCGATCATCGAGGAACTGCCGCCACTCGGCGTGATGCGGCTGCGGCTTGCCCGACACGCGATGCGGCCCGCCGTGCAGGCATTCTGGGACTTTCTGGCGGTGGCGCTCCCGGCGGCGGCGAAGGGAACATAACGGAGCGCTTCAATACCCCCGCTTGAGATCAATTCGGCTCTTGATCTCCTCACCCCGACGAACACGGCGGATGTTTTCCGCAACCTGCGCCGCGGCGGATTGGGGAATGGCGACGGAAGCCATATGGGGCGTGATCAGCACATTTGGCAGGCTCCAAAGCCGGCTTTCCGGCGAGAGCGGTTCCTTGGCAAAGACATCGAGCGTCGCGCCGCCGAGATGGTCGTTTGCCAGCAGCTCCGTCATCGCCTCTTCGTCGATCAGGGGACCACGCGCCGCATTGATCAGCTTGGCGCCCTTCGGCAGCAAAGCGAGACGGCGGGCATCGAGAATGCCGCGTGTGTCCGGGGTCAACGGCAGCATGACCACGGCGATGTCGAGTTCGGCGAGGAACGGATCGAGTGCCTCGATACCGCTGACGCAAGCGACGCCCTCGATCTGCTTCGGGCTGCGCGACCAGCCACGCACGTCAAAACCCTGACGCACCAGTTCGTGGGCCGCATAGCCGCCAAGCTCGCCGAGACCAAGAACGCCGACACGGGTTTCACCCGCCTCGCGCGGATGGATGTAGCCCCAGCGCTTTTCGCGCTGCGCTATTTCCATCAAGTGGATGTTGCGCGCATAGCGCAGCACCGCGAAGAGCACGTAGCTTGCCATCATCCGCCCCATATTCGGGTCGGAAAGCCGGGCAATCGGAACATCCGGCAGGTCCGTGCGCCCAGCCAGCGCGTCCGCGCCCGCGCCAAGAATGGTGACGAGCTTCAGGTCGGGATAGGCTTCGAAGAAACCAACCGGAGGCTTCCAAACCAGCGCGTAGCGGACTTTATCCTCGGGCGTCAGCTCTTCCGGCCGGCGTACGACGACATCAGGCAGATCGGCGGCAAGGGTATCGCGCCAGGGTTCGATCGGGTCGTGCAAGCTGAAATAGACGAGTGTTTCGATAGCCATCAGGCCGTTTCCCTTGCTGTGATCAGATTGGCCAGCGCCATGATCGCCAGCTCGTAGCCGAGACCGCCGAGCCCGGCAATCACGCCGGTTGCAGCCTTGGAGATGTACGTCTTGTGCCGGAATTCCTCGCGCTTCCAGAGGTTGCTCATATGCGCCTCGATGATCGGCCCATCGAAGGCGAGCAGCGCATCGAGGATGGCGATGGAAGTGTAGCTGTAGCTTGCCGCGTTGATGACGATGCCGTCGGCGCGGCCATGCGCCTGCTGGATCCAGTCGACCAGCACACCCTCATGGTTCGATTGCCTGAATTCGAGGCCGAGGCCGAGCTTTTCAGCAGCGGCATGACAGCGCTGGCCGAGCGTCTCGAAACTATCAGGCCCGTAAGCCCCACTTGGGTCGAGCCCATAGAGATTGGCGTTCGGGCCGTTGAGGAAGAGGATGAGTTTCTGCGGCATGACAACTCTCGGAAGGAATGATCAGGTGGAAGGCAAGCGGCGTGCTAATCGCTCATCGCCCCATGAATCAGCTTTTCCGAGCCAGCCCCTCCGATAATCATATTTTGCCTTTGCCGGAGGCTGGACCAGAGTTTGCATGTTTTTGCGGCAATGCCCTTTTTGAAAACCCGAGGCTGCGATGATCCACCAACGCATACGTCCCTTCAACACGCGCGACACCTATCCAGAGCAGAAGCTCGACAATGATCTCTGCCAGGCCGTCGTGGCCAAGGGCGCGACGGTGTTCCTGCGCGGCCAGGTCTCGCAAGATCTCGTGACACGGGAGAGCCTGCATGTCGGCGACGCGGGATTGCAGGCCCGCAAGGCGATGGAAAACATCAAGACGCTGATGGAGGAATCCGGCGGCGAAATGCAGCATATCTGCCGCGTGGTCGTTTATCTCACCGATATCCGCTACCGCGAGGCGGTCTATCGCGAGATGGGAAGCTGGCTGAAAGGCGTTTTTCCGGTCTCGACGGGCCTTGTCGTCGAAGCGCTCGCACGGCCTGAATGGCTGGTCGAGATCGAGGCTACCGCCGTCATCCCCGACAGCAAGTAGATTGAGCTCTCGATGACCTTCTCGATCTCCGCGCGCTGCGCCCGCACCGGCCAGTTCGGCATCGCGGTTTCGTCTTCGAGCCCGGCGGTCGCCGCACGCTGCGCACATGCGCGCGCAGGCATCGGCGTCTGCGCGACGCAGAACATTACCGATCCGAGGCTCGGCCCACGCGCGCTCGACTTGATGGCAGGCGGCCTGCCGGCAGAGGATGCGCTCGCCATCATCCGCAAGGACGCACCGCATATCGAATACCGTCAGCTCGTGCTGCTCGATACCTGGGGCGCGGGGGCAACCTTCTCCGGCGGTAATGTGCTCGGCACCTATAACACTGCCGTTGCGCCCGACGCGGTAGCGGCCGGCAACATGCTCGCCAGTCACGACGTTCCCCATGCCATGCTCACGGCTTTCGCGGCCAATCCTGAGGTGCCGCTTGGCGACCGCCTGATCGCGGCGATGCGGGCTGCGGTGGATGCCGGCGGTGAGGAAGGCCCGGTGCATTCCGCCGGCATGCTGATCGTCGACAAGGTTGCGTGGCCTGTCGCAGATCTGCGGATCGATTGGACGGAAAACGATCCGATCGAGGAGCTTGCCGCGCTTTGGGAACTCTGGAAGCCCCAGATGCAGGCCTATGTTGATCGTGCGCTCAACCCTTCGGTTGCGCCATCCTACGGTGTGCCCGGCGATCGATAGGGCGATTAGGCCAACTAGCCGATATTGCCTGTCTGGCATGGTTCGTGCCTGATTTTACGGCATTCGTGCCGGCTCTGCGGAGCGCAGTACGTCAAGGATCGGCCGCCGTCCGCAACGGCAAAGAAGTGAGTGGTTGGAGGGGTTCATGAAGAGCAAGAAAATCTGGGCGGCGTTGGGGCTGGCGGCCTGTTTCGTCGCCTCTTCGGCAATGGCGAAGGAATACAAGGCGCTGCGCTTCGGCATGGACGCGAGCTATGCGCCCTTCGAGAGCGTGGACGCCAAGGGTGAGATCGTCGGCTTCGAAGTCGATTACGCCAAGGCGATCTGCGAGAAGCTGAAGGTCACCTGCACCTTCCAGAACCAGGATTGGGACGGCATCATCCCGTCGCTGCTCGCCGACAAATTCGACGTGATCTTCTCCTCGATGAACATCACCGAAGCCCGCGCCAAGCGCGTGCTGTTCTCGGACATGTATTACGCCACGCCGCCGGCCTTCATCACCACGAAGGACAATAAGAACAACGATATCAGCCCCGCTGCCCTCAAAGGCAAGACGATCGGCACGCAGTCGTCGACGACCCATGCGAACTACCTCGAGAAATTCTACAAGGATTCCAACATCAAGCTCTATCCGACGCAGGACGAGCCGAATCTCGATCTCGCCAATGGCCGCCTTGACTACGTGACGGCCGACAGCCTGGTGCTGGAAGACTTCATCGAGAAGAAGGGCAATGGCTGCTGCCGCGAAGTGGCGAAATACAAGCGCGACCCTGCGATTCACGGCCCGGGCGTCGGCGCAGCGTTCCGCCCCGAGGACAAGGATCTTGCCGCCCTGTTCAACAAGGCGATCGCCGATCTCGACGCCGATGGCACCTACAAGAAGCTGGAAGCCAAGTATTTCAAGGACAGCATCCGCGGCAAGTGAGCCCGGACCTGCCTGACACATATGGGAGGCGCGGGATGTCGCGCCTCTCTTTCGGACCATTTGAAATGACGAGAGCCCCGCGATGAGCGCGTTCACGCTTCTGTTCGGAGAGAACGGCTGGGCCGGGCTTCTGTTAAAGGGCACGGTGATCACCATCCTGCTCGCGGTCGTCACCGTGCCATTCGGCTTCGGCGGCGGGCTGCTGGTGGCCGTACTCAAATCCTCGAAAAGCCGTGTCGTTCGCGCCTTCTGCGACGCTTATACGACCTTCTTCCGGGGCATTCCAGACCTTCTGGCGCTGTTCATCGTCTATTTCGGCCTGCAAATCCTGATCGACAAGATCACCAAGACGGTTGGGTTGCCGCATCTCGAACTCAACGCTTTCGCGGCCGGTGTGATCGCGCTGGCCGTCGTTGTCGCTGCCTATTCGAGCGAAGTCTGGGTCGCCGCATTGAAAGCGGTGAACAAGGGACAGATCGAGGCCGCGCGGTCGCTGGGGCTGAGCATCTTCACGACCTTCCGCAAGGTCACCCTGCCCCAGATGCTGCGCATCGCAGTGCCCGGCCTCAGCAACATCTGGACGATCCTGTTGAAGGACACCTCGCTGATCTCGACGCTGGCAGTGATGGATCTGCTGCGGGCGGCTTCCGAAGCCAGCCGCGCAACGACAAGGCCCATCCTGTTCTACAGCGCGGCGGCGGCGGTCTACCTGCTGATCAGCATCGCCGCGACCATCGTCCAGGGCGGCATCGAGAAGCGGCTCAATCGGGGGTATGCCTGATGCTGCAAACCCTGCAGGACTGGTTTCCCTTCCTTTTCAATTTCGACCTGCTGGAAGAACATGGCTGGCGGCTGATCGCCGGCCTGAAGATCACCGCGCAGGTGGTGCTGCTTTCCTGCTCGATCGGCTTCTTCCTCGCCTACCCCATCTGTAAGGCGCGGATGTCGCGGAATTGGCTGCTTTCCAACGCGGCGCTTTCCTACATCACTTTCTTCCGCGGCACGCCGCTGCTCTGCCAGCTCTATCTCGTTTATTACGGAGCAGGCGAAATCCGCCCCTTCCTGAATGATCTCGGGCTTTGGGCGTTTTTTCGGGAAGCCTATTTCTGCTGCATCTTCGCCTTCACACTGAACACCGCCGCCTATCAGGCGGAGATCATGCGTGGCGCGCTTGCCGCCGTGCCGAAGGGTCAGACAGAAGCCGCGAAGGCGCTCGGTCTTTCAAGCTTCCGCATCGCCCGCCATATCGTCTGGCCGCAGGCAATGCTGGTCGCGTTGCGCCCGCTCGGCAACGAGCTGATTGGCATCATCAAGGCCAGCGCGCTGGCGGCGATTGTCACCCTGCTTGACCTGATGGGCCAGACGCGCTTCGTCTTCGCCCGCACCTTCGATTTCTCGGTTTATCTCTACGCCGCCATTCTCTATCTCATGATGACGGAAGCGATCAGACGCGTCTGGGATCGGCTGGAGAAGATGCTCAGCCGGCATCTGCATCTCACGATCCGCAAGCCTGACGCCACAACGGTCGCGGGCAACGATAAGGCCACCGTGGCCGAGATCGTGTCGGAGGCGGCTCCGGTTCTAGCGACCGCGCCGGCACAGCGGCGGATTGCCTGAGCGAAGCCCAAGCTTTCCCCTCCTCCCTTGGCAGGCGCACGCGATCGGGTTACGCCCAAGTTGTCGCTGGCAACCGCATCACGAGGCTCTATGGAAAACCAATCCGTCGTCATCACCGGAGGCGCTTCGGGACTTGGGCTCGCCACGACAAAGCTGATGCTGGAGCGCGGCGCGCGCCGGATCGGCCTGATCGACCGCAATGAAACCTTGCTCGAAACGGTTGCGGCCGAACTCCGCGCCAAGGGCCATGAGATCGAGACCGCCGCCGGCGATATCTCGCTAAAGGACAGCGCGCATGCCGCCTTCAACAAGATCGCCTCGGCCTTCGGGCGGGTCGATTGCCTGGTCAACAGCGCGGCGATCTATCCGCGAAGGCCGATTCTTGAAATTACCGACGCGGAATGGGACCTCGAAAACGCCGTCAACATCAAGGGCACCTACCACATGATAGTGGCGGCTGTGCTGCACATGAAGACGTTCGTCGCGCCGCCGGCTGTCACCGGCCGTATCGTCAACGTAACCTCTGTCGATGCGTTCAAGGCGCATCCGCAGAATGCGCATTACGCCGCAACCAAGGCGGCGGTGGTGAGCCTGACCAAATCCTTCGCGCAGGAATGCGCGCCTGATCAGATCCTCGTCAATTCCGTCGCGCCTGCGGGCTTCGCGACCGACCGCGCCAAGGAACTTGGCTTCCTGCCGGAACTCGCCAAGGCCAACCCGCTCGGCCGCGCGGCGGAGCCTGCCGAAATGGCGGAATGGATCGTTATGATGGCCAGCCGCCGCAACACCTACGCCACCGGCGAGAACGTCATCGTCAGCGGCGGCTATATCTACGCCTGAGGATTTTTCAGATGATTGGCAGCTATTCCTCCGCGCTCGTCACCGGCGCTTCCAGCGGCATCGGCCGCGCCATCGCCAAGGCATTGCGCCAGGCAGGCCTTGAGGTCTTCGCGCTTGGTCGCAACGAAAAAGCGCTTGCCGCACTCGAAACTGAATGCGGCGCGAAACCGATCGTGCTCGACATGCGCGACAAGGAAGGTCTGGCGACGTTCTTTGCCGAACATCCGGTCGATGTCGTCATCAACAACGCTGGCGTGCTGACCACGCGCGCGCCGTTCCAGGAGATCGGCGCCGACGATATTGACGCGATGATCGACATCAATCTCAAGGCGCCGTTGCACCTTGCGCGCCTCGCGGTGCCTGGCATGGTCGAGCGCAAGCGCGGCCATATGTTCTTCATCGGCTCCAGCGCCGGGCGCTATCCGCACCCGAACATGTCTATCTACGGCACGTCGAAGGCTGGCATCAGCATGTTTTGCGACGCGCTGCGCTGCGACCTGCACAGCACCGGCGTACGCGTCAGCGAGATCGCGCCGGGCCGGGTGAAGACCGAACTTTATTTCGACCTGATGGGCGCGGCGCAGGCGCAGGCCGAACTCTATGACGGTTACCGCCTGATCGCGCCTGAAGATATCGCGACGTTGATCATCACTGCGTTGACACTCCCCGAGCATGTCGACGTGGTGCGGATGGAAGTGTTTCCGACGGCGCAGACGGTCGGCGGCGGCAGGATGGCGAAGGATTAAGCGGAGAAATTGGAGCGGGTGAAGGGAATCGAACCCTCGTATGCAGCTTGGGAAGCTGCCGTTCTACCATTGAACTACACCCGCGTTACGGTTGATCTAGCATAGGGTTTTGCCGAACGAAACTGCCGCCGACGATCTGTCCGTCAAAATGCGCGGGAGTTGCGGTTCCGGCAACGCCGGCTTATGGAGCGGCCCATGCTTGCCCTTATCGCCTTCATCGCCACCATTCCTGCCGCAAACTGGCTTGTCGGCCATGTCGGCACGGTCTGCATCCCGAACGGCCCCTGCCTTGTACCTGTGTGGCCCGGCATCGATGCACCGAGCGGCGTGATGATGATCGGCATCGCGCTTGTGCTGCGCGACATGGTGCAACTCCGCCTCGGTAAGCTCTGGAGCCTGGCGGCGATCGCAATCGGCGCGGCTGTTTCGGCCTTCATCGTGCCGCCGGCGCTGGTCGTCGCCTCGACAGCGGCGTTCCTGCTTTCGGAACTGGCGGATTTCGCGATCTATACGCCGCTCGCGCGCCGGCGGCTGATCCTGGCGGTGGTTCTATCGACCGCGGTCGGCATTGTGATCGACAGTCTCGTCTTCCTGCATCTCGCCTTCGGCTCGCTCGATCACCTCGAAGGCCAGATCATCGGCAAGATGTGGATGGTGGCGCTCTCGGTTCCGATCATCCAGTTGATGCGCAACAGGCTGACACCGCGCGCCGCTTAACCTGCCTTGTCGCGCAGCACGGAAGCGACCTGCTGGCAGGCTTCCGGCGTCAGTCGTCGGTGGCTACCGAGATAGAACTCCCGTTCGCGCCGCGCGATCTGCGAGACAACGATGATGCCGGGCTTTGCCTCGGCGGCATGCTCTCCGCAATAGGGGCATTCCACCTGGGTGGCGTTACCACCAGGCAGAATCGTGAGCTGGAAGGGGTTGCTGCATTCGCTGCAGATAAGGACGGTCGGCTTATTCATCGGCGCAGAAACGCACTCGATGGGGTTGGGTTCCGTGCCGGATAATCCAAATTTTCGCTGTGATTTCAGTCAGATCACAAAATGCTTGGATAGCTTGAGGCCCTGCGCCTGATAGTTCGATTTCAGGTCTTCGCCGTAGAGCACGGCCGGCCGTTCGGCCATGCGCTCATAGACCAGTCGCCCGACGACCTGGCCGTCCTCGATGACGAAGGGCACGTCATGCGAGCGCACTTCCAGCACGGCGCGCGAGCCACTGCCGCCGGCGGCTGAATGGCCGAAACCCGGATCGAAGAAACCGGCGTAATGCACACGGAATTCGCCAACCAGCGGATCGAACGGCACCATTTCGGCGGCGTAATCCGGCGGCACCTGCACCGCCTCCTTGGAAGCGAGA
>FTCZ01000833.1_pt1 | contig 14159 bp, 14 predicted proteins | sample 1658871 | NCBI WGS metagenome assembly FTCZ01 (sample SAMEA3914864, study PRJEB12502) | metagenome | biome: forest; material: soil | place: USA | collected 2012-03-12 | depth 0.3 m
GTCGTCACCAACGGCATGAGCCAATATTCGCGCGCCGAGTTTAACGCCAATTCGGGCTTCGTCGTCGGCATCGACCCGGCAACCGACTATCCCGGCCATCCGCTCGCCGGCATCCATCTCCAGCGCGCGCTGGAGGAGAAGGCGTTCGTGGCGGGCGGTTCCAGCTATGCCGCGCCGGGGCAGCGCGTTGGGGATTTCCTCGCCGAGCGGGCCTCCACCGAGTTCGGCGTGGTGGAGCCCTCCTACAAACCCGGCGTCACGCCGACCGACCTCGCCACCATCCTCCCCGATTTCGTGGTCGAGGCCTTCCGCGAGGCGCTGCCCGTGTTCGGCCGTCAGATCGCAAACTACGATCATCCCGACGCGATGATGACCGGCGTCGAGACGCGCACTTCCTCGCCGATCCGGATCACGCGCGGCAAGGACGGACAGAGCCTGACGCTCGCCGGCCTGTTCCCGGCGGGTGAAGGCGCGGGTTATGCGGGCGGCATCCTCTCAGCGGCGGTGGACGGTATCAAGATGGCCGAGGCGGTGGCACTCAGCCTGACAAGCGCGGCCTGAAGACGCCCTTCGGGACATGGGTGATCCGGCAGGCGAGATCGGCTTCGCCGGATGCCACCACATAATGATCGCCCGCGTCGACGATGCCGGTCGTGAACACAACGCCATGAACGTACATCTGATGGTCGATCGACTGGGTCAGATCCGGCGCGGGGTCCAGCAGCGCGGCATTCTCAGTGTGGAGGATACGGCTCGGATCGTCGCGATCCAGCAGCGACCAGTAGGTGCGGTAAACGCCGACGATCTCGCGCGGCTCCACCCCGTGCCACAGGCTGAGCCAACCCCCGTCGGTCAGGATCGGCGGCGCGCCTCCGCCCATGCGCGCGGTGGCGACAGTGCCGGTGTGGGGGCGGATGCCGGGCTCGCGGTGCGGCTTCCAGTGGAACAGGTCGGGTGAAGTCGCGAGGTTGATCGACGGGCCAGGCTTCCACTCGCTGCCCGGCGGATAGGCGAAGTAGAGGCTGCCGAGCGGTCGCGTCTGCGCCCAGTAGCAGCCATCGATCCGGCCCTCGAAGATCAGCATGTCCTTGTTCTGGTGATCGAGCACGATGTCCTCGAAACGCCAGTCCAGTCCATTGGTCGAACTGTAGAGCGTCGTCGAATGCCGCTCGGGGCTGACCGAGCAGCTCGTCATCCACCAGCGCCCCTCGATATGGCTGATCCGTGCGTCCTCGACGCCATAGCATTGGAACGGGTACTGCGGCGCGACGGCGCGGTCATAGTGCATCGCAACGACACTCAGGCCGTCGGGGTCGAACTCGACCGGCAGCAGCCACGACAGCGAGGTCAGCGCCACGATACGCCAACCGCCGCCGAGGATCACGAACTTGCGCGGGTCTGCCGTGTCGACAATGTCGAGCGGCCAGGCGTCCAGCACATAGCGCCCCGCTTCCCAACGGATCGCGTGGATATGGCCGTCGCGGATCGGTTCGCGCAGCGCCTCGGCGATCCGCACCATCATCAGCAAGTTGCCGTTGGGCAGCCGCGTCAGGCCGGGATTGAACGCGCCCAGCACATAGGTCTCTGCGTCGAAATGCCCGGCCATGGGCGAGCGCGCGAGATCGATGTCGTCGGGCACCAGCACCAACCGATCAACAGGGAAGCGCGTCGCCTGCGCGCTTAGGACGGTGGTGTGCGGCATCCCTGTCTCCCTCGCGCTCGCGATCGGGAGACGCAGCGGACGCCGCGCGGTTCCCGCCGGACGGTCAAAAGCCAGCGGCCCGTTTACCGGAGATTAGGGGCGAGCGGTTAGGATCATCGCCGGAAGGGAAAATATGACTCCCAAAATCGCCCTCCTTGCGCTGACGCTTTCTGCCGGGGCTGCCGCAGTGCCGGCCGTCGCGCAGATGCGCGCGCCGCTCGACGGATCGATGACCAGCATCCCGCCGGGCGTGATGCGCACGATCAGCTTCGCCGCGGACGGTCATCCGATCGTCGTCGACCGCCCCTATACGGGCCAGACCGACATCCAGCCCGTGCAGATCGTGACGATCCAGACGACCGAGGAAGACGAGGACGGCAATCCGATCAGCACGAAGATCGAGACGCGGCTCGAGCCACTAACCGCCTTTGCCTACGCCCCGCAGGGGCCGCAAATGACCTATATGCGTCCGCAGGCGGCCCAGCCGATCCCGGCGCCGCATGTCGACGGCAAGATGCTCGCAAACTTTCTGCCACCGGCGCCCGGCATCGATGCTGAAGCACTGGCCGGACCGGACTCGCTGCCGTTGGAGCAGACCGCGCTCGACATTCCCGCGCCCGACTTCGGATCTGAGGAGCCTGCATCGACTCCGGTCGAGCTGGCGCAGCAGGCGCCGGTGCGCGCCGGCGATTTCGACATGTTCATCATCCCCGCACTGCTGCGCTCCGGGCCAGCGGTGGCGCCGATCCAGGCGGCGCAGCGTATCTCTTCGGCCGGTCTCGCACCCGTCGCGCCCGTCGCGCCGGCGGTGCTGGCATCGGGCAGCGCGCATCCCCTTGCCATCCGCCGCGATCCGCGCACCGGCCATTTCATCGCGCCCATCCGGATCAACGGCGTCGTCATCCAGGCGATCGTCGACACCGGCGCGCAGGACACCATCCTCTCCGCACAGGATGCGCGCGCCACCGGCGCCGCCCGCGACATCGTTCGCTCCGAGCCGATGGCCGGCATCGGCGGCTACACCATGCTCAGTGTCGCCAAGCTCCGCTCGATGGAGGTCGCCGGTCAGAATCTCGGTAGCTTCACCGCCGCGATCGGGCAGGAAGGCATTCCCTACACGCTGCTCGGCCAGACCGAGATCAACCGCCTCGGCCGCATCGTGATCGAGGGCGGGGTTATGACGATCACGCCGCGCGCTGCGCAGGTCGCGCTCCGCTGACCCCATAATAAGGGACCCCGCCGGTGGTGGGGCACCGGCGGGGCTGTGGGATAGGACAGGAGACCGGCAACTGGGGAACAGCAAAAGTACCGATCTCGCACGGGAGAACGCGGCCCCAGCGCAGCGGATCGCTGCATTAGCGAATATTTCCGATCATCAGCGAAGATTGCCGGAACCGCTCAGGCCACCGCCCTCTGGCCGACGACCCGCGCCAGCCCGGCCAGCAACTCGTCGGCGCGAAACGGCTTGGCCAGCCGGGTGACGTTGGCGGGCACGTCGCCGGCGATGCTGGCATATCCGGTGACGAGCAGCACGGGCGTATCTGGCTGGCGCCTGCGAACCTCCCGGATCAGGTCGGCCCCGGTGCGCTGCGGCATCAGATAGTCGGTCACGACCGCATCCATCTCCGGCATCTCGGCCAGGATCGCCAACGCCTGATCGACGCTCGCCGCCTCTATCACGTCATGGCCGGCGGCCGTCAGCATCTCCGCCGTCGAGGCACGGACGATATGATCGTCGTCGACCACGAGGATGCGCCTCCGCGTCAGACGGGTGGGCGGCTGTGGCGCGGCTGCGGCCGCCGGCTCGCCCACACCCACCGGCAGCACGATCGTCGCCACCGTGCCGATCCCGACCTGGCTCGCGACGTGCAGCGTGCCCCCCGACTGTGCCGCGAAGCCGTGAACCATCGAAAGGCCTAGCCCCGTCCCCTTGCCCGCCGCCTTGGTGGTGAAGAAGGGATCGATTGCCTGCCGGGTGGTCGCCTCGTCCATGCCGATGCCGGTGTCGGTCACGGCGATGCTCACATAATTGCGCGGCGCCAGATCACGGACCTCGGAAGGCATTGCCCTTTCTGCGCTGATCGTGATGGTGCCGCCGTTGGGCATCGCGTCGCGCGCGTTGATCGCGAGGTTCAGGATGGCGAGTTCGAGCTGGCCCGGATCCGCCATCACCGTCGGCAGGGAATCGGCGATGCTCCAATCGACCCGTATCTGCGCCGTCGCCGACTGGCGGATTAGATCCGACAGGCCCGACAGCAGCGCCGCCACATCGATGTCGCGCGGCGCCAGCGCCTGCCGGCGGGAGAAGGCGAGCAGCCGGCCGATCAGCGTCCGCGCGCGCTCGGCGCTCGCCATTGCCGTCTCGATATAGCGCAGCGCCTTGGGATCGTCGGGCACGCGCCGGCGCAGCAGGTCAAGGCCGCCCATCACCGGCGTCAGCAGATTATTGAAATCGTGCGCCACGCCCCCGGTCAGGCGGCCCAGCGCCTCCATCCTCTGGCGCTGGCGTTCCCCGCGCTCCCGCGCCCGGTAATGGCGCAACTCCACCACCAGCAGCCGCGCCATCAACGCGAAGAGTAGCAGGCTGACGATCGTCGCCCCCACTAGCAGCGCGATCGCGTGGCGCAACGGCCCGGAATAGATATCCTCCGGCGCCGAGATGTGCACCGTCCAGTCCGTCCCTGCGACCGGCGCCCATGTGCCGACCGCGTCCGAGCCGTCGAGACGACGGAACCGATAGAGTTTCTGCACCCTCTTGCGCTGTGCCGCGAGCACTGCCGGATTGGCCGGCTGTCCCACCCAGCGCCAGTTGAATCCGGCGTTGGCGACGACATGGCCGCTGCCGTCGATGACCCCCGAGCGCCACCCCCGCGACAGGGGCTGCGCTTCGAGCAACTCCCGGAGCGCCGCTGACGGCACCATCGCCGTCACCACATAGACGATCCTGCCATCGCGCACGACCGGCGCGCGGACGGCGAAGGCGCTGGTCCCGTCCGGCTCAGCCACCACCCGGCCGACAGCGGGGCGCCCCGTCGCCGTAACGCGCGCGAAACTGGCGGGGTCGTTTTCGACCGCCTGCGACCGGGCCGGCACCTCGACCAGCGAGCGCCCGTCGGGATCGCTGACGAGGATCGCCCGCCACGGGGCACCAGTCGCGATCGTCCGGATGGCGAGCGCGCGCACCGCCTCCTCGTTCAAGGCACCATCGAAGGCAGCCGTATCCGAGAAGGCACGCACCGCGCGCCGGTCGGCCTCCAGTTCGCGTGACAGCAGGGTCGCGGCGAACGTGACACGGGCGTGGGCCTGCTGCTCGATCGCGTCCCGTTGGCTCTTGAGGGTGATGGTGCCGAAAATCCCGCCGAGCGCGACGATCGGGAGCAACCCCGTGATGGCGAACAGCGAGATGGAGCGCCGCATACCCGTGCTACCTCCCTCGACCAAGGAACCTGACGCCCCGTGGCCCGACACCCGCCAGCGGAAGCGCTACCCTTTCAGGGTCTTCCAGCCGACAGAGAGCCCAAGCCAGCGTGCCATATGGGCGATCTCGCCGTCCAGTGCCTCGCCAGCCTCGGCCGGTGCATGGGATTCGTAATGGATACGCAGCACCCGAAGTTCCCCCGCCGCGCGATCCGCCTTGAGATCGACGCGGCCGACCAACCGGTCGCCGAGCAGGAACGGAAGGTCGTAATAGCCGTGGGTGCGGCGCTCCGCCGGCGTATAGATGCCGATCCGGTAATGGAAGTTGAACAGCCGCTCCGTGCGGGAACGTTCCCAGATCAGCGGATCGAACGGGGCTAGCAGCGCCTTCGCCTCGATCCGGCGCGGCCGGCGGGCCTCGCGATGGAGGAAGGCGGGGCGGTTTCAGCCCTCGACCCTGACAGGCAGCAACTCCCCCGCCTCGACCAGTTCGACGATCGCCTGCCGGGCTTCCTCGGGCGGCTGGCGGAAATAGTCGCGCAGGTCGGTGGCGGTCGCGGCCCCAAGCGCGCGGGCGGCATGGGACAGGAGCGCGCGATGCGCGTCCGCCTCGTCGGGCGTCGGCAGGGAGAGCACCGCCGGCGGGATAACCCGCTCGGGGAGATCATAGACGCGCTCGAAGCTGCCGCGTCGCGCGGCGGTGGTGATGTATCCCGCCCAGAAAAGCCATTCGAGCGCGCGCTTGGTGTCGCCCCATTCCCACCAGCCGCTGCGGCCCTTTCCCTCCTCGAAGTCGGAGGCCGCCATGGGCCCTTCCTCGCGGATCCGGGCGAGCACTGCCATCGCCTCGGCCCGGCGCTCGGTCGCGAAGGGGCGCAAGCCGCCCCACCCCGTCTCGCCTCGGTCTGCCGCCGCCATTCGCCAACGCAGCAGCGGCTGGAACGCCAAGGGCAGCAACGAGGCCTCGTGCGCCCAATATTCGAACAGCTTCCGCTCGGACTTCGGCCCCCAAGCCGCACGGTCGATCAGCCCGCGGTCATAGGCGCCCAGCCGCGAGAAAGCGGGCAGATAATGCGCGCGCACGACAACATTGACACTGTCGATCTGATGGAGCGCCAGCCGATCGATAGTGCGGCGCATATGGCCCGCATCGACGCGCTCGGGCCGTGGACCACCGAAACCCTGCGCTGCGAGCGCGATGCGCCGCGCCGCCGACGCTGTCAGCCGCTCACTCAGAGCGTTCAGCCTGGTCCATTGCGCGCAGATAGGCCTCGGCCGCCGCCCGCTCCTGCGGATCCTTGAAGGTGGTCGCGGGATCGGGCGCCTCGTCGAGCCCGTGTAGCACCACCCACATGGCGAAGCGGCGGCCGGGCTCGCTTTCGGTCCCGAAGGCGAGGCGGAGCCACTGCACGCCGCGATCGATCGCCTCGTCGTCGAGGGAATCGAGATCGGTCGTGCCGAAATAATGCTGGAGGAGGGCGTCGAGATCCATGCGCCTGCGTTGCGCAACAGCGGCGCAAAATACAAGCCTGCAAGGGATGTTCAGTAACCCTCTATCGGCTATTCATTGCAGCATGATCGAACGCATTGGCCATATAAACATCCGCACGCCGATCCTGAAGGAGACGCTCCGCTTCTACGAGCAACTGTTCGATCTGGTGGCCGGCCCCGCGCAGACAATGGGCCATCAGGAACAGCACGCCTGGCTCTACGGCAAGGACGGTCGCGCGATCATCCACGTCAACAGCCCGCCAGACGGCGAGGCACCGATCCCGCCGGGCGTGCGCGCGCGGCTCGATCACATCGCCTTCGATTGCAGCGATATCGGGGAGATGGAGCGCCGGCTGACCAAGTTCGGCGTACCCTTCGTGAAACGCGCTACCCGCGTACCGGGGCTCTCTCAGATCGTCGTCACCGATCCGAACGGCATCCGACTCGAACTGGCCTTCGGCGCGGACAAGGCAATGGCCCCGTCCTGATAGGAAGCGGGGGGCGACCATGGCCGTCCCCCGCTTCCTGCACTCCACGCTGGCGGGATCAGATCACCGAGAGGCGAACGTCCAGGCTGCCCTTGGTCGCGTGGGAATAGGGGCAGACGACATGGGCGGCGGCGACCAGCGCTTCGGCCTCGGCCCGCTCGATGCCCGGGAGATGGATTGCCAGCGCGACGTCGAGGCCGAAGCCCTGGCCATCGTCACGCGGGCCGATGCCGACCTGCGCAGTGACGGTGGTGTCCTCCGCGATCTTCACCTTCTTCTGTCCGGCGACGAACTTCAGCGCGCCGAGGAAGCAGGCCGAATAGCCGGCCGCGAAAAGCTGCTCCGGATTGTTGCCCGGGCCGCCCGAACCGCCCAGTTCCTTCGGCGTGTCAAGCGTCACCTTGAAGGCGCCGTCGGTGGTGGCGGCGGTGCCGGTGCGGCCGCCGGTGGCCGTGGCTTCGGTCTTGTACAAAACGTTCATCGCCTTGCTCCTTCATCATGGCCGGGCATTTGACCTTTTGATATCTCGATAAACGTTATCGCGATATGCAAATCTCTCTAAGCGTGATTCGATCGCCTGTCCAGCTAATATTTATCGCGATATGCTTTCATGCGAAAACTCGTTTCGCTATATGGGAACGACCCGACGGAGACGCGCCATGCCCGCCATAGCACCACTCAGCCTCGACCAGCATCTGTGCTACGCCCTGTATTCGGCGAACCTCGTGATCGGCCGGGCCTACAAGCCGCTACTCGACGCGATGGAGATCACCTACCCGCAATATCTCGTGCTGCAAGTGCTATGGGAGAAGGACAACCAGCCCGTCGGCGCCATCGCGGACCGGCTGCTGCTCGAATCTAGCACGCTGACCCCGCTGCTGAAGCGGCTGGAGACATCCGGCGTGGTCGAGCGCACGCGCAATCCCGAGGACGAGCGGCAGGTGCTGGTCCGGCTGACCGACAAGGGACGCGCGCTCAAGATGCAATCCGTGTGTCTCGCTGAGAGGTTGCTGGAAACCAGCGGTCTGTCGATCGATCAGATCGAAGAGATGACGGGTCGGGTACAGGCGATTCGCGATTCAATCGCCGGGGCGCTCGCCAAGAGCTGATTTACGAACGGGGCACGGGTAGGCAATCGAATCCGCCCGCCGCCGCCGTCGCGCACAGGCGGAGGGCGCCCGCCTTGTCGTTCGCCGCCCCCACCTGAAGCCGGACGAGCGGGCTGTGCGGCACCTCTTCATAATGCGGATTGTAGATCGCCAGTGCCGGGAGCCTGCCCCGTGCCCGCGTCCATGCCGCTTCCGCCGCCGGTTTCCCGGTGAACGCGCCGAGCTGGATCCGCCACGACGCGCCCGTATCGGCGTGGGTCGCCGCCATGGCCGCCGCTGCCTCGCGGGGCGTCGCGACTTTCGTTGCGAGTTGCGTCGGTGGTGGCGAAGCGCGGCGACCGGTCTGCCAGGCGGCGAGGTCGCGTCGATAGCTCGCATAGGCGCGGTAATAATCGAGGATCGGCGCCTCCAGCCTGTCGAGCGCGCCCGGCGCAAACTGCGGCAGGCCGTTTGCGGGCTCCGCGGCGGCCTGCTCGGACACCTCGGCGGCGGCGCGGCAGAAGGCCGCCTGTGCCGGCGGCTGCGCGAAGAAATTGTAGAGGCGCGTCATGTGCTGGTCGAGCGCCACCTGGCCGGCTCGCGCCGTCTCCGAGGCATAGGCGGTGGCGAACACGGCCTTGCGCTGGGTCAGCAGCGCGTTGTAGCGGGCGACGATCGCCGCCCCGCCCGACCGCCCGCCGCAACTGAGCGCGGCGACGTTGAGCGCGGCACGCACATGCCACAGTGCCTCTTCTTCGCCGAGATGGCTGTTGATCGTCTCGAAGCGCCCGTCGGCTCCCGGCTCGGGCACGGTCTGGCCGGCTGCCGAACCGGTCGGCGGCTGCGGCTGTGCAGCAGCCGGCGCGGTCGGCTGCGGCAGCGCCTCGGGTTTGCTGCGATGATGATGCGCACACCCGGTCAGCAGCGAGGCTGTCACCAGCCCCACGCAACACGCCGTTCCCCTTCGCCCCACCGTCATGACGCCAAGGTCATGCCACACCCGTTCGGGAGTAAAGCCCCGCGCGCTGGTCCGTGCTCATGATGCGCCGGAAATCGCAGGATTCCGCGCGATCGCGTTCAGCGGAACGTCGCGCTCTTGACAGGAACCGGGGACAATAAGATTGGTAGCGCTATCAAGTCGAAAGAAGGCGAGAGGATATGACCGGGAACGCGTTCGTGGCGGCCGAAGCGCTGCCGGAAGACTGGCGCTCGGGTTTGTTTCTGGGGCGGATCGATCTGGGCGACGGCCCCACGCCAGTGTTGGTGTCGGGCGGCATTGTCCACGACATGACTCCGGTTGCAGCGACCGTATCCGAACTGGTTGAGATCAAAGCCTTCGATCCCGCAGCCGGCAAGGTGATCGGCGACCTGGAGACGCTCACCCTTTCCGCCTCCGCCGACGCGCGGCACCGCCTGCTGAGCCCGATCGACCTCCAGTGCGTCAAGGCCGCCGGCGTCACCTTCGCCGTCTCCGCGCTGGAGCGCGTGATCGAGGAGCGCGCCCGCGGTGACTCGAGCGCCGCCGCCGAAGTCCGCGGTCGCATCGAGACCCGCATCGGCGGCGGCATCCGCACGGTGAAGCCCGGCTCACCCGAAGCCGCGACGCTCAAGGCCACGCTGATCGAGGAGGGCATGTGGTCCCAGTATCTCGAGGTAGCGATCGGCCCTGACGCCGAGATCTTCACAAAGTCGCCGGTGCTCTCGACCGTTGGCTGGGGCGCACCGATCGGCGTGCGTTCAGACTCGACCTGGAACAACCCCGAACCGGAGGTCGTCCTCCTTGCCGACTCCCACGGCAAGGCGATGGGCGCGACGCTCGGCAACGACGTCAACCTGCGCGACTTCGAGGGCCGCTCCGCCCTGCTGCTCAGCAAGGCCAAGGACAACACCGCGTCCTGTGCGATCGGGCCGTTCATCCGTCTGTTCGACGCCAGCTTCTCGATGGACGATGTCCGAACCGCCAAGATCGATCTGCTGATCGAGGGCGAGGGTGACGGCTATGTCCTTAAAGGGACCAGCACGATGAGCGAGATCAGCCGCGATCCGGAAGATCTGCTCGCCCAGGCGATGAGCGAGCATCATTATCCAGACGGCTACACCCTCTTCCTCGGCACGCTGTTCGCGCCGATCCAGGATCGCGACGATCCAGGCCGCGGCTTCACTCATAAGATGGGTGACCTCGTCACCATCTCGACGCCGAAGCTCGGCCGCCTCGTCAACCGCGTGACGACGTCGAAGGCCGCTCCGGCCTGGACGCTCGGCATCGCCGGCCTCATGCGCAACCTCGCGGGCCGTGGCCTGCTCGCCCGCGCCTGACCCCTTCCCCGTATCCGGAGTTCACGCCGTTGCTGCAGGCATCCCCCAGCGCCTCCCGCGCCGCCATCTATCCCAGCCTCGCCGGCAAGCGCGTGCTTATCACCGGCGGCGGCACGGGCATCGGCGAGGCCCTGACCGAAGCCTTCGTCCGCCAGGGCGCACGCGTCGCCTTCATCGACATCGCCGACGCGCCCTCGCAGGCGCTGGAGGAGCGTCTGGCCGACGGTGCCAACCATGCGCCCCTCTTCCGGCATTGCGACCTGACCGACGTCGAGCAGCTCCGCTCCGTGATCGGCGGCATCGTCGAGGAATTGGGCGGCATCGACGTGCTCGTGAACAACGCCGCCAATGACGATCGCCACGCCATCGCCGATGTCACTCCCGAATATTGGGACAACCGCATTGCGGTAAACCTGCGCCACCTGTTCTTCGCGGCGCAAGCGGTGGTGCCATCGATGAAACAAGCCGGCGGCGGCGTGATACTGAACTTCGGCTCGATCAGCTGGCACCTCGCGCTGCCCGACATCGTGCTCTACCAGACCGCCAAGGCCGGCATCGAGGGCATGACTCGCGCCATGGCCCGCGACCTTGGTGAGCATGGCATCCGCGTCAACACCATCGTGCCGGGCGGCATCAAGACGCCGCGCCAGGACATGCTCTGGCACGACGATGGGGAGACCGCCCGCATCCTCGCCAACCAGTGCCTCAAAGAGCGTGTGCTGCCTGCCGACGTGGCGGCGCTCACCCTCTTCCTCGCTTCCGACGACGCACGGATGTGCACCGGCCACGACTATTTCGTGGACGCCGGCTGGCGCTGAGCGGCTTTTCGACCCGCCGAACTTGACGCAGTTGACACGAGTGCCGCGCGGATTGAGTCCCGCGTTCGATGCCTTGGTAGTGAGGAAGACGGCCTCCACCCTGACAGGCGAAATCCTACACACGCACCCGGCCCAAGATGAACGCCAGCCAACTATCCCGTTCAGCAACTCCTCAGCCCGGATGATGGATCAAGGGCCGTGGACGAGGGTTATTGGGTCCGTCGAGATCCCCGACCACGGTGGATTTGAGGGAGTGCGTTATGAAGAAGCTAGCCATCATCGCGGGCACCGCCAGCCTGCTCCTCGGCGTTGCCGCCGTGCCTGCCCATGCCCAGAGCGCGGGCCACGTCCTGCGCGGCGCCGGCATCGGTGCTGCGGGCGGCGCCATTGCGGGGGCGCTGATCCCCGGCATGTCTGTCGGCACCGGCGCCCTCGTCGGCGCGGCCGGCGGCGCGGCCTATAACGGCCTCATCAACAAGGGCCACCATCGCCGTTATTACCGGCATCACTATCGCCGCCACTACCGCTGATATGAAGCCCGCCCCGGATGGCAAGGCCGTCCGGGGCCGTCCCCCATTCCGTTACGCCTGCGCCCCGTGTAGAGGTGGAGGCGATGCGGCGGATCGCCATCCTGTCGGGCTTGCTGGCCTGCTCATGCAGCGGGCAAAAAGCCGTGCGTGACGATCTACGCATCAAGGCGATGCTCGCGACCGTCGAGCGCCATGTCACCACCTGTACTGCATCCACCGGCCGGCTCGGCCCGCTAATCGCGCGCAACGAGCGCAAGGCGCTGATGAATGCCGCCATCGATGCCCGCAATCGCTGCTCCGACGCCCGCGCCGAGATCGCACGGACGATCGGTCATGACACCGCGTTGGACAGTTGCCGCCGCGACGTGGACGCGCAGGAGAAGATCAGCATCGCCCAGTTGACCGTGCTCGACGACCCGACGCCCGAAGGCCGCGCCGCCGTGCTCCAGCGGCTCGACGAAGCGATTCCGCTCCAGCAGGCCTGCGGCCAGGCGATCAACAAGCTGCGCAGGGGCGAGCCCTAAGGGAAGCGGCACAGAGACGCCTCCCTTTCGGGTCTTCAGTGGTTGTGACGAGGCGTCTTCGCCGCGACACCGCGATACTTGACCGCCATCTCGAGCACGGCGCCCTCGCCCATCTGGCCGGTCTTCTCGCGGAAGATCTCCTCCCAGGGCGTGTGACTGAGCGGCACTTCGGGCGCGCCCTCTTCCTTGCGCCGGGCGATCTCGGCGGCCTCCACCAGCGCGTTGCAGGCGCCGGTGTTGAAATCGACGCGAATGATGTCTCCCGTGCGCAGCCACGACAGGCCGCCGCCGGCCGCACTCTCCGGCGAAGCGTTGAGGATCGACGGGCTGTCCGACGTTCCCGACTGACGCCCGTCGCCCAGCGTCGGGAGCCACAGGATGCCCTTGCGGATCAGCGCGGCGGGCGGCTGCATGTTGACCACCTCAGCCGAGCCCGGCCAGCCGATCGGCCCGGCGCCGCGGATTACGAGGATGCAGTTCTCGTCGATCTCTAGCGACGGGTCGTCGATGCGGTGGTGATAGTCGTCCGATCCGTCGAACACGATCGCGCGCGCCTCGAACACGCCCTCGGCACCGGGGCGCTTTAGATAGCGCTGACGGAATTCGTCGGAGATCACGCTGGTCTTCATGATCGCGAAGTCGAACAGATTGCCCGTGAGCGCGAGGAATCCAGCCTTCTCCTTCAGCGGCTGGGCATAGGGGAAGATCACCTCGCGATCTTTCGTCTCACGGCCGGCGATGTTCTCGCCGATGCTGCGGCCGGTGACGGTGAGGCAATCGACGTCGAGCTTGCCGGCTTGCGCCAGTTCCCACATCACCGCCGGCACGCCGCCGGCGCGGTGGAAACGCTCGCCGAGATATTCCCCCGCCGGCTGCATGTTGAGGAGCAGCGGCAGATCATAGCCATGCTCAGTCCAGTCGGAGGCCTTGATTTCGACCCCGGCATGGCGCGCCATCGCGACGACGTGCGGCTGCGCGTTGCTGGAGCCGCCGAGCGCCGTGACGGTGCGGATCGCGTTTAAGAAGCTCTCGCGCGTTAGGATGCGCGAGGGGCGGAGATCCTCATAGGCCATCTCGACGATGCGCTTGCCGGTCTCATAGGCGATCTGGCCGCGCTCGCGGTAGGGCGCCGGGATCGCCGCGCAGCCGGTGAGCGAGAGGCCGAGCGCCTCAGCCACTGCGTTCATCGTCGACGCCGTGCCCATGGTGTTGCAATGGCCAGCCGACGGGGCGCTGTCGCAGGCGCGGCTGAGGAACTCCTCCTCGTCGATCTCGCCCGCCGCGAGCTTGCGGCGCGAGCGCCAGATAACCGTGCCCGAGCCGACCAGCTCGCCCTCGTGCCAGCCGTCGAGCATCGGCCCGCCTGACAGCACGATCGCCGGGATGTCGACGGTGGAGGCCGCCATTATGCCGGCCGGTGTCGTCTTGTCGCAGCCGGTGGTGAGGACGACGGCATCGATCGGATAGCCATAGAGGATCTCGACGAGGCCCATATAGGCGAGGTTACGGTCGAGTGCGGCGGTCGGCCGGCGGCAATTCTCGAAGATCGGGTGGACCGGGAATTCCATGCAGATGCCGCCCGCATCGCGGATCCCGTCGCGGACGCGCTTGGCCAGCTCGACATGGATGCGGTTGCAGGGCGAGAGGTCGCTACCGGTCTGGGCGATGCCGATGATCGGTCGCCCGGAACGCAGCTCGGCGGGCGTGATGCCGTAGTTCATGAAGCGCTCGAGATAGAGCGCGGTCATGTCCGAGCGGGCGGGATCGGCGAACCAGTCGCGCGAA
>FTCZ01007010.1_pt1 | contig 14141 bp, 12 predicted proteins | sample 1658871 | NCBI WGS metagenome assembly FTCZ01 (sample SAMEA3914864, study PRJEB12502) | metagenome | biome: forest; material: soil | place: USA | collected 2012-03-12 | depth 0.3 m
CGCATGACCTCGCGCGCAACCGTCAGCAGATCGATAGCCACGTCGATGTATCCCGCCGCGAGCGCGGCCAGGCCTCGGACGACCATCTCGATCTGTGTTTCATTGGGCGACAACCGGACCGTGCCATGGTCATCGCGGAACTCAAGTGCCTGATCGCAAAGATCGATCGCCCCAACATGGTCGTGCAAATGGAGATGGCAGAACGCCTCGTAGAATTGGAGCGTCGCTGCGCGTCCGACATCGCCGTTGTCGCGAAAACTCATGATGCCCGACTGAAAGAGCGAGAGAGCCTCGCCAAATTTGCCTGCACACAGCAGCGTCCAGGGTCGGCCGAGCCGGAAGATCCATAAGGGAAGGCTGATGTCAGCACGACGATCGAGGCCATCGGCGATCAAGACGTCGAAACAGGAACTGATCAGGTCATGCGCTTCCTGATAGTGCGACGACGTGAACAGGATCATCGAATAATCGACATAGCTCGCGTTGAGCCTAACGACGTCGCCGCTCGCCCGGATCTCAGCGAGAGCGCTTTTGCATGCAGCGGCATCCTCCTCGCTCCAACCGGCCGCCCAGCTGCGCCAACCATGAGCGAACGTCCGGATTCTCGCCCGCGCAATAGGATCCTCAAGCGAAGCGCTTTTGGTCACGGCCTCACTCAGCACGGCCATCGAGCGGTCGAAATCGGTCCATGCCAGCGTGAAACCGAGGCCAAGAAGGGCGCGGCATTCGACGTTCAGCCGACCAGCCCGCACTGCGGTTTCTGCAAGGCGTGCATAGGTATCGGCCGCGCGGGCATCGAGTGAGCCTGCGTAGACCCGCGCAAGATCTTCCAGAAGCTCAACCTCGGGCGCGATCCTCTCGGGGGCAGGCAGATGCATGGTCAAAGCCAGCGCTTGCTCGATCGTTGCGGCGGCCTCCCGTGCGGAAAAGCGCGCAAGCGCGTTGCGGGCAACTAGCTTCATATATTTGATGGCAGTGCAATATTGTCCGGCGGCCAGGAAATTCTGGGCAAGCGGCGAGGCGCCAGCGGACGGATCGCCCTCGAATATCCGCTCAAACTCCTTGCCGATCGCTAGGTGCGCGGCCGCGCGGCGCGTCGCGCTCTGCCGGTGATAGACAACCTCGCGAAAGATCATGTGCCGGAAGGCGTAACGTTGGACACCTCGCCCATCGTGCAAAAAAGCGCGATTGGTCCGACGAATGAGAGCGCTCGTCCGAACCAGCCGCTCGCAGATCAGTTCGAATCTCTCCTCCGCGATATCCGTCGCCACATGGTTTTCGGCAGCGGAAAATTCGTCTTCGCAGATGCTGGCGGCCGCGAGCACGTCCTGCGCTTCATCGTCGAGCTTCTCGACCTCGCTTTCGATGATCCGGGCAAGGCTGGGCGGGGTCTTCGAGGATGCCTCCGCCATGGCGGCGGCGACCGTCCAGCCATCGGCGCCGAATTCGAGCAGGCCCTCCTGAACGAAATGATCAAGCATTGCAGTCATGAACAGCGGGTTGCCCTCGCTACGCTCGTGAAGGAGCGCGGTGAGCACAGGCGGCGGCGTGAAACCGGTCAGGCTGGTCAGATATTCCGCGACATCGTCCGCAGTCAATGACGGCAGGGCGATCTCCTTGCCGAGCCTGTACAGCGAAAGCGTCTGGCACAGGGTCCTCGCCGCCCGAGCCGACATATGGTCGCCAGACACGCGCATCGTCGAGAGCGCCAGGAGACGAGATTGAAGTCGACGAACCGCGATGGCGTTGAGGAGATCGAGCGTCGCCTGATCCGCCCAATGGATGTCTTCGAAGACGAGCACAAGCAAGCGGTCACGGGATAAAATATCAAGGAGATCGCAGAGCTCCCGGATCATGCGGTGAGCGGTCGTCCCGTACACCTTCTGGCGCGTGCCTCCTGCCATGCTTACCGGCATGAGCCATGGCAGTTGGATCAGCCAGGTTGGCGCCACGCTTGACAGAAGGGCAACAAAATCCTCGACCGCGCCACTCCGCGCCAGCTGCGTAAGCACCTCCAGAACAGGATAATAAGCGTCGTTGCCGACACCGCCCGGGAGGCAGCGGGCAATAGCGGCAAGCGCGCCCCCGGCGACTGCGGAGTGAGCGAAATCGCTGCAAAGGGCGGTCTTGCCGATTCCGGGCTCGCCGGTAATAAAACCGATCGCGGCTTCGCCTGCTGATGCGCGACGTAGGAGTGTTTCGAGTTCGCGGCGTGAGCCGGAACGTCCGACGAGCGGCGGCGAGCTGCCGCCTTCCCGCGCCGGCTCGGACGCACACAGCTTCACCGGCATCATGACCGGCGCAATGAAGCGATAGCCCCGGCCCCGGACGGTTTCGATGAACGTCGGCTGGTTGGGGTCATCGCCCAGCGCCGTCCTGACATTCAGCACATGGCCCTTCAGCCCGTCCGCCTGGACATGGATGTTGGGCCACAAGCGATCGAGAAACTCCTCGGTCGGTATCAGCCGTCCCGGATTCTCGACCATATAGCGCAACAGGTCGAACGCCTTGGGTCGCAGAGGAACGTCCACCCAACTCCCATCCGACATGCGGCGTGAAAGGCTGTAGTCGCTACGAGCGAGTTGAAACGGACCAAATCTGATGGTGTCCTCGAGGACCTTTTCCACCGCAACACCCATAATCAGAAAATAGCAGTCCGCGGAACAACAGCGATCCAGACACCCGCCCCCCGGCCCGTCAGGCGCCCGACCTTCATCGATGCCCGTACGCTGAGTGTCGCATCGCACCCATCCCGTTTAATTTTGGCGGCTGCAACCGTAGCTCCTTCCGTCGCAAGTGTCAGGCCACCCCAGAGGCGGCCCAAAAAGAAAACGGGCCGCCTGCCGCCTCCCGAGGGGAGCAGGATGGCGGGGGGGCGGCCTACGGCCCGTTCTACTAGGACGCCGCGGCCGGGAGGGGGAGAGCCGCTTCGCCCACCCGCAAACACGCTTTGGGCACTAGATGCGTAGACCACGCGCCACTCCTGGGATTGCGTGCCGTTGACGCGGGATGGACATCCTTGCGGGAATATCTGGCCCGCTCGGTCGCCCCAACGAAACCCTTGGCGCACATTGCGAAGAGCGGCGGGACAGGCCGCGACGACAAAGGTCTTCAACGAACCGCAATTTTCAGCAAGCATCCCCTATCTCCAAGCAATATCTATTCGTTCCGGAGATGGAACGATGAAACGCGCCCAATATCATGTTCGCCAAACCGTCGAAGGCGGCGTCGACACGGACGACGGTGTCATCAGGTTCAGCGGCATGGGCCTGACCGTCGTTCCCCAAGCCCCCCTTGCCGATGGGGATCGGATGCGCGCCGCTGCACGCCGCCGCGTGCGTGACCATCGCCCTGAACGTCGGCTCGACGACGCTGAATTGCTTGCCCCATTCCCGAATCCCGGAAGATCCTCTGCGGCCGAAACGAGCTTCGCGAAGCGCATCGATCGGCGGCGGCGGGCCGGAGCACAACGAAACTGCTGTCACAAGGCCTGGTTCAACAATCAGTTGAAGTGCGTCAGCGATCCCCATGGTCGTATCGAAACCGGCGTCACAAAAAAGCGGGACCTATCAGGTCGAGCTGGGCTTGGTGATCGGCGTGCTCGTGGCACGCCCGTCTTTGGTCGACAATCGCCGGTGCCGGGCGCTATTCCCACTCCTACCAACTCTCCTGACGCATCGTCCCGTGCCCTCGTCCGGTTGATCTATCCCACGATCTCTGATGGCGCCAAACGCTACCGTCAGTTCATCGCTGTTAAGCGACCTCCAAAATGGTCCACGCCGTTCACTTCAAGGCGCTCCCGGCGCCAGGCGGCAGGGCTCTGGCCTGTCGCGCATCGGAACCGATTGCAGAAGTGGGCCTGGTCGGAGAAACCGCACTGCAAGGCGATCTCGCTCAGCGGGGCGTCGCTCGTGAGCATCATCAATTGAGCCCGGTCGAGGCGCCGTCGCGTGATGTAGCTGTGGGGCGTCTCACCCATCGTGCATTTGAACGCACGGCAGAAATGGGCGGTGCTCCGGCGGGCCACGGCGCTCAAGTCCTTGACGTAGATGCGCTCGGCAAGATGCTCGTCGATATAACCGCGGACCCGACTCAGCTGCCACGATGCGAGTTCGCCCAAGTGGGTGTCGCGGACCATGCGGCAGGTGCGTCGCTCCAGCTCGATACGCAGCATTGATGAGGCTCGACGGATCGTGAGTTTCGCTTTCTCCACGTCCCCCTCCATCTCAGCCCCTGCGAGGTCGAGCAGGCTCAGAAGACTGGCGACAAGACTGTTCGCGGCCACGCCAGGCACGATAGGTTCGCCCGATGAGGTCGCGAGCGCGAGATCCTGAAACATTGCCATCTCCTGCGTGACTCAGCCCGATCGACCGACGACGACCAAGCTTTGCCGGCAATGATGCACGGAGTTCGGGGCGGAGGCTCGTTAGGCGTTAACAGGATTTGTGAGAGAGCGGCGTTTTGCCTGTCTCCATAAGGTCGCAATCGGGTCCAAGGAACGACACGAAGAACCAATCAAACCCCGCATTTCTGGATGAGAAGCGAAGAGCGAAGGACTCGATCAGGTGTGCAGGTGTTCGATCGGCCCGGAGGCCCTCACATGAAACTCGCAGAGCAGGTGATCCACGCTCATGGCGGTGCTGACCGTTGGCGGGGCATCTCGCGATTCTCCGCCCATGTCTCCGTAAGCGGAGAAATATTGCCCCCTTCGGAGGGAAGACCTCCCCTCGGCGTGCCTCATGTCGAAGTTGGCGGCCATCAGCTTGTCATCACACCGAAAGGTCGGCCGTCGCTCCGTGAGTTGGTGCTGGAAGGCGAGACCCAGCGCCCTTTTGCCAAGCTGTTCGGCTCGACGGACGTGACGCGCTACGGTGTATATTCGCCGGAGCGTGCCGAATTCAGAGACATGTCGGGTGCATTGATTTCGGCGCAGGATGCCCCGGTAGCGGCGCTGAGACAGCGAGGCGAACGCGCGCCGCTCGAGTCGCTCGACCGCATGTTCCTGGTCGGCGCGTTGATATGGGGAGCCGTGATCGGCCCCTTCGTGCTCACGCTGGGTGGCGAAACCTGCGAAGAACCGAGTGTAAACGTCCGAAGACCGTATCGCCGCATGTGGATGGAGCTTCCAGAGACGTTGGATCCGATCATCGCGGAGCGCCGCCTGTCGATCGACAATCGGGGCCTGATCCACCAGATCGAATATACATTCCTTCCGTACCATAAAGAACAGGTCGTGGAATCCCTTTCGATCTACGAGAACTTCGGCGGAATCATGATTCCAACTCTTCGAAGAATGCAGGCCCGGCGCGCCGACGGGAAACTTGACCAGACACCTCTCATCGACATCGAGATCTTCGATGTTCAATTCTCGTAGCTCTCCAATTCGCCGTTTATTCGCGTGAATATTACCGTTGGCGTGATTATCCACGGCGCGTTCGCGCCATTTGCTAGCGATCAAAATGGAGCCGTCCCCAGTTCACCCGTGGCGAGAGCCAGGCTGGCGGCTGCAGAAAGCGCCGCGCTATAGGCGTCGCTGCGTGTGCTCCGGGCGTCGACGAGCTGGGTCTCAGCGCCAGCGATTTCGGTGAGAGAACCTACGCCGTGGCGGTAGGCGACAAGCGCGGCGTCATAGCTTGTCTCTGCCGCGTCGAGAAGCGTCGCGGAGGCCGCATGCGCAGCGAGGGCGGTCCGAAGCTCATTGTCCGCCGTGACGATTTGTCGGATCGCTTGGTCGCGAACTTCAACAAGGGTGGCGGCGGCGCTATCAGCCCGATCGTTTGCCTGAGCCAACTTAGCTGCACGCGTCCCGCCGTCGAAAAGCGGCATTCTCACCCCTGCAAGGACGATGGCACCAAAACGATGACCCGTGAGATTAAGGGTCGGGCTTTCCTGGCTGGATCCGGGTATCGCCGAAACATCGAGGTGGCCCGATGTGTAGGAACCACTGGCAGATAGGAATATCTTGGGTTTGAAGTCCGCCTGCGCGGCTCTCACTTCCGCCAAGCGGGCCTTCTCTGCAGCAAACGCGCTCAGCACATCCGGGCGTCGCCCGACCGACTGGGCAATCAGCTGTTCGAGCCCCTCGGTCGCTGCCTGCGGTAGCGCGCGCCCGGATATGTCGGCGAGCTTGAGCGTCGTCAGAGGTGAGATGCCTATTGCAGCAAGCAGATCGACATAGCTGTTTTGCGCCACACCTCGTGCCTGGACAAGCTTGAGCTCGGCTTGCGCAACAAGCTGTTTAGCCTGAGCGACTTCGACGATCGTTCCGGTACCGTGATTCAGCCGATCCTGCGCAGCGGCGGCGATCACATGTGCATTGGCAAGCCCGTCCTTCGCAGCCTCGACACGCGCCAGCGCGGCCGCATGCGCATAGAAGGCAACGCTGACCACATGGATAAGCCGCTGATGGGCCGCCGTGAAACCTATGTCGGATACGATCGAGAGTTGGCGGGCCGCATCCACGATGGCCTTGCGCTGACCGAAATCGAACAGCAGCCAGTCAAGGGAAACGGCGGATGTTGTTCCCCCCAGCGAACTGCTACCTGTCCGCTCACCATCGCCGAGACTGTTTCGGCTGTGATCCGACTGATACCCACCTATCGCCGACACCGCGATCCGCGGAAGGAACTGACTCTCGGCGATTCCAGCCGCAAGGGCTGCGTCGCGAGCCTGGTTCCACGCTACCCGTGTGTCGGGATTGGTCCGCTCGGCAACATCGATCAATTCAGTCAGCGTGTAGGGATGCTCCTGATCAATCGACGGCGGCGCGGGCACCGCTATCGCCGGATTGGCCGGCAGTACATAGCCTTTCGCGACCGGCACGACTGACGACCGGCCGGGGACGATTTCTCCATTGGCCCCGGTAGCCGGCGTCCAGGGGCGATCAGACCGTTCAGGCGCAAGCTTGAGCGCAGATGTCGCGCAGCCCGCGAGACCAAGGAGGAAGATAGACGCGGTCGCGTCACGCAGCCGCATGAGCATTTCCCCTATTGTGAAGCGACGCGCCCACCTCCTTGCGCAGATCGGTCACGGCGACCTTCAGCGATGGAAGTCGTGGGTCGGATCGTTCGGTGGCGCTGGCGGCCTGGCCGCGAATTTGGCGGGCTAGTGCGTCCAGCTCGGCTCCGACCGCATCCAGGCCATGCATGCTCGTCCTCGTAGCGAGGAGAAGGGGGGCTGCTATCCGATCGACAGCTTTCGCCAAACGCCATTGAGACGAGCGCCACGCACTCCCCCGCCCCATCCCGTCCGGCTCGTAGGACGCAAGTTCTATATCGCGAGCGATATTCCCCATGTCGGTGCCAACGGCTCCCACCGCGGCGGCCGCCATCGCCGGCGTCCTGGCTGCCTGAGCGAGGAGATCGACGAGACGGGCGATCGTCAGATCAATCCGCGTTGCGACGCTGGATGGCCACAGGCGCGTCAGCGCAAGATATGTAACCAGATTGCCGATCAGAATGCCGATGACACGGTCCCGAGCCACGGTCAGATCGAAGGCCGGTGCAGGCCCCTGAACCACGCAAAGGAGGAACGCGAAGGCAAACTGGAGTCCGCCATAGGCTACGAACGGTCCGCCGGCGACGACCCAGGCGGCAGCGGCCGTACCTATGAATACGACCACCATGAGTCCGCCCACGGACGTGACCCATGGCAGGATAAGAAGCAACGCCGCGTAACCGAAGGCGGCACCGACGAGGCAGCCGGCGATGCGAAGCACGAGCTTCTCCACCGACTCCGCCGCGGTTCCGAGCGAAACGATATAACAGGTCAGAAAACAGGTATGGATGCCCGGCCAATCAAGCAGGGAGTATAAGATATAGCAGAAGAGCGCGGCTGCTGTTGTGCGCATGGCGAACAGGACATGAGTTTCGCTCGTAAAGGCGTCCGGCTCGAAAAAGCCTGTATGCACGGCGGGCAGTGGACAATCCTTGCCGTCGGCGACCGCGAAGCCAACGAGCGCCTTGTCGAGTTCCACGGCCAGTTGCGCATCGTTCGTCGCCGCAGGTTCAAGGAATCCGAGCACCCGCTCGACGCTCACGGGATAGCTTCCATCCGCGAAGATCGCCGCCATGCTGCGAAGGGATGGGGTGAGCCGACCCGCAATCGCAGGATCGAGCGAATGCCCTTCCCGCGCTGCAAGATCGAGGAGTTGCAGGACGACCGTGGAGGATCGGATCGCCTGGCCAAGTGCCGCCAGCGTCGCACGGGGCTCGGACCGTTCGAGTCCTATCATTCGAAGATAGCCGTTGAGCGTCGCGTCGCCGGAACGAAGCGTTCGTTCCAGCTGGACGGCCGAGGCCGGTCCAGGCGTCGAGAGCAGGTCGGCGGCAAGGACAAGTCGGCCTGCCAGTCCCTTCTGGAGGAGGCTGCGCGGCGAAGGTGCGATGAGCAAGTTGACGAGGATCGACGCCGCGACTGGGAACGCCATGAATAACCAAACGTACAGTAGGCCGCGCGTCGCCTCCTCACCGACGGCTACGGTACCGAGCAGGTCGAGCGCATAGCCGACGACTAGAGCGATGTTCGACCCGACCGGGCGGAGCTTGCTGGCCGACGTCAGGAATAACAGTCCGAAGGAAATGACCGCTATTGCGACAACCCGCTCCAATGGGCTGTTCACGACGACTATGGCGGCGATCATTGAGAAGGCGATGATGAACGAGATCAGGAGCAACATCGCGACCGATGTCACAATGCTCTCGGTGCGATCCGGCCGATTAAGAAAGAAGACCAGATAAATGGTGAGGGCCGCATCCGGCGTACCGAAGATGGAGACGGCGCATGCGGTCAGGGCACAGATCAGAGCGACGCGAAGGGTGAAGGCCCAGCGCCCGGGCGCCGGCTGCAGGCGAGCCAGGACCGCCAACCAGGAGGCCGGGAGCGGCTCAGCGGCAAGCGCGGCCACGGCCGATCTCCACCACCGCGCTGGCTCCCAGGCGCACGAGATCGACGGGCGGATGGTCGATCTGAAGTCGGACGGGGAAGCGTTGAGCGACCCGAACCCAGTTTACCGACTTTTCGACATAAGGTAGCGAGCGCGGCAGCTGGATGCGCGCATCGTCGAGAACGCCCGTGCCGATTCCTTGAACCCGCGCGCGCATCGGACGGCTTCGGTCGATCATCGAATAGATTGTCGCGCATTCCCCAATCCGGACCGCCCTGAGTTCGGTTTCGCGGAAATTTGCCATGGCAAACCATTCATCGGTGGTAACCAGCGTGAAGAGAGTCTGAGAGGGCGCAACCATCTCGCCCGGCTTCACGCTCAGCCCCACAACACGACCATCCTGGGTGGCCCGCACAGTGGTATCTTCAAGGGCTCGACGTGCGAGGGCGAGTGAAGACTCGCGAGCCTTCACTGCCGCCTGGCCGGCTGCCTCAGTGTCAACCGCGCGCGCTGCAGCAGCCTGCTGCTCAGACGACTGCGCGACGGCCGTGGCCGCGTCGCGCGCGGTGGTTTCCGCTTGGTCGAGCTGCTGTCGGGGAACATATCCCTGCTCGGCGAGCGGCCGCAGTCGTTCGACGGTGCGAGCGGCCAGTTCGCGGTTCGCCAGTGCTCGCCGCCTCTGATCGCCCGCAACCACGACCGCTGAGCGCTGAGTCGAAAGCGCGCGGCGCTGAGTTTCGAGTTGAGCGCGGGCGAGGTTCAGGTCGGCCTCCGCCTGCGCAACGCTAAGCTGGTACGGCAATGGATCGATTTGGAAGAGCAGATCGCCCTTGTGGACAATGCTGTTCTCCGAGACCGGAAGCGCGATGATCCGGCCACCGACAGCCGAGGCAGCGTGCACGACGTCGGCGTCAATCGACGCGTCGTCTGTCCAAGGCCTGCTCTGCAGCCGTGCGCCCACATAGAAAGCGAGGATCAGCGCGGCCGCGATGATCGCGATCGAGACTGCCAGGCCCCATGGGGCAGGCCGGGATTCCTCCGCGGCTCTCATCGGCCGAACCACGCCAGCCAGGCCAACAGCGCGACGATCAGCCCGATAGCGACATTGACGACGAGTTGAAGCGGCAACCGTTCGGACAGGCCGGTCGCGACCATGATCGCGCGGGATACTGCCCCGCCCGCCATCCCGAGAATCCCGCAGGCTAACCATCCCGGGAAAAACGCCCCGAAGAGACTGAGCGATGGTGCACCGATCGACCCGCAACTCTGCAGGCAGCCAAGCGCCCCGGCCGAAATCAAGCGAGCGCAGAGGCGTCGCGCCCTCCGGACCCCAGCATCATTTCCAATCACCGATCGCACACTAACGCTCCCGTGGGGCCGACCGGGATGACATAGATGGCGTCTTGAGAGAGGACTTGTGGCCGATTGCCGTGACTTTGAGGATCTTGCGCCATCACAGCACCATCGCCAGCCAGCGGTGGCCATCTGCTCAGGTTGACGCTGAGCCCCCATCAACTCCAGGACGCGATACGACAGCCGCAGGCTCGTGATGCCAGAACACCATACCGAGTTTCGTGGACGAAGCTCGGCATGGTGTGTTCGCGATTGATTCAAGGCCGTCTTTTGGAAGCCAGCCAGGCGAAGCGAGGTGCCACCTCGAAGCGTGGCCGCCGACCGCGCGTTTCAGCCTACCTTGGATGTCGCGGAGGACGGGCTGGCGTCATTCACGGGGCGTGTCGCGGCGCGGTCGTGGCTCGCCTCGCCCTGATGGTCGGACACCCACACACGGTGGCTGATCGGCAGTGCGGCACGTGGGCCATAGGACCGCGGGGCCTGCCACTCCCAGTGGCCGGGCTGGCGCTGGTCCGAGGGCGCCTGGGCATGGACAACGGTAACAGCAGTGATGGCGACCATTGCCGCCAGCATGATCGATTTCATGGTGATCATTCCTTCCGGGTGGATAACTTGAGGGTGGAGCGTCCAGGGAGATGCAGTGCCTGCGCCGAACATGGGCTGTCTGTGTCTGCCCCGCCTTTTGCGGACTTCATCTCGGTATGCGGCGGCAGCGGTTCGACCGCCGCGGCACGCTACGGATTTCGCTCATCCTGGCCTCCGCAGAGACGGTCATATTCTCGAGCCGCGCTTTATCTTCGTCCGCAATCTCCATGTCTTCACCGCCTCACGAGGCCGTTAACTAAGTCTCGGCGCATTTGCTTTCGAGAGCAAACCGCACACCCCGACTAAGTTTTTCATAGGATTTGGCGTAAATTCACAATTGGCACCACTGAGGCCACCGTTGATGCGCCTTCTCTTTGAAAACTATAATATTATACATTCATCCCTTAGAAAGGACACATCATTACAAATTAATGTCAATTTCATATACAAAGCTGCTCGTCAGATACTTAGATTCAACATTCATACTCATTTTCTACCATGAATATTTCAGCTCGACTCCGAGATAGTTGCTATCGCGGCCACCCGCGGCGCGAAGGGTGTTCCCGGCATCGAGATGCACGACCTCGATCGCTCCGGAGATGCTCGCACTTGCCGCCCAGTCTGCACGGAACTGGTCATAGATGCCCGTCCAACGGCCACCCCTTCCCGCTGTGCGCGGCACGGCTATGTTCGGCTGGGTGTAGATCGCATCGTCGGTCGTTATTCGCCATTCGGCGGCAATCGCGCCCATCAACGTGAGGCGCGGTGTGGGCTTCACTGTCACCGACGGCTTCACATGAAGGAAGTTGGCGTATCCCGTATAGCCGGCGAGATTGAGATAAGCCCCGTTGGGGAAGAGCGGGTTGAAGGTGCCGATCGTGCCGTTTCCCGGATGCCGGTCGCCCGAGGCCGCGTCGATCTGCATCCCTAGCCTCGGCTTCAGCGCCAGTTCGGAAAAGGTGTAGCCGGCCTTGCTGCCCGTTCCCCAGGCGCGGATGCGGTGGGCGCCGACATGGCCGGTTTGCGCCATCACCTCGGCGTCCCAGTCCAGACGTCCGCGCTTGCCAGCAAAGCGCACGTCCCAAACATCACGCCGCTCATGGCCCGCCGCCGCCAAGAATTTCGCTTGGTCGTTTGTGAAGCGCGACCAATAGGCGGACAACTCGTTCGTACCCAGGACATGCCGTTCGATACGAGCGCCATAGAAGCGGTTGCCACCCGAGCTATTGTCGTCGAACGGATGATCGTCATGGTTGGCGACCGGCTGGGTGTAATAGCCGATCAGCCGCCAGGGCCCGATCTCGTAATCGGCCCAGGCGGCATCATAAGACTGGCGCACATTGGGCCCGTCGCGCACCGCGACAAAGCGCTGGAGGTCGAAGGCGAACTGCTGGCGGCCGAAACGGAGCTTGAGCGTACCGCCACCAACGCGCTCCGTGAGCGCGATGAAGCCCTGCTCCAGGTCGAGCCTGTCGCTGTCCACCGGAGCCTTGATCTTCTTGCCCGGCGCGAAATCGCTCTGGAGCTGAAGGAAGACCTGCACTGGCCCCGTGCGAAGATCGGCATGAGCCTCGAGCCGGCTGATTAGATAGCTGTCGGCCGTGCCAGGAATCGTGTGGAGGCCGGGCGCGTCGTTGGTCTCGAACCGCTCCCGCAAGTCCGCGCCGAGGGAGAGATAGGTTTTCGGATCGGCGGCAGAGAGCCGGATATATTTGAGGCTGTCGAGCGGCCCGGTGCGGAGAGCGGGATCGGCCAGCACGGACCAGTCTTCCTGCCAGCGGTTCATCAGGATCGAGGGACGCTGCGCCTTGGCCGAGCTTTCCGCCGTCAGTGCGGGATCGGCCTCCTCCATATCCTGCGCAAAGACAGGCGTAGAGACGCTGCCGAGGCCCGCGAGAAGGAAAAGGGCGGTAGGTGTGCGCACGCCCGATCTGTCAGGCGCCGATCGGTTGATCGCAAGCCAGCACCACGGAAGCCCCCAGCGTGATGAGCCCCGCGAGCACCAGCGGCAGGGCGAGGCCAGCGTGCAGCACCAGCAGCCCGCCTAGCAGCGCGCCGATCAATATCGCCAGTACTGCGCCGAGCCTGCGCCGGATATTGGAGTTGTTGCCCCCACCCGCCGCCGAGAAATCTGCAGCGAGCCCAGTAATGGTCATCGTCAGCACCGTTGTGGTGAGATCCGCCACCTTGAGCTGGCGGACGGTCGCGTTCCGGCAGCCCATGGCGGTGGCGGTGAACGCGATCGCCGCCAGCAATGCCGTCCGGGCCAGGGGAATGCCTCCCACCAGTGCGCAGGCGGCAGCAAGCCCAAGCAGGATCGCCTCAATCGTACCCGCCCAGAGCAGCCAGCACCTGCGGCTATGAGGTGCGTGTGTCTTGCCCATCCACCCACCGAGACCGGCCCCACCCGCAAAGAATAGCAGTGCCACGACATAGAGCGGCCAGGAGAAGCCCGGCGCGCCAGCCACCGCGAAGCCGAGGAACGCCACGTTCCCCGTCATGTTGGCGGTAAACACCTTGCCCAGACCCATCACGCTGACGGCGTCGATCAGCCCCGTCGTCGCTGAGAGCAGCAGCAAGAGCGGAACAATAGCATCCTTCTGCGCGCCTTGCTGCACCGCCATGTTGCCTCCAAAAAACCTGTCAGGATGCGTGTTTCTTGCGCTGGTCATGCTCGGCGATCATGGCGGCGAGCACGAACCCGCCGACGAGACCAAGATGCTCGAAGAAGGCATTGGTGGCGGCGAAGCGTTCCAGCCCCTGCATCGTCCAGAAGGCGTTGGCGGTGAAGGCCGCCAGTACGGTGAAGACGCCGAGCATGCCGGCCCCCAGCCACACGAAGCGACCCGACAGAATCAGGATCGGCCCGATCAGCTCCACCGCGACGGTCAGCGTCGCCCAGAGCACCGGCGGATGCATGCCGAAATGCGCCTGCTCGGCGACCGCCGCGGGAAAGTCCGAAAGCTTGACGATGCCGCCGAGCAGATAGGCACCGACCAGCGCCAGCCGAGCGATGAAGCCCGTCCAGCGCCAGTCGAGCATGGCATCGACGAAGCGCGGGTCCCGCTCTCCGACAAGCCTCAGGTTCATTGCGCCGTCGCCTGATGCACCTCGGCGATATAGCCGCCAGGGAAGCGCAGGATCGCGGCCTTGCGGCCGCCCGCGTCATAGGTCGGCACCAGCACGTCGACACCGGCGGCCTTGGCCTTGTCCAGCGTCTGGGCGAGATCGCCCACCTCATAGCCGGTCATGTCGCGGCCATAGGGCCAGGGGATCTGGCCGTTGGAGACGAGCAGGGTGAGCTTGCCGTAGCCGGACG
>FTCZ01008154.1_pt1 | contig 14141 bp, 16 predicted proteins | sample 1658871 | NCBI WGS metagenome assembly FTCZ01 (sample SAMEA3914864, study PRJEB12502) | metagenome | biome: forest; material: soil | place: USA | collected 2012-03-12 | depth 0.3 m
CGAGCTCGGAATTGTTCATGGAACTCGTCTCCTCCTTAACGAAGGCCAGAGCCATAGCCGCTTGGATCGAAGAAGGTCCAGTGGTTGCGCGCTTTTCTGCACTCTCTTCTCGCATTCTTCGCAAAGTTTATGGTTGATCAGGTATGAAGACGGTCGCGCCCCACGTAGATCGACCCTCCAGACGGCGGTGCGCCTCGGCTGCGTCGGCCAATGCGAAGCGTTGTCCAATGGGCACCAGCAGGCCTCCAGCGATCATTTCGAACAGCCGCGCGGCCAGCGCGTGGCGCTCGGCCGGCGTGCTCATATAGTCCGTCATCGTGGGCCGCGTGACGAAGATGGAGCCCGCCCGCATCAACGTCAGCGCGTCGAAGGGCGGCACCGGGCCGCTGGCGTTGCCATAGCTGACAATCAGCCCGCGCCGCGCGACCGAGCCGAGCGAGGCATCCCAGCTCGCCTTGCCGACGCCATCGAACACCACCGCGACGCCTTCTGTGTTTGTTAGCGCACGCACCTGCCCGGCCAGTTGCTCCATCGGGCAGGAGAGGGAATGCGCAGCGCCGAGCTCTGCTGCGTGCGCCGCCTTCTCGGCCGATCCGGTGTGAGCGATCACGATTGCGCCCAGCGCCTTCAGCCACTGGATGAGAATCGAGCCGACCCCGCCAGCCGCGGCGTGGACCAGCACGACCTGGCCCGGCTGTACCTTGGCGCAGGGTTCGGCGAGGAAGGCTGCCGTCAGCCCTTTCAGCATAGCGGCAGAGGCGATCTCGAAGTCGATTTCCTTCGGGAGCGGGATCAATTCGGCGGCCGGCATGGTGCGGACGGTCGCATAGGCGCCGAGAGGCCCGGTCGCGTAGGCGACGCGATCGCCCGGCGCGAGGCCCTCGACTCCGTCGCCCACCGCTTCGACAACACCCGCAGCCTCTGTGCCGAGGCCCGCGGGCAACTCCACCGGGTAGAGGCCTGAGCGGCGGTAGGCGTCGATGAAGTTGAGACCGATCGCCCGGTGGCGTACCCGCGCCTCGCCGGGGCCGGGGGGCGAGGGGGCGATCGATTCGCGTTCGATCACCTCGGGGCCGCCGGTGCGGCGGATCAGCATGCGATAGTCGTCCATGGGTGCCTCCAGACCGGTTTCAGTAGCACGCCGCGCGGAGCGGTCCGCCAGTCGCAATATTGGTCAGACCTGTCCGTCTGCCCTGCTTGTGCGTCGGGGAGCTTTGTGAAATGAGCGGCTCGTGGCTGTAGTCGGACAAAAATTGTATCAGCGGGTTGCCGCTGCCATCACCGATGCGATCCAAAGTGGTCGCTATTCCCCTGGTGCGCGCCTTCCGGGCGAGCGTGATCTTGCCGAAGAGTTCGCGGTCAGCCGGCCGACGATCCGCGAGGCGATGATCGCGCTGGAGATTCGCGGGATGATAGAGGCCCGACACGGGTCAGGCCTCTATGTTACAAACGCGAAGCCAGCAGACGCCGGTTCGTTGGAGCTCGACATCGGCGCCTTCGAGCTCACCGAGGCGCGCATCCTGTTCGAGGGCGAGACGGCTGCACTGGCCGCGACGGTGATGACCGAAGAAAAGCTCGCCCGGCTCGAGGCGATTGTCAGGGAGATGGCGAACAGCCCGAACCCCGACATGCGTGTCGAGCAGGCGGACCGTCGCTTCCACATCGAGATCGCCGCCGCCACTGATAACAGCGCGATCCGTAGCGTGGTCGAGATGCTGTGGGATATCCGCTACCGCTCGCCGCTGTGCGTCCACATGTTCGCCAAGGCCTCGCGCGGCGGGATCAACCCGCGCATCGACGAGCACAAGGCGATTCTCGACGCGCTCGGATCGGGCGATCCACAGGCGGCGCGGGCGGCGATGCACAACCATCTGCGCCGCGTGATAGAGGACATTCTCGCAGCCACCGAGATGGAGGCTGTCGAGCGCGCTCGCAGCGAGATCAGCGCGCGCCGTAGCGAGATTGCGCGCCGCATCACACTTTGATGCGGGCCGCTTGCACGAGCGGGGCTTCCCCGGCATAGGCGCCCGCCCCCAGCCCACCGGAGATCCCCATGCACGCCGCCCTCGGGCTCGATTTCGGCACGACCAACAGCGTCGCCGCGCTCGCCGACGCGGGAGGAGGCGGCTCGGGCCTGCTCTCCTTCGCAGGACCCGAGCATGAGGATTCGGTGTTCCGCTCGGCGCTGTGCTTCTGGCATGACGAGGAGGTGAAGGGCGGGCTCGCGGTTGAGGCGGGGCCGTGGGCGATCGCCGAATATCTCGAATATCCGACCGACAGCCGCTTCATCCAGTCTTTCAAATCGGTCGCGGCGAGCGCCAGCTTCGAGCATGCCTCGGTGTTCGACAAGCGCTACCGCTTCGAGGATCTGGGCCGCTTCTTTCTCGACAAACTGGTGGGTCATGCAGGCGGGCGACTGGACAAGCGGCCGGATCGGATCGTTGTCGGGCGGCCGGTGGAATATGCCGGCGGGCGCCCCGACGAGGCGCTCGCGCGACGACGCTATGACGCCATGTTCCAGGGCTTCGGCGCAGAAGTCCATTATGTCTACGAGCCGCTGGGCGCCGCCTTCAGCTACGCGTCGCGACTGCAGGGTGCCGCAACCATCCTCGTCGCAGACTTCGGCGGAGGTACCAGCGACTTTTCGGTGGTGCGTGTGGCGGCGCCGGGTTCTACACAGCGCTGCGAGCCGCTTGGCCATGCTGGCATTGGCATCGCGGGCGATCGCTTCGACTATCGCATTGTCGACAAGCTGATTTTGCCGATGCTGGGCAAAGGCACGGCTTATCGCTCGTTCGGCAAGGAGCTTGAGATCCCGCGAAGCTGGTTCGCCGATTTCGCCGACTGGTCACGCCTCGCGCTGATGCGCAACCGGCGGACGATGGAGGAACTGGCGCGACTGCAGAAGGCGGCTGTCGATCCGGTCGCGATCGGCCGGATGATCGCGTTGATCGAGAACGAGCTCGGCTATCCGCTGTACGATGCAGTCGGCCGTCTCAAGCGAGCGCTGTCAAGCGAGGAGCGGGCGGCATTCCATTTCTCCGGCGGCGGGCTGTCGATCGATGCCGACGTGACGCGCGGCGAATTCGAGGGTTGGATCGCCGATGACGTGGCGCGCATCGCCGCGACGGTCGATCAGGCGCTGGTGGCCTCCGGGGTGAGTGAGGGCGCGATCGACCGCGTCTTCCTCACGGGCGGATCGTCGCTGATCCCGGCGATCCGGCGCATCTTCCTCGATCGCTTCGGTGCGGACCGAATCGCCAGCGGCGGCGAGCTCACCTCCATCGCCCACGGGCTCGCGCTCGTGGGGCAGGAGGAGGACATCGCCGCCTGGGCGAACTGACTCAGTCGGGGATCGCTTCCGTCGAGATGACCTCGATCGCCTCTGGCTTACCCGCAAAATCGACGCGTTCGCTCGCAAAGGCACCCATCATTGCGCGTGCCAGCGGAGCGGAAAAGGCGAGGCGGCCGGCGGCCGGTTCAGCCTCGTCGTCGCCGACGATGTCGATCTGGCGCGTCTGGCCATTGAGCTTGAATGCTACGCGCGATCCGAAGGCCACCTCATCCTCAGGCGGCGGAGGCATCAGCTGGGCCGTGGCCTGGCGGGTACGCCAGTAGCGCAGCTCCCGCAGCAGCTGGGCGCGATCTTCCTCGGCCATCGCCTCGGTTGGCGTCGCCTCCAGTTCGGTTACCTTCGCCTCGATCAGCGCCAGTCCCCGTGCCGTGACGAGGTTGGGGCCGGGCGGCAGCGGAAGTTCGAATTTCGGTTCTTTATGTTCGTCGTCGCTCTCGCGACGGAACGCCACACTCACGGTCTCTCTCCCCAATCAAAGAGAGTCGATATGGCGATCAGGCGGCGGCTCCGCCAGCCTCCCGAAAGGAGATATACGTTCGCCCGGCTGGGCAGAGGGGGAGATACGCCGAGCGGATGCTGGGGCGTGTAAGGCCGTGCCGGGCATCGGTTCGGCGGCCGCGCGGCCGAGTGGCCGCGCGGCTGTCGGATCATGCCTCCGTGGCGGCGGCCGGCGTCGCGCGGAAGCTTATCGCCAGGCGATTGAAGCTGTTCATCAGGCCGATCGCGATGGTGAGATCGGTGAGTTCGGTGTCGCTGAACGCGGCCTTGGCAGCTTCATATTCGGCATCCGGTACGCCCGTGGTGGAGACGTTGGTGACGGTTTCGGCCCAGGCGAGCGCCGCGCGCTCCTTGTCGTCGAACAGCTTGCCGCCCTCGCGCCACGCCGGCACAAGCACCAGCTTCTCGACCGACATGCCTCCCTTGATGAGATCGCGGCTGTGCATGTCGATGCAGAAGGCGCAGCCGTTGATCAGGCTGACGCGCAGATAGACGAGCTCGACGAGCGCCGCCGGAAGACCGCTCTGCATGATGTGGCCATAGACGCCGCCCAGCGCCTTTATGCCCGCGGGAGAGGCTTTGTTATAGTCCAGACGGTTCGACATGATCGGTCCTTTCAGCAGCTCTTGGCAGCTTTGTGCGCCCGGCATGCGCCGGGAAAAAGCACCAAGATCGAACGAAAAGATTGAACCATGCCCAATATGTCAGGACGCCTCCCATGCCCGGCGGATGGCGCCCTTCAGTAGTTCGATGTCTTCGGTCGACGCGATCCGCGCCTGGCTCTTCAGCCGATCCGACCAGCCGTTGCGGCCCGGGGGATCGAGGTTTGGCGCGGCATCGGGCGGCACTGCGAGCCCAAGCAGGAGCGCATCGCCTAGCGGTCGCGCGGCGGCGAACTGATAGTTGCGCGAGAACGCGGTGAAGGCCTTGCGCTGGCCGATGATGACGTCGGGCAGATCGGCCATCGCCTGTTTCACCGCGTCGAGCAGGGCGCGGGCGACCGGATCCTTCCAGAGGGCCTCGGCCAGCACTTCCGGCTCATCCCAGCCGGCCTCGGGCGGGAAGGCGGTGGATAGCACCAGCGAGGCACGATTCTGCGCCAGCCCATGCTCGGTCTTGAACCAGGCGAGGCGGGCGCGGGGCTTGGTTTCGGGGCAGGTGCGGGCAATCGCAACCCATTCGTCGAGCGTGCGCCCGGTGTCGCGCTCCAGTCCGGCGCGGAGCGAGGCGAACCACGCGCGCTGGCGTTCGGTGAGGACGTCTTCGGGGGCTGAAGTCATGGCGTCTCTCCTTGGCGAGGCGAGGATCGCTTGGAGCGCGCGCGTTGTCCAGCGATGGTGCTGACCTGCGAGTGAGGGTAAGGCGTGGCACAAACCAAACTTCCGGGGACGGACGAGTGACCAAGGCGGGCAGGCATTTTCCCTCGATCCATGCGCACGGGATGGTGCGTGTTGCGGCGGCGACGCCGATCGCCACGGTCGGCGATCCCGCAGCCAATGCCGAGGCGGCGCTGGCGCTGGCGCGTGCCGCGCACGATGCCCACGCCGACCTCGTCGTCTATCCCGAGCTCAACCTCTCCTCCTACGCGGTGGACGACCTGCATCTGCAGGATGGCTTCCGCCTCGCGGTCGAGCAGGCGCTGGCGATGGTGGTGGCAGGCAGCCAGAAGCTCCGTCCGGTGCTGGTGTTGGGCGCGCCGCTGGTCCGCAACGGCCGACTCTACAATTGCGCCGTGATCGTCGCACGCGGACGCGTGCTAGGCGTCGTACCCAAGAGCTTCCTGCCCAACTATCGCGAATATTACGAGAAGCGCTGGTTTGCGCCCGGCGTCGGGATGACGGGCCTCACAATTGAGGTAGCGGGGCAGGCTGTGCCGTTCGGCACCGACCTGATCTTCGCTGCGCGCGAACTCACGGACTTCGTCTTCGCCGCGGAGGTCTGCGAGGATTATTGGGCGCCGACGCCGCCCTCCACCACCGCCGCGCTGGCCGGGGCGCTAATCCTCTGCAACCTCTCGGCCTCCAACATCGTGATCGGCAAGGCGCGCGAGCGGGCGATGCTTGCCTCCGCGCAGTCCGCGCGGACCTGCTCGGCCTATGTCTTCGCCGCCGCCGGGCCAGGCGAGAGCACCACCGATCTCGCTTGGGACGGTCAGGCCTTCATCCATGAGCTCGGCAACGAGCTCGCCGCCTCGTCGCGCTTCGCGATGGAGCCCGAGCTGACGCTCGCAGATGTCGATGTCGGCCGGCTGCGCGCGGAGCGGATGCGCGTCGGTACCTTCAACGATGCCGCCGCCGCCGCCGGCCATCCAGAGACGCGCTTCCGTCGCATCGTTTTCGATCATCACCCTGAATTCACAGATGTCGGACTGGAGCGCGAGGTCGCGCGCTTCCCCTTCGTGCCCGCCGATCCGGCCCGGCTCGACGAGGATTGCTACGAGGCGTTCAACATCCAGGTTGAGGGACTGTCGCGCCGCGTCGCCGCCTCTGGTGCCAAGCGACTGGTGATTGGCGTATCGGGCGGGCTCGATTCCACCCACGCGCTGATCGTCGCGGCCAAGGCGTTCGACCGGCTCGGCCGCAAGCGATCGGACATCGAGGCTTTCACCATGCCCGGCTTCGCCACCGGCGAGCCGACCAAGGCCAATGCCTGGGCGCTGATGCGCGCGCTTGGCGTCTCGGCCGAGGAGATCGATATCCGCCCCGCCGCGACGCGGATGCTCGAGGACATGGGCCACCCGTTTGCCAATGGCGAGCCGGTCTATGACGTGACATTCGAGAATGTGCAGGCGGGCCTGCGCACCGACTATCTCTTCCGCCTTGCCAACCAGCGCGAGGGGCTCGTCGTCGGCACCGGCGACCTCTCCGAGCTAGCGCTCGGCTGGTGCACCTATGGCGTCGGCGACCAGATGAGCCACTACGCCGTCAATGCTGGCGTGCCCAAGACGCTGATACAGTTCCTGATCCGCTGGTGCATCCAGACCAGCCAATATGACGAGGCGACCCACGAGGTCCTGGCACGCATCCTCGGTACCGAGATCTCGCCCGAACTGGTCCCGGCGGATGCGTCCGGCGCGATCCAGTCGACCGAGGCAAAGATCGGACCTTACGCGCTCAACGACTTCTTCCTGCACCATGTCGTGCGCTGGGGGATGGATCCGGCCAAGATCGTCTTCCTCGCGCACCACGCCTGGGGTGATGCTGAGGCGGGTGAGTGGCCGCTCGGCGTTCCAGAGGCGAACCGTGTCGCATATGACCTGCCGACCATTAGGCACTGGCTCGAACTGTTTCTGAAGCGCTTCTTCCAGACGAGCCAATTCAAGCGCTCGGCGATCCCCAACGGGCCGAAAGTGGCGACCGGCGGCGCACTCTCACCGCGTGGCGACTGGCGGGCTCCGTCCGATGGTACCGCCGCGCCATGGCTCGCTGCGCTCGAGCGGGGCATGCCAGACTGAGGCCATCCCGCGAGCGCGCGCCACTTATTTCTCGCATGATTTGGACATGGGCCGCGCTAAGGGCAGGCGGGGCTCTGGCAGGCCGTCCCGCTCCGGCACAGATGCATCGGGACTAGCGCAGAAGGGGGTGCGCCAAAAGTAAACAAAACGTTAAGACGTGACCATGATTCAGGCATCGCGCACTCTACCCGCCTCGCCGCTTCATTTGGCGCCGCTTCGTCGTCGCCCCATGCGGCAATTCGGATCGCGGATCCATGCCATCCCGCTGGCGGCACCCCAAACTCTGCCGTCGCGCTGGCCTATCAACGGGGAGGACCTGCGCTTCTTCCTCACCTGCTACGTAGCGGGGATCGCTTTCTTTCTCGTCATGCTGAGCTGAGCGCTCGGTCGGCCGCCCGATGCAGCCGCCAGGCGATGGCGGCCGCCATCGCGCTTCCCAGCACCACGACGATCAGTGTGTCCGCCACGGGCACGCCGAGGCGGATGAGGCCCGCGAACAGCACAGCGCCGGCCACCATTGCGCCCGAGTTGACGATATTGTTCGCCGCAACCGTGCGGGCAGTGTGAAGCTTGTCCACGGTGGTCGTCAGGAAGGCATAGAGCGGCACCACGAACATGCCGCCGAACACGGCGACGCCGAACAGGTCCGCCAGGATGTGGCGGGCATTGTGGAGTTCGAGGAAGCCTCGCCAGCCCACCATCGCTTCCGGAGCTTCCCAGTGCGCGGCGACATGGTGGAGGTCGAGCAGGAAAAGCCCCATCAACAGCGCCGCTGCCGGCGCGTAGCGGGCAGAGACAGTCCCGCACAGGAGCCGGTTGATCGCGATCGATCCGGTGCCGACGCCCACCGAGAAGACGGCGAGGAACAGCGTCGCTACTTCTTGGTCGGCGCCGAGCACATTCTTGACCAGCGGCACGAACAGCGTGCCGAGGATCGCCGCCTGCATCCAGAAGCAGCTGATCGCGAGGATGGCGAGGAAGAGGCGCGGCACATGCAGCGTCTCTGACACCAGTCGGATCGAGGCGCGAATGATGTGCAGGTCGACGCTGTGATCCTCCACCACCGGCGGGGCGGGGGGGACTTGCTGGCCGGCGATGCGGCCGAGGAGTGCGACCGCCAATACGGTAGTGGCGGCAGCTTCCGCCGGGATGATTCCGCCGACGATGATGCCGAGCAGCACGCCCCCATAGGTGCCCGCCTCGATCAGACCTGTGCCGCCGAGCACCTCGTCCGAGGCGAGGTGCTGGGGTAGGAGGGCATATTTTATCGGGCCGAAGAAGGTCGAGTGCACCCCCATCGCGAAGAGCGCGGTAAGCAGCAGCGGCACCGATTGCAGCATCAGGCCCAGCGCGCCGATCAGCATGATGCCAATCTCGCACGTCTTCACGATGCGGATTATCCAGGCCTTGTCGCGGCAATCCGCGATCTGACCGGCCAGTGCGGAGAACAGGAAGAAGGGCAGAATGAAGAGAGCGTTGGCCGCCGCGTTGAACGCCGCTTCGAGTCCATCGTTCGAAAAAATGCGATAGGTGACCAGCATCACCATCGACGTTTTGAACAGGTTATCGTTAAAGGCGCCCAGAAACTGGGTGGTGAACAGGGGTAGGAACCGCCTGCGGGTCAAGAGATTCAATGATGCTTGCATATGCGAACGCGACGACCCGCCTTCCCCACGGTAGCGGCAGCACATAGCGCAGCGGAGCGTCAGCGCCAAATCCCATCGTGGGACAGACCGATATCCAGACGGGGCAAGCCGAGCGCGAATGCGGTGAACTGCAAAACCCTGGCAATTAAACGATACGTACCCGAAATCATGGGGTTGTGGAGGAAGGCGGTTTCTTGTGAGCGAAAACCGCTCTAGGATTCGCGGGCACGCCTTTCCAGCAGGACTGCCACCGCTCGATGCTTTCGCTTCCCAACATCCTGACGCTGTCGCGAATATTCGCGGTTCCGATCCTCGCGGCGCTGCTGTGGCATCCGGGCTGGTTCGGTTATGTGCTGGCCTTCCTGCTCTACTGTATCGCTGGCATCACCGACTATTTTGACGGCTATCTCGCCCGCGCGCAGGGGACCGTCTCCAAGCTCGGCGTGTTCCTCGATCCGATCGCGGACAAGATCATGGTCGCGGCGGTAATCGTCATGCTGATTTCCACCGAGCAGGTGATCGGCGGCCATCCAGTGATCGCCGGCTGGCATGTAGTGGCGGCGCTGGTGATCCTGTTGCGCGAGATCGCGGTATCGGGCCTGCGCGAATTTCTTGCACAGCTGTCGGTCTCGGTGCCGGTCAGTCGGCTCGCCAAGTGGAAGACGACCTTCCAGATGGTCGCGCTGGGCGCCCTCATCCTGGCTGGCGCCGTGCCTCAGTGGCCGTGGATGCACTCGCTGGGTCTCGTCTGCCTGTGGCTGGCGGCTGGGCTGACGCTGGTGACGGGCTGGGACTATCTGCGCGTCGGCCTTAAGCACATGGATTGAGACGATGGCGATCGACCTACTTTATTTCGCCTGGGTGCGCGAAGCGATCGGCCGGGACGGGGAGAGCGTCGATCCGCCTGCCGAGGTGACAGACGTGGCCGGCCTTATCCGCTGGTTGACGGGGCGCGGCGGCGGCTATGCTGGTGCGCTGGCCGACGTCGAGCGCCTGCGCTGTGCTGTCGATCAGCGTTTCGCAAGCCTCGACACCGAGATCGCCGGCGCGCGCGAGATCGCAATCTTCCCGCCGGTCACCGGAGGATGAGCGTGCATGTCTCCGTACAGGAGGCGGATTTTGATGTCGCCGCCGAACTCGCCAGTCTAGAGACGCTGGGCGGGGGCGGGGTCGCGAGCTTCACAGGTGTCGTTCGCGGAGGCGACGGGCTGGAGGCACTGCGCCTCGAAACCTATCCGGGCATGACCCAGCGCGCGCTGGAGGATATCGTAGCGGAGGCAGGACGGCGCTGGCCGCTTCTCGGCGTTACGCTGATCCATCGCTGTGGCACGATCCCGGTTGGCGGGCGGATCGTGCTGGTCGCTGTCGCATCGCGGCACCGCGCCGCGGCGCTCGAGGCCTGCGCCTTCCTGATCGACTGGACCAAGACCCGCGCGCCCTTCTGGAAACAGGAACTGCTCGCCGACGGCCATACCCAGTGGATCGAGCCAAGGCCCGAAGACGAATTCGCCGCCTCCTCCTGGGATGCGAGTGCGGAGCATGGCCGGCCCTGAACGCCCGGCTCAGGCGACCTTCTTCAGCGCTTCCGCTAAAAGCTGGAATTCCTTGGCGCGCGGCGAGCCCTTGCGCCAGGCTAGTGCGATGCGGCGCGACGGCCTCTCCGCGTCGAGCGGCCGCGTGACCACGTCGGTACCGTTCAGAATGCCGGCCTCGATCGCCATCTGGGGCAGCAGCGTTACGCCGAGGCCATTGTCTACCATCTGCACCAGCGTGTGCAGTGAGGTGCCGAGCATCGACGCTTCGGCGCTGAGCTCAGGCCGGTTGCAGGCGGCGAGCGCATGGTCCTTCAGGCAGTGGCCATCCTCCAGCAGCAGGAGGTTGCGCTCGTCGATTGCCTCGGGCGGAACAGGGTCAGGCAGGCTCGCCCGCTGGCTGCCGGGAAAGGCGAAGAACAGCTGGTCCTCGAACAGCTCCGCTGATTCCACATCGCCGCAGCGATAGGGCAGCGCCAGCAGCACGCAGTCGAGCCGCCCCCGCTGAAGCGAATCGCACACTGCCGCTGTCACCTCCTCGCGCAGATAGAGCTTGAGATCGGGCCATTCGGCGCGGAGCCGGGGGAGGAGGCGGGGGAGAAGAAAGGGCGCGATGGTGGGGATCACCCCCATGCGGAGCTCGCCCGACAGTGGCTTTCCTGCCGCACGCGCGAGATCGGCCAGCGTATCTGCCTCCGCCAGCACGCGCCGCGCCTGCACTGCGATTCGCTCACCTACCGGTGTAAAGCGCACAACGCGTCGCGTTCGCTCGACCAGCGTCAGCCCAAGCAGCGACTCCAGCTCGCGCAGGCCTGCCGACAGCGTCGACTGGGTGACGAAGGACGCCTCGGCCGCGTTGCCGAAATGGCCATGCTCCTGAAGCGCCACGAGATATTGGAGCTGTTTGAGAGTGGGCAGGTAAATGCTCATAGAACGAACTTTTCGATCATAGGGCGTGGAATAATCGATTTGCTCCAAAGTTGGCAATGCTGCAGAGCCGCATAACCAGTTTCGCAGTTGCACCCTGCATCTGCCGCTTAAGGAGACCATCCATGCTTACCGTTGGCGATACGCTGCCTGGCCTCACCCTATCAGTTCAGCAGGGCGTCTCTGCGCTCCCGGCCGGCGAGACGATTGACCTCGCCAAGACCGATGGCAAGTGGAAGATCCTCTTCTACTGGCCGAAGGACTTCACCTTCGTCTGCCCCACCGAGATCCTGGGCTATTATGAGCTAAATCGGGATTTCGCAGATCGTGACGCCGTGCTGATCGGCGCCTCGACCGACACCGACTTCGTCCACTTCGCGTGGCGTAAGTCCGACGAGCGTCTGGCGGCCGCGGAATTCCCGTGGATCGCGGACAACAAGAAGGAGCTGGCGAACGCGCTCGGCATCGTCGACAAGGACGCTGGCGTCGCCTTCCGCGCCACCTTCATCATCGATCCGGACAACGTCATCCAGCACGTTACAGTGAACGGCCTCAACGTTGGTCGTAATCCGCAGGAGACGCTGCGCGTCCTCGATGCGCTGCAGACCGACGAGCTGTGCCCCTGCAACTGGGAGCAGGGCGCCGAGGTTCTGAAGCCGGCCGCTTAAGGCCTGCTGCCTCAAACCCCCTAGCGCGGCCGGGCTCTCCCCCTCCCTGCCAGCCGCGCTTCTTGGGGGCGCGTGGGCACGCTGCTCACGCGCCCCTTCTTCTTGAGAGGAGCTCCCCATGTCGCTCAAAGTCTTCGCGGATGTGCTTCCCGATTATGCCAAGGACCTGCGGCTGAACGTTGGTTCGCTGCTCAACGATCAGACGCTGGGTGACCAGCGCAAATATGGCCTCTTGCTGTCGTGCGCGCACGGCACCGGCTACAAGCCGATCGTCGAGGCGGCCGAGGCCGAGTGCGAGGGCAAGCTCTCGCCGGAAGCGGCGAACGCCGCCCGCGCGGCAGCCGCGGTGATGGCGATGAACAACGTCTATTACCGCTTCGTCCACCTCGCCTCTAACCCGGAATATGGTACTCTGCCGGCCAAGCTGCGCATGAACGTGATCGGCGCGCCGGGCATCGACAAGGCGGATTTCGAGCTGTTCAGCCTCGCCGTGTCGGCAATGAACGGCTGCGGCATGTGCATCGACAGCCACGAGAAAGTACTGAAGCAGCACGGCGTTTCGTCGGATGTGGTGCAGGCCTCGGTACGCATCGGCGCGGTAGTGAAGGCGGTCGCGACCGTCCACGCGACCCTGTGACTTGCGGGGGCGGCGGGCACGTCCCGTCGTCCCTCTCGCATTCCCTGGAATGCCGTCCTAAATAAGGACCCAATCAAGGGGAGCATGCGATGCCCGGCCGGTTGATGGCCTATCTGGATTCGATCAAGGCGCGGGATCCCGCGCCCCGTTCGCGATGGGAAGTCCTGCTCTATCCGGGCGTCTGGGCGCTTGGCCTGCACCGCGTCGCCCATGCCTTGTTCAAGGCGCGCTTCTTCTTCCTCGCACGGCTGGTGAACCATTGGTCGCGGATGTGGACGGCGATCGACATCCATCCCGGTGCCGAGATCGGCCGCAACTTCTTCATCGACCACGGCTTCAGCGTGATCGGCGAGACGTCGGTGATCGGCGATGACGTGACGATCTATCAGAGCGTCACGCTAGGCGGCACCAACCCGGTGAACGGCAAGGCCGGCAAGCGCCATCCGACCATCCTCGACGGTGCGGTGATCGGCTCGGGCGCGCAGGTGCTGGGCCCGATCACGGTAGGTGAGGGCGCCCGCGTCGGCGCGAACGCCGTGGTCACGCGCGACGTGCCGGCTGGCGCTACGATGGTGGGTATCCCTGCCAAGCAGACGCTGGTCGATGCCGCCGACTATAATCGCTTCACCCCCTATGGCACGCCGTGCGGCGAACAGCTCGATCCCTCGACCCAAAAGTTGGAGATCATGCGCTGCGAGATCGAGCTGCTGCGCAAGCGGATCGACGAATTGATCCGCGAGCGTGACGACGCCCGCAACTCGCTGACGCGGTCCGATCCCGACCGGGAGAGCGCGTGAGCGGTATCGTCACGCCCTTTCCGGCGGCGCCCGGCCGGGCGGCGGCGCACGTGGGTTTCGATCGGATTGAACTGATGCGCATCCTCGATCTCTACGGCCGGATGGTCGCGGCGGGGCACTGGAAGGATTATGCGCTCGACTTCGAGCGCGAGGCGGCGATCTTCTCCGCCTTCCGTCGCGCGGCCGAGCGCCCCGAGTTCCGCATCGAGAAACGCCCCGCGCTTCGTCTGCGGCAGGGCATGTGGTCACTAGTGAGCGAGCATGGCGCGGTGCTGAAGCGCGGGGCCGAGTTGGGCCCAGTGCTTGCGCCGGTGGAGCGCAAGCTGTTGCGCGTGATCGAGGGCTGAGGCCCTCTCCCTATCTTTTGGAATGCGCGGAAGGGCCGAGGGAATGCCCCCCGGCCCCCGAGGTTCACGCGGCGTGGGCGGCGAGGGCCGCCGGTTCCCTGGCTTCGGGCAGGCGCGCCCGCAGCGCCTCCGGCAGCATCGCCAGCACGCTCGCGCGTACGTTGGTCCAGTAGGCGGAGAGCATCAACAGCGCGGAGCCCAGCACCAGTGCCGTCAGCGCCACGTTGAGGCTGACCGCGCCGAACTCGCGGAACAGTGTCGACAGCGCATAGAGCACATA
>FTCZ01002580.1_pt1 | contig 14140 bp, 13 predicted proteins | sample 1658871 | NCBI WGS metagenome assembly FTCZ01 (sample SAMEA3914864, study PRJEB12502) | metagenome | biome: forest; material: soil | place: USA | collected 2012-03-12 | depth 0.3 m
GATGCGCCCGTAGCTCAGCTGGATAGAGCATCAGACTACGAATCTGAGGGTCAGGAGTTCGAATCTCTTCGGGCGCGCCATTCTTTCTGGAAAAATCAGGTATTTACGAGTGGGCGGCCGGTGGCCGCCTTTCGCGTTTTTGGGCTTCCCGTGGCTATCCTTCGGGTGATCCAGCGGACGTCTGCGGGGTGCAGGCTGGGGGCTGCGGGTGGGGAAGTCGGATCATCGCCGGTTCCGTGACCAATCCCGTCTCCATGGTTTTGCAGGTTTTTCCGAGCCCCCCATCTGTGGGCGGAGTTCGGAAAACCTGCTTAGTGGTGCATCCGCTAAATGAGGGCAACATTTGGAACGGCGGCTACGCCGAGGCGGCGTGGGGCACGATGGCGGCGCCGACGCCCCCAGACGAAGGGGCGCTTATGGGTGTTCCAGTAGGCGGTGGCGCGCTCGACGGCTCTCTCGATTCTCGGCCCAGGCGTCGAAGCGGCGCCCCTTCAGCGCTAGAGAGCGGAGCACCTTCCACCAGGGCTCGATGAGATTGAGGTAGGCGGCGTACTTGGGTTGGAAGACGAACTCCCAGCGTGGATGGGCCAAGTCGAACAGCAGCACATCCACGGCGCTATGGGTATTGAGATTGTCGACCACCGCGTAGATGCGTCCGATGGCCGGGTCGACCCAGTCCTCGACCCGGCCCAGAAAGTCGATCCAGTTGGCGGTGGTCCGGCGCTCGTAGGTCGCGGTGAAGGCATCGCCGGTCGCCGGACGGAAAGCGCCGAACACATAGCCGGCGACGTCACGCCGCCCGTAATCGATCTCTTGTGTCGCGCGTTCAGCCTCCGGCCCGGCGGGCGTTACCAACCGCTGTCCGGGGTAGCTCTTGCTCGCCTGTGGCCCCATCTCGTCCAGGCAGATCACGACGCTGTCGGCTGGAGGGGCGGTATAGAGCGTCTCGATCGCCCCCTTTTTTCGGCGAAGGCGGGATCGACGCGCTCGCCAAACCAAGTCTCCTCGTGCCGCCACTTGAGCCCTTCGGCGAGCAGGATCTCGCTGATGCGGCTACGCCGCATGCCGATGCCCTGTTCGCCCAGGTAGGCGACCAAGCGGTCCAACGTCCAACAGGCGAAGGGCAGATCAAAAGTGACGGGACGGCTCAGGGCCGCCTTGATGACGGCACTTCGCTCCTCCGCCGAGTAGGTCGGCGGCCGCCCCGAGCGCACGTCATCCTCCAGACCCGGAAGACCACGCTCGTTGAAGCGCTTGAGCCAGAAGCGGACCGTGTCACCGTTCAGGTCCATCCGTGCGGCGGTCGCGGAGGGAGAAAGCCCTTCCACGGTATGTAGGACAATCTGTGCCCGCCGGACCAAACCCGCTCCCCGTTTGTGCGAGCGCGCCAACTGCCTCAAGCTCTCCATCTCCTCAGCACTCAAGTCTCGAACTCGTAGGGTCATCGCGGCTCTCCCCGGTAACACCGTATGACCTTCAACCGAGCACTGACGTGAAAATTCCCTCCAACTTCCCGGATGCACCACTTAGTTTCCCATCGGCGTTGACGACCCGCAGGGCATGAAACGGTGGCTCAGCGGCCGTTACGGCGCGCTGGAGCTCCCGGTAACGAGATCGTAGCACCGGTTTGTTTCTTTCTAACGTCAATAGGGTGGGCGGTAGGCTTGGAGCTCCATCGTGGGGCGGTAATGTCCGATGGAGTCACCAGTAAAGAACGCGGAGCTGCCCAGTATCCATGGGACGCCCCCCGTCGGCCCCGTGGGACCTTCCCATGTTTGACCGGCGCTATGGCGGACTCAACGGCCCATCATGCGCCGGTTATGCTTACCGCTACCAATCAGCGTCCAACGTCATGAACTCGCCGCTATGGCTGAGCCGCATCGCCACACGCATGAGCGGTCCGTCGTCGATCTCATGGCCGCTGTCTGGATCGCTGCAATTGCCGCGTACCGGTTATAAGTCAAAATCCTGGGGCGTTGCGCTATGCGCGCACTGACCAACTGTCGGTTGACCAGTCGTTCGGGATATGCTCCTATGCAGGGCTTGAGTGCTTCCAAGCAGTGATGCGTTTGATCTGCTGTATATATTTGAGATGGTGGAGAGTGCTATCAGTTCTTGAAAAATCGGTAACTGGCATGTAGGGTTAGCGACTAATATGCCTTCAGTTGCTTTATAACTTAAAAGATGGAAATTAATATAATGTCATATCATCGCAAGGAGAGTCCCAGTCAAACAAAGCAAGATGCATTGCGTCAGGTTGCATCACTTGAAATCTGGGGGCGTGCCCCAAGGGGTGGTTGTGCACCAACAGTTCAAGCCTATGCAGGTTTAATTAAAGCTGGCGAACGAGGCATCGGGTTTACTACCAACGTGCCGCCGCATCCAAACGGATCGCCTTTTGAAGCGCGTTGGTATTACGGCCGTACGCCTGGGGTGGAGATACGCCAGATTAATAATGAGGACTTTGCTTGCATTCCAGCTGTAACTGTTAACAACCACCAGCCTTGAGATTCTAAAATGAGCACTTTAATAATAGCAAGATACGGATTGGAAGATGTCTCTCCTCAGGCAATTTTCTGGCGGCCGATCAAATATTTCTCAATGAAGGTGAGATCGGAAGAAGATGAGCTCGATCGCTATGAAGCTGTAGCCTATCTGGTGGGCAATCATCTGCACTTTGAGTTGCGGGCCTACGCCGGTCATCCGCCCAACACTGTTACTTTATACCTATCCTTTGAGCAGCAGGATTCGAGCGAGATTGGAATGTTGATTGATGAGGTGATTAAGAGGCTTGTTGTGCCGAAAACGGCTGTGGCGTGGCGTCGTGGGCAACCTTTCGAGTACGGCCGTCTTGATAAGCCGAAGGACGATCGCCTATACGAGCGCGAGGCACGCATACTGGCGCTTAAGATCGCCGCTACTTTTCCTAACCGGACAGCCAGCACAGATGTCATCAAGCAGCGAATCCCAGAGTTTTTCGAACTTTCTCCAACCGATATGAAACAATCGACTTCAAGAGCGAGCGAGCAGCGCTGGCAGCAGATCGTGGGCAATGTGATTTCGCACAGAAGCTCTGCGGCAGGCCCGTTTCTGCGCGGTTACGCGGAAAGAACGCATGACGGGCTGAGAGTAACCAATCATGGCATGGATTACTTGAAAAGCATGGGGTTTTCAAGCTGATCTATGTTTCCGAATCGAGCCTTGTAACCCGGTGTGAACCACTTCAACTCTGTTTGGCCGTTCCCCGCTTTATCCCATACAAACCAAGCATAAGCAGTAGTTCCTGAACCTTTTTGTACCGCACCTTTCGGGTAGAAGGTAATGCGTTCACTAAATACCCAGACGCGGCTAGGAGGGCATTTTGAGAAAATTGTCTGTTGGCGATTAGCGCCCTCTAGGAAAGCTAGGCGAAGTAGAAGGGCAAACTTGCGATGAGCAAGCTTAAGGCCGCTCCGAACGAACCCCTCGGCCGCATTATAAGGTGGATTGGTAACAATGTTAGACGCCGTACTTGCAGAAGTAAGGAAATCAACGCCGGCTTGTCCATAGCCGCGATCGTACAAATCAGTCGCCGTAACGATATTGCCAGTTGTTGCGAGGACCGAAGCCATTGCACCATCGCCACATGCCGGTTCCCATATATCGCCCTCGAATACCTCATTATCGATGAGTGCATGAGTCGCCCAAGCCGGCGTCGGATAGAAATCGGGTCCATCCAAATCAGCGAAGCGCTTGGTGGTCGGTTTGAATCCGCCGTTGGGATTATAGGTGCTGTCCATACCGGACCCATATAATGTGAATCGCACCCGCCGTCACGCAATTGTTCTATATGGAATCCGAGCGAGCGGGATCGACTGCTCGCCCCGTACCGGGCGCGCACCGAGGGCAAGGACGAGCGTGGCGTCGTCTACATCAGGGCAAGTGGATCTCGTCCAGCAACTCAGGGTGCCGATCCAGCAGGAACAGCAACACGCCCATTGCTTGACTGGGCTCGGCTTCCGAACGTTCGTATTTGTCGAACGCACTGGGGCCGCCACCCAGCAGCGCCCCTGCCTTCCGTTGGGACAGTCCCAACTTCTCGCGGATGCGCCGCACGGTTTCGGGTCGAGGAATACGATCGGCCTGTTCCTTCAGTTCGCGCAGGGCGGCGTCGGACACGTCCATATCACTTCCAACGAACACCGCATCGTCATCGTCCACGGCATCCTCCGGATACCATCCCGGCACATCGACCGTCTTGGACAAACCCTTGTAGCTCACGGTCACGGGTCGCACGCTGCGGCGCAGCACACGCCCGCGCTCGGACATCATCGTGTCGGGTTGGTCGGTCATGATCCCTCTCGCTCCTTGAAGGACAGCACGCGGAACTCCGTGGCGACGTCGCCCCTGAATTTCGTGCAGATCACCAGCCCGTTGGCCGGCACCGCATGGACATCGACGCGCCCGCGGCCTTCATCCCCCCATTGAGGGCGGGGTAACCGGTTCACGAAGAATGCGCAGGAGGCACGCCCAGGAGCATCACGGCATCGGCACCGGCGCGATCCGCCAAGGTCCGGTCGAACGTGACCAGGCGGGCGACCTTGGCCTTCTCGGCTTCAAACAGGATCACCCCATCGGCAAAGTCTCCGCCCGCTTCAAGCAACCGAAGCCCTGCCTCGGCAGCAGCCCGGTTCGTTTCCACCGTGCGGCTCTCGATGAGGTTGCGAAGCGCCGCCGCGATTTCCGCGGTCTTGTAGCGGTAAGCCCGCTTGAGCACCCACACCACTTCGCACAGCACGACCGTGGAAATGAAGACCGCGTCGGCTTCTTCGATCACGCGTGCGGCTTCGGCGGCTTGATCGACATCGTCCCAGGTCAGAAATCGAACCAGGACGTTCGTATCGGCCGCGATCCTCACAGCTCGTCCGCTTCCTCGATGGCGTTCTGCATCTTCTCCAGGGATACCGGCTTCTGGCCGGGCCGGCGCAGAGCCCCGCGCAGGCCTGCCAAATCAGGCCGGGTCCCGGCAGGGCGCAGCTCAGCCCGCCCATCGGGCAACAACTCGACATCGACCCGCCCGCCGGGCTTGATCCCGAGATGATCAAGCACCGCCTGTCGTAGCGTGATCTGACCCTTGGAGGTCACCGTCAGTTCCACTCTCATAGGCCCACCGCATGGTAAGGGACATTGATCCTTACTTTGAGGTGGTTGGAGTTTTCCGTCAAGGTGGGCAAGCAGGATGGACCGCTCATGGCAAACCGCACTACCGCGCCGCCCTTCGACCACCCCTTGAGCGTGGCGAGGCGCGACAAGGGCGCGTGGGGGCCTCCATGAGGAGCAAGACGCGTTTGCAGCGTGTCGTGGTTGCCCGTCGATGCAGGCTGGCCGGATTGACCCCGAGATGGTCAAGTCCGCGCATCGCGGTCCGCCCCGATCGCGGCGCGCCGGCGCAATGGACCACGATCACGACACGAGGCTCTACGCCACCGCCGTCTCCGCCGGCCTCCCGGGGAACGGCCGGAACGCTGCCAGGATCAGCATTGCCGCCAGTCCCATGCCCCACGAGCCGACATACATCGGCGCGTAGCTGCCGAAATGGTCGTAGATCAGGCCGCCCAGCAGCGGGCCGGTCGACATGCCGAGGCTGCCGGCCATCGCCGTGCCGCCGATGATCGTGCCCATCATCCTCAGCGGAAAATTCTCGCGCACGATCACCGCGTAGAGCGGCATCGTGCCAGCATAGATGAAGCCGACCAGCGACGCCACCGCGTAGAAAGGCCCGAGCGTCGAGACGAACGCATAGGCGAGCACGCCGAAGGCCTGCGCCAGCAACCCGATCACCAGCATGCGCTGCGCGCCGAACCGGTCGCCCAGCACGCCGAACGCGATGCGCCCGCCCATGCCGGCCAGCCCCTCCACGCTGTAGATCGACACGGCCGCGATCATCGGGATGCCGCAGGTCACCGCATAGCTCACCGTGTGGAAGATCGGGCCGGAATGGGTGGCGCAGCAGAAGAAGTTCGCCAGCATCAAGGTGATGAACTGCGGCGACCGCACCGCCTGCTTGACCGTCATGCCCGATCGCGACTCGTCCGCCGCCATCCCGGCCCGACCGCCGTCCAGCGCCGGCGGACGGCGCACGAGCAGCGCCGCGGGGATCATCAGGACGGCCGCGATGCCCGCGATGATCAGCATCGCGGTGCGCCAGTCGAGAATGGTGGCCAGCCAGGCCGCGAGCGGCGCCATGGTCATCGGCGCCATGCCCATGCCGGCGGAGACCAGCGAGACGGCGAGGCCGCGCTGCGTGTCGAACCAGCCGGTCACGCAGGCCATCATCGGCGCGAAGACGGCGGCGGTGGCCCCGCCGACCAGAAGGCCGAACAGGAGCTGGAACTCGGCCAGCGATCCCGCCCGGCTGGCGAGCGCCAGGCTCGCCGCCAGCACGGCCGATCCCGTGAGCACCACCGGGCGTGGGCCGAACCGATCGGAAAGGCTGCCCCACACCATGCTGGCCGCCGCCATGGCGAGGAAGCCGATCGTCATCGCCGTGGATATGCCGGTGACGGACCAGCCGGTGTCCTGCGACATCGGCCGCAGGAAGACGGGCAGCGAGAACATGGCGCCGACCGCGACGCAGCCCAGCAGGCCGCCCGCCGCGACGATCACCCAGCGATAGGAATGGTTCATGATAGTCTCCGGGACGGGCCGTGCGCCGCCCGACGCCGCCTTTCGGGCGTCGGGCGCGGTTGACGTCCCAAGGACGCATCGGCTCCGTCGGCGCCGACATCCGGTTACAGTTTTTTATCGGCGCTTTTGGGTATCGGATCAGCCCTGCGGCGACCGCCAGTCGGCCGACGGAATGGTGTTGACCATCCAAGGAACACCGAACCGGTCGATCAGGGAGCCGAAACCGGGCGACCAGAAGGTCTCGCCGAACGGCATGACCGCCTTGCCGCCTTCAGACAGCCGGTCGAACCAGCGCTGGGCCTCGGCCTTGTCCTCGGTGTGCAGGGTGACGTCGAAACCGTTCTTGGGCTTGTCGATGTTGCGAGCCCATCCGACGTCCATGTCGGCGCCCATCAGCGCCTGGTCGCCGACATCGAGCCAGCAATGCATCAGCCAGGTCTTGTACGTCTCATCGGTGATCGGCATGCCCGGAGGCGCATCGCCGTAGGATATGGCCGCCGTGATTTTTCCGCCCAGGACCTCGGCATAGAACTCGAACGCCTCGCGGCACTGGCCCTGGAAGCTCAAGCTGGTCACGATCTTCATGGCCGTCTCCTCCTTGTCGTCATGTCGGTGCGATCTTCGGTCGGGGCAACGCCACGCGGTTGCGCGGCATCCTGTTCCACCGTGATGAACGCCCCATCTACGTTGATATCAACGTAGATGGTCCATGGATGTCAACCTTTCCGATGCACGCTCCGGTCGACCTTGCCTTCAGACCAATTCCACGGCACGACCGTGGAAATCGGGCTTGCCCCCGAGATGGTCGAGAACCGCCTGCTGCGGAGCAGAGGGAGGCACCCTACGCCGACGCCAGCAGCCCGAAGGACCGGGCGTTGGTCTGGTAGGCCGACAGGAAGCCGTCCCAGTTGACCTGCGACAGGAAGGCGAAGTTGGTTTCGGTGTAGTCGGAGCGGATCGTGCTGTAGGCCGACGGCATGTAGATGCTGAAGCCCGAGGCACCGCTGATGCTGACCTGCTGCAGGACCGCGCTGCTGAGCGCCGAGCGGACCGAACTGGCGGCGCTGCGGATGCCCTGGCTGGCCGAACTGCCGGCGATCGCGCTCATGAGGCCGCCGAGATCGCGGTAGCTGTCGTTGTCGCCGAAGATGTGCGCCTGGCTGCGGGCGCTGTTGATCGCGGTCCAGTCGCTCCGCGTCGCGCCGTTCAGCACGGTGTTGACGAAGGTCTCCAGGCTTGAGGAGAGCTGGGCATAGCCGGCGGTGCTGGTGGCCGCGAGCGTCGATTCGCCGTCGCGGTAGAAGTTGCCGTAGGCGGTCACCGCGCCGGTCGCCAGGGTGGTTGCCGATGCCGCCGGGTTGGACGCCAGCGTGCTGAGCCAGCCGGTGTAGTCCCAGCCGTCGCCCGGTTCGTTCTCCTGCGAGGCGACCATCACGTCGCACAGGCTGCGGACGTCGACGCCCTGTTCGATCATGCCCTGCTGGCAGGTGTCGAAGCCCAGCAGGCTGACGCGGCCGATGTTCGAATTGGCGATGGCGCGCGAGGTCTCGGCGACCGTGAGGTTGGAGGCGCCGCTGCTGTCGTCCCAGGAGGTCCCCGACAGGCCGCCGCCGTGATCCCAGATCACCAGGGCGTAGTTGGTGGCCTGGTAGTTCTGGGCGCCCCAGTTGATGAAGTCGGTCAGCGTGCTGCCCGATCCCATGTCCTGCTCGCCGATCGAGGTCAGCGTGCTGCCGATGCGGCCGGTGTTGCTGTCCTGGGTGATGCGGCCGCGGCGCGTGTCGGTCCAGTTCCCGTCGCTGGTGGCATAGCCGCCGATGCGGTCGAGCTGGACGACGACGTTGACGTTCGACGGCAGGTTCAGCGCCTCCATCTCGTTGATGTCGTCCAGCGCGTAGGATTCCAGGTTGTTGTCGCCGTCGACATAGACCATCACCGTCCAACTGGCCGCCGCCGAGGCGGACGGCGTGGTGATGGTGAAATCCGCCGACGTCGCGGCGCTGGCCGGGTCGCGGGCGGTCAGGCGGACCGCGACGTCCGCCCCATCGGCCGGCGCCGTGCCGGAGAAGCTCCGGGTCGCGGCGTCGAAGCTGAGCCAGCTCGGCAGGGCCGCCCCGCTGGTCTGCGTGGCCGTGTAGGTCAGCGCCTGGCCTTCCGGGTCGACGAACAGGCTGCTGGAGACCTGATAGCTGAACGCCGATCCCTCCACCGCCGTCAGGGTCGGGATGCTGCCGCTCAGCACCGGCGCCTCGTTGCTCGACGACACCGGCGGGGCCCGCATGGTCAGCGCGTAGCTGGTGTCGCCGCTGTACTGGTAGACCCGGACATAGTAGGTGCCGGCCGCCAGGTTGTTGTAGCGGACCGACTCGTCGCGGTTCGAAGCGTTGGCGCTGGAGGCCAGGATGGACCCGGCGGACGACAGCAGGCTGATGTCGGCGTCGGCGCTCATGCCGGTCAGCGACAGTTGCAGGTTCGACCGCGAACCGATGGTGACCCGGTAATAGTCGTTGCGGTCGGCGGCGCCGACGAAGTCGTTGATGGTGACGGCCTGCGATCCCAGCGCGCCGCTGTCGGTGGCGGTGGCCAGACTGTTGCCGCCACGGTCGGCGCTGGCGCCCGCCGCCGCGGCGGGAGCGGCAAGGTTGAGCGTGTAGTCGGTGCTGCCGGAGTTGGGATAGACCCGCACATAATAGGTTCCGGCGGCCAACCCATTGTAATAGATGGCCTCGTTGGTCGTACCGGAATAGGTGCTGGTGGCGAAGGAGTTGCCGTTCGCGTCCAGTAGCGCCACGTTGGCGTCGGCGGTCAGGCCGCTCAGCGTCAGGCGGAAGTTGCTCGTCGCGCTGGTGGTGAAGCGGTAATAGTCGTTGGTGTCGTCGGTGCCGACATGCTCGCTGATGTCCTGGGCGGTGGAGCCGAGCGCGCCCAGGTCGCGGGCGGCCGCCGTCGTGTTGCCGGCGGTGTCGGCGCTGCCCGCCGCCACCAGCGTGGAGACCAGGCCCAGGCGATAGCCGGTGTTGCTGCCGTCCTGCGAGAAGACGCGGATGTAATAGGTGCCGGCGGCCAGCCCGAACGCGTTGATGGTCTCGTTGGCGTTGTTCGCCCCGGTGCTCGCCTGCAGGACCGTTCCGGCGCTGCTGAGAAGCTGCAGGTCGGCGTTGGCGTTGAGGTTCCGCAGGCTCAGGCGGATATTGCCCGCCGCGGAAAGGGCGAAACGGTAATAGTCGTCGCCGTCGGAACGGCCGACCACGTCGGTGAGATCCAGCGTGGCGTTGTCCACCGTTCCGATGTTGCGGGCGGCGGCCAGGCTGTTGCCGGCAAAATCCTGCGACGAGGTCGGGCGGTTCTCGCTGACGCCATATTGTATGTAGTGCTGGTACGCCATGGTCGCGTTGCCGCTGAACGCCGCCTCGACGTCGGCGTTCAGCGTCAGGTAGGCGACGGCGTCGAACCCGGCGAGCGGGCGGTTTTCGAGGCGCCCGTACTGCAGGTAATGCTGCGCGGCGGCGTCGATGCTGGTGCCGAACGCGGCGATCAGGTCGGTGTTCGAGGCGATGTAGGCCAACGCGTTGAAGGCGCTGGCCGTCCGTCCTTCGCGCCGGCCGGATTGAAGGTAATGCAGGGTCGCGGCCGTCTGGTCGGTGCCGAAGGCACTGGCCAGGTCGCTGTAGCCGGCGGCGTAAAGCAGCGGATCGAAGGAGGTCGTGCTGCGGCCCTCGCGCCGGCCATTGAGGATGTAATGGGTGGCGGCCGCGTTCCGGTCGGTGCCGAAGGCGTTGGCGACGTCGAGATTCGACGCCAGATAGCGAAGCGGATCGAAGGAGGTCGTGCTGCGGCCCTCGCGCACGCCGTTCTGCTGGTAGTGGGCATAGGCCGCGTCCTGGTCGGTGCCGAAGGCGGCCGCCAGGTCCGGGTTGCTCGCCAGATAGCGCAAAGCGTCGAAACCCGCAGGAACTGTCATGGATTTTCTCGCGTCCGGCGCAAACCTCTCTTCGGGAGACGACTTTAACACGAACCCCACCCAAAGGGGAGTTGCCGGCGACCCGAAGGGGCAATGGGGCCGCGGACCACGGGGCGGCCCCGGTTGTCCGGCCCCCGGTTGTCCGGGCGGCGGGCGTTCAGCCGGCCGTCACCGGCCAGGTGTCCTGGAAACAACGAAGGCCACCCGGGAGGTGGCCTCGCCGTCTGCGGTTCTGGTTCAGGCGCTCTCCGAAACCCGTTCCGCTTCCCAGCCGGGAAGGGGCGAAGGGCAGGGTCGGCGCCTTTCAGACCAGGGCGTTGAAATCATCCAGCAGGGTCGCGATGCGGCCGCTGTCGCTCTGGTCCATGATGACGCGGGCGCGGCGGTTCGCTTCCATCAGCTCCAGGCTGCGGATGCGTTTCTTCACGCTCGGCACCGCGGGGGGCGACATCGACAGCTCGCGCACGCCGAGGCCGAGCAGCAGGGCGGTGTAGCGCGGGTCGCCGGCGATCTCGCCGCACACCGCCACCGGGATGCGGGACCGCAGCGCGGCCTCGATGGTGAACTGGATCAGGCGCAGGACCGCCGGGTGCAGCGGGTCGTAGAGGGTCGCGACCTGCTCGTCGGCGCGGTCGATGGCCAGCGTGTACTGGGTCAGGTCGTTGGTGCCGATCGAGAAGAAGTCGGCGGCGTAGGCCAGCGCGTCGGCGGCCAGCGCCGCCCCGGGAACCTCCACCATGACGCCGACCGGCGGCAGCGGGTCGGCGATGGCGACGCCGCGCCGGCGCAGGCGGCGCGCCACCTGCCCCAGGATCTCGCGCACCCGCTGCACCTCTCCCACCGAGGTGATCATCGGCAGCAGGATGCGCAGCGGCCCGTGCGCGCCGGCCCGCAGCATGGCGGCGAGCTGGGTCTCCAGCAGCTTCGGCTCGCGCAGGCCGAGCCGGATGGCGCGCAGGCCCAGCGCCGGGTTGGCCGGCTCGCCGTAGCGCCCGGCCATCCAGCCGGGCAGCTTCTCCCCGCCGACGTCCATGGTGCGGGCGGTGACGAGCCGGCCGCCCATGCCGTCCACCACGCTGCGCAGGACCGCATACTGCTCCTCCTCGTCGGGAAGCTGGTCGCGGTTCATGAACAGGAATTCGGTGCGCAGCAGCCCGATGCCCTGGGCGCCATGTTCCAGCGCATGCTCCAGGTCGCGGGGCAGCTCCATGTTCGCCATCAGCGTGATCGCCATGCCGTCGCGGGTGACGGCGGGCAATTTGCGCAGGCTCTTCAACTGTTCGCGTTCGCGTTCGCGGATGGCGCGGCGGCCATGGTAATCCGCCAGCACGTCGGCCGGCGGGTCGATCAGGACGCGGCCCTGCACGCCGTCGACGATCACCATCACGCCGTTGCGCACGCCGGCCAGCAGGCCGGCGGCGCCGAGCACGGCGGGAAGCCCGAGCGAGCGGGCAAGGATCGCCGTGTGCCCTTCCGCCCCGCCCAGGACGGTGGCAAAGCCGGCGACGGCGCCCGGATCGAGCAGCGCGGTGTCCGCGGGGGTCAACTCCTCCGCCAGGATGATGCTGCCGGGCGGCAGGGTGGAGAAGGCGCGGTATTCCTGCTTCATCAGGTTGCGGATCAGGCGCCGGCCGACCTCGCGGATGTCGCCGATGCGGGCGGCGAGATAGGCGTCGTCCATGTCGGCGAAGGTCTGGGCGATGGTGGCGATCTCGGCCTGGATGGCGGCCTCGGCGTTGACCCGCTCCTCCTTGATCCGGCGCTCGACGCCGCGGGTCAGGCGGGAGTTGGTCACCATCGACAGGTGGGCGTCCAGCAGGAAGCCGATCTCCTCCGACGCCGAGTCGGGCAGGACCACCGCCTTGCTCTTCAGTTTCTTGAGCTGGCGGCGGGCCTTCGCCGCGGCCTCGTTGAAGCGCGCGACCTCGGTCTCGACGGCGTCGGACTCGATCGCATATTCCGGGATGCTGACGGCGCCGCTTTCCACCACATGGGCGGGGCCGATGGCGACGCCGGGGGAAACCCCGAGGCCGCGCAGGCAGCGAATCGGTCCGCCGCCCGTCCCGCCCGCCGCGGTGCCTGCCGTGGCGCCCGCCGGCCCGCCGGGCAGGCCGTCGCCCTTGCCGTCACTCTTCATCGAATTTGCGGTTGATCAGGTCGAGGAGGGCGGCCATCGCATCGTCGGCCTGGTTGCCCCGGGCCCGCAGCTCCACCGTGGTGCCGGGGCCGGCGGCCAGCATCATCAGCCCCATGATCGACTCGCCCGACACGACCGAATCGCCGCGGCGCACCGTGATGTCGGCGTCGAAGGTGGCGACCAGCTTGACGAACTTGGCCGAGGCGCGGGCGTGCAGGCCGCGCTGGTTGGTGATGGTGGCGGTGCGGCGAAGCTCGCCGTCACCGTGATCCTGGGCGGCCTGGTCCTGGGGGGAGGCCGTCTGGTCCGGTGGGCTCATGCGCGATCAGTCCGACAGCAGGGAGGAGGCGACGTTGATGTATTTCTGCCCGGCGTCACGGGCGGAGATCACCGATTTGTCCAGCGTCTCGGTCTTCCGCACGCTGGCCAGCTTGATCAGCATCGGCAGGTTGACGCCGGCGATGACCTCGACCTTCGCCTTGTCCATGATGGAGATCGCGAGGTTGGACGGCGTGCCGCCGAACATGTCGGTCAGAACCACCACGCCCGATCCGTCGTCGACGTCGGCCACCGCATCCAGAATATCCTGACGGCGCTGTTCCATGTCGTCGTCGGGGCCGATGCACACGGCGCGCACCTGCTGTTGCTCGCCCACGACATGGAACAGCGCGGCGATGAACTCTTCGGCGAGGCGCCCGTGGGTCACAAGAACCATACCGATCATGGGACATCCTTCAAGGTTGGATCCTCCCCGGGGAACTTCATTGCGCAGTTGCTCGTCATGGCTCTGTTTTGGATGGTTCGTCGGGTGCAGGGTCGTCAAGCCGTAAATTGCATCATACCGTCCCCCCGCTGCGAACGCCCTGGCGATTCAGTTCGCGATGGCTGAGATTCACGTTGATGCCCAACTCCTTCAGCCACGCCGCCAGACGTTCGGCGACGAACACCGACCGGTGCCTGCCGCCGGTGCAGCCGATGGCGATGGTCAGATAGCTTTTGCCTTCCTGGCGGTAGCGCGGCAAGAGCGGACGCAGCAATTCGGTCAGGTTGCGGAAGAAGGCCGGGAAATCGGCGTCCCCCTCCACCCGCGCGGCGACGGCGGGATCGCGGCCGGTCAGGGCGCGCAGCGCCGGGTCGTAGTGGGGGTTGGTCAGGAAGCGCACATCGAACACCATGTCGGCTTCGCGCGGCAGCCCCAGCCGGAAGGAGAAGGAGGTCACGAACACCTGCAGGGCGGTTTGCGCGTCGCGTTGGAAATGCCCGGACAGAATGCGCCGCAAATCATGAATGGACAGTTGCGTCGTGTCGATGGTGACGTCGGCCCGCTCCTTCAGCGGGAACAGCAGGCCCCGTTCGCGCTGGATGCCGTCGGGCAC
>FTCZ01000755.1_pt1 | contig 14129 bp, 16 predicted proteins | sample 1658871 | NCBI WGS metagenome assembly FTCZ01 (sample SAMEA3914864, study PRJEB12502) | metagenome | biome: forest; material: soil | place: USA | collected 2012-03-12 | depth 0.3 m
CGAGCAGCGCGCCGAGCGTTTCCAGGTCGGCCAGAAGTTCGACGCGATGGTGACCGGTTTCGACCGCTCCAAGAAGCCGACCTTCTCGATCAAGGCGCTTCAGCTCGCCGAAGAGAAACAGGCGGTCGCGCAGTACGGTTCGTCCGACTCGGGCGCGTCGCTCGGCGACATCCTCGGCGAGGCCCTCAAGGCCCGTCAGGAGAACCAGTAAGCCGAACTCGGAGCGTCCCGGATCAGATGATTCGGGACGCTTCCTTACCCGCGGATTACGGCGTTTCGGCGCCGAAACGAGGCCTCTTCTCGTCACGCGACGGGTGGAGGCTTTTTTCATGCCTTTTCACCCGCTTCGATCCTCTCGCAGGGGCGTGACATTGATCCAGTTTTATGGAATTGGACGTCAGAGCGGCTCCTGAGCCGGCCGACGGGGTAGCAAAACGATGATCCGATCCGAATTGGTTCAGCGGGTGGCCGAGGCCAACCCGGACCTGCCAGCCAAGGATGTCGAGCGGCTTGTGGCTTCGATCTTCGAAGCGATCAGCGCGCATCTGATCGCTGGCGGCCGCGTGGAGTTGCGCGGCTTCGGTGCTTTCTCCACCCGCCCGCGCGACGCCCGCACGGGCCGCAATCCGCGCACCGGCGAGCCGGTCGCAGTGTCCGCCAAGCGCGTGCCCTATTTCAAGCCCGGCAAGGAAATGCGCGAGCGCCTCAACGTCTGAGGCTCGAACGGGGTTGACCAGCCTGTCGCCCCGCGCCTTTGTGGCGCCCGTGCGGGCGTGGCGAAACTGGTAGACGCAGCGGACTTAAAATCCGCTTCCCCTGGAGTGCGGGTTCGAGTCCCGCCGCCCGCACCAGAAACCAAAGCTCGAGGCGCTCTTCACGGCCGCTCACGCGCGATGCCATCGCACAGGTTCTCAATGGGCCGCGATTCGGCGAGCACCATTTCGACCTCGCCGCCTTGTGCGGGGGCCGATCCTCATCGCAACCGGACGTCGCCGCGTACAACCGGCCGACGCCCTCAACCCGTCGCCGACTTCAACCGACACGCACGCCGATCACTCCGCAATAGCAAAAACAAGCGCAGCGGCCGTGATCGCCAAGGATGCGAAAAGCAGCCCAAACTTGGCAACTGCCGGTACGCCCTGCGCCGAACTATATTCGCTGGGATCGTCGGTAGACATGTCTCGCCTCCTTGTTCCGACTCCGAATTATACTCACCTCGGCGAAGACGCGCCGAGGAATGCGACGAAATGCCATGGTGTGCGGCGGGGCGCGAAGTCTCGCGCGCCATTCCAGCTGGCAACATTGTATCGTGACGCGTGCCATGCGGCTCTCGTCCCTTCGCAGCAATCGAACCGCCCATGTCTCGCTGTGGACATTCGTAAATACCCTCAAAAGACGACAGAAGGCGTCGAATGGATCGCTCGAGATGCATCCAGTTCCGATCTGATTCGTTGCATCGTCTTTGACGGTTGACACAATAGTCACCTACCGGCCGCATTTGTCGGAAGACTCGGCTTGAGAGAGGCCTCTTTACGAGGTCACGCATGAGCGTTTGGTGCGTCGTGGCTTTAGTTGCGTTTGTTGCGCTGCGTTCCCGATGTTTCCGCGCCCGCCCCAAGAACGAGGGTTTGGCGAAACGCACGGCAGAGTGAACGACGAGCCGCTGTGGATTCGTCTTATCCGTGCCCCGCCATGTAGTCCGCCACGGCGCGACGCACGTCCTCACCCGCGTGGAGCCCGATCTTGGTGCGACGCCAGAGGACATCCTCGGCTGTGCGTGCCCATTCGTTTCGCACCAGATAGTCGACCTCGCGCGTCGAGAGGCCACCACCCAGATCGCGGATCGAGGTGGCATCACCCAATACACGGTTGAGGCGCGTGCCATAAGCATGCGTCATGCGCTCGGCATTGTCGGGATCGAGGAACGGCCAGCGCCGGTGTACGGTGAGCAGGAACGCGTCGAAATCGCCATCAGGAAGATCGCCACCGGGAAGCGGCGCATCGGCGGTCCATGCCTCCCCCATCGGAGGCAGGAAGGGTCGGAGCTCGTCGAGCGCATGCTCGGCCAGCCGCCGATAGGTGGTGATCTTGCCGCCAAAGGCCGTAAGCACCTGCGGCCCCTCCGAAGCCCCAAGCTTCAGCACATAGTCGCGGGTGACGGCGGACGCGTCCTCGGCGCCGTCGTCGAACAGCGGACGGACGCCCGAATAGCTGCCCACCACATCGCGCGGCCCGATCGGCTTGGCAAAGTAGCGGTTCACGGCGCGGCAGAGATAGTCGATCTCGTCGGGATCGATGGTCGGCGCGGAAGGGTCGCCGTCGAACGGCTTGTCAGTGGTGCCGATGACGGTGAGATTGCGCTCATAAGGGATGGCAAAGACGACACGCCGGTCGTCGTTCTGGAAGATATAGGCGTGCTCGCCCTCATAGATGCGCGGCACGAGGATGTGACTGCCCTTCACCAGGCGGGGCGGTCGCTCGGCCCGCGCGCCGGCCAATTCGCCCAGCACTTGCCCGACCCAGGGACCGGCGGTGTTGACGATCGCACGCGCGGACACAATACTGCCGTCGTCGAGCGTGGCGATCCAGCGATCGCGCTCATGACGCGCGCCAGTGAAACTGATGCGGGTGCGAATGATCGCCCCCTGCTCCGCCGCGGAGACGGCGTTGAGAACGACAAGCCGCGCGTCATCGACCCATGCGTCCGAATAGACGAAGCCGCGCGTCACGCCGGTCAGCCCCGCTCCCCAGGGCGTGCCATCGAGGCTCACGCTTTCCGACTTGGGCAGGCGCGACCGGCCGCCGAGATGATCGTAGAGAAACAGACCGGTGCGGATCATCCAGGCCGGTCGCATGTTGTCGGCAAGCGGCATGACGAAGCGCATCGGCTTGATGAGATGCGGTGCGATACCCAGCAGCACCTCGCGCTCGGCGAGCGCCTCACGCACCAGCCGGAACTCGTAATATTCGAGATAGCGCAGGCCGCCATGGATCAGCTTGGTGCTGGCCGACGAGGTGTGCTGGGCGAGATCGTCGCGCTCGACCAGTAGGACGCTCAGCCCCCGCCCCGCCGCATCGCGGGCGATGCCGGCGCCATTGACGCCGCCGCCGACGACCAGGAGGTCCACCTCGTCCTGAGCCATGCCGCGCCCTCCACCCGTCACGCTGCCACCCGCTTCGACCGGGTGCGCCCCAGCGCCTCGACCCAGCCATCCTTGAGCGCACGGCGGCGGGCCGCATCCATCGCCGGACGGAAAACGCGGTCGCCCTGCCAGGTCTGGGCGATCTGCTCCGGTCCGCTCCACACGCCGGCAGCCATGCCGGCGAGGAAGGCCGCGCCGGCCGCAGTGGTCTCGATATGGACGGGGCGCTCGACATCAGCTTCGAGCATGTCGGCGAGGAACTGGCAGAACCAGTCGTTGGCCGCCATGCCGCCGTCGACGCGGATGGTGCGGGCGCTTGCTGCGCCATCGCTCGCCATCGCGTCGAGCAGATCGGCGGTCTGGTAGGCGACCGACTCGAGCGCCGCGCGGGCAAGATGGGCGCCGGTCGCGTCGAAGGTGAGCCCCGTGATGGTGCCGCGCGCGTCCGGATCCCAGTGCGGCGCGCCCAGCCCGACGAAGGCGGGCACCATATAGACGCCGTGATTGTCGTCGAGCCGGGTAGCGAGATCGTTGGTATCCGACGCGCGGTTGATGAGGCCGAGCCCGTCGCGCAGCCATTTCACCGCCGCGCCCGCCACGAAGATCGCCCCTTCGAGCGCGTAGGTCGTCCGCCCGCCCAGCCGGTAAGCGATGGTGGTGAGCATGCCGTTTTGCGACCCGATCGCGTCCTCGCCCGTGTTGAGCAGCAGGAAGCAGCCGGTGCCGTAGGTCGACTTGGCGTCGCCACGGCGAAAGCAGGCCTGGCCGACCATCGCCGCCTGCTGGTCCCCGGCCATGCCGCCGATGGGCACGGCGCGCCCGAGCAGGCCCTTCTCGGTCTCACCGAAGATCGTGCTGTTGTCCTTCACCTCGGGCAGCAGCACATCGGGAATATTCAGCATCCGAAGGAGGTCCGCATCCCATTGCCCCCGATGGATGTCGTAGAGCAGCGTGCGCGAGGCGTTGCTGGCATCGGTGGCGTGCACCCGGCCACCGGTCAGCCGCCACAGCAGAAAGCTGTCGATGGTACCGAAGGCGAGCGTGCCCCGCGCGGCCCGCGCGCGGACGCCGGGGAGCTCGTCGAGCATCCAGGCGAGCTTGGTGCCCGAGAAATAGGGATCGAGCAGCAGGCCGGTCCGCTCGCGTACCAGCGGTTCGCAGCCCTCCTCTTTCAACTGCGCGCAGAGCTTCGCGGTGCGGCGATCCTGCCAGACGATAGCCTTATGGACGGTCTCGCCGGTCTCTCGATCCCACAGCACGACCGTCTCGCGCTGGTTGGTGATGCCGATCGCGGCGACCGCGCCGGGCGCACCGTCGGCCGCTTCCTTCAGCGTATCGAGCGTATCGCGCCAGATGTCTTCGGGGTCATGCTCCACCCAGCCATCGGCCGGGTAATATTGGCGGAATTCGCGGCGGATCGCGTTGCGCGGCACCCCGTCCACGCCGAACGCCATGCTCCGCGTCGACGTCGTTCCCTGATCGATGCTGAGGATGATCGGGTCAGCCATGAGATGCACTCTCCTGCGCCGCCCAGCTTGTGTCGCGGGTGGCACCGGATGTGTGGCACAGGCGATCGCCGCAACGCCAGCGCGGCGGCAGGGAGGAGTGGGCGATCAGCTCGCGAGCATGTGACGGAACACGTCCGGCTGCAGCTTGCCGGCGAACTCGCATCCAGCTGCGGCGCCGTCATACCAGACGACCCGCGCCATGAAGGGGCCATACTCCCCCACCTTAAGCCAGATCACGCTTTCGGGCGACAGCGGCTCACCGACAAGCGCACGAAATCCGGCTCGCGAAAGATCGGTGACGACCGCGGGCACGCCGTTCGCCCCAACCTGCTCCACCTCGCCGTTCCGACGGGCGCGATGTCGCGCGTCGCGCCGCTGATCGTTTTCCCCACGTATCTGAATTTCCGCCTGCATCGAACGGTCTCCACGCCACGATTAACCAAGGCTAGTCGATAGTGGGTAAACCATTGGTGAAGCACCCGCTCTTCCCCCTGGCGCGCGCGCATGGCACCTCGTTACGGTGCCACGTCGCCTGCTCCTCGCCCTGCCGTTCCTGCTTGCCTGCTGCGCCCGGCCGGGCACGGATCGCCTGCCGCCCGACACGCTCGTCCGTCTCGCCGACGACGAGCCCAAGGGGCTCGATCCGCAGGTGGTGTCCGACCTCGCCTCGATCCGCATCGCCGAGGACCAGTTCGAAGGGCTGACCCGCTACAGCGCCGCCGGTACCCCCGAGCCGGCGCTGGCGAGCAGATGGAGCGTCTCGCCCGATGGACTCGTCTGGCAGTTCCACCTTCGCCCGGGCCTTGCCTTCTCTGATGGGACGCCGATCGGCGCCGCCCTTTTCCCCGCGCTGCTGGCAAGGCTGCGGGCGCCGGCGACCGCTTCGCCGCTGAAGCCGCTATTCGAAGCCATCGACGCGATAGACGCGCGCGATGCTAGCACCGTGGTGGTACGGTTGCGCCACGCTTTTCCCGCGCTTCCGGAACTGCTCGCCCAGCCGGCGCTGGCGGCGCTGCCGCTCCAGCGGTTACGATGGGCAAGCGAGCGGCCGCTCGTCACCTCCGGCCCCTATCGGCTGCTCAGCTGGACCCAGGGGGACCGCGTGCTGCTGGGTGCCAACCCACGCTGGCATGATGGCCGCCCGCCGATCGCCAGGGTGGAATGGCGCCCCACCAGTGATCCGCTAACCGCGATGCGCACGCTGCTTTCAGGCGCGGCCGACACGACCAGCGACTTCCCGGCGAGCCGGCTCGACTGGCTGCGCGCACATGCCCCCAAGGCGCTTCACCTCGCCCCCTATCGCGGCGCCTATTATTTCGTGTTCAACACCCGCCGCCCGCCATTCGCCGACAAGCGCGTACGTGTTGCGCTCAACCTTGCGACCGAGCGGCGCTGGATCGCCGGGCCGCTGATGGGGGTCGGCACACCGCCCGCCTGGGGCGTCGTCCCGCCCGGCATCGGCGGGCTGCCTGCCTACCGACCGGTCTGGGCGGACTGGCCGCGCGCGCGGCGACTGGCGGCCGCGCGGTGGCTTCTCACGCGTGCCGGCTATGGGCGGGGGCATCCGCTCGTCTTCGACATTCGCTTCAACAGCGACATCGATCACCGCCGCGTCGCGATTGCGCTGGCGGCGATGTGGAAACCGCTCGGCGTCACCGCGCACTTGCTCAACAGCGAGGCGTCGCTCCACTTCGCGGGGCTGCGCCGGGGCGACTTCATGCTCGCACGCTCGGGCTGGATCGGCGACCTGTCGGCGCCGGAGAATTTCCTCGGCGTGTGGCGGTCGGATGCCGGCGCGATCGGCTATGCCGGTTATGCCAGCCGGTCCTTCGACGCCGCGCTCGACGCCGCTGGCGCCATCGCCGAGCCGCGGGCCCGCGCGCAGGCGATGCGCCGCACCGAAGCGATCGCCGCTTCCGACGCACCGATGCTGCCGATCTACTTCTATGTCAGCCGGGCGCTGGTATCGCCGCGCGTCGGAGGTTGGCAGGACAACCTTGCGGCGGTCCACCCGAGCCGTACGTTGCGACTCGTACCATGACCGATCGCCGCCGCCTTCGCCCCGCCATCGCCGCCGCCGCGCTGCTGGCGCTGACGCTGCTCGGCGGTTGTCGGCGCCATCATAAGGGCGGCCCCATCGAGGTGAGCGTGATCGGCCCGCCGATCGGCAGCACCAGGCCCGATCCCGATCGTGGTCCGCTCGACGCACCCGCCGCCGCGCTGATCGAGGCCACCGGCCAGGGCCTCGTCCGCTTCGACGCAAGCGGCCAGATCGTACCGGGAGTCGCCGCGCGCTGGATCGTCGCGGACAATGGCCGCAGCCTGATCTTCCGGCTGCCGGACTTGACCGCGCCCGGCACCCGCCCGATCGAGTCCTCCGAGGTCGCACGTCAACTGCGCGCAACGATCGCGCCCCCCAGCCGCAATCCGCTGAAGCCACTACTCGGCGCGATTGATGAGGTGAACGCGGTCACTCCGCAGGTGATCGACATCGAGCTGAAAGCGCCGCGCCCCGACCTGCTCGACCTTTTCGCACAGCCGGCGCTGGCGATGGGCGGTATCCACAGGGGCCCGTTTACGGTCGCCGCTACCTATCGCGGCCTAGCCGTTCTGCGGCCGCTCCCCGATCCAAATGCCGACCCCGACGACACGACCGTTCGCCCCCCCCCGATGGTCCACCTGCGCGGAGAGCGCGCCGCGACGGCGGTGGCGCGCTTCGCCGCCCAGCAATCCCGCCTGATGCTCGGCGGACGTTTCCAGGACCTGCCGCTCGCTCGCGTCGCCTCCCTGCCCCGCAACGCACTGCATTTCGATCCGGTAAAGGGGTTGTTCGGCCTCGCCTTCTCGAAGGCCGACAAGGGTTTCATCGCCAATGTCGACAACCGCCGTGCGCTGGCGATGGCCGTCGACCGCGATCAGATCCGGCGCCTCTTCGATGTTCCCGGCTGGACCCCGACCACCTCGATCGTGGCCACCGGCACACCCGAGATCGCGGAGCCGACGACGCCGGCCTGGGCCTCAATGTCCCTCCCCGATCGCGTCGCCCAAGCCGGGCAGATCGTCGCGCACTGGAGGCAGGCCAATGGCGGCCGCCCTATCCCGCCACTGCGCGTCGCACTGCCCGCGGGTCCGGGTGCGCGGATACTGTTCGCTTCCCTCGCCGCCGATTGGAGGGCAATCGGTGTAGAGGCGGTCACAGTCGAGCCCGATGCGCTCGCCGACCTTCGCATGATCGACAAGGTCGCCCCCGCCGACATCGCCAGCTTCTATCTGCGCACCTTCAGCTGCGACCAGCAGGTGGCCTGCAGCGAGGTCACTGACCGGATCCTGGACTCCGCGCGCGACGCGCCTACGCTGGAGGAGCGCGGCGTGCTGCTAATGCAGGCCGACGCGCTGATGGCAGAAACGGTGCCCTTCATTCCACTCGGCAACCCGATCCGCTGGTCGCTGGTATCGTCGGAGCTGAACCTATACCGCGATTCCCCGCGCGGGCAGCACCCGCTGAATGAACTTCGGTCGCCCCTTAAGCGCTGATACGCGCAAAGGAGAGGCGATGATGCCTGTGACAAACCATTTCAACCGGCTGGCCGATCGCGTGCCGGGGCTCGGGCGTGATGCCGACTCGGTGCGCCATCGGATCGAACATGCCGAACGGCTGTTGGAGGGGCTGTTCGTGGTGCCCGTCCTCAACCGGCCGATCGGGCTCGACGTGATCCTGGACATCATTCCCGGCATCGGCCCAATCACGGCAGCGACGCTGGGCGGCTGGATCGTTTGGGAGGCGCGCAACCTCGGCATGTCCAAATGGCAGATGGCGCGGATGGCCGGCAATGTCGGCCTCGACCTCCTGCTGGGCGCAATCCCGTGGATCGGTGCGATCCCGGATTTCTTCTTCCGGTCCAACACGATGAATCTGAAAATGATCAAACGCCACCTCGATCGCCACCATCCGCGGAGCGCTACGATCGACGGCGAGGCCTCCTCGGTCCAGCGCTAGAAGGACGCCTGCACCTTGATGCGGTCGCCCCGCTGCGCGCCGCCCTGCCCGGCGGGGCAGGCGCGCGGCCGCATGTCGAGACCGAGGCAGATCCACACCTCCTCCAGCCAGCCGCGCTTGTTGACGTTGAGGCGCATCATGTCCGGCGTCATGCCCGGATTGGCGGCGGTGAAGGCGGCCTGGAATTCGCCCGCGGTCAGTCCGCGCCGATGCGCGAGCATCGTCATGTTGGGGGTGCGGATTGTCGCGTAGACCCGATCCTCCTCGGTGAAATAGCGGACAGGATCGTCGAACATGCAGCTGCCATGCTTCGCCCATTCATGTTGGAGAAGCTGAGGTGACGGCGTGGCACCGATGCCGGCGCGGATCTGCTGGTCGGTGAGGACGCCGACCGGATGACAATATTGCGGCCAGCGGTTTGGCCCGTCACCGTCGGGCCAGAGCCCGTGCAGCGTGAAGCCGCTCCGTACCGCTCGGTTCGAGCATTCGACATCGCCCCCGCCGCGCCGGCCACGTTGCGCGTAGCAATGCTCGGGCGTCCAGATCAGCGAGAGCGTGTAGCTGCGCGTCGGCACGTTGCGCACCGGCTGTTCGGCACTCGGCAGCTCGGCATGGAGACGCTGGGGAACCTCAGCGACGGAGGCAGACGCCATGAGCGCGGCAGTGAGCAGGGGAAAAGCGAGACGCATCAGTGAACGCCTTCGAGCTCAGGAAGTGCGGTCATCCAGCGTGGAGGACTGCGCCTCGCCCTTGAACCAGCGAACGGCGTCCGGCTGGAACAGGAACCAGACGGACCCCGCGGAAATGGCGAAGGCGAGCAGCGACACTGGGTAGCTGCCCAGAGTGAAGAAGGTTCCTTTCACGATGCCGAAGATGAGGCTCACCAAGGAGACCGCGAAGAACAGCACAACGATCCAGCGCGCGAGGTCGCTTGCGCGACGCACGACCAGATGGAGCAGCACCAGCTCGATCACGAGGCCGCCAATCAGCCCGACGACGAGTGCGCCGACGACAAGCTGCGATGACAGGATGACGGCCATCCCGGGTGCAGCATTGCGGACCCCGTTGAGGCCCCAGAGCGTAGCGATGACCCCCAGCACGATCTTGGCAAGATAAAGCTTTTTGAACCGAACGATCGACTGCGGACGCATACGCTCTCCCTGTTGGCGAGAGCTTAGACGGCCATTGCGTCGGCGCAATGTCCTTCGGCGCGCCTCACAGGATGGCGATATCCAGCCCGATGTCCGCCGCCGGCGCCGACTGGGTGAGCCGGCCGACCGAGATATAGGTGACGCCGGTCTCCGCGATTTCGCGGATCGTCTCCAGCCGCACACCGCCCGAGGCTTCGGTAGGCACGCGACCACCAACCAGCGTCACCGCACCGCGCAGCGTCGAGGGGCGCATATTGTCAAGCAGCAGATGAGTGGCGCCCGCCGCCAACGCCGGCTCGATCTGGTCGACGCGATCGACCTCGACGATAATCCGCTCGATCCCGGCGTCACGGGCGCGACGCGCAGCTGCGCCCACGCCGCCCGCCACCGCGACATGATTGTCCTTGATCATCGCCGCGTCCCACAGGCCCATGCGATGATTGGTGGCACCACCCATGCGGGTCGCATATTTCTCGATCCGGCGCAGGCCGGGGATGGTCTTGCGCGTGTCGAGCAGCGTCGCGCCGGTGCCGGCGATCGCACGGACATAGGCCTGCGTCATCGTCGCGATGCCGGAGAGATGCTGGAGCGTGTTGAGCGCCGAGCGCTCGGCCGTCAGCATCGCTCGCGCCTGCCCTTCGATCCGCATCAGCGTGGTGCCCGGCGCGACGCTGTCGCCGTCTTCCACGAGCCGTTCGATCACCCCACCGGGGTCGAGGTGACGGAAGAAGGCTTCGGCGATCGGCAGGCCCGCGACGGTGATCGCGTCGCGGCTGACGAGCGCGCCGGCAAAACGCGCCTCGGCCGGAATGACGGCGGCCGACGTGATGTCACCCCCATCGCCCAGATCCTCGGCAAGGGTCGAGCGGATAAAGGCGTCGAGATCAAAGCCGGGCAGGTAGAAAGTCATCTTCATCTCCGTCATCCCAGCGAAAGCCGGGATCTCGCAAGGCAGGCGCGGCTCACGCCGCGGGAGATGCCGGCGTTCGCCGGCATGACGAAGGATCAGGAACGCACGCCCAAATCGCCCTGGCCGACGGTGCGGCCCGCCATCTCCAGCATCCGGTCGAGCGGGCGCTTGGCGGCGATGCGGGTGGCCTCGTCAATCTCGATGCGCGGCGCCATGTCGCGCAGCGCGACGTAGAGCTTCTCCATCGTGTTCATCGCCATGTAGGGGCACATATTGCAGTTGCAGTTGCCGTCCGCCCCCGGCGCGCCAATGAAATGCTTGTGTGGCGCCGCCTTCTCCATCTGGTGGATGATGTGCGGCTCGGTCGCGACAATGATCGTCTCCGCAGGCGACGTCAGCGCGAACTCCAAGATGGCGCGGGTCGAGCCCACCTCGTCGGCATGGTCGAGGATGAAGGCCGGGCATTCGGGATGCGCGGCCACCGGCGCATCCGGATACTGCGCCTTGAGCTTCAGCAATTCCGTTTCAGAGAAAGCCTCGTGGACGATGCAGGCGCCCGGCCAAAGCAGCATGTCGCGGCCGGTCTTGCGATTGAAATAGGCACCGAGATTCTTGTCCGGCGCAAAGATGATCTTCTGGTCCATCGGCAGCTGGGCGAGGATTTTTTCGGCCGACGACGAGGTAACGATGATGTCCGAGTGCGCCTTCACCGCCGCCGAGCAGTTGATGTAGGTGATGGCGAGGTGATCGGGGTGCGCCGCGCGAAACGCAGCGAACTGCTCGGGCGGGCAGCTATCTTCCAGCGAACAGCCGGCCGCCATGTCGGGCAGCACCACAGTCTTCTGCGGGCTGAGGATCTTGGCCACCTCAGCCATGAAGCGCACGCCGCAAAATGCGATCACGTCCGCGTCGGTCGCCGCCGCCTTGGCCGAGAGATCGAGGCTGTCGCCGACGAAATCGGCGAGATCCTGGATGTCGGGCGTCTGATAGTAGTGCGCGAGTATGACGGCATTGCGCTCCTTGCGCAGCCTGTCGATCTCGGCGCGGAGGTCGAGACCCTTGAGGCTCTGGACGGGTGCGTTCATCGAAACTTCCTCTCGAATCTCTTGGTCAGGCGACAAGCCGCCACGCCTCACCCTCGGCCGCGACGCGCCCGCGCGCATCGAGATCGAGCAGGTGAGCGAGCACGCTCGCACCGGCGGCCTTTTCCAGCCGCGGATCGAGGCCCACATACATGGACGACACCATCTGCGGAATGTTCTGAGGCCCCTCGCCCAGCAGCCGCAGGATCTGCCCCTCACGCTGGCGGCGGTGGCCGATCATCGAGCGCACCAGACGCTGCGGCCGGGTGACCGGATCACCATGGGCGGGAAAATAGATCTCGTCCTCGCGGCCCAGCAGCTTCTCGAGGCTGGCGAGATAGGCGCTCATGTCGCCGTCGGGCGGGACCACGACACTGGTCGACCAGCCCATGACATGATCGCCGCTGAACAGCGCGCTGGCTTCCGGCAACGCGAAGCAGAGATGGTTGGAGGTATGGCCGGGCGTCGCCACCGCTTCCAGCGTCCAGCCGGGACCGGAGACGCTATCGCCCTCCACCATGATCCGGTCGGGCGCGTAGAGGTGGTCAAAACCCGCTTCGAGTCCGGTGCCGTCGTCGGTCAGGATCGGCGCGCAGCCCATCACTGGCGCGCCGGTGGCTTCGGACAGCGGCCTAGCCGCCGGGCTATGGTCGCGGTGGGTGTGAGTGCAGACGATCGCGACGATCCGCTCACCCGCAGTCGCCGCCAGGATCGCGTCGAGATGTTCGGGCAGGTCTGGTCCGGGATCAATCACCGCCACCTCACCATGGCCGACGATATGCGTTTGAGTGCCAGTATAGGTGAAGGGCGACGCGTTGCTGGCCAGCACGCGCCGCACCAGCGGATGCACCGTCTCCACGAGAGGCCGCGGGTCATCCATGCCTGCGCCACCTGTCGGCGATTTTGACAGTTCGCATCATCTCGTTTCCCGCCTTAACCATCGAATCGGGCCGGCAAGGCGGAATTCTGAGAGCTGGCATGCTGCCTGCATCGCTTCAGATGTTCCTCGTTCCCGCGAGCACCGGCGGGCCGGCGTACCCCCACGCGACGGCCCGCCACCCGCGGCAAACGCCTCAGGCGGCTTTTCTGGAAACCCCGGCCTTTTCGAGCAACTCGGCCAGTTCGCCGGTCTCATACATCTCCATCATGATGTCCGATCCGCCGATGAACTCGCCTTTCACATAGAGCTGCGGAATGGTCGGCCAGTCGGAGAACTGCTTGATGCCCTGGCGGATGCCCTGGTCCTGCAGCACGTCGACCGAACCATATTCCACGCCGAGATGGTCGAGGATCGCCACCGCCCGACTGGAGAAACCGCACTGCGGGAAGAGCGGCGAGCCCTTCATGAATAGCAGCACCTCATGGGCCTTCACCGCATCCGCGATCCGGGCCTGCACATCTTCGGTCATCGTCGTCACTCCTTGGAAGGCGCGGAGGTGGTGAGTTGGAGCGCGTGCAGCACGCCGCCCATGCGCCCACCCAGCGCCTCATATACGCGTTGATGCTGGCGAACGCGGGGAACGCCGCGGAAGCTCTCGCTCACCACCCGCGCCGCATAATGATCTCCATCGCCGGCGAGGTCGGTGATCTCCACCTCCGCATCGGGAATTCCGGTGCGGATCAACGCCACGATGTCATCGGCTGCCATCGGCATGGTCAGATCGAATCAAGAAGCTGGCGGCGGGCTTCCACCAGCTTGTCTTCCATCGCCGTGCGGATCGCCGTCTCGTCGATTTCGACCTGGGCCGAGACGAGATCGCCGTAGAGCTTGCGCACCACGTCCTCGTCGCCCGACTCCTCGAACTCGGCCTGGACGACAGCCTTGGCATAGGCGTCGGCTTCCTCGGGGGTGAGCTTCATCAGCTCCGCCGCCCAGATACCAAGCAGGCGGTTTCGGCGAGCGATGATCCGGAAGGACATTTCCTGATCGCGCGCGAATTTGGTCTCGAATGCGCGCTCGCGCTCATCGAAGGTGGTCATCGGCGGTGTTCCATCCCCAGCCATTATGCCCGACGAGATAGGGAAGCGGTGGCGCCCGCGCAACGGGTGCACCCGCCCTCCTTCACGACGGCCCGGTGGGCGAAAAAGCCCAGCCGCCGCCATCTGTCGGAAAAGTTTACAATTGAAGGCACCCGGTCAGGCGAGCGCGACTTCGTAGGCGGCGGTCGTCTTCGCGGCGATGTCCTCGGCCGTAACGCCCGGCGCGAGTTCGATCAGCCGAAACGGGCTGTTGTGATCGGCGCGCTGGAACACGCAGAGATCGGTGACGATCATGTCGACGACATTCTTGCCGGTGAGCGGCAGCGTGCATTCCGGGATGAACTTGGGATCGCCCGCC